>Ga0247837_1001842_pt1 | contig 42326 bp, 28 predicted proteins | sample LaCtaG_2_FD_187115 | JGI IMG/M metagenome (GOLD analysis project Ga0247837, IMG submission 187115) | Freshwater microbial communities from meromictic Lake La Cruz, Castile-La Mancha, Spain - LaCruzMarch2015_14.5m | ecosystem: Environmental > Aquatic > Freshwater > Lake | place: Spain: Castile-La...
GAAAAGTTCGAGTTCGAGTTCGAGTTCGAGTTCGAGTTCGAGTTCGAGTTCGAGTTCGAGTTCGAGTTGAAGTTGAAGTTGAAGTTGAAGTTGAAGTTGAAGTTGAAGTTGAAGTTGAAGTTGAAGTTGAAGTTTAGGTTTAGGTTTAGGTTTAGGGGAGAGATTTAAACCCGGGGCTGGCACCAGGAGTCGATCATGGCGATGGTATCGGCAGAGAGTTTCAGTTCTAAGGCTCCCGCGGCTTCGCGGATTTGATCCGGGCGTTTCGCTCCCAGCAGGGCGACCGTGACGCTGGGGTTCGTCAAAGACCACGCGGTTACTAACTGAGCCACGGTGCATTGCAAATCGCTCGCCAGTGAACGAAGTTTGTCCAATAAGTCTTGAGCTCGTTGCCACGCTTCGCCTTGAAAGATGGGATAAGTCAGCCGCCGGTCGATTGGATCGAACTGGTGATCCCTTTTCAAGTTCCCGGACAGCAAGCCTTTCATCAAGATCCAATAGCAAACGAGCGACACTTGGTGGCTGCTAGCAAACGGCTGAAGTTCCGCGACGCGTTCTTGCTGGAACATGTTGAAGTACGGCTGAATCGCGACCACGGGACAAACTTGTGCAAAGCGAGCTGCCTGTTGCGAGTCCACATTGGAGACAGCCGCGTATCGAGCCAGTCCCGACTTGCAAATTTCTGCGATCGCGCCGGCCGAGTCCTCGATGGGGACATTGGGGTCTGGAGTATGCAAGTACATCACATCCACATAATCCGAACCAATGCGACGCACGCAAGCCTGGGCCTGAGCTTTCAGGCGTGCTGGGGAGCCGTCCACCACTCGTTTTTTTTGCTCGTCCCAGTGCGAGCCAACTTTGTGAGCGATGATGGCCTGATCGCGTCGATTTTGGAGTGCAAGTCGAAGAATTTCGTCGCTTCGACCGTCGTAACCATAGGAAAAAGCGGTGTCGAAGAAATTGATGCCGCAGTGGAGGGCTTCTTGCACGGTCGCGATGGAATCTGCGTCCGAAACCCCGATCGACGTGATTCCCGCCATGGGCCAGCAACCCAGCCCAATTCGGCTTACTTTCAAATCGGAATTACCCAGCGAAACCCAGGATTCGCTCGTCGGAAGGTTCAGGCTAGCGGGGGCGGGTTCTGGCGGAGTTGGCATTCTCTATTTGACCGGATCTATCGTTAAAGTTTGGCATGGAAGATTCTTGGCATACAGGTTGTTCAAGGCGGGTGACATTGTAGATCACTTGCTATATGCTTTAGTTGTCTGCAGATGCAGATCTGTTGCTCCATCAAGAACTCCCATTAGTATATCGTCAAATGACCGACATTATCGTTCCGTCCGTTGGGGAAAGCGTCTCCGAAGTTCAAATTGGCCAGTGGCTCAAGAAGGAAGGGGACTGGGTTGCTGCCGGGACGGACCTGGTAGATCTGGAAACGGAAAAGGCCTCTGTCCAGATTTCGGCTCCGGAAGACGGGGTGTTGGTCAAGATTCTGAAGCAGCGCGAAGAATTTGCATCCGTAGGAGATGTTATTGCAACGTTCCAGCCCGCTGTTAAGCCTGCCGCCGCACCAGCGATGGCTCCGACTGTGGCTCCCGCAGCAGAAGTCGCACCAATCGCCGCGAGCTCTGCCCCTGCTTCGGAACCTGCTCGAGTGATGCCGGCGGCTCAGCGAATGTTGGGCGATAACCAGTTGGTGGCATCGCAAGTTGCACCGACCGGACCAGGCGGACGCGTCCTGAAGGAAGATGTCGCTCGATTTGTTTCTCAAACGGCAGCGGCCGCCGGTTCGATTGTTTCCGGAGCCAGCGGGACGGTTGCGGCCGTCGCTGCGAATGTTAGCAAAGCGGTGACCAGCGTCGTCGCTCCGGTCGCCAAAACAGCCACTTCTGTTCCTTCGCAAGTCCTGCAACAAGGAACCGCCAACCGGGCCGAAGAAGTCAAGCCGATGAGCATGATTCGCCGAACGATTGCTTCCCGGCTCGTTCAGGCTCAGCACAATGCAGCGCTGTTAACCACTTTCAACGAAGTGGACATGCAGCCCGTCATGAATTTGCGAAACAAGTACAAAGACCAGTTCGCGGAAAAGCATGGCGTGAAGTTAGGGTTCATGTCCTTTTTCGCCAAGGCTGCGTGCGAAGCGTTAAGACGATATCCTTCCGTGAACGCTGAGATTCGCGGCAACGATGTTGTCTACCGTCACTACTGCGACATCGGTATTGCGATCGGTGGAGGCAAAGGGTTGGTCGTGCCGGTACTGCGCAATGTAGAAAAGATGAGCTTCGCCGAAATCGAACGAACGATCGGTGAGTATGCAGCTCGGGCTTCTGCGAACAAGCTGCTTCCGTCCGATCTGGAAGGTGGCACGTTTACGATCAGCAACGGTGGGATTTATGGATCCTTGCTTTCGACCCCAATCGTGAATCCTCCTCAAAGTGGAATTCTTGGTTTGCATTCCATCCAAGAGCGACCGATTGCTCTGAATGGCCAAGTTGTGATTCGACCGATGATGTATTTGGCTTTGACTTACGATCATCGCATCATTGATGGCCGTGAAGCCGTTACTTTCTTGAAGACGATCAAGGAAGTGATCGAAGATCCAGCCCGTTTGTTCCTTGAAATCTAAAGATCATGATGCAGCTTGGGTTCGTCAGTGCGATCCTACCAGACGTTTCTCTGGAGGATCTGTTCGGCATCGCGTCAAACATTGGATACAAGTACATCGAGGCGATGTGCTGGCCGCCCAGCAAGGCGGAACGTCGCTATGCGGGAGTAACCCATGTAGACGTTTTATCCTTAGATGATGCCAAGATTGCTCAGGTCCATGCGCTATCTGCCTCCACCGGGGTCAAGTTAAGCGGCTTGGGCTACTATCCCAATTGCTTGTCCCCTGACCTTGCGGAAGGTTCGCGCAGCGTCGAGCATTTGATGGAAGTGATTCGTGCAGCCCCCAAGATGGGTTTGAATCAAGTGAACACGTTCATTGGACGTGATTTTACGAAAAGTGTTGATGACAATTGGCCGCGTCTGTTAAGCACATGGAAGCCGATCATCGACTTGGCGGAAAAGATGAACGTCCGAATCGGTATTGAGAATTGCCCGATGCTGTTCAGCGAAGACGAATGGCCTGGTGGCAAGAACATCGCCACAACGCCGGCGATTTGGCGTCGTTTGTTTGCCGACCTTGGCAGTCCCATGTTGGGTCTGAACTACGACCCGTCTCATATGGTATGGCAATGCATGGACTACATCAGTCCATTGCGAGACTTCAGCGATCGCATTTTTCATGTGCATGCGAAAGACGTTCGAGTTGATCGGCATCGTCTGAATGAAGTTGGCGTGTTTGCTCATCCGAAGCTATACCACACGCCCAAGTTACCCGGTTTAGGCGAAATCGATTGGTCGCAATTTTTCTCTGTGCTTGGGGATGCTGGCTACTCGGGGCCGGTTTGTGTGGAAGTCGAAGATCGCGTTTACGAGGGTAGCCAAGAGACCAGGATCGAATCGCTCGCTCAGAGCTATCGCTACCTGAGTCAGTTTGTGGCCAAATAAGGCTCTACGAAACCAGCGATTGCCTGACTTGCTAGTTCAACTGGAAGGGCTCGTCCGACGGTTCGGCACACAGTAAGAATTCGAGCTATGACTTTTCGGTATGCATCTTCGAACGCGAGGTGCGCTTTCTGGGTAAGCAAGTCTGAATTGTTGCATCTAATCCTTGGATGCTTGCGTTCCTTGCAGTTGCATACCCTCCCGCCGCGAGAAGTCGAAGACGTGATTTCTTTCGATGCCTCTCAACGCTAGGCTACGATAGAACGCACGACCCTTCGACCGGACTGGATTTCCTACAACTTCACACCACTCAAATGAACTTGTCGCCAAAGGCACTGAAATACGAATCAAATTCCTCTTCGTAGTTCAGGCTATCTTCTTCGTCGTCATCTTCGACATCCCGCGGATTGAAGGATGCCAGGTCGAAATCGCTGCACCAATCCTCCAGGGCGGCATCGAACGAGGCGAGATCACCCTGGTTCTCGGTACTGGCGTCAACAAACTGCGTGAGGCCCGCCATCGCCACACTGGTATTGGCCACAAACTCGCCTTCGGCACTAGTCATGCGGCCGTTCTGTCGAGATAACGCATCGAATCGCGGAATATTTTGCGAGACTACCGGCAGTAGGAATGGCTCCAAACTTGCTTCTCCTTCTGCGTTTCCGGTCCGATTGTTTATGAAGTTGATGACAATTAACACGTCAAGCGGCGAGACCGACCCGTCACGGTTCGCATCGTAGTAGTAGAACGGAGTCTGGTCCGCAATCGAGGTGGGAGTTGCCAATTCGCCAAGTCCTTCTAGGTTGATTCGATTGATTACCACCAGCACGTCGAAGAGCGAAATACTCCCATCATCATCGGTGTCGAGAGCTCGAAGAGGATTGTGGTAGGGCGTAGTCGTAACAATTTCGATCTTGGCATTATCTTGCCGTAGAACGTGAACAAATTGGTTGTCGACGATCTCCGGTTTTTCTGTGATCCATCCGTTCCCAAACTCGATGATGCCACTAGCGTCATGCCGCACTCGCAACGTGCGTGTCTCTTGCGAGATAGCAAGAACAGCATTTACGTTGAGTTTCAACGAATTGTTGCCACCACCGATAATGTCAATCATCTCGAACTCCCGCAGTTCGTTTGAAATCGATGTCAGGTCAAGGGCTTGCCCGCTACCCGTCATTCGCAGCGTGTCGTACCCTGCGCCAGCATTGCCACCAACCAGACCGGTGTACACGGCGGCGAGGTTGGCGATGTTATAGGTGTCGTCGCCAGCGGTGCCCGTGAGATGCAGCCCTTGCAGTTGCAGTTGACTGCCCGGCTTTCGCAACAACTCCGTTGTTTTTTGTCGCACGACGACGTCATTGCCTTCGATGATGACATCCACTTCACCGAACTTGGGAATCTTGACGGTGTCCGCGCCCGGCAGTCGTTCCACATGAGTCAGCGAAATGTCATTGCCGTCTCCGGCGACATAGCTGATGCGGAAACGATGTCCGTCTGCCGTGAAGATGTCCCCTTCGCCGAGCGACTTGCCATCATGATTGAACGTACCGTTGATGACGGACGAAGCACCTTGCAGATCGACGATCGTGAACCGATCACCAACCTGAGGAACGAAATTATCGAGAGAAACTTCAAGGTTTCCACCCAGTGTTACCGTTCGACCGACACCGGAAACACGCACCTGGTCGTAGTTCGTTCCCGGTACAATACCTGACAGAACAAAAAACGGCGACAGGTTGTTCAGGAATGAAATTCCGGCTCCTGAAAACTCTGTTAAATCAGCACCTTCTCCCCCATCTATCTGTGACTCAGACGAACCATGCAGAATATCCGCGCTCCCTACGCCGAAGATCTGGTCCGCTCCCCCGCCGCCAATGATATAGTCCACGCCGTTGCCACCGCGGAGAATGTTCAAGCCCGCATTCCCAATGATCGCGTTCCCGTGCGAACCACCAGTGACGTTTTCGATGTTCTCTGAAAGTTTGATAAGCAGGTTGTTGCTGGTAGTGACGGCTTGCGGAGAAACAGTCTCTCGCAGATCGATGCCGATGCTATTGAAGTCGGTCGGTGAGAAATCGAGCGTATCTGAACCTTCGCCGGGATTTTCAGAAATGGTATCGGCTCCGAGGAAGTCGTCGGCGTCAAAGACGTAGGTGTCATCACCTGGGCCGCCGGCGAGGCTATCGTCGCCGAAGCCGCCGGTCAGCTGATCGTTGGCTGCTCCACCGATCAGTGAGTCGTTTCCGTCTTCGCCGTCGACGATCATTCGAATTGTGCCGTTCGTCCCATTGAGCACGTCATCGCCGTCGCCGAGGTTTATCAAAAAGTTGACCAGCGGAGTGGTCAATCCGGATAGGTTTTGCGGTCGGACGGTATCGTTACCGGAGCCACTATTCAGTTCCAGCGAGTGGATACGGGTGGCTTGGACGTTGTAAGGGCCATCGGTCAACGCAGTCGGCATATTGACTTCGAGACTTCCGGCGACGGTTGACGATTCGCGAACGAAGAACTCTTCGACCCCAGCGGTATCGGAACCGTTAACGACCAAGCGGTTCAGTCCATCGCCGGCGTCGATGTTGACCCGTCGCGATGGCGTGGTGACGTCGATTACGTCATTGCCGCCGGCACTACGGACAATGATGTTGCCGGTGAAGATGCTAAGAGGAATCGTAATCGTGTTCGAGTTGTTACCCTTCGCTCCACTGACAGATGTCGTCAGCTTCTGGTAAGCATCCGAAATCACCACATCGGTCGCCGTCGTGTTGATGTAAAACGCATTGTCTTCACCCGTGGTGCTGATGTCCTGAATGAGCAGGTCGTTACCGGACAACTCAACGCTGGCGTGGTTGTTGAAGGTGACAAAGCTGGAAGGGAAAATCGGACGCGTTACCGAGGAAGCGGTGAACGACAGGCCCTGTCCCTCGCTTACGCTTCGGGTTACCTGAGAATTAGTGACACTGTCAATCCAATCGAAGTAGGACGAAACTCGTGTGTTATAGGCAAAGTCTCCCAGCGACAGAGCCTGGTGTGTTCCCCCCGAAGTCAACGACGTGACGTAGTAGGTCTCGCCGTGCTTGAGGAACTGTGGGCTCCCGGAATCTCCGGGAACCGTCGTTGTTTCGTCCGCTCCATCATAAGTCCACGTCACCAGGTTATGAGTCAGCCCATCGATCGGAGTCGTCCCCGAGCGTTTGGTGCCGAAGCCGACATCGCCGGGATGCGGTCCGAAGCCGACGAGAGTCAACGAGTCACCGGCGTACAAGTCGCCTACCCAAAGTGAAACAGGGGCAACATCGACAACGGGACGGTTCAGTTTCAGAATGGCAATGTCGTTGCCGTCTTCGGTGCCCAGGAACTTTCGCAAATAATCCGGATGCACATACACTTGTTCCAAGCCGTAGCTCGTGAGGCCGACGGAGAACGTCAGTGAATTGATATCCTTGCCCTCGATAAGGTGAGCGGCCGTTAGCACATACTGCGACGCAATCAGGGTACCGCCGCCGTGAGCTCGGCCGTCGGTACTGATCGTTCCCACAGCATCAAAGTCGTTCGTGAGCTGCGAGTTCCCGACTGAGGGTGTGCCTTCGAGCCAATGACGAATCAATTCAGCATTGGTTGCTTCGATCTCTTCCGTGCTACGAGAATCCGCACTGGTCTGTGTTCCGTAGCGGACATAATACTCGGTCGAACCCACCATGCCGTTGATAACAACTTGAGATCCAAGATCGTGAATTCTCCTCGCGATATCGACGGTTTCAAACCGATTGCCTGTTCTCCGCAGCAGGTCTTCAAATAGCTGATCCGCGACGACGCCCGTGGCCTCATCGGAGAACTCAATCTGGCGGGCGATGTCCGCACGGCTTGTTCCGGAGCGTAGCAACGAAACGGCTGCATCCAATTCCCTTGCCGTTGGTTCGCGATTCACCAGATCGTCAAACGCGGCCTGCACAAAGGATTCGAACGAACCACCGCCGACTGTAGTGAAGTACTCTGGGCTACTGAGGATATGATTGTTGACCTCATCCAATCGATTTGGTGGACTTTCAAATGAAATAGCAAAATCGTCGAAGGAGGTGCCTGCTCCGCTGCCGAAGTACAAATGCTCGAGCTCGATGTTGGCACTCACCTCATAGAATGTATAGTCGGCCACAAAGTCGCCACCGGCGTAGTCTTCATCGATCGCGAAGACGGCCGTTTGGTTCACGGCGTTCCAACGCACCTGGAGGCGGTGAGTCCCTGCACCTCCTGAAGAGGCTGAGTCTATAAAGAATGAAACATCGACGGATGAATCTTGATTGGGAGCAACCCGAAGCCGTTTGTTCGCCAACCCATCGCCGGTTTCCACCCCGAAGTAGGCGGCTCCTTTGTCCCTCTTCTCAACGGACGGGACGTCTAGCACTCTCAGGCCATCGCCGCCAACGGCGACATAGGCGGTGCTACCGATGAATTGCCAATCGTTCGGCCGACCGGCAAGTTCGAAGGAAGCAAACTTGCTGATGTTCGCGGGATTGCTAACGTCCAAAACCTGAAAACCAGCCAATCCGGTGACATAAGCGGTACGATCAAGTACTTTCACATCAAGGGTGAAATCGCCCGTGCCGAAGTAACCGAGCTGGCTGATGCTTGCCGGGTTACTGACGTCCAACACTCGCAGCCCACTAAGCAAATCGGCGATATAGGCGGTGCTGTCAATCACTTGTAGGCGCATAGCCTGGTCTGTACCAAAGAAACCGAGCTCGCTGATGTTCGTTGGGTCACTAATGTTCAACACCCGAAGGCCACTCACAGAATCAGGAAGGCTAGTCCTCGTAATAACGACATAGGCGATATCACCAATGACCTGCACATCAGAGGCAAAACCACTGGGCGTAGCAAAGGAACCGAGTTCGCTGATGTTCGCTGGATCACTGACGTCCAAGACTCGCAAACCAAATTGATCGGCGACATAGGCGGTGTTGCCCACGACTTGCAGCGCCCGCGGAGAGCTGAGCACAGCAAAGAAACCGAGCTCGGTGATATTCGCCGGGTTGCTTACGTCCAACACTCGCAGACCATGACTTCCGCCCACATAAGCCTTGTTGCCCACCACTTGCAGCGTCTCCAGAGAGCCGGGCGAATTGAAGGAACCCAGCTCGGTGATATTCGCCGGGTTGCTCACGTCCAACACCCGGAAAACACCGGTCCCATAGCCGGCATAAGCCGTGCTGCCCACCACATCCACAGACTGCGGGGAGTCGGCCGTACCGAAGAAACCGAGTTCGCTGGACGGGATCGACACCGTCACTTCGGCGGTGAAGTTCTGCTTCAGAAGATTGCTGTCGACCGTTTGCAGGCTGAACGGAGTGCTGAACTGGTCACTAAAAATAGCGGCGCCGTTCCGAAATTCGATTGCTCCAGCCGCGTCAGGTTCGCTCAATTGCAGCGTAGCCGGTAATAATCCGTTTGCGAAATCTTCCACAATCTTTTCTGTGCCGAGCCATGGTGCCATTTCGGCTTGAGTCGGTGCTCGACCAAGCAGACGATTGTAGGCTTCCGTCACGACGCGCTGGCCGTATTCGCGGCTTCCTCGAACAGCAGCAACAACGTCCTCACGCAGCCCCGTGTCGCTCAGTTCAGCAAAGACGAATTGCGCATCCAGTGCGTCCAGTTCTTGTTGCGTCGCATTGCGACCGAGCAGATCGCGGAACACCTGCGCCACAAACGCAGCGCCGGGATTCGTGGTATCAACGCCAGCAACGTCAATGCGAATCGATTCGGTCAGATGAGCTGGATCGGGCTGACTCAGGATCGGATTGAAGCCTGCGACGGTGAACACAAACGTACCGGTGCCGGCTACGTTCAGCGCGGGAACAAAGACCGCGCTGCGGATCTCTGCCAGCGTGTACACGCCGCCGACAGCCGCGACAATGACTCCGGAGGCACGTGTCAGTTCGATAGAGCCGAGTGACGCTGCTGGAACACTGCTAACCGTCAGAACCAGGCAAGGCTGTTGCGGAGATGACGGAGCGTAGTCAATCGCGTCCAGTCCCAGCGATCCGTGAATTGCGTTTTCCAGCAGCGTCGCGGACGCCGGCGGAGCCACAATTCGCGTCGGTGCGTCATTGAGAGACGTCACCGTAACGGTGATTGGCGGTGCATCGGAGGAATCGACACTCTGAGAAACAGAGATATTTAGCACACGCGAATTCGTCGACGGAGCCGCACTGACGTTTTGGTAGCGCACGCTGCGAAGGACACCTTGATATTGCTCGGGGGTTGCCCGACCATCGAGGAACAGCACTCCGTTGTTGACGTCGAATTTGCCATCGATGACGATCGTCTCTCCGTCTGAATCCGGTTCGCTTTCAAAGGCCACGAACGTCAGCACATCTTCGCCAGGCACGTAGCCGTCGATGAAGACAGAAGCGCCCGTCAGAAGCACAGTGCCTCGGCCGCTTTCGTGAGCGGCATCTTGTTCGCTGACGGTCAGATCGGCAGCAACCATGATTGGGGCGTTGCCTTCCGTGAAGGCGATTGCGGTTGTGGACAAGGTGACCGTCGGGGCGACATGCTCGGTGTCGACGGCCAGCAATACAAAGACTGGATCACTGAACGTATCGCCGTCCTGCACGACGACATCCAACTGTTTGAGTCCTGCCAACGGATTCGTACGCGTGTTGGTGTACTGGATCGAACGCAACGCAGTCTGATACTGCACGACCGTCGCTGAACCCGTTAGAGTCAGCACACCTTTGGCTTGGTCGAAGTTGCCGATGATGCCATTTTGATTGGTGAACAGCAAGCGGTCTTGATCGTCGAAGTAATCGAAAGTGAACTCGACTGTCGCACCCGTCAGCATATCACCGGCATACATCACATTGATGTTCGGATCGAGTGGCTGAGACGTCTTGCCGGTTTCGTAAACCAGGACTTCCATACCAGCCTGAACGACGGGGAGAGCCTCGAACTGAGCCGTCATCGAACGCGACTGAGACTCGGTAAATCCGTCGAATACAGTGAATGTGAACGTGCGGTCCAGGCCATCATGCACCGAGCTACGGTTGGAGTAGTTGACATGCTGCAGCACGTATTCGTACCACTCAATCGGTACGCCTCCGGTAATACTCAACACGCCATTCATGACGTCATAGTTAACTTCCATGCCCAAGAGCAGTCCGTCGACACTCAGGAAATCACTGCCCGGGATAAAGTTGCCTGTGATCTTCACGTCGACTCGCACCAGGGAATCGATTGCCGAACTGCCTGCGGTGAGAGTCAGTTCCGGAGCCAGCGTGATGCTGTCATCGTCGTTGACTTCGGTAGCTGTTACGGTCGGTAGGTTACCGACGACGACGCTGTGTCGACGAGCGACTGAAGTTGTTCGCCGTTGTTTGCAAAGCGGTACAGCATGCTCACCAGAAGGGAATCATTCACCGCGATTTAAAGCCGTCGAATGTGCTCGTCACCGTCGTTGATGGCGATGCTGTCCCCAAAGTAATCGACTTCGGCTTGGCGAAAGCCGTTGAGCAGAACGTGATGCTATCTGACATGACCATGCAGACGGAGTTCGGCAAGATCGTCGGCACCGTACAGTACATGTCGCCTGAGCAAGCTGAACTTAAGGGGCCGGATGCTGAGGATATTGACACTAGGACAGATGTCTATTCGCTGGGCGTGATGCTATATGAGCTGCTGACAGGCTCCACTCCAGTGGATAAAGAAACGTTGGGGCGAAACGCCTTGCTGATGGTTCTTGAAATCATCCGAAAGGAAGACCCTCCTCGCCCCAGTAAGCGATTGAGTTCGTCATCGAACGCGGTGAATTCCGCGGTCAGCGACTTGCGCCGAATGCATCCCACAAGGCTTCAGCAACTTCTGCGGGGGGAACTCGACTGGGTCGTGATGAAGGCCCTGGAGAAAGATCCGGCCCGCCGATATCAAACCGCGAATGATTTGGGCCATGACCTGTCCAACTATCTGACTGGCGAAGCCGTGAGTGCCCGTCCTGCCTCGACCTGGTATCAGGCCCGGAAGTTTGCGAAACGACATCGCGGTCTGGTCGCTGCACTTCTCGCGATTGGTATCACACTGTTAATCGGGATCATCGGCACGACTTACGGATTGCTTCAAGCGAACCAGAAAGCCCAACTCGCGGAACGCAAGTCGCAAGAAGCGTTGAAAGAACGTGCCAACGCCGTCGACGCAGAAGAAAGAGCTACGGTCGATTCGCAACGTGCACGCGATGCCGAAGTGGCAGGAAAGTTTCAGCTTGCAGTGGCCAGGTACGATGCAAATCGAGCGGTGGAGGCTCGAACGCTGCTGCATCAGATCCCACAGGAATACCGCGACAACTTCGAGTGGCACTACTGCAATCGGCGTTTCCAAGGTAGCGACATCTCTTGTTACGGACACACGAGCGATGTGATCGAGGTTGCCTTTACTCCTGACGGAAAGCGGGTGGTTTCTGCAGGCAAAGACGCGACGATCCGATTCTGGGATGCCACCACCGGTGAACAACTTAGAACACTTCAAGGGCATGAAGGACGCATCGACGGTCTCGCCGTTAGCCCGGACGGCTCTTCCATTGCGTCGGCTGGTAGTGATGCGAAGGTCAGGCTGTGGGATGCAAAATCAGGTGACATCATCCATACGATCAGTGGACATCAAGGTGCTATCAACGGGCTTGCCTTCAATCCCGCCGGAGATCGAATCGCGTCGGCATCGTCAGATAAAACCGTCAAAGTATGGGACCCGAAATCGGGCAAGGAGATATTCACGGTTACCGGGCACACAGAGCCTGTGTCGGGTGTCGCCTTCAGTCCGGACGGCAAGCAACTTGCTTCGACGAGTAGTGGTGATGCAACGATTCAAATCTGGGACTCACAAACTGGGGAGCAAATCAAAGTCGTCCCCCATCCCTATCCGGAAATGCGACGCCTAGCGTTTAGTCCCGATGGATCTCGTTTAGCGGCCGTCACGTATAGCGTTTGCATGCTGTGGGATACGAAGACCTGGGAACATCTCGGCGAAGTGTGTCGACACAATCGAGTTGTTCGTTGCGTCGCCTACAGTCCGGACGGAACTCAGTTGGCGACCGCGGGTGACTCTTCGGAAATCAAGCTCTGGGACACTCGAACGGGCAACTTGATCAATACGCTCAATGGACACGCCAAAATGGTATGGGGCCTCTCCTTTAGTCCCGACGGGACGCGACTCGTCTCGGGTAGCAGGGACGGAACCGTCCGGATCTGGAGTACGCACGGCGATAACGACCTCACATTGGGTGGGCACTCGGGATTTGTGCATTGCGTCGCTTTTAGTTCGGATGGCAGGCAACTCGCATCGGGATCAGAATCAGTCATCCTGCGGGACGCACAGACGGGCGATGCGAAGTTCAAGCTGAATAGGGATACGACTAAAGTCAACGAGCTGTCCTTCAACCCAAACGGAACACGGCTTGCTTCGGCAGCGGATGACAACACGGTTCGCCTGTGGAACACCGAAACGAGTGAAGAAGTCGCCGTCTTGAAAGGGCATACCGGTAGTGTTACCGGAGTCGCGTACAGTCCGGACGGTAACAGACTCGTGTCGTCTAGTCGGGACGGAACGATCAAACTCTGGGACGCGCAAACACATGTAGAATCCGCGACGCTCACGGGCCATCAGGGTACTGTCTACGATGTTGCATTCAGCCCGGATGGTTCGCGCGTTGCGTCCGCTGGCTATGACAACTCGATCATGCTGTGGGACGTAGACACCGGCAGTGAAATTCGAACATTCATTGGGCACACCGGGCTCGTAAGGACGGTGGCGTTTGACCAGGCGGGTAAGCGACTTGTATCAGGCGGCTATGACACAAAGATCCGGGTATGGGATATTGACTCAGGCAAGCAAATTGCGACCGCCCATGCCAGCAGTGGCGCAGTATTTGGGGTCGCCTTCACTCCTGATGGCAAACTGTTCGCAGCCAGTGGAACCGACCATTCCGTTCATCTCATCGAAACCTTGAGCGGTCAAGAGATCATGACCTTTTTCCCCGGCAAAGATGGTGTGGAATCCGTCGCGTTCAGCCCTGATGGCACACGGCTGGCCGGTGCCGTCGCCGGAATGGGCAACATACGAATCTGGGACGCACCGCATCAGCACGAAACCGCGATCCTCAGCGAACACACCGACACCGTGGCAAGCGTGACATTCAGCCTGGATGGTTCACGAATCTACTCGGAGTCCGAAAATGAAAAACTGATCTGGAATGTCGCGACGCGCGAGACGATTTCTGATGCAATGTGGGCGCCACCGGAAATGATCACCCACACCTCTCCCGACGGTCGATGGTTTGTGACCACCGAATCCAACAACGTCGTGCTTGTCGATCGGGAATACAAGAATACTCCCAACGAGAAAGCACGGCGAAAAACGAAGGCGAGCTTTGATTCGTTTCTACACCAAAAGCAGGCGACGGACGCCACCACGGCGAAGAACTGGTACGCAGCGACATTCCATTATGCATGGCTGATACAGAACGATCCTGATCAAGCGTCGCTCTACGATGGCTTACAAGCGTCTTTTCAAGAACTTCAATCGCAGTTTAAGCTGGAAGGACGTGATGTCGAGCTTCATCTCGCTACGGTCGTCAAGGAATCTCTCAAGCTTCCGCGAGGAAACCAATAGCCGTTCATACTCTTAGGGCCTTCCGGACATTCGTGCTTGTGTACTCGATTTGTCCTACTTGCCGTTACTCTTGCATTGATGATTGATCGATGATGCCTTGAAACGGTTTCCCAATCAGCGAGTCAGAAGAACTGCAAGAATCCACTTATCGCAAAATTCGATATCGCTACTTGTCACCGTTCGGTTGGATTAAGTCTCGGAGGCCTTCGCGGTAGGATGGGAACAAGAACGTGTAGTCTAGTTCTGTTTTAATGCGAGTGTTGCGAATCCGCTTGTTCCCATCGCTCCGTGACTTTCTAGTCGTCATCGCAGAAGCAATGTCCGGAGACATTTCTTCAAAGATCGGTGTTGGCCAGTTCCCAAGGCTTGCAATGAATTCGTAGTAATCGCGCCGAGCGCTCGGAAAGTCATCACACACACAGTACAGCGAATGGCTCATGGGTCGCTTGGACACTTGATCAATTACTTGAGCCAAGTCGTCGACGTGAATCAAGTTGAGGAAGCTATCGGGGTCGGCCTGAAGCGGTACTTGATCGCGAATCGCTTGCCATCTTGGAACGCGTTGCGGACCGTAGATTCCAGATGGTCTTAGGATTATCAAGTTGTTTTGGGGAACGTGTTGGTCAAGCCATTGCTCTGCAGCAAGTGCTGCGATCGAACCGGGCCGGTCGGGCGATGCAGGTGTTGCCTCATCGACCCAAGTTCCCGATTCCGTCGCACCATAGACCCCTGTGGTCGATAAATAGATCCATCGAACATTGCAATCAGGGAACGCTTCTGTCAGTTGTCGATGCAAGTTGCGAAGACCTCGAGTGTGTGTTTCCTGATGCGGGATCCCAGCCTGAGCCGCATGCGAGACAGACACTAGAACCGTTAAGCTTGGGATGCTAGCATCAGAATCGCGCTGCACAGCCTGCGACAGGGAAGCCCAATTGTCCTGCTGCGCAATCGGTAGTTCCGACATCCAATCCCAAGCGATTGGCTTGACGCCTAGATTCGATATCTCGTCGTAGCGAGAATGATTTCTGGTGATAGCAAAAACGGGGCCGGCATTGCCTTTCATGTTCTGATCGGATTCGCTGCACCACCGATGGGCGACCTTGGTACCCACATAACCACAACCCACAATTAGGCGAACGTTCATCTTACTCTCCAGCGTAATTCGGAATGATCGTTAAAGGCAATACCGTTCAATGAAGCAAAGTAGTAGGCACATTCCATGTGCCGTAACCCTCAAAAAGCAAAGCTTTTTGAGGCTCTGCGGACGGCACACGGAGTGTGCCTGCTACTTTTTGAACGGTATTTCTTTGAACCGTCAGCCGTAGGCGTACGTGAATGGTAACAAGTACGCCCACGGCTGACTGTTAAACGATTGAATGAACGGCATTGTCGTTAAAGGTGGAACGCGTGTAGAGCCCTGATAGGTTCGATTCTTGAGTTTCTTGAGTCAAAAGGGTTTCATTTTCGAGATAGTTAGCGAATAATCGAACCCGGACGATCTTTGGGCGGGTTATCCACGAAATTCATGCGACGAACGAAATTGACGCGACCAACATTGTACGGAGTCTTTGGTGTCTAAAAAGTCTTCGGGAGCCAGAATCGAAAGTTCCAGAATCGAAAGTTGCTGTCAGATTGACCGGACTTGGGTTCAAAAATGGGCCTTTTTGATTGCCCTGCTTTGCTTGGCGGCCCCAACGTTCGCTCAAGAGCGTTCCTCTCTGAAGCCGTCCATTCCCAAAAGCAATGACTCCATGCCCTCGGCGGCCAATGGAATTACTCAAGTTACTTTGGAGGAAGGTCTAGGGGGCATCTTAAAAGGGAATGAGCCGAGAAACCGAAGCGAACTGATCGCGCTGGAAAACCAACAAGCCAAGATTGCCAAAGCGGCGAATCTGGTGACGGTCAACCTTCAGCATGGTAGCACTCAGGGAAGCGGCGTTATCATCACGCCTGATGGATTTATCTTGACGGCGGCTCACGTTGCTGGGCGGCCCAATCAGCGGATCAACATTATCCTGCATGATGGCAGTCGGATTGAAGGTTTGACCATGGGAGTCAATCGCAACATGGACGCAGGACTGGTTCGGATCACGAAGCCAGCTCGTGACGTAGTATCCGATCCATGGCCGCATGCGTCGATTGGAATTTCCGAGAACTTAATGCAAGGGCAATGGTGCTTGGCAACGGGGCATCCAGGCGGTTGGACTCCTGATCGACCCGCTGTGCTACGTGTTGGCAGATTGCTTCGATTGCTTCCCTCGACTTTGATCACAGATTGTGCACTGATCGGGGGGGATAGCGGCGGACCTTTATTCAACCTCAATGGCGAACTGATAGGCATTCACAGTCGAATCGGTGTTGATGTCGACGACAACATGCATGTCCCGATCGATGTCTTTGCGAAGTCTTGGGCACGGCTTGTCAAAATGGAAGCGTGGGGATCGCTGCCGGGGTTCAAGCCCGCCATTGGCGTTCGCGGAGCCACAGACGAGGAATCCAACAATCAATGCAAGATCGCTCGTGTCGATGAAAATGGACCAGCTGCCAAGGCTGGAATTCGTTCGGGTGATGTCATTCTGAAATTTGACGGACTGCTTATTCAAAATTTTGATCAGCTGAAAAAGGCTGTCGATTCCGTTACTCCGGGCGAGCAAGTTTCCGTTGAGATTCAACGCGGCGCGAATATCTTTACCGTTCGATTGATAATCGGCGTTCGAGATTAGCTCGGAAATTAGTTTATGCGGGAATCCCGAACTGCTATAATCAAAGTCATTGGTCGTCCGAAAGTCACCCACAAAGGTTTTCCTAGATGAAGAATTGGCGCTCGTGGATCGTTGGTGGAACCGTTGTCGCGGCATCCATTTCCTACTCGTCCATGAGAGATCCGCTTAGCGATCTTCTGACGGTGGCTCGTTCCGCCAATCAGTTGGAGCAAGTGACACTTGCGGGTCATTTTGGCAACGTTTCGTGGCTGCTGTTTTCCGATGAATCGGGCTCTTTTGATGACGAAGAGGGGGCCGACGAAGGCCTGAGCGGAATCGACACTTTGGGGTCCAAGCTGGTCCAGCAAGGTGGAAAACGCTACGGCAACGATTCTCGCGAAAGCAACACTCGAGCTCATCAGCGAAATCAATACTCGACCCTCCGCGCGTTTCGCGAATCCATTGGGAACCAATGGAAACCCACCGTAAAGATACTCGGTGAGAATCGCCAGCTGGCCTTAGGAACCATCGTCTCCGAAGACGGCTGGATTGTCTCCAAGGGCAGCGAACTCCCGGATTCTAAAATCGAAGTGCAATTGTTTGACGGATCCACTGCTGAGGGAAGTGTTCGCATTCGTCGCGCCGATATTGACTTGGCCCTCGTAAAAGTAGAGCGGAACAATTTGCCGACAATGAATTGGAACACCATTGCGGATGTTCCTGTAGGTGGTTGGCTAGCCAGTGCAAGCGCTCGTAGCCAGCTACCATTTGCCATCGGCGTCATGAGTGTCGTGAGTCGTAACGTACCTCGCGAAAGAGCCGTTCTCGGTGTGACGCTTGGCAACCCACCTTCCCATGAAAAAGGTGCGTTGGTTGAAGCGGTCGTCGAAGGAAGCGGGGCGTTTCGCGCAGGGGTTCGAACAGGCGACGTGATCGATCGCATCGACGGCGACTCACTTACAACCCGCGATGAAGTGCTCAAACGCTTAGGAGCTTTGTCGGCAGGACAACGTGTCAACGTCGGGGTACAAAGGGATGGAGAAAGTGAATCGATCGTGGCTCAAATGATGGACTTGAACCACGCGTTGCTCGATCCGACTGAAATGGAAGTCAACGGCGAAATCAGCGCGAGATCGACGGGTTTCCAAAAAGTAATCCAACACGATTCCGTCTTGGCTCCGAACGAATGCGGCGGCCCCATCATTGACGTCTATGGCAATGCGATAGGGATCAATATTGCACGAGCAGGCCGCGTTTCCTCTTACGCAATCCCAGCCAAAGTCGTTGTGCCAGCCGTGGCGGAGATGCTCGAATCGGTTCGCGGGAATACAAGCGTGGTTGCCGCAAGCGGCTCAAGCCCAGCCTCGCAGTCCACCAGCAACCTACCTGCATCGATCCCCGCGGGAATCTCGGTCGAATCGCTCAAGCCTGAAGTCGTCGTACCAAATCCCACAAGGCGATAGGTCAAGAAAGCTACGGATGTTTGGACGCAAAGGATTGAAGCGAATTGAGGAAGTTGAATCCGATCAACTGCCCAATGAAGTTCCGGACGAGTCCGATGGCTTTTCACTAGAAGAACTCGGTCGAGCGTACTCGAGCGCCCTGCAACAAGCCAACATGGATTCGGTCGCCATGAATCCAACGGGCTTCACGGTCGATTCAGAAACGAACAATCCAAATAGCCAGGATGAAACAGCAGACCAGTTGCAAGAGGAATCGCTTGCAGAAATGCTTCTTGACGCTCCTGTTGTGGACGAAACGGACGGCGTGCCGTTGAGGCCGGAATCGATTCTAGAAGCGATTCTCTTTTTGGGAACAAGCAACAATCAGGCCCTTGGAATTCCCAAGCTGGTGGAATTGCTCCGAAACCTTACCTTAGAAGAAATCGATCAGTGCATTGATGACCTGAACCAATCCTATCGGCAACACGAGCGCGCCTTCGAAATCGTCAAGGAAGGAAGTGGCTACCGATTCCAATTGGCTTCGGACTTGAACGTTGTCCGCGATCGATTCTACGGCAAACAAAAAGAAACACAGCTCAACCAGGCTGCTATCGATTGTCTTTCGTTGGTCGCTTATCAGCCTGGAATTAGCAGGCAAAAGCTTGAACAACAGTGGAATCAGCCTGCCGGTGCCTTGTTAGCCATGCTCATTCGCAAAGGGCTGGTTCGAGTTGAGAAAGTTGATTCACAAGGAACCACCGAATCTCGATATTTTACGACAGAGCGTTTTCTAGACATCATCGGACTTAGTTCGCTAGACGATCTTCCTCATTCTGAAGATATCTAAGTCCCACTTTCGCCATTCTCGTTCCGAGGCTCCGCCTTGGAACGCACTGTCTTCGAGGCTCCGCCTCGAGTTACATATGCATTTACAACTCAGGAGGCAGGAGCCTCCGGTGCATTGCGTCCCCAGGCGGAGTCAGGGAACGAGTGCTAAAAACCGAAAGGAACTACCGGTTTTTGGGCATTAGCAACACAATCGCTCTACGCAATGAAGTTTGCGAACGGCCGAACCATCCTGTCGATGTGTTATGCTCGAACAGCGCCAGGCCTGTCCCGTTCCACGACGAATGTCGCTCTTGTGACATTAGGCGCACCCGGCTTGTCGACGAATTCGACCACTTGGAAATCCGATTGCCAGCTTTTTCGAGTAACGGTACAGCGCACGTATCCGCGTTCGGCATTGTGAAACTTCACAAACGGATTCTCAGACAGAAGCTCTTCCAGGCCTTTTGGATTTGCAGTTCCATTGCCACCCGAGGAGATGGAGGTACCAACAAATTCGGTTGCCACAACAGGTGCGTTCGGATCATCGAATTGGACTTGTAGATCATTCACCCAATTGTTGTGGATGTCGCCGGTAAGGACGACGGTGTTTTTATTGTTCCGCGATGCGATCAGCTCTAGCAATCGAGTTCGCGCGACATCGTAGCCAGACCATTGGTCCATACTGAATCGGCGCACCTCGCCTGGAGCTCGATCCGCACGCCCCATCATCACTTGCTGAGCCAGGATGTTCCATTGGGCATCCGACCCGATAAGTCCTTCGCTAAGCCAACGTTCTTGTTCTGCCCCAAGCATACTTGCGTTGGGTGCAAAAACATCTCCGATCAGATCGGAGCTTTTGTCGTTGTTAGGCTGGTCGCTTCGATACTGTCTGGTATCAAGAATTTCGAATTGGGCCAAGTTTCCGAAATAGGCTCGACGATAGAGTTGCATGTCGTGCCCTTTGGGGATGGAAACCGCTCGCAATGGCATGTTCTCGTAGTATGCCTGATAGGCTGCAGCGCGACGCTCCATGAATACGGACGGCGGTACGTTGGATTGCTCCGAAATCAACCCTGCATAATTGTTATCGAATTCGTGATCGTCCCATGTCACTAACCAGGGAGCGGCTTGGTGGGCCGCTTGCAAGTCCAGGTCGGACTTGTAGAGCGCATATCTAGCTCGATAATCATCCAAAGTCATCAGTTCAGGACCAACATGTTTACGGATTTGGTTGTCTCGTGCTTTTCCTTCGTAGATGTAGTCACCCAAATGGACAATGAGGTCCAAGTTATCCTGGCTCATGTGGCGATAGGCGGTGTACAATCCTGTTTCGTAGTGTTGGCAGGAAGCGAACGCAAAACGCAACTTTTCAGGGTTTTTGTCCATGGCGGGCATGGTTCGTGTTCGTCCAATCGGGCTTTCTGCGTCGCCACACCGAAAGCGATACCAGTACCACCGATCGGGCTCCAATCCGGAGACTTCGATGTGAATAGAATGCCCCAGTTCGGGTGTTGCGACAGAAGTTCCGGTTTGGACCACTTGCTTCATGCCCTCGTCATGCGCAAGCTCCCATGTGACTTCAAAATTCTCGGATGGGATGCCACTGGATTTTCCCTCGACGGGTTTCGTCGCTAGCCGTGTCCACAGGACAACACCATCTTCAACTGGGTCACCCGAAGTTACCCCGAGCTGAAACGGATACTCCGAAAACTCGTAGGATCGGTAGATGCGCCCCCAAGCCATTTTGGATGCCAGTGGAAGGATTGCAAGCGACGCTCCTGAAAGCAAAAAACCTCGCCTGTCGCTCATGAACGATCTCGCAAGCTTTTGTTGATTTCTTGACATGTCGATTTTCTCCGGCTGAGGAAATAGCACTGTGGATCTAGGTTCGCTGAGTTGCGTCTGCTAGCGGTCGCTCTCTAACGGACAAGAATAGACGATCGTACTAGGAACTTGAATCTTCCCTGTGTATTCCAACAAAGAATTTTAAGTTAAGTCTTTCTTGGTTTCGGCACAAAGCGTCGGGTTCATGCAAGACGGCCAGAATACAATTGGGGCGTCCATGTGGATTTGGCCAATGCAATCCAAGATTCGGAGCTGGTGACCGAATCAAGAATGCGATTGGAAGCGGGCTAAAGTCATGTTGAATTTGGCAAAGCACGAATTGAAGTGAAGGAAAGAGTCTGGTTGGATCATGGTGGGGTGGTTTTTCTTTTTGGTGCGCGTCGCTTGGCAATCGGTCGCGATTGTTTTGCTGGTTAGCGTTGTTGCCACCATCCCAATTCTACAATTCGCAAGTTTAGGATATATGCTCGAATGTGCTGCTCGCGTTTCACGTGGGCAACCATGGAGCCATTGCTTTCCAGGCTCGAAGTTGGCTGGAAAGATCATGCTGGTAGCTCTCTGCGCATTCATAACATGGTTGCCGATTTGGTTCTTGGCGGATCTTGCGTACACTGCAGAGATCATTGAACCAGGGGCGAATTCGGCCCGTTTCCTGCGCATCTTGGCGCGCATCGCCGCTGCAGGATGGATTGCGTGGGTGTTGTGGGCGGTTTTCCGGGGTGGAAAGATCCGGCACTTTATATGGCCGGCTCCAATCCTTGCGATGAAAAGCCTTTTCTCCTGGCATTTTTGGCGAGACGCTGAAAATCAACTTTGGCAATTTGCAAACTCATTGAAGCTGCCAAAGCTGTTGCTCCTGGGCTGGATGGCTTCCGTGGGTGCGTTGATTTGGTTGACGTTCCCTGCCAGCTTGATCGTCTTAGGACTATCGAGTCCAGATAGCGGTGGTGCGGGGCTTTTGGGGTTAGTGGGTGCGGTTCTTATGACTTGGGTGTTGCTTCAATTACCACTGCTACAAGTGAAAATGGCTCGAGACTATCGATTTCTATCAGTGCTAGATGTAGGAGAAAGCAGGAGAATTTTCCAAGCGGCTCCATGGTCCGTGTGCCTGGCAACCTCGTTCTTTTTTTTGCTGGCAATTCCTTTGTATCTATTTCGAATTGAAAAACCACCGTCCGAGCTATGGTGGATTTTCTCGATCTTTTTCGTGCTATTTATGTTTCCGGCCAAGTTGGCGATTGGATGGGCTGTACGACGCGCATGCGACAAACAATTGAAATCGGAGGGACTTTCCTTTCGATTGTTCTGGCTATGGCGGTATTGTGCCTGGGTGCCACAGTTGGCGGTTGCCTTAGTCTACCTTGGCACGTTATACATCGCTCGTTTTGCACTTTGGGAAGGGACTGCAAGCGTGTACTTGCAACATGCGTTCTTACCGCCCGTTCCATTCTTCATTCAATAATCTAGTGAGCAGCACAGCCATCGACTGCTCGCGGACCTTGCTAGACTTTGGTAGCAAGAAGCTTGGCAATAAGTTCCGGCTTGTTTTCGGCCCGCAAATGCGCCAACTGATCGTGTGGAACCCCAATCTTTTCCAAGTGCGTAAACAGGCTATCCCAGACCTTCTCGCGTTTTTTCCCTTCGGAAAGATACAAATCCGTCAGTAGCTCTTGAGCTCGCTGAAGGGAAACGTTGTCTTGGTTCTTGTAATAGTTCTTGATAATCGACTGCTGATATTTGGAATAGTTTTCCATTGCCATGATACGATTCGCTCCTATTTCGATTCTGTATGAGTCCTAATCGGTCCAGTCCATACCTAATGGCGTGTCCAGATGGATCGGAACAACCCGATCTCAATCTTGAATCCATCACAAAGGGTTCTATAGCTTGATCGCGTAGATAGCTTCGAAGGTTCTTAGGAAAATTTTGTTTTCTGCAAACACGGGTGTTGCGACCGCATTTCCTTCCAGCTTATTGGTATTGACGATCTGGCCTTCATTTTCAAGGGAGAGTACGAAGGTGGTGGCATCCTCCCGGGTGCAATAGAGTTTTCCGTTAGCGACAATTGGGGAACTGCTGAATTGTCGGTTGCTTTTGGGGAGCTGCGCAGTCCAAACAATTTCCCCCGAATCAGGCTTGAGACAGGTGACAAGGCCTTTGTCGCCAAGCAGATAAATCCGTCCGTCGTAAACTGCCGGCGTTGGAACATCAGAACCAAAATCCTTTTGCCACGCAATTCGCTTGTCGCTTGGAATTCCAACATCGGTTTTAATTCCCGTTAACGTTGCACCTCGCGAATAAGGGCAAATGACAAATCCATTCGTGGCAACTGGGGATGCGATGGAGCGGAAATACTTGTCGGCCCCAGGGTTGAATCCACCAATCTTCCACAGCAAACTTCCGTCCACTGCTGAATGAGCGGTAACGTGGTCCGCTCCAACGGTGTAAAGTGTTTCGCCCTCTTTGTGACGCACTAAGGCTGGGGTTGTGTACGACTGGTTAGCCTCTTCTGGCACATCCAACCAACGATCCGCCTTCCATAATTCGCTACCATCCGCTTTATTTAAGGCAACCAAAAAGCTGGGGCCTGTTTGCATGACGGCAATCACCAAAGCATTTTTGGTTAAAACTGGGGACGTGCCAAGGTCCCACCAAAGTGAATCCTCCCCATACTTTTCTTGCAAGTTGAATTGCCAATTCACGGTGCCATCGAAGGCTACGCTTGCGACATCACCACTTTTGAAATAAACAAAAACATCTTTGCCGTCGGTGGTGGGTGACGAATTGCTTCCGCTGGCTTTAGCGTGTTTCGCAGGCCGTTCCTTGCCAAATGTCTTTCTCCATTGTTCTTTGCCATCTAGATCAAGGCAAAGCAACGTGTTGGTATCCTGCTCCCCCAATGTCATATAGATTTTGTTTCCAGCAATAATCGGTGTGGAAGCCCCGCGTCCGGAAAGGGGCATCTTCCACGCGATGTTCTTGCTCTCGCTCCATTCAGTAGCATACTGTCCCGGGGAGGCAGATCCGTCCCCGTTGGGGCCTCGCCAATTCGGCCACGGTGATTGCCCATTGGCATTCGATCCAAAAATCGTAGTGAAAGAAACGAGCCCATAAGCGGCAATGCCGCATAGAAAACCGATCCTCTTCAATTCGCTTTGCTTATTCATATTGATTCCCATCTCAAGTTATCTTGGTTTACCAGTCGATTCTTCGATCATTCCCATTGAGCGTCCGGCGCTAGTTTTAATGTTGCGCAAATCGAAATCCAAGCTCCTGACTCCGCGGGAAACTTGGTTTTTCGTACTCAGCGCAAGCGGTACTCGTACTAGACCAACGTGTTTCGGGTACGAGTACGAGCACGATAGGCCGATCTACCGCGAGGCAGTCAGCCTCTATTTTAATACATCACCTTCGTCCAGTTCTTCATCGTCTCGAATTCTTATGCCCCGAAGCCGTTGACGCTCCATTGCAACTCGTTTTGGGGTTTCGATACGGAGAATGACAACGTCCTTTGCCGTTAGAACGATATTGATGAAGGCGACCATCGATGCACAGAACAACAATGCAATGATACTTGAAAGGAATTCAGCGGAATTCCACGTTTGGGAAATGGTATCTGGAAAGAGTTCCGCCAAGGTCCAAAAAAGGTTGGGAAAGCAATACCAATCGTAGGTCAGTCGCTGGTAATTGTTCTCCGCTAAATTGATGGAGCAAGTCAGCACCACTGCGGAAATGACTAGTACCAAGCAAATGGTAAGGGCCGTTACCAGTCGGCCTGTTTGAAGTCGGCGAAGCGCAGCCATGCAAATCAATCGAACGATCCCCAGATACAGCGCCAGGTATCCCGCCAGTGCTATTGCGTACGCCATCGTATGCAACCCAACGTCCGTATTTGTCAGCGGGATCAACAATTGACATGACAAAACAAGTGTTATGGCCGAGCCCGCAAAACTTAAAAGCACAAACAAATAGCCGGGTCCTGCTCCCGGATTCAGCCAGGTCAGGAACAGCCTTGCCAGCAGCGAACTGGGAAGAGTGCGGCGCGCTCGTGCGGGAATAATCCCCTGCTCTCCCATCATGATGCTGCCCGCTACCCCCCAATGAACAAACAAAAGATTCAATACAATGGCGATCATGGAAGACATCGAGTTGCGATCGCCGTTGCGAATAGCCAACAGACCACCGAGCATCGAAATCACCAAACCAATCGTCAACAATGGAACACGAATAGGAGTCGAGCGATTTTCGCTAACGACACCGATAGAACACCCACCGCAACGGAGAAATAGCCAACAATACAAGATTGCGGCAAGAAGAAAAACTCCAAAAGAAATCCAACCTTCCCAAGATACTGTCCCATAAGCGACGATTGCTGAAAGAACTCCTCCGACAGCAAGCGATGCGATAACCTGAGCCCCAAGCAACAGAATAGAGAAAAAAACCTGTTGGACTCGATTTTTCGAAAAAGAAGCTACCGAAATAGCCAGCGTGGATAACGTTAGGCTGCATGAAATCAAAATCAACAACGTCATCGCAATCACATCTAAGGTGACGCCGCGAAGAAGATACGTTAACGCGATGCAAGGCGCAATCACGGAAACGTAGATCATCAATTGCAAGGCGGACACGCTCAGCTTGCCCAACATAATGTGGCGAGGCGAAAGCAATGACAGCGATAGAGTTTCAAACGTCCCATCCTCAAGCTCGGAAGCCATCGACCGAAAGGATGCTTGCGGAATAATGATAAGGGCAGGCACAATCAAAATCATGGCATACCCAATCAGAAGCGGCGCACCATTCGATGCGTAGTAGATACTAGGTATCATGCTCACGATGGCTAAAATCGACCAAGCCAGAACAACAATCGTGAGAAGAATCAGTGTGAAAGAAAACTGCTTACTCTTGAGTGCTTGCCTTGTCTCTTTGACCAAGATGGGATTGACCCATCGACTCCATTTCATCAAGCGTCGGTCCCACGGCGTATCTCCCTCGACGAATTGACGGATGGTCGCTGCATGCTCCGTCTGGTCGGATGTCAACATCACGGGTGGAGCGGCACCGATAGGACCTTGACCTTCCGGACCGGACGCGGAGTGAACCAAGGAACTCATTGAACTGCTCCCGTGGTGATCTTCATAAAGACATCTTCCAAAGTTTCTTGTCTCGCTGCAAATTCCGAAATCAAGAAATCTTCATTCACGATAGCCTTTAATAGTTCTGCCTGATCTTCCGAACCGCCATCGAATTGGAACGACAGTTTGTTTTCATTCCTTGCGATTTGCGAAACGTTCGATTTTCCCGCCAGCCAAGCTTCTAATGCTTCCCCCTGGCGAATCGCAACCAACTGAACCCAAGTTGAGCCTTGAAGTCTCCGTTGAATCTCCGCGACGCTTCCGGTTGCGAGCAATTGTCCACGTTCTACGATACCCACTTGATCGCACATTTCAGCTAGCTCCGTCAAAATGTGCGAAGAGACCAAGATCGTCGTTCCCTCAACTGCTAACTGCTGAATCATTTGGCGCAGTTCAATGCGAGCCCGGGGATCAAGTCCATTCGCTGGTTCATCCAAGATCAAAACCGCTGGGGAATGGATCATGGCACGCCCAAGACAAAGCCGTTGCCGCATCCCTTTGGATAGACCTGTGATAGGCTTCGAAGCAATTTTATCTAGGCCTGTGAAAGAAAGAGTTCGGCGAAGCGCCGCCATTCGATCCTTGCCAAGCAATCCGTATGCTCGAGCAAAAAAATCCAGATACTCAACACAATTCATGTTGGGGTACATTGAAAACCCATCGGGCATGAATCCCAAGCGTCGTCGAACGAGATCGGGATCGTTGATCACCGAGAAACCATCTACGATCGCATCGCCGTAACTGGGCAGTTCCAACGTCGACAAAATTCGCATGCTGGTTGTTTTGCCAGCTCCATTCGGGCCAATGAAGCCAAAGACTTGGCCTCGGTAAACCTCGAAGGAGATATCGTTAACAGCTTTGGTCTTCCCAAAAAATCGATGCACGCGTCGCATCTCAATCATGGGATCAGTGGATTCATGGTAGTTAGCAACAGAAACGTCGACCATAGAATTGTTAATTCGCTCGTTCAGGATCGATGGTGCTGATTTGCTGGGTTGGCAAGCCGTCGTCCGCAAACGGGCTGGTACCAGGGATGGTAGATTCACGAGCCATGGCTGCTATGATTCCGAAAGGTAACAGAACTAAAAAGGCAAGTGCGAACAGGGTAAACGTCACGCAAGGAATCAACACAAACACCGTGATGGCCGCGACAGCGTTTTCGCCTCGCGATACCAAGGCCAATCGCACGACCATGAACAAGATCGCGCTGATTGCCGTCAAGAAAAACAGACTACGTAAAGTTAACTTATCGCCCATATTTCATTCGCCTTTGGAAGGGGGCCAAATCGCATCGATTGCCCAAAGCAGATAGGAATATCCAAGCTTTCTGCACCCGGCCCAGTATAACGTATTCTCCGCGGCTCGTATTCTAGTAACCATTCCAGGCGCAGCCAGCGTAGGCAAAATGAAAGCAGCCAGGATCAAACGGGCTTCCCAAGTTTGAAAATCGTATCGAATTGTAGCTTTGTCACTGGTTGCACGCTCAGACGCGAGCCCTTTCGGAGCAGCTCCATCCCTTCCAAGTTCGGCAACTGCTTCAGTTGAGCGAGGGACAAAGGCATCGAGAATTTAGATTCGAACTGAATATCAACCATGTACCACGTTGGCTGATCGGCTTTGCTTTTCGGGTCAAAATGCGGGTCCTGTGGATCCCAGGCTGTAAAATCGGGGTAAGCGGTTTTGCAGATGCGGGCTGTCCCCACTACGCAGGATGGGTTGGCGTTACTGTGGTACACCAGAACGCGATCATTGAATTGCATTTGGTCTCGCATGAAATTTCGAGCCTGATAATTTCGCACTCCATCCCAGTACGTGCTGCCATCTTGCGACGCTTTCAAATCGTCAATCGAGAAAACATCGGGCTCCGTCTTCATCAGCCAATACTTGAATTTCGTTGCGACAGCCATTCGGCATTATCCATCTGTTACACTAAGTGGAATGATTCTACACGTGGACATGGATGCATTCTATGCATCAATCGAGCAACGAGAAAACCCAAACCTGAAGGGGCGACCCCTGATCGTAGGTGGCTCGGCGGAAGGCAGAGGAGTTGTGGCTGCTGCAAGCTACGAAGCTCGGTCGTTTGGGATTCATAGCGCCATGGCAACTCGGAAGGCCATTCAGCTTTGTCCCAATCTCGCCATGGTGCGACCTCGCATTGATTTTTACGCAAAAGTTTCCCAGGAGATCCGAGCTATCTTCGCTGAGTTCACACCGCTCATCGAACCTTTATCACTGGACGAAGCGTTCTTAGACGTCACCGCCACCGCTCATTTATTCGGTTCCCCTGAAAACATAGGACGAACCATAAAACAAAAGATCCTAGCGCAGCTTCAACTGGTCGCGTCGGTTGGAATGGGGCCCAACAAATTCATCGCGAAAATTGCCAGCGATCTTCGCAAACCGGACGCGCTGGTCATTGTTCGCAGTGAAGAAACGCAGGACTTCCTGGATCCACTTCCCATTGAACGGGTTTGGGGAGTCGGCAAGGTAACTTCGGACGTCTTTCGCAAGCTATCAATTCGAACCATCGGCGAACTTAGGAAACTCGATTTAGAAACGCTTCGATCCATCTTCGGGAACTCGGCCGAGCACTATTGGTCGCTATCGCGAGGATTGGACGCGAGAAAGGTAACGCCCGATCGAGAAGCCAAATCGATATCGAGCGAAACCACTTTTCCCGCTGACATCGACGATCGAGAAGCACTCGCCAGTTACCTGGTTCATTTGGTGGAATCGGTCTCCCGAAGGCTTCGCAACCATCAACTCCGATGTAAAGGTATCGAATTGAAAGTCAAGTATTCGGACTTCCAGTTCCTTTCGCGATCGCAAACTCTTCCCTTGGCTACCGACGTCACATCCGAACTGCTCGAAGCCGCGACCAAGCTGTTTCATGCCAAGGTTCCTGACGACGGAAAGTCGATTCGGCTCTTAGGCTTTGGTGTTCATCATTTCGAGCAAGGCGAAATGACTCAGATGTCACTTTTTGACGAAGAAACGCATCAGCGGGATCGAAAGTTGGACTCGGTTACCGACAGTATTGCAGAAAAGTTTGGGAGCGCCGCCATCCGCCGAGGTGGAAAAAAGAGATAGTATGTAGATGGAGTTTAGCGACATTCGGGCTTGCCCCGATGTGTAGCAATAGGTTTGGTGTGCTAATCGCCCAAGCAACCAATGTTAGCGCACCAAAACTGTGGCGAAGGAGGGCTCAAGGCCCACCTTCGCGTTGCCGACCGTAGCAATCGTGTTCCACCGCCCCTCGCCCACTTGTTCAATGAGCATTGCCTCGCGAAACGTTTATTGAAAGGGCAAGATGGTCGTGGGAATACCCGCGAAGATTTGATCCGCACACTTAGGGTTTGTAGAGAACTAACGGATGGGGGAACCCTAACTTCTTGTCGACGATGTTGTAAAGCGAGCCGCCGGACAAATAACGCCTTAAGTTCTCGCAGATCAATTTGGTGGTGTCGTCCGTTCTCAGCTTCGCTTGCGCGCCGACATGCGGTGTGATAAGAACGTTCGGGAAGCTCCAAAGAGGGCTGCTCTCTGGCAACGGCTCGACATCGGTGACATCCAACCCTGCGCCCGCCAAATGCCCTGAATGCAAGGCTTCACAAAGATCCTTTTCCGAAACGCATGCACCTCGTGCAACGTTGATTAGATAAGAACCTTTAGGAAGTGCGTTGATAATACTTCCATCGACACAACCGCGAGTCATCGCATTCAAGGGAAGCGTCAGGATTAGAATCTCCGACCAAGCTGCTAATTCCATGAGTTCCGTGTGCGGTAGCAACTGCTGAACTCCTTCGGGCTTTTCTTCCGGGAAGTAGTCGGTCGCCCGAATCGTAACGCGAAAGGGTTGCAACACTTCTACCAAACGTCGACCATTTCCGCCCATACCGACGATGCCGACACGTTTGCCATGCAAATCATCGGTTGGGCGACGTACAAACTCGCGGCGTTGCCATTGTCGGTAAAAGATCGGAATGCCTCGTAGAAGCCCTATCAACAATGCCAAGGTTTGCTCTGCAACTTGGTTCGCAAACAGCCCGGATGCGCTGCAAACTACGATGTCCGAATCAATGACGCTTGGCGAAAGGCAATGATCTAAACCCGCAGCGGACGACTGGATGAACTTCAATCTACCTTGCCGAACTACGTCGTCCCATGGAACAGGAACTTTAGCATGGCCAACAAAAACATCTGCATCCATGATTCGATGCGGGATTGTTTCCTGGGTTGCTTCTATAAAATGGAAACCTGGAGCCGCGGCCTTCATCCAATCCAGGTGATAGTCCTGAATGGGGAAGCAATGAACAATTTGTTTCACAGGACTAAGCCAAATCCCGATCTTCGAACAGCAGCAAACCGATCAGGGTGGCGGCGATGCCGTAGATGGTTGTGTATACCAAAATGCTCGCGAGAACCGTCCAAGGAATACTAACCTCAGCGTCGATGGCAGCTTCCATGGAGAAGTGACTTAGGTTGGGCACAACGGCCGAGATCAACTGAGAGAAGAACTCCACCAGTGGCAATCCATCCGCAGCCGACTCCACGATTGTCGGAGTCAGGTGTCCGAGAAGGTAGATTGAGAAGCAAATGGAAAAATTAGCAATCAGCGAGAAACGCGTTCCTAAAGCAACTGCGAAAGCTCCTAGAACCGATGCTTGGAAGAACGCCATGGCCAAACCGGGAATTGTCTGAATCATTTCGTTGTGGCATTGCTGCCAAGTAGGCGCGTCCAGCGATGATTCGCGAGCTTCCACCATCGGCTTGTAAGCTACCGCCAATAATTCGGTTGAACCCAGCACTAGGAACATCAACATCACAATCCAAGTAATTCCCATGATCTTTCCGATGATAAACGATCGGCGATGCACAGGCTTGCTCAACAATGTCAGGGCGGTTCGCCCCTCAATCTCATCGTTGACCGAAGTACTGGCCGACCAGACCGCTTGGAAAGTTGCAGCAAGCAAGATGAGCGTTACTCCACAGTCCTTGAGCAATTTAATGTCTTCACCCAGGGTGTGAAATGGCAAGAAGACGAACAGCAAAATCGTTAAGGCGACCAGCATCATCAAAATGGTTGGTAGCGGCTGCGACAACTCGCTTTTGGCGGCAGAAAGGGCAATGGCAGCCGCTTTCGGTGCAACGGCTTGCATCAACATAAACAGCAAGCCAAAAACCACCACAAACAATGCAACTAAAACGAAGGTTAGCGATTCCTTCACCTTAGGAGCGGATGACAACAAGACTTCGAAAACAGCTTTGTCCACTTCTTGGTTTTGAACATAAATCTGAGCATCTTCAGACATAGGAAGCGGACTGTCTTTCGCTCCCATTTTGGACGTCCAAATAATGGGCTGATTAGCTTCAATCGTGAGAGTCTTCTCACGAGATTCGCTGATGGAAGGTCCGTCGGTCAGCAACAGACGACGGTCTGACTTCAATTGAATGAAAACAAGATTGCCAGGACTAAACTGAAGATCGATTTTTTGAAACGGAGCCACTCCGTCACTTCCGATCGGCGGAGCGTCGAACTTGCGATCTACGTTTTGGGAAGAAAACAGTTCCGGAACACTTTTCAGAGCACTCATGGGGTCGGGAACCAAGAAGGTAGAAGCCAAACCAATGGCTGCAAGCGTACCCAGGGTCGAGAGCATATACAGCCCAACACCTTCAAACAGCAACGATCGTAACTCACCCAGAAACCGGATCGAGGAGCAGAAAAGTACCGCCCAGACAACCACACCAATCATCATGGTGGTTGCCACACAAAACATGGCCCACTCTTCGGATTCGAACGAACCTGAGGGTGATCGAAAAAGGATAGCCCCCCCACCGACACGAAGATAGGCAGCCAGAAGACCACCAAGCACCAACGTTATCGCCGCTGCAATCACGTTGGCGGAACCATCGCGACGCAGCTTTTCCAAAACACCCACCTGAGAAAGAACTTTAAACAGGCCCAGAAAGCCTAACAAGACAGCGAAACCCACTGCGATTCCAACAGCCAGGAACCAGATGGGGGTAAGCCACAAAGTCATCCAAAAGTCAGCCGCGAAAATGGGTGTCGGGATGTCAAAGGACATAGCGAATCTGCTCAATTTGGATACGAGTGGAGAACAAGACGAACGAAACGACGGGCACAAATGCTTTCTGGCATTTTTGTCAGGAGCACTGGGGCTGATACGACTTCCGAGCTTCCCAGGTTCGAGACATTCCAGTCCATCGCTTCTAGGATAAGCAAAAAAAAAGAATTGAAGAGAGGGATGTACTGAAAATCAGGAGCAAACACAAAATCCGATGACTGGTGAATCCGTCTGGGATCAGCTATGATCTCGTAGGACTTGAAGTACTTTGGCCTTGTGCCGCTTCAAGTCTCACATTGTTCTCGGATAATTGAGGTTGGAAGCATTGATTCGGCAAGGAAAACCAGGTTTTTTAGCTCTTGAGGACGGAACCGTTTTCGAAGGCGTTTCGATCGGCTACGAAGGCGAATCGGACGGAGAGGTTGTATTTAACACCTCCCTTACCGGGTACCAAGAGATCCTGACTGACCCAAGTTATCGCGGACAAATAGTGACGATGACTTACCCGATGATCGGAAATGTTGGCGTCAACGAGGAGGACATTGAATCCGCGAAGCCAAGAATCGCAGGGTTTGTCGTTCGCGAATGCAGCCGGCTACATAGCAACTTTCGAGCCAGCGGGTCGCTTCCAGAGTATTTAGCCAAGCATGAAATAGTGGCAGTTTCAGGAATCGATACGCGGGCTTTGGTGAGAAAGATTAGAAGCCTTGGAGCCCTTAAGGGAATTGTCTCGGTTACGGACTGCAACCATGAATCGCTAGTTCACAAAGCCCGCGCGAGTGCTGGGCTTATTGGACGGGATCTTGTTCGCGAAGTGCTACCTAGCGAATCGCGAACCTGGAATGAAGCCTTGCACGGCCTGTCTTCGTACACTCCACAGACGGCGTCCAAGCCCCAGCAACCCCATGTGGTTTGCCTGGATTTTGGAATGAAGTGGAATATCCCTCGCCATCTATCCCAGCGCGGAAATCGAGTCACGATCCTTCCTGGAACTGCAACCGCCGAAGAAGTTCTCGCGCACCAGCCCGATGGGGTGTTTTTAAGCAACGGGCCTGGCGATCCGGAACCATTGACTTATGCGATCGACACGATTCGAAAGCTCTTTGGCAAAAAACCAGTTTTCGGTATTTGTTTAGGCCACCAACTTTTGTCTCTGGCCGCAGGTGCCAAGACGTTTAAGCTGAAGTTCGGGCACCGCGGGGCAAACCAACCGGTTCTGAATTGCATCACTGGCCAAGTTGAAATTACATCCCAAAATCATGGTTTTGCAGTCCACGAGGAGTCCTTGCCGGATTGTCTAGAAATTACACACAGGAACTTGAACGACAATACGATTGCAGGTGTCCGCCACAAGGAATTGAATGCCTTTAGCGTACAGTACCACCCCGAAGCGTCGGCAGGGCCTCACGACAGCAGTTACCTTTTTGACCAGTTTCAAAATTCCCTAGACCAACAAGTCGCACCTCATTAACGTTTGTAGGCGTAGGTAAAAAGGGAGTCGGTTTATGCTTGCAAAACGAGTGATTCCTTGCCTGGACGTTCATCAGGGGCGGGTCGTCAAAGGAACAAATTTCATCCACTTGCGCGATGCCGGCGACCCGGTCCAAATCGCTCAGCGGTATGAGACGGAAGGCGCTGATGAGCTCGTATTTTTGGACATTACAGCTAGCCACGAAGATCGTGGAATCATGCTGGATGTCGTTCGCCGCACGGCCGAACAAGTTTTTATGCCTCTCACAGTCGGCGGTGGAATTCGAACGATTGAGGACATCCGGGTATTGCTTCAAGCCGGCTGCGACAAGGTCTCGATCAATTCCACCGCTTGCAAAGACCCTCAGTTCGTCAAGCAAGCCGCTGATCGCTTTGGTTCTCAATGTATTGTGGTGAATATCGACCCGCGTCGCGTCCTTCGCAATGGAGCAGAATTCTGGGAAGTCCACATCAACGGTGGGCGAACTCCTACTGGTTTGGAAGCCGTCGCCTGGGCTAGAGAGGTAGAACGGCTGGGTGCAGGCGAAATCGTCTTAACCAGCATGGACCGCGACGGCACCAAGGACGGCTACGACTTACCCATCACTTCAGCGGTTAGCGATGCGGTTCATATCCCCGTAGTCGCTAGCGGTGGGGCAGGAAAACCAGAACATTTGGTAGAAGCAATTTTAAAGGGAAAGGCGGACGCCGTACTGGCTGCAAGCATTTTTCACTTTGGTGAGTACACCATTGCCGAAACCAAACGCCTCATGTCAGAATGTGGAATTCCAGTAAGGTTATGATTCCATTTCTTCTGGACTGAGTCAGGATAGAATAGGATTGTAGCAGCCAACGTACTTTACCGAGTTCCTTACCGATTTTTCTTTTTGTCAGAGTGTGAACTATGGCCATTGCAGAAGCTCGCCCAGCCACCAATTCTCGAGCGCCGTCATCGTCCGAGGATCTCGCAGCCTCGCTATTGGTTACCAAAAAAGAACTGGAAGTAGACAAGCTTTTTAAGGCTTGCGTCAAGCTCCTGGGTAGCGACTTGCACCTGAAGGTTGGGACGCCACCTATCGTGCGTGTCAAAGGTGACCTGAAGCCGCTCAATCGACCACCGATCGACGTCGAAGAAATGGTTCGTCTACTGATCCCAATGTTGGATGACCGCAACCGTCGGATCTTTGAAGAAGAAGGCGGGGCTGACTTTTCGTACACTATCAACGTGGACGGAGAAAACTGGCGGTTTCGCGTGAACATGCTCAAGCAATTGGGACGCCCCGGCTTGGTCGCTCGACGGATCAACAATTTCATCCCCAACTTCAAGGGATTGTTTTTGCCGCCGATCCTTGAAGAACTCTGCAAGTACGATCAAGGCATGGTGCTGCTGGCGGGGGTGACGGGTTCGGGAAAAAGTACGACCATCGCTTCGATGTTGAACTGGATCAACGCAACCTATCGTAAACATATCTTAACCCTAGAAGACCCTATCGAGTTTGTATACACGGAAGACAAATGCTTGATCAATCAACGTGAGGTAGGGACGGACGTGAAGAATTTCGAAATCGCAATGAAGCACGCGGTTCGGGAAGACCCAGACATCATCCTGGTCGGTGAAATGCGCGATCAAGAAACATTTATGACGGCCATTCATGCCGCGGAAACAGGGCACTTGGTTTTCGGTACAATTCACGCTTCGACGGCCCCTTCCACCATCGGTCGTATTCTCGACTTGTTCCCGGAAGAATTGCATAATGCGATTCGAAACGCGATGGCCTTCAACATGAAAGGGATCGTTGCACAAAAGCTTCTGCCCTCCATCAAAGAAGGTGTCAGCCGAGTTCCTACGTGCGAGATCATGACCTTTAGCCCCATGATTCGAAAACTGATCTTGGAAGGCAAAGACCAAAAGCTTTCGGACGCTATCCGAATCGGTGCTCAAGACGGAATGCAAGACTTTACGATGAGTCTTAAGCAATTGATTGACGATGGCCTGATCGATCGCCCAACGGCTTTCGAGGTGGCACCTAACCCTGATGCATTGAAGATGGCTCTCAAGGGCATCAACGTAAGTCAGCCAGGTATCATCTAGCATTTTTCGCGTGCAGGGCACTCGATCAGAATTCACAACATCAGCCGTTCGGTCTCCTACTTTGAAACCTCCTCGTCAAGCTGCCTGAAGAGCCTGACTCAACCAAGATTCTTTTCAGTAAATGTTTGGAAAAAAGAAAGCAAAGCCAGCTGCATCTGAGAACGCACCCCAAATTGGAGCCGAGAACGTTGTCCTTCCACCCCTGGAAGTAAAGACGATTGGGATCGGGAAGGATGAAGCACAGGGATTGATGATCGCGTCCCGACAACTACCAGGTTATCCGACGGCTATCATTCTTCTGGCCAACGCGATTGGCGGACGCGCTGATCGAATCCTGATGGATTTTTCAGCGCAAGGTGCTGTCGTTCGCTATCGAATCGACGGAAACTGGGAAGGCCTTCCACCACTGGACCGCCCCACTGGGGATGCAGCTCTGGTAGTCATGAAGAAGATGTTGGGGCTAAACCCAGTGGAACGCAAAGCCAAGCAAGAAGCAAAATTTGCGACCAACTTCAAAGACATCGATTGGGTCGTTTCTTTCATGAGTGCAGGGGTCCCGTCTGGCGAACGAGTCCTGATATCGATCGACACCAAAAAACCAACGCTAAAGACTCTAACTGACCTGGGAATGCGCGAAGCGATGGTAACAACATTCCGTGGATTGCTGAACGGCAACCAAGGAATTGTCCTAGTCAGTGGGCCTGCCGGACAAGGCTTACCAACCACTTGGCGAGTTACGTTGGAGGCGGCGGATAAGTACGTTCGCGATTTCGTCTCACTAGAAAACAAAGCGGACGCAGACCCTGAAATCATCAATGTAACCCAGAACTTTTTTGTCCCAGGTGTCGGCGACGCCCCCGAAGCAGCCTACGAAAAGATTTTGCTCAAGCAACCGGACGTGCTGGTCATGCCAAGCCTGATCAATTCCTACATTGCGGAGCGGACCATCGACCAAGTCTCCAAACAAAGCAAACACGCAATCACCCGCATGGTTGCAGTCGACGCGGTAGATGCCGTAATCAAATTGCTGGGCACTTATCGTTCGGAAGCCAAGGATCTTGTCAAACTGCTGACATGCGTGATCAATCAACGACTCATCCGCCGCTTATGCTCCAATTGCAAACAGCCGTTCCAGCCAACACCTCAACTGCTACAGAAACTTGGAATCCCAGCGGGCAGAGTCCAAAAGCTATTCCAGCCCACCTTCCCTCCGCCACCTGAGGAGCGTGTGGATGCCAAAGGGAATCCCATTGAGATCGAGATTTGCAAGAAATGCAATGGTCGCGGCTACTTTGGTCGGATGGCGATTTTTGAATTGCTCATCGTCGACGATGAGATGAAAAAAGCCATCCTGAAGTATGCCGGTACACCCGATGAAATTCGGAAGTTCGCTAAGAAGAAAGGGCACCTAGGCTTTCAAGAGGAAGGTATTCTCGCCTGCGCAATTGGCGACACTTCCTTGCAAGAAGTTCAAAAAATGATGGCTAGCAAGTAGGCTTAACCACGACGAGGTCTTCAGGTGCTTTTTGATACGCAACAAATCCTTGACCAAGCCAAGCAAGGGGACGAGAAAGCCAAAGGCGAACTGCTCAATCGGTTCCGCCCGTACCTGAATGTGATCGCACAACGTATGCTTGATGATCGACTTCAGGGCCGAATGGACTCGGCCGATGTTGTGCAAACTACTTACTTGGAGGCATCCCGCGATTTTCCTCAGTTCCGCGGGGAATCGGTCGAGTCGCTTTTGGCTTGGTTGGCAAACATTCTCCGAAACAATGTTGCTACGGCACACCAAGAACACCTTGTTACCCAAAAGCGATCTGCACGTAAAGAAGTTGTGCTTCGCGTTGCCTCTGAATCAGGCGGTAGTTCGTTAGGGATGGCGGATTTTATTCCGTCTGAATCATCGTCGCCCAGCCAACGCTTGATGCGGGATGAAGCGGCCGTTGTTTTGGCCTCTTGCTTGGACAAAATTCCAGAAACGCAGCGCGAAGCGATTCGCATGCGATATCTCGAGGGAATGTCGCTCAAATCTATCTCCGATCGCACAGGAAAATCGGAGATGGCCGTAGCGGGCCTTCTGAAACGCGGCCTAAGAGCCTTGCGCGAAGTGATGGTCTAGGAAATAGTGGGCTAGGTTGTTACCAGCTCGCCCAATTGATTGGGTGATGAAAACACCTGAATTGGAACGGTCATTCCGTAACGACGATACAGCTTATTGAGTCGCTCTGAATCCAGCGGATTGGCTTCAATTTGGCGAATGCAAATTCTGGCAACCTGTCTCGGGAACTTGGAGGCCAGCTTGGCATAAATCTCGGGATCCCGCTCGCCGCTATCGCCAACAAGAACGAAAGAGCGCTGTGGGAGTCGTCGAATCAGCGTTCGGATCACCCCGCCCTTGCTCTTTCGACGCAAAAGCTGCCATCGTTTAAACAGCTCATCACGCAAACGAAACCACTTCAGGTGCATGCTGCCGGATGGAAATGCGTTGGTCACCAGGAACTTGTTCAAGGCGTCATAAATTTGCCATGGACTGCTGCTGACATAATGAAACAAGGCACCTTGTTCGGCCCATCGTTGGTAGATGTGCGCCATGCCTTCGATCGATTCGAAGGGTTCTGAAAAGGTACGTTGTAGCATTCGGCGTCGGCTGTTCACTTCGGTCAGCTTGATCGTATCATCGATGTCGGTAACGACGCTAATCCCTGTTCGCTCCGCAAGAAAAACTTGGCTGCTAGCTTGCCCACCCAAACCCACGTCCCACTTTTGTAGCACTTCCATTTGATTCGCTTCTTGACTCGGCGAAGATGGCTCCCGAAACTTGACGCAGCCATACCTCTTAAAATTCTCGAGTTGCTTATCGGTCAGGTCCAATTTGCATTGAAAAAGCCCGCTCGATTTGGACTTTCGCGGTAGGACATAGTGCTGACCAGCAAGCTCGATTTGAATGCGAGCCCCCGCGATCGGGGCTGCTAAAAAACCTCGCACTCGGTTTTGGAACAGATCCCCTTGCGCCACGTCGGCAGGCAAGTTCAAAGCCCGAATCAATCCTCGCAACATGATTCGCTTACCGAGAGATGCGGGAGAAGCCTGGGAAATACGCCCTTGTATTTGAATTCGCCACAAAGAATCGCTACGCAATCGGTATCCAACCGTTGGGAACAATTGCACCTCGGGGTCCGCATCATTGCGTATCGCCTGCTCAGGACTCATTCGCAAAATCTCATCGCGATGTTCCAACGCCAGCGGGGCTGGCTGGTCATTCGATTCTTCTAACGATTTGCGAATGTTCATGGTGGAAGCGATTCCTGAAGACTTAGGATTCTACAGCAACGGTCGTTCGCGTTGCGATCGACTTGTAGATTGCCTCGATAGCGAGCAAATCCTTCAGACCCTCTTCGCCCGAAACTTTGGACGTCTGATCTTCCAGAATACACTTCGCGAAGTTGTCCAGCTCCGTGGCGAATTGATCTTGCCCTTGGAGTTCGATCTTGCCTTTCGAAGTTTCCAACCGTACGTCGGAATATCCGAACGCTGGATCCATTCGAATAAATCCCTTATCGGTAAAGGCTTGAAAGCGATTGAGGCCATTGAAGTTATAGCTAGTGCTGCAATAGGCAAGAACACCTGAAGGGAACTGCATAAGCCATGTGATCGATTCGTCCACTTCCGCAAACTTAACTGCATCGGTTTTGGTTTCTTGTGCCGTGATCAACTTGGGCTCTTCACCTAGAAGATAGCGACACGATTGAAGCGCATAGATTCCGACGTCCATCAGAGCACCACCACCCGCAAGTTCCTTTCGGAGTCTCCATTGTTTTGGATCGCCAATGGTAAAGCCAAACCCCGCTTCAATCATTTTGATTGCGCCGAGTTCTTTGCTGCGAGCAATCTGCATGCTCTTCATATGATGCGGTTCAAACTGGCAGCGATAACCTATGGCAAGCTTGCGGTCTGCCGCTTTACAAGCATCGATCATCGCGCGACAGTCCGCCGCGCTGTTGGCCATCGGTTTTTCGCAAAGAATATGCTTGCCTGCCTTAGCTGCCCGAATTGTAAACTCCGCATGCATGCTATTGGGAAGAACAATGTAAACAATGTCTACAGAATCGTCGGAAGCGATTTTGTCAAAGCTTTGGTAGTTGTAGATGTGGTCGGGCTGAATTCCATACTTGTCCGCCCACTTTTTCTCTTTTTCTGGAGTTCCCGTTACAACGGCCGTCAGCTTGCAATGGGCTGAATTCAGTAATCCAGGGGCAATCTGGTTGGTACTTAGGCTGCCAAGTCCGACCAAGGCGACCCCAAGCTTCTTGCTTTCTTTACCGTACGTGGACGAACTGAAGAACCCACCTTGTGCAATTCCCGTGGCGGCTGCCGCGGTAAGAGTGGTGCCGAGGAACTCGCGTCGATTGTTTCGGAGCATATTCATTGGGTTTCGGTTGCATAAGAGGAAACGACGGACAAAACTCAAAACAAATTCTAATCGAAAAGAAGTTCAATGGCGACCGAAAGCAGCGACTTCCATTCCCCCGAGATCAGGGGGTTGCAAATGATCAAAGCCTGGCAACTTGCTCAGCTCTATTCCTGATCGGCTCATAGCCTAAAATTGTCCGAGCTGCCGCAATATTAAAATAGTGATCCACCCCTAACTGGGCAGCGACGAATCGGGTCATCGGCGGTTCCTTTTTGGAACCAGCCAGCCGATACATCAGTTCTAAAATCGCCCCAATCCGATAGGCTGCGGCAAAACGGATCCTTTTTTGGGGAGGCTTCATGCCAGCCGATTTCAAAATGTCTGTAATCCATTCCCAGCATTCGATCGGACTACCGTCGGTTACAAAGTACGCTTTTCCAGCGGCATCCCGATCGTGCTGCAACATGCTTTCTAATGCCAAACGATGCGCGATTGCGGCATAATCCACATGCACTGTATCGATTATATTTTTGCCGTCGCCCACACAACGCAACTTTCCCCTCCGACAACGATCGATGACTCGGGGAATCAGATGCGGATCACCTGCTCCCCAAATCAGATGCGGGCGAAGCGCACATGTCGAAAAATGGCCAAATCGATTCGCTTCTAAAACTTGCTTCTCTGCAATCGCTTTGGTGCGCGGATAATGGCATAACCATCGAGTCGGATAAGGTGCACTTTCATCAATGTTGCATTGAGGCATTCCATCAAATGTCACAGATGGCGAACTGGTGAACACAAATGCTCTCACACCGTTTCTCGCGCTCGACTGAAGAAGGTTGTCGGTCGCTACCACATTCGCCAGTTCAAATGGCTCGGCTGGCCCCCACACTCCAGCAAGCGCAGCGGTATGAATCACCGCGTCTACGCCGCGACTGGCCTCCTCGCACGCCTCTGCATTCACCGCCGAGGCTTGCAAGGACTTGACACCAAGCTCCTCCAGTTCCGGATATCGATTTCTCGCGAGACCTCGAACTTCATAGCCCTTGCTGATAAGTTCTTTGCAGATAGCTCGGCCAAGAAAGCCTCCGTGGCCTGTAACAAGAACGATGGAGCTCAAGACAATTCCTTTACTCTTTCGCGGCCTTCAGAAGAATATCTCGAGTCACTTCATGTATCTTTTCTTGGCGTTCTGCTAGATCTTGCAACTCCCCAAGCAAGCTTGGATCACCTACTTGCCCAACACTGTCATCCGGATTGTTCAACTCCTTCGAAAGCGATTGAGTCCGCCGATTGACGCGTAGCTGCAGCGTTTTCAGAAGCCTCAGTTCCGAAATAGAATCGACAAGAGGTTCCTCCTCTTCAGATCCGGATTGCTGTTGTTGCTGTTGATTCTGCCGCTTTTTCTTTTCATCACGCTTCTTTTGGACCTGCTGAAGCGATTCCAGCATCTCTTCCAGCGCACCAATGATCTCATCTTCGATGGCTTTCGTATTCATCGAAACGTTCGCCTGAGTCAACCGCTTAACCACCAACTGAGCGTCACTATTCACTTGCTCAAGCGCTTCCGGAAAGGCAGTGCTAGACCCTTCATCTTGCAACAGAAGTAAAGCCCGCTGGCCTTCGATAACAACCTTCGATTGTTCGATCGACAATTTGTTCGCTTGAATCTCAAGCGTGCGATCCTTTAAGTCCCCAGTCAAATTCCCAAGCCGCTCCGTTTCTTCGCGAACGGCCTTCTGCAGTTCCAACATTTTACGCAACCGCGTTTCCACATCGACCAACGAACGCTCGATCTCCTCTTCTCGCAACTGGCGAAGGATCTTTTCTAGCTCTTCGATTGCTTCCCGAAGTTCATTTTCTGCTTCACGTTGTTCTTGCACCGCTTCGTCGCGATTTTCTTGTTTTAACTTGTCTTCCGCATTTTGCATTCGTTGTTTGGCTGCTTCCACTCGCTTCTTGGCGCGCTCTTCGCGTGACTCAGGCTTTGGCGGTTCTTTCGAATCCGAAGATTCACTTGATGCATCGCTGGGCTTGCTGTCGCTGGGCTTGCTGTCGCTGGGCTTGCTGTCGCTGGGCTTGCTGTCGCTGGGCTTGCTGTCGCTGGGCT
>Ga0247837_1001847_pt1 | contig 42284 bp, 40 predicted proteins | sample LaCtaG_2_FD_187115 | JGI IMG/M metagenome (GOLD analysis project Ga0247837, IMG submission 187115) | Freshwater microbial communities from meromictic Lake La Cruz, Castile-La Mancha, Spain - LaCruzMarch2015_14.5m | ecosystem: Environmental > Aquatic > Freshwater > Lake | place: Spain: Castile-La...
ATAGTAGAGTCTGTATTTACAGACACTTCTGCACGAGGCATACCCATCCAACAGCCAAAAAGCCGTTACAGTTTCACTCGAAGTGGAAACAACTAGATACACTGACCCCTACCTCGGCACTAATGAATTTCACTGACACAGGTACAGTCCTGCTTTTAGCAAACCAATGATCGAACATACCTGATCGACTAGTTGTTTGAACACTCAATACTCTCCTGCTAACCATATATTCATTTCTCCGATTTGGCGAGATGGAGTAGAGTTCGACCTCGGATTTCCTCAATGGTAGGGAGTTGCTGGAAATAAACACTATTGGCCTTCAGCGTACTTCCTTCCTTAGGGTTTAGATGTTTCTTGCATCTATTTTGCCTTTGCAGCGATTTTAGTCTATGGTATTGTGCCCTTCGCGCATAGCTAATTCACCTGATTTTATCACTGTTAACTGTATTCAGCAAGTGTGTATCAAAGATGATTTTTCAAGCTCACAACGTCACAGCACTTGACAGTGCAGCAACCCATTGCCAGCCCCGTTCTTCCAGTCTATCCATACCTAGGATATACTGGCTTCCTTATAGGCGCCTGGGCTAACTCTATTCCCGGCTGCTCCATACGAACCCCATGTGTGCCAAATCCTTCACCTGTTGCCTAAAGAGCAGTGCACTTCTTTTCCATGCAGCACCAATATCGTCTCATTATGCTGCAAGCATAAATCCGCACTCCACACAATATGCGTGAAGTACAAATTGAACAGTGCACGGAGAGCCATCATTAGCACAATCACAATCCGGTCGCACGATATGTGCAGATCTTCATAGCGACCATAGTGATAGACCACTGCGTTCTGGATAAGCTCGTAGCATATTAGCACTGGAGTTTCGATTTCTTGTATACACTGTAGATGTGCACTTTCGGCTTCTGCAAAATTCTTATCCCTATCAGTCCGATCACTGCGAAAGGCACAGCAACCAGTCCCGGCGATATCATGATTCCTTGAAGGAACCACAAGTCCTGATCAAACTCACCCACCAGCAAGTTCAACAGGAACAGCGCCCCTACTAGCAGGTCCAACACCGCTGCTATGTGAATGCTGACTTCAACGGCAGTGCCTTGCAGCAGATCATTTCGTAGGAGCCGCATAAGCACTTGTAGAGTCTATGGGACAGGTGCAGGTCCATTTATAAGCCAAGAACTGGACTGGAATACATTAGGGAGAGTCTATAAATTGCTAGTGAAATGGGAAACTTGTGTTTGTTCTGAAAATAGCAGGCAAACCATCGTTTTTCCCAATATTAAGGTAGTGGATCAGAAAGGATATAGTATTTTTCACTAAGAAAATAAGTGAAGGACGTCAATTTCGGCGAGCATAGTACTCTACATTGGATTTCCGCCGTGGTATGCAGTTGCTGGAGATAAACACCAACCTGGCCTTTCCTCGTAGGCGTGAAAGAGGATTTTCAATTTAAAGTGTCACAATCAATTGTGGAAGTTTGTATATCTCACTTGGCAGTGCCATGCAGTACGCACTACTAGCCCTGTTCTTCAAGTCTACCCATGCCTATGTTAGACTGGCATCCCTATAGGCGCCTGGGCCAACACTTGTCCCGGCTCCGCCACTACGAACCCTCTGGGCGCCAAAGCCTTCGCCTGTTCCCTCATGAGCGTCAGCACTTCTTTTCCATGCAGCACCAACACCGTCTCATTATGCTGCAAGCGCAAATCCGCACTCCACACAATGTGCGTAAAGTACAAATTGAACAGTGCACGGAGAGCGATCATAGCCAAAATCACTATTTGGTCGCATGATATGTGCAGATCCTCACAGATCACTACGTCCTGGATGAGATTGTAGCCGATTAGTACTGGGATTTCGATTTGCTTGAATAGGCTGTAGATGTGCACTTTCGGCTGCTGCACATTTCTTATCCCTATCAACCCGATCACTGCGAAAGGCACAGCAGTCAGTCCCAGCAGTATCTCCGTCCCTCGAATGAATAGGATAAGGAGAGAGCCGAACCCGACCGTCAGCATATCCAGCAAGTTCAACAGGAACAGCACCCCCACTAGCAGGTCCAACACCGCTGCTATGTAAATGCCTGACTTCAACGGCAGTGCCTTGCAGCAGATCATTTCGCTGGGGCCGCATAAGCACTTGTAGAGTTTTTGGGACTGGTAGGTGGGCTGCAGGTCCATTTATAAGCCATAGGACTGGGTGATACACTAGGAAAGGCTATGAATAGGCTATTGGAGTTGGGGGAACTTGTGCTTGATCCGCTGGCGGATTTCTATAGCGGAAAGAGGTCTATCCGCTTCGTCTATTCCCTCGTGTTCTTCGAACTTCGCGCCTTTGAGCCCGGTTTTGCCGGCCTCTGAGAAGTTCTTTTCCGGCAAATCCGCTTCGAAAACCGCCGGCAAGCCCTCGTTTTTGCCAATACTGTAGTACTGCACCAGGAAGGATATCGCCTTTTCCAACTGAGCAAGTAGGTGCAGCACGTCCCCTTCCGCTATCGCCATTTGGCCCAAATCACAGTCCTGGAACAACTTCAACACCCGATGCAAAGGCCCACTCACAGACTCAACCTCCTGCTTCAGTTTCGCCTGCTTCTCCTTTTTCCGCTGAAATAGGCTCCGCAGACCCACTAACTCTGTATGCAGGACGTTGAGGTGGTCTTCGTTCCTGCTGAGAGCAGACTTCTGGGCGCGGACCAGGGCGTGGTAGTGTCCTTCTAAGTCCTTCAACTTGCTTTCCAGTAGGTCCGCCTGCGCCATAGCAGCGTTCAAATTCCCCAATAAGACCTGCTCCTGCTCCTGAGCCTTTACCAGTCCAGTGACCATTTCCATAATACTTCCAATACCCGTTGCTTCCTTTATCTCCATAAAAGCGTCCGATAAGTACCTAACTGTCCGGTTGTACTGGTCCACTGCCTTCTTTTGATCCTTGCACATTCCGGCCCATTTCTCGTAGAGAGTCTTGAGAATCTGGTTGTTGTCCATGTAGATGTGGCTGTCTGGGTAGACTTTGTCGGAGAAGCTTTTGCTGACGGTGCGAGACTGGTCTCGGTCGTATTGGATTTCTTCTTGGAACCGGGCGGCTTCGGTTTGATAGCCGTCCATAGCGGTCTGGGCTCTGCTTTTCAGGGCCACTAATTGTCGTCGATGCCTCTCATCCTCTTCCTCAAATTTCAGCAGCTCCTTATTCACCCCTTCCGCCTGATTCCCCAGCTGACTCGACTCATCCTTCATATCCCTGAAAATGCCCATAAACGCCACCTTCTCCCTGCGGTACATATCAATCCTATTCCTGAGTTCCTGGTTCCGCACCAAGTCCTTATTGAGAGTGACTTTTTCCTTGAGTAGCTGATTGTCCAGCAAGCGAAGTTTGTTCTCGAGTTGCAGTTCTTCCTTGGCGGAGGGCAGCAAGGAGTGCAGTCGGTCCTTTTTCACTTTGATTTCCTTGGAGTAAAATTGAACCCGCTCGTCGAGACTGGCAGCCCGGCGTCTCTGCAGACCTAGCAGTTTGGTCAGTGCTTCGATGTCGTTTTGCAGGCGGTGGGACTCGGGCTCGTGCAACTTTTGAGCGGAGAAGCGAGGCAGCGACCTGTCCCTTTGATTACTCATTTAACTGTTAGAGGAAAGGTACTGGGTAGGACGGGGGAGTCCTGGTAATGAGGAATGTAGGACTAAATTTAGGGGAAAAGGCTGAGGAATCGCAATTTTGCTGAGTTTTGTTTATAGAATTGGACTCGTCTCTTTCAGGTATATACTGAGCTAGTGTGGATAGCGGACTTGCAGATGGCAGATTTAGGCGTAAATATGCTTAAATTGCGAACAGGAAAGATCGCCTGTCCTTGTCTTTGGCGATATGAGTTCTTTCCATCGGTTGATCATAGTTCCAGTTCAGTCTATCATAATGGAGTGTCCAAAACCCGCTTTCGGGTGGAAGCTCGGCAGCAAGTACGACCAAAGTCCCTTCCGAGACGAAAACCTTATCATACGGCCATCTCTCGCTTCCCTGATTTCCGTCCCTTTAACTGACTGCAAAGAGTACTTCTAACGGAGTAGTGCTTTCTGCACAGAAGCAACGCGCCTGAATTACCATAGTGCAGATACCACTAGATTCCCTGGTGAGTGTTTCGTATGCAGGTTGGGCATGTCAATGATCAAAGGAAGGGAAAAGCTATTGAAAGACTTCTGAATAGACAGGGTAATACAGGTTTCGGAAAGTCCTCACTTTGATATCCACTCAATTCGCAAATCGCCATAGTCATCATTCCCCAGCGAATATACAGAATAAAGGCAGTGGCTTCACCTCTGGTCTGTAAAGAAATGGTGCAGAGCACTGTCTACGAACTCACAGAGGCCTACGCTCCTGACCAAGTCTTGCTATCCATGGGGTTCAGACAGCGTGTGTACCTGCAGCCAGAGTCCTTCGCTACGCTTTCTTATGTCTTCGCTTGTAGTCATTTCCAAATGTATCGAGAATTGCAAGGCCATCCGGTCCTGACTTCTGCTTTAGAGCACTTCCAGGCCAATATGAGCGAAAGCCCAGCAGAGGCTTCGACCATAGTGAGAAGTTGCCTCGGTCAATTAGCAGAACTAATGCACCCATCCGTGTTCGAATTGCCTGAATTCCACGAATTACTGCGAACATACGACTCACTCCTTCACCACGACTTGGACAGAAAAAGCCTAATTGCCTATCTATCCATCCTCTTCCACGTGCACATAGTCCTGATGATGCACACCGACTCTGCAGTAGTGTGCGAATTTGCAATGCTGACAGAGGAAGCTCCGATAGTGCGACTCGAGGAATGCAAGGGACAATACGGCTGGTTCCAAGGAGAAAGTACTCCTAGACTGGTGATGAGGCCTGAGGAACTGCTGGAGTGGGTTCAAAGCGTCGCTGACCCTGAGATGTTCAACTACTACACTAGACTGTTGGTCCAACCATACCCACAGGATGATATCGACCCAGTGCCTGCGCCCCCTATCAATCCGGAGCCCAGGACAGAGGACGCGATTGTGACAGAATTGAGGGAAGTAGCAGAGTGGCAGGCGCAGTACCTTGCCTTCCTGTCTCCCTGGAGCCCACAGTACGCTCTCCCCCCACAGACGGAAATCGCACAACTGCAGACTCGTGTAGCGGAGCTTGGCCTCAGTCCCGGGTCATGTGAGGCCCTGGCCAAGGTAGTGGCGATGAGTGTGCCGCACCACCCCTGGGAAGAATGCGCCTATGTCTCCTCGGAACTACATGAACTGCCCTGCGGCCACCACCTTTGTCCCTACCACTGGGCTCACCTAGGCCAGTGTCCCTGGCGCTGTCCTAGCTAGCTACTCTAAACGCGCCAATAATGAAAGTTGCAGTTATTCAATGCGCCCTCTGCACCAAGCGCTTCAAAACCGAAGCCAGATACACCCGGCACCTCAGCAAGCACTCCAGTGGCAAGCTCTTCACCTGTCCTTTCTGTCCTATGGGCTTCGAGTACGACTACAAACTCCGCACTCACATTATTCTCCACAACGGCCGGAAGCCATACCTCTGCCCTGTGCCTGACTGCAAAAAACGCTGGCCTACTCGAGGCGCACTGAAGAGTCATTTGGAACACATCCACGACCAGAGGAACTACACCTACAGTGACTGCGAGCGCTTCCACTGCGAAGATACGGACGAGGTGGAGCACGACTTGGTCACCGGGTCACTCGTAGCTCCTAAGTAAATGGCGAGGAAAGCCTTCGTTGTGGACAGTGCGAATGTCAGAGCTAGTGCTTTGAGGCAGTATGAGCCGCTGCAGGACGCTCACTTGGCCATGTACTTCAGTAGTCCGTCGGTGCGGAGGATCCTCAGGCAGGGCGGGATTGTCAATGAGAACGGGGAGTTGATGCAGAAAGGCCGCCCGCATTTGCCGAAAGTGGTGCTGCCGCCGCTTGCACACGCTCCTCCCCCTGCCCAGTCTCTCAAGCCCTCCGCTTCAACCACCACTCGACTGGGCAATCCGAAAGAAGACCCCAAAAGCGTCAGAAAGCCTCCTGACATGAGAGCTTCTGAAGGCAGCTGGAAGTCTCCAAGCAGTCGCAGCCACTTCGGAGTGAAGACCCTGAAGCCGCTTTCACACGAAGAGTATGTGAACCTGCTGCAGAAATACGTAGGGGAGACGCCCAAAGCCCAACTTGCAGCTGTCCCTGAACAGCCCAAAGCCACTGAGCCTGTCCAGACTTATCCTACGACTACTGCAGAGCAGCCTGGGAAGGAAGAAACTGCTGCGGTGGAGGCAGACAAGTCCCAGCCGCCTAACTCAGGAGCCAATTAGCGTATTAAGCTACAAAGACTGGCCTGGCTGTCCCTTCTTGAACACTCCTCCGGCGAATACCGCCTCTGCATACTGCGAAATGTCAGTAGTCTTCCTGTAGTTGTTTTTCCCTGTAGAGTTGAACGACTGCGTAGTTTTCCCCTTGATGATGTCATACACATGCGCATCCGGCCTCGGCGTGTAGGTTCTTTTCCGTCTCTGCAGACTATGCGAAGTGCTGCTTTTGATCTGAGCAGGAGACGGCGGCTTCACAGGAGGCAGCAGCGGTGCATTGCGAGTAGCAGAGGCAGTCCTTAGTGCATGCTTTGAGTCAGGTCTGGAGGGGGTTTTGGCTTCTTCTAGGGTGTTGGTGGCGGCTGTGCGTGTATCTACGAGTCGCTGGACTGGGGGCTTGGCTTCGGCTCGCTTGGCTACGATGCTGGGTGGAGGTTACTCAGCATAACAGCTCAGGCAGATTAGGGTGCTGTCCTCGATTTTCAGCTTGTCCAAATCAACTTCCCCCGAAAGTGGCACACAAAGCGCCAGAATTTCCTCCAAAGACAATCGATTTCCGCACTTCTTGCAAGTTTTATCCGTAAACCCATACTCATCCACCACCAAATGCGCCTCCAAGAACTCACACAACTTGGTGCTGAGCGACAGTCTGGACTGCAGCGAGGTCCTAGTACTTCCCCTGTCGAGTTTCTGGGCTGCAGCGGCAATTGCTTCCTGTACACTGACCCGGGAAAGGCCGGAAGTGGTGCTGGAGGCTATAGCTGCTTGGAGTAGGGAACTGTTGAGACGGGAGGTGGCTACGGAGCTGTAAGTGCTCATATGGCAGTTAGGATTACACTATGGGGGAGAGGTCTGTGGCTGGGGAGGGGTCTGAGGGGATGGGAACCCACTTGCCGGAGGAGATGCGAGCGTCCGAGCCCTTGAAAGTCGCAGTGGAGCCGCGTAGGGGCGAACTCCCTTCAACCTGTGCACTGCGCAAAGGACTGGGCGCAGCTCTTGCCCGCTCCAAGCGAATGAACATATCTCTGTTTTTCCCCTCCAGTTCCAAGTTCCTCCCTCTCAACTCCTCAACTCTCCTACCAGCAGCCTGCAACTTCTCACTCAAGTCCTCCACACTTCGCTTCAGTCGCTCAGCTTCGAACGCCTGTTTCTGCATATTGCTCCTTTCTTCAGTTGCTCGATCTAGTGAGAGTGATAGACGTGAGTTTTCCTCAGTGGCTGTTCTAAGCTTGTCCATAGCGGCTTGCAGGTCTCTGCCCTTGCTTTGCAGTTCTGACTGGAGGCGGCTTTGGGCGCGCTGCAGGTCGTCTCGCAGGGAATCGAGCTCAGACGTCCATTTTCGCTCTGCGGAGCGTGTGTTTTCGGTGGCGGTTTTTAGGTCTTTTTCCCGCTCTATTAAGACGCTTCGAAGTCGCTCGTTTTCCTTATTCAGGCCTTCCTGCCTTCTAATCCAATTCTCAGCCTGGTCCTCTGCCCTGCGTCTCTCCGCCACTGCTTCTTTTTCCACACTTATCCTCTTTTCCTTTTCCTCCTCTACCAGTCTCGTCAGTTCCTCCAACTCCCTCTCGTGCTGAGAGTCCGCCTGCCTCAGTGCTCGCACTTCTCGTTCCCCTGTTTCCAGCTTCTGCTGCAGAACCCTGCCGTTTCCCTCCATCTGCTGGATAGTCCTCAAAGCGGAGTCTAAGTCCTGGTCCAGGGACTGCTTTTCAGCTTCTGCAAGTAGTAGCTTTTGAGCGAAAGTTGCCTTTTCCTCCTTTAGTCCTTCTAATTCTTCTATAGTGGACCTGAGGTCTGATTCAGTTCTTTCAATTTGGTCCTGGGCGGAGGCTTCTTGTCGGCTTAAATTGGCCTTTTGAGTGGCTAATTCTCGACTGAGGACTGTGACTTTTCGGTCGTATGTGTCCATTAGTCGCACTTTTTCGTCCTCTATGCGGGCTAAATCGCTCTGAAATCGGTCCTTTGCCTGGCTCAAAGTCTCCTCCAAGCGTCTATTTCTGCCCTTTAAATCCTCACTTTCTCGCATATTTTTCCTCAAAGTTTCCTCCAAGTCGCTTTTTTCTCTTGCCAAAAGCTGAATTTTCCCCTTAAAACTGTCTTCTTCCTCCTCTCTTCGTCTGTTCTCGGCTTCCATCCGCTCCCTCAAGTCCTCCAGTGCAGATTTCAGCCCCTCTGCACTACGGCTCTCCTGCTCTTTCTGTTTTTCTAGTATATCAAGGTCTTCTTCCAGGGTTTTTAGCCTGATTTTCGCCTTTTGAAGGTCTGTTGATAGGACTTCTTTTTCACTTATAGCGGTTTCTGTTTCTCCTTCGCAGGCTAAAATTAGAAGTTGCAACTGGTTTAGGTCGTTTAGAGCGGTTCTTTTCTCCCTATTCAGTAAATCTGAGTCTCGACGGAGAGCCGAAATTTCCTCTTCTTTGGCTAATACGACGTCTCTAAGAGCCTTTAACTCGCCTAAAAGTGAGTCTTTTGCAGTTAAAATCGTCCTGATTTCCTCTTGATTTCCCTGCAATTTAACTGCCAATTTCTCAATTTCAGCATTCATTTGCGCCTCAAGTCTCCTTTTTTCCTCCTTTAATCTCTCACAATGGTATCGCAAATCCTCATTTTCCCGCTTCTTTTCCACTGCAATTTCCTCCACTTTGCGTCTGCTTCTTTCCTCTTCCAGGCGATTTTCCCTGATTTCTTCCTCTTTGGCAGCGACTGTTTTCCTGCAGTTTTCCTCGAGAATTGTCAATTCTGAGATGAGAGCGTCCAGTCTGCGTTCTCGCTCAGCTACAACATCTGTCAATTTGTCCCTCTCCGTAGCGACTTCTTCACAGGAAGCGCGGATCAGCCCTGCTTCTTTTTCCTTCGAACGCAGCGCGGATTGCAGTTCAAATAGAGACGAATTCGCGTTTTCCAGACTGCTTTGCAGGCCTTCGATTTCTTTCGCAAAAGTCTGCTGTTCTGCTAAAAGTGCAGATTCGTGGACTGTCCGTTCCTCTTGAATCCGGTCTTCCAGCTTCCTACTTCTTTCCTGTTCCTTCAACAGAAGCCTTTGCAGTTCCTCAACCTTGGCTGATAACTCACTATTCCGCTTGCTGAAGTCATTAGTGAGAGTTCGGTTGGGGGGCAGCTGGAAGGATTTGGACACTTCGCGCTCTGCAGGATCTAAAAGAGAGAGGTTGTCTCTGGGGCGGAGAGGGGATTTGGAAGGGTCGAAGCTGGTGGCGGTGATGGAGCGGATGTGGGTTGCTCGACTTGCGATTCGTTCGTTGGCTCGAGATTGAGGTCTTGAAGGCTGCTTCTGAGGAGTATCAACACCCCCGCAATCCTGCCCTAGCGCTATGCAAAAGGACACCCCACAAGCCAGCGTCCGCACCTGCTTCCCCTGCAGTACCGCCACAAGACTAGGAACAGTCCTCTGGTCATAGTCACCCAACCCCAACTCCCCACTCGTATTACTGCCCCAAGTCCACACACTGTGGTTCACATCCAAAGCAACAGCGAAAGTCCCGCCTACCGCCACTTCCATGACTCTCACAGGTAGTTCCACTTGTTGTGGAGTTAGCAACTCTCCGAAAGGCCCACTACCCCATAGGAACAGGTCTCCACGGTCTGATACAGCCGCAGAGTGGCTTCCGCAGCTTATTTTGGCTATTGTGAAGTTCTCCAAAGCTGTAAGTCTCTGCGGCACACTCGAGCTTTTCTTCGACCCTAAGCCCAGCTGTCCAAAGGAATTGCCGCCCATCGTATACACTCTCCCTGTGAGACTCAGTAGGCCTGTGTGGAACACGCCGCAGGAAGCCTGGGCTATGGGCTCGGGAGTTGATATGTGAACGAAGGAGAGTTCCTTGTCTCTTCGGCCGGTTCCTAACTGCCCGGCTTCCCCGCAGCCGCAAGTCCAGACTTCTCGCCCACTGGACCTGCTGTTCCCCACGACTACACTGTGTCTCGCTCCACACACTACACTTGCAGGTGTGAAGTCTGTGGGAAACCGCACTAATACTGGCAGCCATTGGTTGTCTGTGGAGCCGAGACCGAGAGCGCCGGTTTCCCCGCTGCCCCATGCGTAGACTTCCCCTGTGTCTGTGAGCACTGCTGTGTGTGTCCATCCGCAGGATAGGGACGAAGCTTTGCAGCCTACTAGTGTTTCCACTCGCACAGGAGTGTTGCTTTGCTTCACTGTTCTGCTTCCTACTCCCAGACGTCCCTCAGCATTGCTCCCCAGCGCGAACACCTCTCCCTCCTGCGTAATAAAGGCTGCATGGTCCTCTCCACAGCTGACTTCCCTAATGAACAGACTGAAGTGAGTGGGTCTGGGAGTGGTCGCTGTGCGAGTTGTGGACTTGGAAGGCTGGCCGAGCTGGCCGCAGTGGTCGCCGCCCCAACTGAACACTTCGGTGTACCCTGCACACATACGTTAACTTTCAAATATGCACAGTCCAGGCTACTTCCTCAGTATCGCTTTGGAAGACTGCGGCTTCTGGATGAATCTGAGATGCTTTGTGAATAGTCTTTTCTCGGCTTACTCTGAAATGCACCAATTGGTGCATTTCCGCATGCAGCCATTCACTAGTGTTTTTTACTGCTGCTACAGTTGCAACTTTCCCTCGAACTCCCAATGCCTTCCTTCTCACACCTATTTGTTGCCTAGCATTGGAGACTTTATTGATAATGGACGACAGCGACTATCTCTTCCGAGTGCTGATCGTGGGCGACACCGGCGTCGGCAAGAGCTGCTTCCTTCTCCGTTTCACCGAAAACCGCTTCAAAGACCAGCACAACGTCACCATCGGCGTGGAATTCGGCGCCAAAAGCCTATCAGTGGATGGACACATGGTAAAACTGCAGATCTGGGACACTGCCGGACAGGAAAGTTTCCGCAGCATCACAAGGTCGTTTTATCGGAAAGCGGACGGCGTGTTGTTGATGTACGACGTCGCGGACTCTCAAAGTTTCGCGAATTGTACATCGTGGATCCGGGAAATACAGGAGAATGTGTCGGCGCAGGGGAATGTGCTGTATCTAGTGGGGAACCAGGTAGATTCCGAGGAGCGGGAAGTGACTTTTCAGGAAGGACAGACTTTGGCGGAGTCCCAGAAACTGAGTGGATTCAGGGAAACTTCCGCCAAAACGGGACTTAACGTAGACGAGGTATTTCAAGAATTCGCCAAAATACTGCTAAACCGGGCAGCTACTCAGACCGTTTCCGAGAAATCCGAACTAACGAGCATTTCTCTGCAGCCACGAGTGTCCACCAAGAAGAACAATAAGTGCTGTTAAACCTAATAACCAGGACTAGCGAGCCTTGGGGCGGTATCCACGACTCTTCATTTCTTGGATAATCAGAGCTGTGCTGGCCTTTAGAGCGTCTCTTTCCTTGCTCTTCCGCTCTAATTCCTTCTTCGACCTCGAGCACAGGTCACTCAGACTTGCACTGGCCGCCGTTTCTTCGTTAATGCGAGCTTTCAGTCTGTGGATTTCCTTCCTTTCCTTCTCCACTGCTTGCTCCAACCCACTCATTTCACTCTGCATGGTCTGGCACTCCTTCTCCATCAGTGCTCGCTCGGCCAGCAGGCGGTCAGTGGCTTTGGACAACTTCATGCTTTCATTGTGCAGCTTCTCGTGGTTCTTTTTCAGCATCTGACAGTCACTGATGGTCTTCACGATGAGCCGCTTTATCTGTCCGTTCGCAACTGCAAGGACTGCTTTTTGCTTGTTTACCTGTTCGGACTCCTCAGTGGCTCTGTGCAGTTTCGTGGTGATTTCACTGAGACTTTGGTAAGTGGTGGGCAGTTCACTGTAGGTGCGGGCTTTCAGAGGACTTGGGAAGCTTTTTGCGCTTACAGACCTGTGCATTTAATTTAAGGTCTAATGAAGTCTCGAAGGTAGTCGTCATAGAAGCAGTGGAGACGGAAGGTGTTGCGGTGGGCTAGGCGCACGTCTTCGAGAGGCAGAGTCTGTCTGAGGTAGGCCGCTAAATTGCACAATTCCCTATCATTCGCGTCTTCATACCAGGATATAATCGGCACTCCGTTATCCAGCTGATACGCAAACGAATACGCCGAGTTATCCACCAAAGTCAAGTTTTCCAGTCTGCGTCCAGCAATCACTCTCAAGTCCTTAATAAACAGTCCGTCGACTTCCACACAGTGCTCCCTATACAAGCGGTGGCTTATAAGTGTATGTGAGGGATCCAACACATCCAACACTTTGTCCGCATAACTCCTCAAAGACGCTGTAAACACAATAACTTCACAGAAACTACTCACTGCCGATAGACACTCTCGAGCGAAGGGACGGATATTGACCCCCACTGTGACCGTTTCTCCAGTCGGGAAAGGGACAGAAAGGGACAGGTGGGCCTGGGAAGGGTCTTGGACACAGTGGACTAAGGTCTCGTCCAGGTCGAATATGACAGTTTTGCGGGTAGTCGGGGGGAGGTGCACCGTCTTGGCAGCCACTTGATTCAGGTCCGCGGGCTGAAGTCTCTTTACGAACTTTAGCGCTTGGAAGGTGCTGAATAGGTGCTCTCGATAGGCGTTTTGGCTGTTGGGAGCGGGCTGGACCTGGTGCACCACTTTGGATATGTCCCCGCTGGGACGAGACATCACCTTTGCGAGGCTGTTTGAAGCGCCCAATGTCACGGTCAGTTTCCCTCCTTTGGAAGCAGAATGCTTCATTGTTGGACTTCCAGTCTCTGATGACGAAGTCGAGAAGTCCGAAGACCTGCTCGATTGCAGACTCGACCTCGAGGCCGATTTGCTGAGTTGTTTGGGCGAAGCCGGCTGTGCCCATCTCTTAGCCGAGGCAAAGTCCTCCATGCTGCAGGGGCCTGAGGCTCTGGGGGACTGGGGCTGGGCCGGGCGCTGAGAGGCGGGGCTGAAGCTGATTGTGTGCTGGGCCATTTAAATCCAATTCGATTCTAACAGCCGCCTCTCGGGCATTTGAATGGGGACTTCTATCGGCTGGTCTTTACCTGCTTGCACCTACTTGGGGGTATGGGGGAGTGCATAGACCTACGGAGGGGTATAGAGGCAGACACGCGGCCTCTCAAATATACAAATTTCCTCAATAGTCTCTTCAACTCGTGAGTTATGTGATACCGACCTTTAGGGACTATCAGCAGGTCCGTAGGACTGAATCAAGCAGTCTGTCCTTCCCTCGATATAAGTCATATATGGTCGAAGTATCAATCCTCATCCCAGCGCTCACCCAGTCCTCTACAGACCCCGCCACCGTGGCTGCTACCTGCTCCCAAACCTTCGGCGTCCCCAGTGAAATGATAGAGCTATTCGCACTTGTTCCTATCGAAGAAGTGCGCAGTCCTTGGACACATGTTGTAGCGCGAATTCGCCCCTGCAGCCTGTCTTTGCAGACCATAGAGGAACTGTTGGCTCAAAAAGACCAGTTGACTGACCAGCTGCAGAGGGCGAGGGAAGGGCTGGCGGCCTTTTCGGAGCAGGTGGAAAGGGGGAGGCAGGCGGGCGGCAAAATCAGTGCTGAGAAGTACCAGCGCAGAGGACTAAAGTTGAAGCAGCTGGATGAAGACAATAAAAAACTTCGACAGTTGCTGAAAAGTCAGCTTGAAAACTCCGAAAACCTCCGAGTCGAAACCCAGCAAACTGTCGAAACCCTCCGCCAAGAATTCGACCTACTCGTCAAAGAACTAATGACATTCCGCAAGAAAGACAGCCAACCCACCCCTTCCGAGTCCAAAGCCAGACGTCCGAAACCCTAGTCCTAGGCCATATATACAATGAATAGTCCTAGTGCCGGCCTGATCCAAAGCTTCATCTGCGGAAGGAAGTACGAAGACACCGTGGAATTCGACGACGTGGCGAAGCTGCAACTGACTGCGTACAACAGTCGCATCGAAAGGGTCGATGTGGAGTACGACACTCAAATATACGGGGTGGAAGTTACGTACAGTACAGGCCAGGGACTGATTCAGACTGAAAACCACATAGGAAAGGCGAGTGGTCCGAGACATAGGAGTGGGATGTCGCTGGGACCGGATGAGTATATAGTGCATGTGTCGGGGTCGTATGGACTGGCTATAGAGTGGCTTCGCATAGCCACGAATAAGGGACAGGCTGTGGAGGTCGGAGGACACAATGGGCAGAAATTCGAAATCTCGATCCCACAGAACTATGTAGTTGTGGGGTTCAAAGGCGGAGTAGGCGGCCTTTTACACCACATTTCCCTAGTAATGAAGCCTTTGGCAGGCTGCCAGCCTTTGGTTTCCCCGCAATTCGGCCAATCCCATGCAGACACTCGGCCCTGGGACGATTTGCTCCTATTTCCAGGCGCCTCCTATGTCCAACTCCAGGAAATCAGGCTTATTAGTGACGACAAACACGTCTTAGGCCTGGAAATCCGCTATTTAATCGACGGCAGGGAAACCAGATCCTCCGGCCTACACATAGGCACCCAAAGCAGCGGAAAACGCTTAGAACAGACTCTAACCTTCCAAAGCAACGAACTAATCGCTCAAATTGAGGGCAGGGCTGGGGCTCTTATCGACTTTTTGAGGATAAGGACTGATAGAGGACAGGAAATTGCAGGGGGAGGGACTGGAGGGTCTGCTTTTAGGGTCGACATTCCGCAGAATAGGCAGATTTTGGCATTTGGAGGAGGAGTGAATGGCCATTTGCACCTTTTGTATGTGCACTTTGCGTAGTATTTAGCCTAATAGCGGGTTTAGGGGTAGTTCCCATACCTATTACAAGAAGAAAGAGGGGAAATCGCTGTTAAATGGAAATTCAGCGATTTTATACCCTTCAGAACATGGCGGTACTCGAAAGTCCTAAAAGTCCTGAGATTTACGCAAATGTGTAGAATTCGCCTATGTGCACTAGGCAAAATCTACCCTTTCCCATCACTTTCCTACGCTCCAATTGCTAGATATAAGCCCAAACGCCCCTATTTCCCATCAAATATGTCCCTAAACGCAACTTTCCCTCTCCTCTCCAACCGTTAAATCCCTTTTCCTCTCCAAAAACACAGACTTGCACCGCCTTTTTCCCTTTCTAATATAGACTGAAACTAGCGTTACCACGGGAACTTGAGCTGCTTTGACAGGGGGAAGTCGAAGGGGGAGGTGACCTCTGCTTCAAAATCGGGCCGAGGGACAGGGGAAAGACGGAAATCGGGCTTGTGGGCCCGTCTGGCCTGAATACGCGCTTCTTTGACGCTGGGCGGCGCTCCAACGGCCGCAGGTCTAACCGGAGACAGCATTTTTATTATAACGGAGTTAGTCCCTGCGCTGGGCCTCGAGGACTTGGGCGACTGCAGCTCTAAAGTCAGTGAGGATGGCCTTTGCTTCCTGCTCTGCACGGGCTTTGATGGCTTCTTGGTACCGGGTGCGCATCACTTCGATGAATTCTTCCACTGTGGCGTCGGGCCGCTCAGCCAGGAACTCGCGCAGATACTCAGTCGTAAGGCGGGGAAACTCCATTTTAGACTACACCGGGGACACCCTCGCCAGGAGGCGCCTGCACCTCCGACAGTGATGCAGCGCCTCCTGCTGCCTCGCCTCCGCCCTCGTCCTGCAGCACTTCAGCCACTGTCCCGCCGAGCAAAAGCTCTGCCACCTGCTTAGTCCTCACAAAGGCTGTGCAGGCGTTTCAAAGCTAACCCGAGTGGATACGTCCGTACGGCAGTTCGGGCAGAAGGCGCGGGCCGGGAGGACTCCAAGGATACTGCTGGATTCTGCGACTTGGGGTTCGAGAGTGCAGCTTTCGTAGAGGTCGATTTCGAGGAGGTGGCTTTCGCTTTGGACGGTGGTGGCGCCGTAGGGACTGGTGAGGGTCGGACTGGCCTTGGTGGGGGTCTGGTAAGCCTCTTGTTTCGACAGAATGGAAGGGGAGTCGCTGCTGAGGTTCGTGTAAATCGTGGAAGTGCGGGCGTCGATAGGTGAAGCCTTGAGGGAGAAAGACCGCTCCATGGCTGTTTGGGATAAAACAGGGTCTGTAAGTGATAAATCCAACGGGGTTTTCATAGAACTTCCGAAAAGGGACGAGCAATCGCTCAGCACCTTTGACGGACTGCCAGGCTCTGCGCCTTTCCCAGGCTTTCCAGGCTGCTTCGCCTGCTTCTCTGTGTGGCCCTTCGCAGCCTCCAGGACTCCTAGCATGTGGGAGTAGGACTGCTCCATCTCAGTCTGCTCCACCACACTCCCCCAGGTCTCAGCCAAGTTCTCCTTTTCTCCCTGTGTCCCCATGAAGTGGTCGAAGTTGGAACTGACCGAGGACTGGCGGGAGTGGGAGGACCGGCCTTCTATGATGACCGAGCAACTCAAGGACTGCTGGGTGCAGCCAAGCTGCGCAGGCAGATAACTATCCGACAAAGACGGGGAATGCGCGTGGTTCGGTGCTTGCTCAGTGTCTTGGTCGGAGTCGAGCATTTCCCTAGATTTGATTTCTGCCCGCTTAATATGTCCTCGTAGGTGTTGTGACCGCTGTAGGGACGAGAAAGGGGGTACAGCCATAATGGGCTGCTGCAATACTCGGCAACTGGACAGGAATCAGTTGGAGTTGCTGCATAGCCAGGCGACCCGCAACTCCCGCCGTTCGTCGACCTCGCACGAGTTTAAAGACGTAGATCTCGACAGCCACAGCGAGCAGTCCCTCGCCTCCATCGCCGAGCACCCCTTCCCTCTGCACAGCTACGCAGACCCAGTCCAGTCCTACCGCTACTTCATCGAAGCCCGGTCCAAGCGAGCCGACGCCAGCCTGTCCTACGAGTCCTCCACCAAAGACGACACCACTTTCCTCAAGCGCCTAAACCGATCTTATGTCAATGGAAGTGAAGAAGACCAGTCCATATCCTTCAAATTGAGACTGGAAACGAGTCTCGCGGACTTGCAGTTCGTATCGCTGTGTCAGAATTTACCCCATATGGGGGATACGCTGCTGAGTCCGCCACTCACCCAGTCGCCTGTGGTGGAGGGCTCGGATATGTCTTCGATCAGTCTGGGGGACACGGAGAGGGAGGAGTGCTCGAGTATCAGCTTTGAAGACTTGCAGGACGAACAGCATTTAGGAGAAATTAGTGTCTCTTAAGGCTAATTTACGTACTTCCTTAGAGCGCCTTTCCCACTTCCCTCTCAATTCTTCCCTGATTTCTCTCAAATCTCGAATAATGTCCAAGACGGAAAGCGTAAAAGTGGTTGTTCGCGTGCGTCCACTGAGCTCAGACGAAAGAGCACGCGGCTGTCAGTCCATCATAGCCTGCGACAGTGCAGCCGGACAAGTGACAATCCGCTCAGCAGCCAGCGACCAGGGAACCGCTTTCACCTTCAATGCAGCTTTCGGCCCGGAAAGTGAGCAGCAAGAGCTGTACGACGGAGTGGCCTTTGGCCTGGTGGAGAGTGTATTGGAGGGGTACAATGGGACGATTTTCGCCTATGGACAGACTGGGTGTGGGAAGACCTATACAATGTCGGGAGAAAGCCAGGCTCCGGGCGTTATTCCGAACTCCTTTGGACACGTCTTCGGAGCGATTTCCGACACTGATAAGTCCAAATGCTTTTTAGTCCGTTGCTCCTTCATGGAAATCTACAACGAAGAAATCCGGGACCTGCTCAAATACGACCCGAGCAGTAAGCTCGACCTGAGGGAAGGGAAGGAGCAGTCTGTATATGTGAAGAACTTGACCCTGGAGACAGTCAGTAGCGTCGCGGACTTGACCAGGCTGATGGAAGCCGGGGGAAGACATAGAACTACTAAGGAGACTATGATGAATGAACGGTCTTCTCGCTCCCATGCTATATTCACTGTCTACTTGGAAGTCAGTGAGGAGGTCGAAGGACGGCCAGTCGTGAAGGCAGGGAAACTGAACTTAGTGGATTTAGCAGGGTCGGAAAGACAGAAGAAGACGCAGGCCGTGGGCGATAGACTCAGAGAGGCAATTGAGATAAACCTGTCTCTGAGTGCACTTGGAAATGTCATTTCAGCACTAGTGGACGGCAGGTCCTCGCACATCCCGTATAGAGACTCGAAACTGACGAGGCTGCTGCAAGACTCACTAGGCGGAAATACGAAAACGGTAATGATAGCCGTCGTTTCGCCGGCGGATTATAACGCTGAGGAGTCAATTAGCACTTTGCGATATGCGAGTAGGGCGAAAAGAATACAGAATAAACCCAAAATCAACGAAGACCCGAAAGATGCGTTGCTTAGAGAATATGCGGAGGAAATTATGAAGCTGAAGCGAATGCTGGCGGACCGGGGAAGTGGACAGGAAGTAGTCGTGGAAAGGGTCGTAGAAAGGGAGAAAATAGTGGAGAAGCAGGTGCAAGTGTATGTCCCTGCGCAGGAAAGGGAGGAAGCGAAGCGATTTACGCCGCAGCCGCATAGGGAAAACGGAAGTAACTTAAGGAAAAAGGCGGGCAGCCGGATCAGTGCAGCGCTCGAAGACGACTCAGACGAAGAAAAACCGGCCGAAGTCCCCAAATCAGCAGTAAAAACTGCCATTTTAGAGGACGACAGTTCAGGCTCGGAAAAGCCTGAAAAAGCCCCAAAAACCCGTCCAAATCCGCCTACTTCCAAAGTCCATTTTTCTTCCTCTGTCTCGAAATCCCCTCTAAATGAGGACAATTACGCTTCTGACAGCTTCGAGGAAGACAGCCAAATCGACCAGAAGCCTCGGGAACAGACTCAGCCGGAACGACTTTCTATCAGGGAAATGAGGCGAGTGTCTGGAGTGCAGGCAGTTTCCCCGAACCCAAGACTGGTGCCTCAGCGTCCTGCGTCCAAAGGAGGGGAAGGCCTAAGGGAAAATGTGTGGCTTCGGCCGGCTTCCCAGGCCGAAGACCGGAAAACCCACTCCAAACGTACATACAGCAACGAACCCCGGGAAAAAGCCCTAAAGTCCGATTTGGTGATCCGCAGTTCCCGCAGTCCTGCAGTCCGCCAGCCTGTCAAGTGCCTTCTATCCGAAGACGACCGGCAAGCCGCCCAGTCCCGCACTCAATACCGCCAGCCCAGTGGCGTCCAAATCGGCATCACTGAAGTCGAGGAAGTATCGGAGGAAGACGACTCTCCCAGAAACGACATGCTCGCTTTCATCAAGGAAAAACTCATCACAGGTGGGCAGATGATTGACGACTCTGAGCAGTTGCGACTGAAGGAGTACCACAGACTGCAGATTCAGCTGCAGGAGCAGAAGGACAGGGAAACGCACTTCCAGGAAGTCACGAGACAGCAGGAGGAGGACTTGCTGTTGAAGGAAAAGCAGTACCAAAGTCTGGCGGAGGAGGTGGAGGAGCAGAGGAAAGTCATACAGAAGCTGAGGGTGAAGTATAAATCCGCCCTAAGGGAAATTGAGGACTTAGGGTATGAGCGGGAGACGGAAAAGGAGGATTTGTTGGATTCGATTAGAGAGAAAGATCGAGAATTGGCGTTTTATCAGAAAATCGCAGGGAATTTATTGACTGGAAACGATATTGCGATGGTAAAACAAAGGGCGAAATACGACGATGAAAGCAAAGAATGGACAATTCCGCCTTTTTTGCTGCAGCAGAATAAGCAAACCGTATTCCCAAAGCTACCAGCCGGACAAGCCAAGGAAATGATGGAGAAAGAGCTTCGCACCCGCACTCTCATGTGGCAGGGGGAGGGCCTGGAGGACGAAGAAGCCGCCGATTCCCTCAAAAAGTACCAATGGCTGACCAAAGCCGACTCCCTCCCTCTAGAAATCGACAACCGGCCTCCTACCTCTGGTAACAAATCTCGACAAATGATGTCCCGCCACGGGCGCAACCAGCTCCTCGACCCACTGAGTGAAAAAGCCCCTTCCAACACTTTCCCCACTTCTATTAGCTATGACCAAAGCATGCATACCACGCCTTTGTCCAAAAAGCGCACGCTGAAGCCGCAGGATGGTCGTGTGGGGAAGAAGACTTCTGAGATAAGTTAGCCATTGTAATGCTGCGCAAGACCATTCGTATGAGGAAGGAGTACCTGCAGCGCAAGGGCGCGGAGCAGCAGGAAGTGACTAAGTATAAGAAGAAACTGGCGATTCAGAAGGCTGCAGATGCAGGGGTGCACGCCCCTAACGAACTAAGGAACGAAGAAGACCAACTGAGACACGAAATGGAACTAGAGGACCAAAACACCGCAGTGCCCAAGACCCACATCGACGACGAATACGCAGAAAGCGGCCTCGCCCCGCCCAAAGTCCTCATCACGACCAGCCGCAAGCCCAGCTCCCGCCTCCTCCAATTCCTCAAAGAACTCAAAATCGTCATCCCCAACTCCACTCGCGTCAACCGCGGGAACTATGTCATCCACGAATTGGCGGAGTTGGCACTCACTCACGGGTTTTCAGACTTGATTCTGCTGCATGAGCACAGAGGCAGGCCTGACGGCTTGATTCTGAGTCATTTCCCGAGTGGACCGACTGTCTACTTCGCACTGTCGAATGTGGTGTTGAGACATGACTTGAGGACTCGGCTGGACACTATGTCGGAGGAGTACCCGCATTTGGTGTTTCAGAACTTTCAGAGTAAAGTGGGGGACAGGGTTATGCAGGTGCTAAAGGCGCTGTTTCCGGTGCCGAAGTTGGACTCGAAGCGAGTGCTGACGTTTGTGAATCAGAATGACTTTATTGTGTTTAGACATCATACGTATGAGAAAGAGGACTATAAGACCGTCACATTGTCTGAAATCGGCCCTCGGTTCGTCCTAAAGCTCTACCAAATCAAATTAGGAACTGTGGAGCTGGAACACACACAGACAGAGTGGGTGCTGCGTCCATACATGAACACAGCCCACAAGCGCAAGGTTCTATAGGCGTAAATGGCAGCAGAGTATAGGGAAACGAGGAAATTGCAGGGAAATAGTGCAAATGCAGTATGTAAATGCTGCGTTGTGGATGTAGTTAGTGAGTGTAGCGACCTTAGGTCAGATTAAGTAACTGCTAGGTTGATACGGGAGTAAAGCTCGGGCATGAACTTCGCCAGTTCTTGCTTAGACCTGGACACTTGTCTTCTCTCCCTCTCCATCCTCGTATGCACTTTCGACACCACTCTTCTCTCTCTATCCAGCAGCGCCTTCATCTGATTCAGACTTTCCTCTCCCAAGCGAACTTCCGCCTTCCTGACTTCCACCAAACGGAGCGTATCAGACACTTTCTGGTTTTGCTCGACTAGCGACTTGGCAGTCAGCACGAGGAAATCCTTAACTTCTCGCACACTCAAAGACCGGGCTAAAGTCTGTCTCAGCTTATCCTCCTTCTCCCCGACCGCCAATTCCCTTTGATTAATATCACATTCTTTATTCTTCAGCAAGTCTTTCCATAACTGCAGTTGCTTCTCCTTTACGACGATATTGGCCTTGTCGCGGACTAGCTTCATTTCCAGCTTCTGATACTGGTCCAGCTTTTCCGCCATTTTCCACATTTTCGTCCGCTGCTTTTGGCAGGTTTCCTGCAGTTCCTGTGTAATCCTGCGCAGGTTATCGTCCTTGTTCATAGTGGTTCGAGGCTCTTTTGGAGGGAAAAGGAAGGGCTCCTGCAGTCGCCTCGGAGACCCTTTGGGCGATATAATGGCCTCCAGGGTCAATTTCGAGGTCGGTAAAGGGTCTTTTCTCACTACTGCTTCAGTAGTCGACCGAATTGGAGACCTTCTCGGGGATCGATTTGGGGAAGTAATTGGAGTCGTGAGGCGTCTTATGAGCTGTTCCTTAATCCTTTCCTTGGACTTGATGAACTGACGGTCGTTTTCCAGGGCCAGGATGGTGGAGTTGATAGTACTCGCCATCTTCTCGGCGTCCCGAATTACCTGCTTTCCCTGGTACTGAATTAGTCGGTTTTTAATTACACTTACCTGCAAATACAGCTTTTTCGGGTTTTCCCCATTCATCACTTCCACGAGAATATCCTCCGCCAGGTCCATTTCCTGCCTAATAAAGGCTCCTTCCGCCCCGCCCAAATCCAGTGATTTGACCTGTTTCCGCAGCAATTCCAACTCAGCCTCACACTCCGCCCGGGCTCCTGTCTGCTGGTCACTCTCCTCCCCACACAGACTTTCCAGGTCGAACACCGACTCCTGCTGTTCATGCAACAGCAGCTCAATTTTGTCCTTTAGAGTCATTGCTTCGGCAGTTTGCTTCTTAGCGGCGGCTACAAAGCGCTCATGTTCTTCGGAAAGCAGCTGTTTGGTCTGGGTGAAGGCTGCTAATTCTGCTTGGAAACTCGCTTCTTTCTGTGCGAATTCCTGCTCTTTGGATGCGAGGTGGGACTTTTGCTGCTGAAGGACTTGCCAGATTACTTGGAAGTCTTCGTGTAGGTCGTGATTTGGACTGGAGGGTTTAGCAGAGGCTGGTTTGGACTGGGTGTCTGTGACTACCCGGGCTTCAATAGTGATAGGTCCAATACGGAAAGCCGAAAAGTGAGTCCGTTGCAGTTTTTCCAGCCCTTCTAACAAAGTTCCCACGTCGTCTTGAGTTACTTGAGTGGTCTACCTGGTCCTTACCACTACCAAAGTGCCAGCTCGCATGGCTCTGGAAGAGACATCTTCTAGACTCATCTGAGCCCTTTCCATCCCCAATAGCAGTGCTTCTGCGTATTCCTGGAAATCTCCCTCGTAGGTTGATTCGTATAATCCTGGGTCGGTAATCAGGTAATCCACGGAAACTCTGGGATAGTCCACATACCCAGACTGCTCAGATATGTCGTCTAAATAGGGGTTGGGCAGGTCGATAGAGGCGGCTGCTTGGCGGGCGGAGGCGAGAGTCTGAGCGAGGACTTCGTTGAGACGGTCAAGTTGCTCGTCAACGTTTTCTGGTTCCTTTCTGCCCTCCATGTGCTAACTGTAAGCTAGAAAGATGAGACAAATCATAGCGATTCTGTAGGACTAGTCCTCTTAGCTACTAAGCGCTGTAGACGACTTTACGATCGGCTCAAACCGTCTCCGCGCCAGCTCTATATTCATCTGAGTCAGCGCAGGCTGAATACTCTGACTGCTGGACACCAGCATCAAATAAGTACTCGACGTGAACTCATCAATAAAAGCCGTAAAGCGCGAATTGGACACTGTCATCGACCTAAACTGCGCCGCAGTTTTGCTGCAACTCAGCTTGAACTGCTTTATGATGTTCGATATCTTCTCAAAGCGGTGCACATCACTATGCTCCTGATGTGAATAGTGCGAAATCACTAGGAAAGTCGACCGTTCGAAGAGAACCACTTCGTCTGCTTCACAGGCGATACAGAACTTCTCAAGCGATTTCGCGAGGACTTGGGCGTTGGGGATCAAATGGTGAATGATTTCGGACCAGGCGAGGTACAGAGTTTCGTCCCAGATGGAGGTTTTGAAGCACATCATGTTCATGGAGAGGGAGTTTCGCTTGATTTCCGCGAACTTCTTGGTGAAGGTTTCTTCGCGCTTGTCGAGTTGGATGAGGTCCATTTTGTGGATCAGGACGAAGACGGAGGCGGTGGGCGAGTGCTCCTGTATTGCCTCAATGCAGTTCTTGTAGTACTTCATATCCTTTGGGTCCTCGGACATGACATCAAAGACGTATATGAGCACCTGAACGTTCCTGAATAGCATATTCATCTGGCTTTCGAAGTAATGCAGCATGAATTGGTCCTGTCCACCGCAGTCCCACAGCGCTAGGCAGAGAGTGCCGAGAAAGCGGATTTTCGACTCACTGATGTTGGTGGTGAAGCCGAGCCGCATAGTGTCCTTGGCCATGAAGTTGGCGAAAATGATGCTTCGCATGGACGTCTTGCCTGCGCCGCTCTTGCCCATCAACAGCACCTTACGATCCTGCACTGAGTCGCCCTCCATTTATCGTGGCTACGATAATGGACAAAAGCAGTGGTCCCCGGCGTTCCCAGGAGGGAGGGCGCAAGGAGGCGGGAGCCGCTGAGGTCTATGTGGGCAACCTCAGTTGGAACGCTGGTGAAGATGACCTTAGACAGCTGTTTGCGCACTGTGGACGGATCGTCCGTGTGCGCGTGCTCAAAGGAGAAGATGGCAGGTCCAAGGGAGTAGGCTTCGTCGGCTTTGAAGCGGCTGAAGGAGTAGACGCTGCACTGCGGTTTGACGGCAGCGACTACATGGGCCGTACATTACGTGTGAGCCACTCAGGCGAGCGCGGAGCCAAGAAAGACCCGGCAGAGGGCGCCAGAGCAGTGGTCTCCACGTCCACTGTGTTTGTTGGCAATGTTTCCTACCAATGCTCAGAAGAAGACCTTCGCGAGCTTTTCTCTCACGCTGGCGAAATCAAAGCCATCCGAATGGCTCGCGATCAGGAGGGCAGGACCAAAGGCTTCGCGCACATCGAGTTTACGGACCAGGAAGGAGTGGCGCGGGCGATTTCCTACACCAATACAGACTTGAAGGGACGGCAAATTCGAGTGGAGTACTCAAAGGACGTCCCGAGCGTGCGTGGACGGGGAGCTGCTAGGGCTCCGGGAGGGTGGGAACAGATATAAGGCTAGAAAGCCACTATTAGCGCTTTGAGAGAATCTCTAGCAGCAACTCCACATTCGCCCTCCCCATCTCAATAAACGCCTGCGTCTTCGAAGCTGCATCGAACTTCTCCAGTATAAACCGCATCGTCGTGTCTCTAAGCGTCCGTGCACTCAACTGGTCCGCTGCAAGTAGTATATTCGGTGCATTTTCCACACTAATAGAGTTCAAAATGGTCAATTCGCATATCCGCTTCAGTCGCTCAATACAGAATCGATCCGCTAATTCGAACAACTCCATAGCGTTTTCCAGTGTTACCTCCGCTTTATCAGTGTATAAGTACTTCTGGACCAGTAGAAACCCTGCCAAACTGACCCCTGATAGGACCACTTCCTTACTAGAGCTTTCCGCCATGCCCCCGGCCAACAGCGCAGAGAAGTAGGAACTGCGACTCATCAGGAACTTGTGGCCGAAGACTTTTTGGTCCTCCACTACGAAAGTGACGTCACTGAATGAGTCTTGGTTGATGAGGGCTTCTAGGTCTTGCAGGAGAGTGCTGTTGGGGATTTCAGAAGTGTCGGCTTCGAAGCGAAACATTTTGAAGTCATTGAGACGCTGTGAGCCGTCATAGCCGCCGAAAATGTAAAAACACTTATTCTGCACAACCCCAATATGGCAAAACCTCGAGCTGGGCGGAGTCCCCCCAGTGGGCGTGACCGGAAACCAGCGATTCTCCACCGTCTTAAACTCATAAAAGTCACTCTTCGCATTGCCCGTCGACCCTCCAAAGATAAACAAAGAGTTGTGGTACGCCACTGCCACGTGCGAGTCTCTAGGACTCGGCGGAGACCCCATGCAGTCCACTTCCGTCCAGGTGCAGACTTTGAAGTCCCAGCAGTAGAAGTCGTTTAGCTGTCTAGAGCCGTCGTGGCCGCCGAAGACTAGCATTTTGTCTCCGAGGACGGTTGCGGTGGTGCGGTATCTCGGCTTGGGCCAGTGCTCGCAGGTGCCGAGGGAGTCGACGACTTGAGCCCAGGTATTTGCTTCGAAGGAAAACCTATGGAAGTCATTCCTATACAGCCCATCATACCCCGCAAAGACATACATACACCCATCATACACCACCGCCGCATGCGAGTGTCTCGCAGTGGGCGGCACTCCATTCCCACTGGATATCACCTCACTCCAAGTGTTCGAGTCAATGTTGTACTCATAGAAGTCGTTGACTCGGTTGTAGCCGTCGTAGCCGCCGTGGATGAAGATGGAGCGGTCGTGCACGACGGAGATGTGGCGGTCGCGGGGACTGGGGGGACTATCTTGGGTTGCGATTTGCGCCCAACGGTGGCTTTTGAAGCAGTACTTGTAGAAGTCGTGAGTTCGCTGCACTCCGTCGTACCCCCCGAAGACGTATAGGGCGGAGTCCAGCACAGCCCCAGTATGCAGCGAGCGCTGGCAGGGCGCCTTGCCTTGCGAAGGCACTGCACTCCAACACCACGCCTTACTGTCCAGACTTTCCTCCTCAGGATGTCGCACTTCCACCATACTATTACGAGAATTAAACTTGGTTCGGGGTTTGGTCCAGTTCGAAGTCGATAGTGCCGGCTTCTAAGGCTTTAGGGGCTTCTTCGAAGGCAGGGATTGGGGTTTGGATCGATTTGCTGCGGTTGTGCAGCCAACGGATGAGGAAAAAGACGGCTACAAGGACTGTTGCCAGTAGGAAAAAGCTGCCTGCGACGCTAAGTCCAATGACAATGGCTGTATACTGGCCAGAGTCTGTAGAGTTGCTAGGCAGGGGCAGCACTGGGACAGGCACAGTTGCCCTCAGAGTGTAGTTTAACTCCACGAAAGTCCCTGGAAGGCGCCATTCTGGGGCAGCAATGGAGGCTCCGGGCAGCGTCAAAACCTGAAAAAGCAGTACAATTGGAGGGAAATTGACAGCATTCGCGATTTTCGCTCTTTCGATATTTAGCTGAAACCGGGCTACTGAGCGGGCTGGAATAAGGCTGGAAATTAGAGAAATCACAAGCGAATTTCCCCCTAATTTCTCCGATTTGACTATCGGAACTGCAGTTTGCGTGGGTTTCTCCCTATCTAAGTATGCAAAACTAAGCACAACTTCCTGCACTTCGAAGGTATAATTCGCCTCTGGTACGCTAACCACCACTTTCGTAGTGACCTGCGTCGAATTGCGAAATCCACTATTGAGAATCTCTACAGACAGGGTCAACACTGACATAGAAGTGATGTTTGCGCAGCGGAGTGTTGCACAGTTGCTTTCAGCGAGGACTACAAAGCGTATTCTGTGTGGGCTGTACCGTGGGTGGGTGCTGGCTCGCTGGGCAATGGACAGGAAAGCGGGCCAGTGAGCTGTGTAGATTCGCAGCAAATCAGCCTCATTGAGGACTTTCGAAGCGGTTTCCAGGCCCAACGCGACCTCATAGGCCGGGATTTCCTTACTATACAGCCAGTCTACTAACCCTCCATTAGTCAACTTCCCCAGTATCGCATCCATCGACCCCACCTCCGCCCCCACAGGGAACCCCGGCTCTTTCCCAATCCCTTCATAGAAACTCCGCTCAAATGAAGCCGAATACGCTGCTTTCTCCCTATCTTTGGCATATAACAGCGGACGAAAGTAGTGATTCCCCTCACCTTCGTAGTTAACTGCCATTTCGAAGTCTCCCTGCATCACCAGTGTGGCCACTGCCAGGGTTTCCTGCTCGGAAAAGGGGAAAACGCCCCGATATTGCGGGTCACAGGACTGATTTGAGGAGCCGAAGTCGTCAATTCCCCACATGTAACCGTAATTGCGGCTTAAATTGACGCCGGAACTAAGGAAAAAGTACCTAGAGCAAGCTGTTTTATTCAAATTCGTAGGGAAAGTCCCAAATTCTCCACTTTTGGAGCTGAAGTAGACACTTTGAGCCTTCAAAGCGTCCGGATTTACGACGGGAATCACGGAAAAGCGACAAACTGACAGCAAAAAGCTGACAATTGGGTCGTCTTTCTGCTCTAAAAGGCGCTTTATGAGGTACAGAGCGAAGGAAGTGGAAATGGGGGCAGTGGCGGAGTGGCCGGCAGTCACTAGGACCCTTACTTTGGCGGTGGGGCCAATTGGGGAGGTGAGATGGAGGCAGGGGATGGACTCTCGGAGGTAGGAAAGGCCGATAGAGCTGTTTGAAACCTGCTTAGTGGGTACATAGGCAGGAAAGGAAGCCTCAATTTCTGCCAACTGGTCGACAGTTTCCGAGTAAGTGTACAGTCCCTTCATGCTTCCAGAGGTATAGGAGCCGTTCCAGGCCGCCAGCACTGCTTCTACCTGCAAAAGGAGCAGAAATCGCATTTTCGCTTAAATCTATTACCACTTCGCATCGAATTAAAGCTTTTCCAGGGATTTGTATGCCTTCAAATCACTAAAAAGGCAGTATTTCTCAGTGGATTTCGTATAGTCCTATGGAGTTAGTCTATCCTACTAGGGAATTGAAGCGTTCGACCTCTGCAGCGGACCCCACACACATCCCCACCTTCTGCTCATACCCCGTAATGACCACGTCCAGCACAGGTCTTCCTTGGTAGTACGCCAGACCTCCCGCTGCCTCTACTAGTCTCGCAATAGGGCCGGATTCATAGAGGATTCGGAGCTTTGGGGGGGATACCTCTGTGGTTGGGTTGGAAAAGACGCCACTACCTTTGAGGAAGATCTGGGCGACATCAGGGACCATTCCCCCTGTATAGCGCAGTGTGAAGCCGTGGTCCATCCAGTAGGCAACCAGAGCGCGATACCCCGGACTTTCATTGACAGCCCTCAAGTTCGCAGGCGCAAATAGCTTGGTTTCCCTCTTAATCCGCAGGTTGTCTTTGGACTTCACCCACTGGTCTGCCCTCAGTGTATATTCGCAGACCCGACTCCCTGCCAAGTCCTTCGCCAGCCAATCTTCCTTTTCCTCTGCCAGCATAGTCGTCCGCGACCCATACACCACTATCGCACTCCATATCAAATCTCTCCCTGTGGCCCCAATCAGCTCCTCAGAGTCCCAAATCCCTATCATCGTCCCCACACTGAAATTAGTGTCTATGATCGAACTCCCATCCAAAGGGTCGAAAGTGACAATGAAGTAACTGCCTCCCATAGCCTGGGGAACTGGCGTTTCCTCACTGAGGGCAGTCACGCACAAGCCGCGAATGCTTTCGAAAAGGAGGTGGTCGCTGTACATGTCTGCCTTCAGCTGGGCGTCTCCAAAGGGGTTGCTCGTGCCCACGGACCCGCTGACTGCTTCGCCGTCTCGGAGGAACCGGGAAATGCCGAGGCAGGCTTGCTTCAGGGAGGTGATGAGGGCGTCGAGGGCTGCCTTTTTGTCCATTAGAGGAAATTATGGAGTTTAGGAGTCTAATTAGCAGCTGATTTCAGTCGCTCTAAGTCATTCACCTCGATGTCATTCCCATCCGCGAATATTTTCAGTCCTTTCTGCATCGCAACAATCGCTAAAAGGCTCTTGACTCCCTGGCCAAATATCAAATTATAGCGCACCCCCAGCATATTAAGCTTCGGCAGACTGCCAATACTGCTCTGCAGCAACAGACAACCCTGGTCCCCGAGTTTATTTTCGTCCAAATTGATCTGAGTGAGGCTGTCTAGCTGGGTGAAGGCAGGGATTATCAGCTCGATATGGTCCGCAGTCAGGTCGTTCACAGCTAAATTCAGCACATTGAGACCCTCCAAGTGCTTCAACCCGTCTGCAAATAGAGACATTTTGTGGCGTCCCAAGCCTATATCCTCCAGCGTCAGCGTCGTAAGACGGCTGAAAATGCTCAAATAACTGCACACGAACTCAAACCCGCTCTGCGATAACTTGGTTTTCCAGACCATGAACTGCAGTGCGGCTTTTCCGTGTGTGACTAGGGTGGAAAAGTGCACCCAGTCCCCGTCCTTCATGGGACAGAGTTTGAGTTGGAGGGAGGAGAGGGCTTCGCTGGGCTTTTCGATGGCGGTGAGGAAGAGCTGGATGAGCTTTTTGTTCATGTAGGCTTGGTTTTCTTCGAGGTAGGTGGACAGCTGGTGAGAGACGGTGCTGGAGTTGACGGCAGGGTCATTGATGGACGCAAGGCGTATGGAGTGTTTGGCCACCACCGCTTCGTTAGTGATGACTTGGAAGCGGTCAGGCTGGCGAGTGCAGGTGCAGGAAGCCCCCATGCAACTGGGTTATTTACTAGACTAGAACTGAAAATAGGACGTACTTTAAAAGACAAAGGAAGAGTTTTGAGACTTGCAGGGATTGGAGGACTTGGAGCGGAGATTTAACAGGGAATTGTCTATTGCTTGGGGGCTTAGCGGTGACCTGCCTCTCTTTGCCTGTGGTCTATCACTCGCTATAAAAAGCTCCTGTTTGGAAGCGATTTTCCAAAATTTGCTTAAAACTGCATCCACAGAACTGAGTTTCTCTGCCTATAGGACTGTCTACTTGCAGACCATTTGAATAAATCCCCATATCGCCTATATCTGTCTCCAACAGGCATTACAGTACAATAGCCACATTTCAACAATGCTAGGCCGCTATTGCCTCTCCCTACCCGTCTTAGGGCTACCACCAAAGCCCAAGTAACACTCTTCACGTCCGATCCATTGAGCACTACGAAGGCCGTAAGGAAGCCATGTTGTGTGACTTCGGCCCACAGACCCGGATTTGGCACTTTCGCTGTGAGGACGCCTTTCCTATGAGAAACGAAGGGAATAAAGCAATATAGGCTGTTTTGAGAGTCTGAAAGTATACTTTCCACTCCTGATAAGCACAGGTACTTGTAGTGCTTTCTATGTCTCTTTTCTCACATGTTAGCCGGGTTACTCTTGATTTCCATTATTCAGATGTATGTGTTTGTGGGAGATTGGAGGGCTGGCTCCATATTAGTGGCTGCAGAGCATATCGATTAGACGTATTTAAGGTAAGAAATCTTCCTCTCTTGTGCATACGTACAGTGTGCTATGTCTACCTTTCCTCATATATATGAACTGAAATAAGGCAGTCCGGACCGCTGGAAATGGGACTATGGGGAAAGAATGGCTAAAATATGTGACTATTTGAGGATAAACCATACCATTTTGTGCGATTCCCCTCGATTCACCCAAACACCACATTGACTATGTAGTCAGTTCCTCTAAGAAATGATCCCAGGAGGCGCAGACTTTGCCTTCGTTATTGCGAAATTAAGTGAATTGCAGTACTGCACCACTGCTCCCGCCTATTGAGCATAGACCTTTTCCATACATATACAGGGAGAAGTTACATTGGAAAGCCAGATCGATGTCTGAAATTCACATATAAAGATGATAGAAAGCCTCTCAAGTTAGAAATATCAGGAAGGAAAGGTCCAATTAAACAGGCAATTCTGCTAGAAGTGTGGGCAGTTTGTACAGATGGGAGTGCCTTTGCCTTAGGAACTAACTAGAAGTAGCGAAGTTACGCTCTACTCCTCCTCTGCTCCCAGTGGGGGATCTTCCATATCTGTCTGAATCTCATACTCCTGCATTATATCGCTGAGTGACGCCTCAGCATCCAGCAACTCCGAGTCCTCCATCCCCCACGCCCTGAACTGATGAAACCAAGCCATTTTCCCCACACTCTTCCGAAAGCCCTTCAGCATTTTATCGAAAACGCCCACAATCCCCGAGCCATTGCGTATACAGGAAGCTGTGAAGGCGGAGTAGGAGCTGGGCTGCTGGCAGGAGGTCACAGTGAGGCACTGGGGGATCCACTGTACGAAGCATTCGCTGTTTTCGTCGTAGAACTTCTGCACGGTTTGGTGGATTTCTGATATAGAGGCTGCGCCGCGGAATGCATAGGCAATCGTATAGTGCACATCCAGCTGAGCCGAGCAAAGGCAGTGCAAGTGACTATTGAGTCCCTCAAACACATACGGCACAGAAAGCGTATCAAATGGGGAGTGAAACAGGGGGGACAGACTGGGCATACAGAAGTGCAGACGCTCATAGGGCACCAGGTTGATGGCCAGTTTGCGCAGATTTTGGTTGGTCTGGGAGGGGAAGCGGAAGGCACTGGAGGTGTTGTTGAGGAACTGGGCGAGGAGGTGGTTGGATGCGTTGAAGCCGAAGTCTTTGCAGGGACGTCTTTGCTCGATGTCGAATAGAGAAGGGTTGTCGACCACTAAGTCCAGCCCACAGTAGTCCAAATGTCCCTCGAGCGCCAACACCTCATTGTAAAGTCCCACTGTAGTCTTCGCCATTCGGTAGGAATCCAGCACTGGGAGAGCCACTAGTAGTGCCTTTTCGTCCATCTCCTTTAGCTGTTCTAGCAGTAAATTGCCGAAGCCGGACCCAGTGCCTCCGGCCAAACCCATTGTCAGCAGGTATCCGTCCACTGCGTCGCAGGACTCCAGTTCCTTGCGAATAGCTTCAGTAGCGAGTTGCAGTAGCTCTCCTCCCTCTGATTTACCCTTTGGGTAGAGATTCCCTGCACTGCTGTGGCCGCTGAGGAGGTGGTCGGAGGGGAAGAGAGCGCCTAGCGCTGTAGCTGCGATTTCGTCTATTGTGCAGGGGTCCAGGTCTATGAGTAGTGCTCTGGGCTGCACCCTGAGTGGCTCCACCTCCCTGAACATCGCCTGGGCAGGGCCTTCCCTGTCCACCCCTCCATCCCACCCCACACTGTGGTCTTCAGCCAGACTCCTCCACAGCTCCGCGCCCACACGTATGCCGCATTGGCCGAGGTGCAGGCTAATGATTTCCTTCATACTTCCTCCGCATCACCCCATACCTGACTAGATATGAGGGAGCCATGAAGGGAGGGACATAGCAGGCTTAGAAAAAGGCTAAAAATGAGGAGAAAAGGACTAGGGATGGACTAACTGTCCAGGGGTAAATCACGTCCTGTCTATTGCTTACGTCCGGGATAACACTCAGTGAATTAGCTTTAAAGGGCTTATAGAAGTCTGTGTCAAGGTCATGTCTCAGGAAGGCGACTACGATGGTATTCAGGAACTTTTGCGAAGTGGCCATATCCCGCTGCGCAAACCTCCACTGGCTATATAGCAGTTACGTGCCTGGGCGGAAGTACACCCTGGCGTCTACGATTTTGGGCTGGGGGTTGCTAGCGGCTCCAATTTCAGCAGTAACTAGCTCAATTACCATTGTGTGGGTCAGGTTGCAGGCTCCACTTGACTCGTCCCACACACTTGCGAAGCCTGTAGTGAGGTTTAAAGGCAGGAAATCGTCGATATTGGTGAAGTCCGCATTGCCGAACATAGCCACGTAGGCAGGTAAGGCCTTTAGAGCGAAGAACATAGAGTCGTAGTTAGCGGGGTTGGACTCGCAGTACTGCTGCAACTGGGAGTAGGTGAAGGTTTGGAAGCAGGTGTAAATCAACTCACTACGGAAAGTGAGAGTAGGGGAGGAGGACAGGTAGTAGGCGGCTCCTTGTGTGTTGCAAGAGCCGTCTGCATTCACTCCCCCTAGTTTCAAATTGACGATGTCCACACTTCCAGCTGTCGATTTGAACAGAACTGGCAGTCCCGGGAGGTACCCCGGGTTCCCAGACCTAGCCATCACCACTGTATTCGACTGAAAAGACAGCGAAAACCTCTGAATCACGCTACATGAAGAGGTCGTTCCAGTCACCAAATCAGCGAAAACCGACACCAAAGCAGTGTTTTCCGGGTTCGTTAAAACTGTATAATGCGCCTCTAGTACCACTCCCGAACATATACAGTTACTTCCGTACGGTGTGCCAGTAGTCGTCGTGCTCAGCACTTCCACCATGCCAGTGGCCTGCACCAGTGAGAGTTTCCTCACCACCACAGGCACTAAGTCCTTGAAGTTCCCTGTGAAGGCAGGACTGGAGGCGATTTTGAGGCCTGCAGTGTAGGTGGTGTAGTCCAGTGTAGGGTCGGTGCAGAGGGTGAAGGTGCGGACGCAGGGGTCGCTTTGTTGGCCAATTAGCCACTTCGCAGGGTTCAAATCGCTGCACAGGCCGGTGCTATCCGGCCCCGGAATCGGCCAAATTGAGCCGAATTGCAGGTTTTCGTTGAGGTAACTGATCATCTTTTCCCCAGTTTGGAAGGAAGTCGCAGCCACTATAGGCTGCGCAGCCAGAGTGTCGGTGTAGTCAGTCCGCAGAATTTCCATGGACTTCACAGTATCGATATTCACGTCGAATTCGCCTGTAAGCTTGTAAAACCGGCCTTGGAAGGGCGAGTTGTCGACTTCCACACAGAGCAAAGTGCTGACGGAGTCTTGTAGCGTCTTAGCCTTGTTCCCTGCGTTCTGGACATACTCCCCAGCTCGCTTTACACAGTACTGCTGTCCCCAGGTGGACAGTTTCTCATTTACGCAGGTGTTTCGCTCGATGTCGTCAGTGCTCCACAGGGAAATTAGGGCCTGGGTGGGACTTACAGGGTCGCAGTCGAGGTCGCAGCAGCAGTGCAGGTCGCAAGAAGCCACTGTGAGGTCGCAGATGCAGGTGCCCGGGTCCTCGTTGGCTCCGAAGTCGTTGGACTGCAGAGCGGAGCTTGTGAAGAGCAGGAGGAACTGAACTAACATTGAAATGGAGCATATGGCGGCTAGCAGGAGCGAGGGAAATGTCGCCAAATAGTGCTAAATACAGCTTAAATCGCTACTTTTTCTTCTATCAAACAGTCAATTCCCTTCCCAGGCCTGAGACAGTGTGAAAATGGCAAGTTTCCAGTTCTCCTACGACCCAGTGCCCACCGACGCCCAGGTAAAACTGCGTCTAGACGTCCTTTCCAAGCCCAAACTCTTCGCCCTCTACCTCCTCGCCTTCGCCGCCTTCTGCCTCTGCTTCGGCCTGGCCTTCCTCGCCCCTGCTATGTTCGAAAAGCACCAAGGTGCAGTCTACGAATGCCAGTATGTGCCCAATTATAACCCTGAGGAGTGCTTCCCCAATAGCGATTCAGCTGCTTTTCTGCCTCTTTGGATTGGAAGAATGAAGGATGTGACTCCTTTCAGTCAGTTTTTCCTCATTACTGCGGAGGTGTATAGTGGGGAGGGACTCGTCAACTCCTCCACTGTGTCGGTTTCCTTTGAATTACGCTTGGAAATGTCGCTTAGAGCGGTTGTGGGGGAGGAAAAGTATGTGGATTTGATTAAGAGTAAGGCGATTAGTCACACAATTCGCTGTTATGCGGATAGTTCGAAGTGCGATACACTCTTTTTGGGGTATGAGCCGTACTTGGACTATAGCACGTATGACATTATGATCATGTTCGATAACTGGAGTCGAATCGACGCTTGGGTCTCCGAAGTCAACATCACTGTCCGGTCTGTCTCCCCCGCCTTTTCCCGCTACCAACTCGCAGTGAAGTACTGCTTCCTGGCAGCCTCCCTCCTCAGTTCCCTCTGCTACCTCTACCAAATCCTCCGACTCAAGGTCTCCCACTACACCGCGGAAACCCGCAATTTGGCTCTACTGAGCTTCTCCATTGTGCTTTTCAACGACCCACTGTTCCTAGGCAGTCTGATCAAGCCAGCGCTGGGCTTCACTGTGGTGTCGGTGGTGAGTGTGGTGCAGTTCGTAGTGATTTTGGCCTACTTCTGGGCGGGAGTGATGATGGGTATAGCGCCAATTCGCAGGGAAAAGTGGGTGAAGGCCGGCTTAGGCCTAGGCCTAGTACTGCTATTTGCACTATTAACGGCTCTGTACGTGTATACAGCCGTTCAAATGAAAAGCGACCCTAGCTACCGTCTCAGCGACTTCTCCCCCCTGTTCCTCGGCTTCGCAGTGACTGCCCTATTCCTGTGCACCCTCTATTTACTGCTTCTACTGGTCCTGGCCTGGAGAGCCTGTGGCCTGCTGTCCCTGCAAAGCAAAAGACAGCGGTTTCTGTTCTATTTGAGCCTGCTTATGGCTGTTTTCACGGTGGCCTGCATAGGGGCGGGCTGTTTCCAGCGACTACCGAGTGTGGGGCCTTTTGTCCTCATAGTGACTTCGGCCTACAATATCTACATTGGCCTGCTGCAGGCGCTCTGGGTGCCTTCGGAAATAGGCATTTTGGAGCTCAACCGGGACCTGGAACTGACCAATTCGGTATCGCAAGCGCACAAGTGGGAGGAAGGGACTGACTTATAGGGATAAGCTGCTTTTCCAGAGAGATAGGGTTACTTCTTGCCTGCTTTCTTGCCTTTGTGCCGCATCATGGGCAGGGTGTCGCTGTGGTCTGCGTCTTGCAGCATGCCAATGAGGTCCTTGGTGTGCTGTTTGGGAGGCTGGCGCTGAGGGTGTTGGGCTTCTTCCTCCAGGTCACTAATGGTCATCACATTCCCTGGCAGCTTCGGCACTGCGGCTTTGGGCACTCGGGGGTTTTCGTCAGGTCGCGGATAGTACTTCTTTATGCCTGCGATGGGCACATTCATACTGCCGTCCACAGGGTCGAAGTAGACTTCCGATTTCACCTCTTCCCGGGGACCCCGCGCCTGCAGAGTCACAGGCTTAGTTGCATGCGGCAGCGGCGGCGGCCCAGACTTGGGAGCCCCACAAGTCTCGCAAGTATCTCCTTCGGACAGAAAGGTGCAGGCGTTGCAGCGCCACTTGGGGGAGCGGTCCATTCCGATGCTTCTGCCGGTGGCGCTGGGCTTGGTCGGCTGGGCGGGGGCGGGCTTTGTGCTTTTGGCGGGGGCGGCTCGGGTGCGACTCATCAGGATAGCTAAGTATGCAATATGGAGACAGGGAGCTTTGCGCCTATATACATATCGAGAGATATCGCGGTTTTGTATGGAAATGAGGGTTTTCTTGGGGAGAATGGAGACTGGGTTCGCTAATTTCCCACAGATTCATATATTTATAGCATAGACATACTGAAATGGGCGTAATCTGCGTTTACAAGCATCCTTTTATTGCCTATTCACCCAGATTTATCAATTTCTAGTCTATTTAGCGCTACTGAGATTAAAGCAGGAAACAGGCTTTGCATTGATTTTGCACGGGCATACGCGTTCTCGCAATCTTAGCGAACGAGTACTTTTGATCAGTGCTTTCCGAGCCTTTCAGGCCGTTGCTACAGCGACTTCCACGCACAGAGAGAGTCCGAGTGGTTTTAATTTCAGACACATACAAATCCACCAACTCCTTCGGTAACTCTTGCTGGCAGGCCGGACACTTCAGTCCATCCTTCGAGTTGTTGTAAGCGAAGACTAGGAAGCACGTCCCTGAGCAGAATTGGTGGTTGACAGGGTCACAGGGCAGTCTGACAGGCATTTCTCCCTCAGGACTGTAGGGCTGAATGGGTCTGCCGCAGCGTAGACAGGCGGCATAGTGTTTGGAGGAGGCGCAGGACCGGACTTCGGGGTTGGTGATGGTTTTGAGGGAGGCGGAGTGGGAGGAAAGCAGGGGTGTGCCGATGGAAGGCAGCACTGGTGCTAGGACTGTGGGCGCTTCGATGGTTTCTGTAGTCTCTGGCGCTGCATTGGACTCCACCACGCCCAAGTACTGCCCCAACATCACGAAATCGCACCTATTCCTCTCCTCCGGCTCCAACATCCACATCATCAGTCTCCGCAGCTCCTCTGAAAACCGCAGTGACACCACCAGCTCCTCAGTTTCCGCCCGTGTGACGCTGGTTCTTTGGAAAAGCGTGGGATAGTCGAGCCTCATTAAAGTCAGAAAGGTCAGGCCGAGGGAAAATACGTCGGATTTGTAGACGTTGTGGACGATTCGAAACTGCCGGTCCAGCATTGCCTTGCGGAGGATAGGACTGAGGTACTGCGGAGTGCCGGTCACAGTCACAGTGAATGAGCCATCTCTCCTCTGCGCTGCAGAGCCGAAGTCGCCCAGCTTCACTCCCATGCCTGCAGCATAGAAGATATTGGACGGCTTTATGTCTCTGTGAGCGAAGGACAAAGCCTGCATATAGGCCAGGGCAGACACCAGCGTTCTGAGCAAAGTCCACAGCTGTTCTTCCTGCCAGTAGAACTGCGCCGCTTTGCGCTGCTCTGTGTCCTTGGACAGGTCCTTATTACACCACTCACTCACAATCACGAGGTAGCACTGAGACTCGGCCTCGACCCAGAAGCTGTCATATAACTTCACAAGACAGGCATGGTCAAATCCCAGCATGACGGAGATCTCCTCCTCATACTTCGCCCAACTGTCTCCATAAGCAGCGTATTTGACCTTAATAGCAGCTGGGTAGTCGTAGTACTGGCCACGGTATACGGACACTGAGGGCTGGGAGTACACCAACTCCTGCACTTGCAGGTGCCGCGCCTGCAGCTGGGGCTGAATATTCTCTCTCGACATCGCCTGTTTGACTATGATGGCAACACAGAAAAGCGAGGAAATAAAAGCCTAGGGCCGGACTCTTATAGATACGATTTCCCCTCCTTTCCCCCAGGTCTCAATTGACTTCCTTCCTTATCTATTCTCCCAGTCTATAATAGCATATCGATGACGGAGGACATCACCTGTCTCCACTGCAGTTCCTCCATCGCCACCATCCAGGGAGGCAATGTGTACGCCTGCGGACACCTCCTTTGTGGAGACTGCGGGGCGGACAGCAAGTGCAGAAGAGATGGGAGCTATACAGTCATCCAGGAAGAAGAGGTAATTCAAAGCATCCAGACTATCCAGGAGACCTATGGAAAGCTGCAAACAGAGGGAGGAACTGGGAATTGGTCGACTTACTATGAGGCTTTGGGCAGCTTTAAGCGACTGATGGCTGGGAAGTTCAGTCAGAAGTGTGCACAAGAACATAACTACTGCGGGGAAGGGTGCCGAACCTGCTGGGAAGCAGCTGAGCAGACCCAAGTCCCTGCTCTCCAGTGGACTTACTGTCCTACCTGCAACTCGGCTATGACAGATTTGTGTTATAACTGTGACCAGGGAGCTGTGCAGACTGGACAAGAGCAGCAGGAAAAAAGGCACTGCGGACAGTGTGGCCGGGAAAGTGAGACAGAGGTGTGCGGGGAGTGCCAACAGGCAGGAAGCAGTGTTCAGAGAGACTTTTCAGCTGCACAAAGTGAATTTCAAGCCCCGGAAATACCCCTTCCTGTTACTCAGTGGAAATTCTGGGCCTGTGGAAAGTGTCCCTACAAGTTCTGCGCTCAAAAACTCACTTTTTGTCCGAATTGCCACACTCCTAGGCCCTAGAAACGTATAAAAGGCAGGTAGTTTCTACATATTTCCTTTCAAAGCAGGGAAATGGTCGGAAGATTAGGCAGACTAGCCGTAATAACTCGTCTTGAACTTGGGGACCTTCTTCACAGGCAGTGGGTCCACAGGTGGCGGCTCTATATAGAATATTTCCCCTTCCAAGCCCTCCACCTCCGCCCGAACCAGCCTTTCCAGCCACTTCCCACTCACATACTCATAGAGCCAGTCCACATACAGGTGCTCCGCCATCCTCACCAAGTGCTTTTCCGGCTCCTCCTTCATCAGTTTCCGCACTATTCCAGCTGGGAGCTCGTTAAATCGGTCCTCCATTACACTGTGGGAGTACTCGTCCTCTGCCAATAGCTCCAGCCACTCACTGTTTATGAGGGTATTCACTATCTCCATGTATATGGCTTCCATCATGTCGGTGTTCAGCTGGTTTTCTTCTTGGATGGACTCGAGAATGTAGGGCTGGAGGGGGATTTGGTGGGTGTAGGAGAGGGTGATTTCCTCGGCGATGACTTCGAGGGCCCAGAGGAGGGCGGAGGACTGACATTCGTGGTGGATGGTGAGGCAGAGGAGCTGCTGTTGGAAGTAGATGTACTCGATATTCAGCTCCTCATTATAAGCCTCTCTGGCACATATGGGGATTTCAAGCGTCATCGCAGTTGCAATGATGTCATCCAGCATAAAGTTCGAATGCAGCATAAGAGTCGCCCCTATCATATCCTTGTAAGTGCCATATCCCACACTCACAGCCGTACTCAGCACTTCCCTTTCCACCAGGTCAGAAAGGAGCGAGGAACACAGGGCGGAAAGGAAGGGAAGGGTGGGGATGCCGGCCTGGGAGTTGAGAGTACTGCAGGACTCGGAGTGGGGGAAGGAGGCAGAGGGGAACTGGCTGCGGGGAATAGGTTTGGGACTGAATTGGTCCACTTCCCTCTCTTCCACCCTGCTTTCCGCGTTCAAAATGACCTCCGCCTGCTTGATCCTTTCCAGCATCTTCCCGTGCAGAGGCAACTGTTTGCGTCTATCCACACTTGCTCGCGAGTCCTTCTTCCTGTCCCTGTCTACCTCTCACGTCCTGCTAAAAGTCCTGGGACCTGCTGCCTGCAGTAGGAAAGGGTCTGAAGTCGCTTCTGAAAAGAAGAAATAGCAGGAAAGTGCAGACTGCTGTAGAAAGTTGAGGTCACTTTTCATCTTGACGAGGTAGTTTTGGTCCTGCCACAGGAAAGGCAGCGGCTTGGAGAGACGCTTACGCCAAGACAGTACAGCTTCAATGACAGAAAGAGATGCAATTCTCAGCTTTTCCAGCACTTCCGCGGCTTCCTTTTGCACGGTTTCATCGGTGATTTCGCCTACTTTGCTTTCGATTTCGTACAGTTGGCTGATCAGGTCTTCTCTTTTAGTGACAGTCCCGAGTACATGCTGAATAGGCTCTGTGCCTTTCTGCAGGTCCGCCGCCTCCCTCTGAACCGCCTCTTCTCTATGTACTTGCGTCAATCCTTCCAGTCCAGCCCTGAACTCATCCCTGTGAAAGGTGGGAATGGCATGTATGTCCCACAGTTCCTCAACCTCTTCAATGCCGACTTGCCTCCTGCTGTCTCCTGGACCAGCTCCCCTGGTTCTGGGTCTGGAAGTGGACTTGGCGGAGCGAGTGGCTCTAGGCACTTTTTCGTGACTGAGGGAAAGACCACGGGAGCGGGAAATCGGGTGGGAGGGGGCGAGAGGAATGCGGACTGGGGCTCGGGCACTGGGAGGCTTGTTCTTGGGACGCATTGGAATAGGGTCTTTCTTAGTATATGGAAGGATGGAGGCATTGGAATGTGGACAGCCATTGGGGAATTGGGAGATGTGTGAAGGATTCCTATAGGACTGATATCTGATTTACACTTAATAGATATCAGTTTTGATAGGCTTATCATTCCTGTTTCAGTGCCTTTTCCAAATCTCCCAATTTATAGACATTAAAATGAACCCAGGCTGTTCCCTTCCCCAGTCAGCCCGCTTCTAGCTTCTGCCTCTGTCTCCGCACAGAAACCCTGCTCTGCCATAACTGTCTGCAGTCCCACTACATCGCAGCTCCGGGGCGGATGCACCAAGTGCTGCCCTTGCAGGCCTATGGTCCTCATAGGTCTCCAGGCTATATGATGCGCCTGCAGCGCAGGAGTGAGGCTATAGAGGCGGGAAAAGCGGCTTTTGAGGGGTATTTGGAGGCTGTGAGTCGAAGGTGGTGGAGACTGTTAATAAGGCAATAAAGCTGATTTGGGACTATGGAGAGGAAGTGTTGGTTCAGTTAAAAAAGGAAAAAACAGTACTAAAGGATGATTTTGCCTTATCTATAGAGGAAAAGTCTATTTATGAGGATTTTTCCTATTTAAAGGGTAAATTTTCGGCCTGGCTGAGGGAATTTGATGAACGTTTCTCTGCTGCGATATTTTCATACAAAATCAGCACTGAAGAGGTACAAAAGTCCCTTCAATCACTATTTTCCTATCAAATATTCGCCAAAACCAGTGCTTCTCAGCACCAAATCGTCCGTTTGAACGAAAATTATCTCCATTTGTATGACATTTCCACAGGAAACCAACGCCAAATCGAGCTTCCTATATCTATCGACCCTTTAATCCGCTATTGTCCCTCATCCTCCTCCACTCTCCTCACTGTAAAAGACACCTCAGCCCTTATTATTAACATTCTCACAGGGGAAATTCTCGAATTCCCAAAATTACCCACAAGTCACAAATGTCCCGGGCTGATTTCCACTGCTTCAGAAGAAGGGTTTGCATTTGGAGGGGAAACGCAGTACTGTGAAAGACTCGGGACAGACTGGAATTGGAGGCAAATGCCCAATATGAGTGTTATTAGACGCTCCTTTTCGCCTTGTTTATATAACGACCAAATTTACCTGCCGGAATTGGCGTATTCGAGTGATTTCGAAGCCTTTTCGCTGCCGCAGGACTGTTTTTACCTGCTTCCCTTCCAACTCCCCAATACATTCAGCAAGTCAGTGGCTTTTGTAGGACACACTGAGCATAGTGACTGCCAGTGGCCAGTTGATAGAGTGGAGTATGCTCCAAGAGACTGAGTTTCGGGTGAGGAGTGTGAGCGTTGGGAGTAAGAATAGGGGGAAAACTGCCTGTCCGCCACTGGTGTGTGGGACGAAGGTGTATTGGTTTGCGGCGCTTGGGGGAGATTTGGTGGTTTTTGATACGGAAGTGAAGGGGATTTGTGGAGAAACTGTGCTCTAGCCTAGAAAACAGAGGTTAAATAGCAGTTTCCTCATTAATACACATACCTATTTCTCTAACACCACTGTCATAGATGTCAGAGTAAGTCTTTGGTAAGCGAGTAGAAATAGGCGTCTAATTTAGCATTATTCCGACTCGAACTACACACTAGAAGTTAGGCAGCTGAGAGATTCACTATGGAGCAATAGACAGGAAACTCGAATCGAATGTCTACTTC
>Ga0247837_1001848_pt1 | contig 42269 bp, 42 predicted proteins | sample LaCtaG_2_FD_187115 | JGI IMG/M metagenome (GOLD analysis project Ga0247837, IMG submission 187115) | Freshwater microbial communities from meromictic Lake La Cruz, Castile-La Mancha, Spain - LaCruzMarch2015_14.5m | ecosystem: Environmental > Aquatic > Freshwater > Lake | place: Spain: Castile-La...
AAAGGGCCTGAAGCACTGGGCACCAAAGGCCGCTGCGAGAGTGAATTCAGCCCCACGTCATGGTTCCCTATTCCCAGTACCATTGGCACCAAGTCTCCATCCGCCCGCACTACCTGCTCCATCATCTCTAGGAACTTATCCCAACTTTCGTAGCAAGTGGGAATTGCGTTGTCATAGGCCACATCCCCTCCGATCACTACTAGGTCTGGCTGCAGTCGTTTCACCAGCTCTGCAGTCCGATAAGCTGCTTGGTTGGACCCAGAGTCACCTCCAATGACTAGTTTCAAGGGAGTGGTGAGAGGGGTGTTGGGTGCTGGTAAGGTGTGGAAGGAGTATGTGCCAGTGGCGGGTTCAGAGCCTTGGTAGAGACGGAAGAAATAGCGAGTTGCAGGGCGGAGATGAGGGAGAAGCACACTATGAACATGCCGTTCTCCCAAGTAGTCCAGTCCTTCAATCGGGAAACGAGTCATAGGAATAGTGAGGAACAAGGAGGAGGACGAAAGACCGTAGTGTATAAGCAGAGAGGAGGCTGAGGGACTAGTCTGAGCATTCACAAACATGAACCTGGCCATATCTTCCGCCCCAGTCAAATACACATGACACACTTCTTCTCCCTGACATGTCCTTTCGTAGGTAAGCATCCTCATCACTCTTGTACTGAAGTTCGTTTCCGCGGTCAAGTTAGGACCGATGTGGGGACTGTAGACACAGATGCACAGGCCGGAGGAGAGAAGCGGAGCAAGGAAACTGAATGAAATGGAAAGGGTGAGAAGGGAGAAAAAGCAGTAGGGATGAGAGTGAGCTGCGGATCGAAGGGCGGAAAGAGGGGAAAATGAGGGGAAAACGCGACAGCCCCAGAAGAGGAAGTAGCAACAAAGGGTCAGGAGACTCAAAAAGATTGTTGTTTGCACAGCCAGCCAGTCAAACATCGAGCCTACGTCCATAGCCACAGTGAGCCCCAGGGCTCCCACCCAGTAGCAGCCCTCCTGTCCCCACCTCAGTCCTCGCTTCCACCTCTTTTCCTCTGCTCTCCTCTCACTCTTTTCACACAGACACTGCCCTAGGATGTACCCGGTTGTGAGTAAACATAGTGCGGGGATCAGAGTGTAGAGGAATAGAAGCAGTGCGAAGTACTGTTCGTAGGTGAAGTAGCGGCCTTGGAGGTAGGGAAAGTAGTCGAATACCATTTAGTTGTACTAGTGACTGTTCATGTGCAGGGTATCAATTGCGTTTTCATTCATCTCTTTCCAGCAGTCTGTGTCCTCTGCAGCCACAGCACTAGCTTCGGCAGTCCTATCACGGCTATTAGTCAAGCATCCTGAAAGCGCCCCTACAACAGCAGCCATCTGCCTGGCATTTACGTCTTTGAGGGCCTGGGAGGGAAAGGAAGTAGCTCGAGTTCCAGAAGTGCAGGAGCACCACAAGGAATCAGGCAAGCGAGAACATCATCACTGGAAAGAGATGCCGAAGTACGAACTTTTTGTAGTGTTTGTAGGTAAAGAAGGCGAACGAGACAGTCCCCGTATCAAGGGCGTGAACACTGCAAGTGGAAGCATAGGGGAAATCCTGTCTACGACTACTCCGCCCAGGACTTGGTCTGTATGAAGCACGTAGTCATGACCGAGCAGCCAACCTTTGTGTGCGGGAATGGGAATGACCAAGGCGCAGAGATGACACAGCAAGTGGTGTTTCCAGCTGTGCAGCAAGGGATCCTAACTAGCCCAGCTCCTTGATGCACGATCACCCAACTCATACAGGCTGTAAACATGAAGGCGAGGAAGTACGCGTACACACTCACTGTCCCGATTAACTCTCAGCACTGCATTCTCCCTCAGTGCTGTCTACCTTTTCGGGAGGAAAGCACTGAACCAGTGGATGCCGAATACTGTCTGAGCGATGGTTTGCCAGTTCGGGGACTTGCGCAGAGTTGGGTAGACTAGGAAGACACTGAGGAACAGCAGTCCTGACAGAGTGGACACAGTAGGATACATCCAGAGCTGAAAGGGACATTTGAGCAGAGAAATGGACAATTGAAGAGGTCAGATTGCTTCGAATCTGTGGGCAAATAAGACACTTAAGCTCTCTGAGTCTCTAAATCCCTCTGAATTTCAGTATTCCAGCAGCTAAATAGACCTTTTCCCTCACTTCTCCACAATGAAATAGGCACTCTGCCTCCCAAAGCCCGCAGTCCTTGCTGTGGGGAGAGGAGAACGACACTGTATTTCAATCTCAAGCGTTGGGTTTTTACTATGGAACCAAAGCAGATGCAAATGGCTGAAAATAAGCCCCAGCCAAACTGGCTTTCTCACAAATACGACTCAATGGGTCTCTCAGCACTGCTCAATTAGCTTTCTGGATCATTTGGGCAGGCTTCCGAAGCCTAATTCCAGCCAAAGAATGAGTGAAATGCAATGTTAGCAGTTAGCTAAGACAGGTAAACTCCGACGTCAAACAGCAGGTCGTCGACTTCTCGGTGGGAATCCATCTCTGCGAAGTCACAGGCGCAGGGAATAACAGGCAGAAACGGCGTAGAGGCAATGTCAATGCAGACTTCCTCCCTCTTCCGCACCTTCCTGGGCTTCCCAACTCTCAACTCCACTTCCTTGACTTGCAGGATGTCAATCACTTCTTTGTTGGTGTTCCTCACTATCCGGTGTGCATGGATTTGTCGTATCAGTTCTCTATATGTGTTGTGGACTTCCTGCATACTGAGTTGGAAGGGCATCGAGACTTTGGTCTCTTCGTACACTTGCGCGAAGGTGGAGTCCTCATTTTCGATTTTGGCGCAATAAGTGTCCATCTGGCAGCCCAGTATGGCCTTAGCGTGGAAGGCAGTGAGGCGGAGTGCGGTGATGTGGACTGGGAGGGAGTCGCAGGCAGGGAAGTGGGAGCGCAGTATGAAGCACCATGCTGCCAGCTCCAGCGCACTCATGTCGAAGAAAGTCGCGAAGTAGGCCAGCAGGCTTTTTAGCTTTGCAGCGGCTTCATTTCTGGCCTTCAGATCGTTCAGAATCCCGGCGAGGAGAACCTGAGTGGCTTCAGAGTCGCAGTGATTGAACTTGGCTGGCCTTGACCTGGGTGCGGAGCAGTCGTAGGCGGCTGGCTTGAGGCTGGAGGCGGATTTAAAGGCTGACATTTACGTTTATGGCGACGATTTTGTCGCAAGTATTTAATCGTTTTCGACTGCCGCAGTAGGGACAGACACCGAAAAAAAGGATTATAAGGGGGAAAGACAGTGGATGGATGGATAAGGGACAATGGAGAGACTAGGTAGTTCTGAGGATTGAGAAAGCAGGAGAAGGGAAAGGAACAATGAAGGGGTTTTGTAGTCTTTGGTGGCTTTATTCCTTCTCCATATGTTCGAAACCCCTCTTCCCAGTCCCCAGTCCTTCCGATGAAAACTAACAGGGATGAATATCCGCCTGTCATCCAGGCAGCACTCTACACCCCACGTAGAACCCCTCTCCACCCCTCCCAACTGTGCAGTGATACGAGGACTGCTTGCCCCTGCAGACTGCCAGCGCATTCGCCAGCAACTCTCCTTCCCAGAACTCATCGACACGACTCTCTACGGCGGCGACAGGGAAATCGACCAAAAGCGAATCGTGCAAAGGCTAAAAGAGCCCAACGAAGGCCTCGCAGAGGACTTCTTTCAGCTGCTTAGGCCGCTGTTGCCTGCACAAATTGTGCTGCAGGAGGATGATTTGGAACTCGGCGCCTTCTCGAAAGGCACTTGGAACTTCGTGGGAGTGAACGAGATGATCAGTTTCTACCGCTACACGGCAGGAGGCTGCTTCAGCAAGCACAGAGACGGCATTTACCACCGCAACCAGGACTGCAGGAGTCTGCAGACAGTACTGGTTTACCTCAGTGACGACTACACTGGAGGCCGCACTACGCTGTATGCAGACGACGACCCTGCCTTTTCCCTCGCCATTGAGCCTGAACTGGGGTGTGGCTTTGTGATGCTGCAGAGAGTCCTGCACGAGGGCAGGCCTGTAGAGGCCGGTGAGAAGTACGCTATTCGCCTGGACTTGATGTACCAACGAGAGGGAGTATACGACGAAACCCGTCTGGAAAACAACCGCCTGGCTGAGCACTGCCTGCAAATGGCCATTGACTTGGAGCGGGAACACAGAGGGATGGAAGCCATTGAGTTCTACAAGAAGGCTTTCAGACTAAACCCAGCACTCGAAAGACTGATGTAGCTCTAACTCTTAGGCTACAGCTGTGTCTAGAAGTAGTGTATGAAAGGGGAAAGCCATGGCAGCCCAAAGCCCGCGGCTCAGCAGGAGAAGTACCGTTCTGACTCAGAAGTTCCGATGGCGGCTTCAGAGGAAGACGTGAAGCTTTCAGAGGTAATAACCCAAACGCAGCCTGGTCCCAGCCCTGCCCCCAGCTGGGTGTCTCGCCTCTGCTCCTGCTTCCCTCCAGCCCGCAGGAACCCCGCTGCAGCGCGGAAAGCAGTGCTGCTGCCTCCCCAACTCCCCCCTTTGCTGGGTAGAGCCACCCTCATACTGGACCTGGACGAAACCCTGGTGCATGCGTCTTTCGTTCCGGGGACTACTGGAGATTTGGTGTTTCAGCTGGATATTGAGAGTAGGGCCTTTATGGTGAGTGTGCTGTTCCGGCCAGGTGCGCAGGCGTTTTTGTCGAAGGTGGCGAGGCTGTATGAGGTCGTGATCTTTACTGCGAGCTTGAATGTGTATGCTGATAGAGTCATAGACGTACTGGATGTGACCCATGCAGTGACTGGACGCCTGTTCCGAGACAGCTGCACCTTCATGGACGGCTCCTTCGTCAAGGACCTCAGCCGTCTGGGCCGTGACCTGCGCAGAGTGGTGATTCTGGACGTACCCTTCACATAGAACTCGCCTGCTTCCTACTTCCTGCACCCCGACAATGCGCTTCCTATCACTTCTTGGTATGGGGAAACTGAGGACAGGGCGCTTTCTGAGGCCTGGGAAGACTTGGAAGTGTTAGCCACGGAGGAAAGCCTGCCTGCTGCGATACCAATTGTACTAGCTCAGAGGAAACTGGAGGCAGAGGTGAGTAGCGGGTCTCTGCCCCCTGTAGTGCAGAGAGTACTGGAAGCGGTGCCCAATGGTCGAGGCAACTACAACTCTCCCACAAACAGCTCCAGAATGCAAAGAATCTGGCCTGACGCTGGGGAGAACCCTAGCTAATTGCACTGCTGCTTCGCTTTCCTATATAATTAGGCAGACCCGTACTCTTGGAACCACTGGATGTACTTCTCCTCAGGGAGCCCTGCTGGCTTGGTGTTGGCCAGCGCCTCTGCGAAGTCTTGGGCAGTGACAGGGTCTGGCGGAGGCATAGACTTGGGGTCAGCAGGACGATGCCAGTTCTTCGTATGGTTCACATCCATGTTTTCCAGCTTCACCATCAGGCGTCTTATCGGCTTCATAGCTGCTTCCTTGCAGAGCAGTTTCAAGTCCGAGCCTGAGTACCCTTCGAGTCTCTGTGCAAGTCCTGAGTAGTCCACTCCACTGGTGCCTGCCACTGGGATCATAGTTTGCAGGAGAGCGATTCGAGCAGGCATGTTTGGCAGGGGCACGACGATGCGCTTTTCCAGTCTGCGCAGCATTGCTATGTCCAAGTCCCACGGTAAGTTGCTGGCTGCTAGGAGGAAAATGTGTTCGTGGTGGCGATTCAAGCCGTCCATTTGGATCAGAAGTTCAGTCTTCATGCGTCTACTCCCCTCGTGTTCCCCTCCCTCCCTCTGACTCATAATGCTATCAATTTCATCAATGAAGATAGTGGAAGGCTGGTAGTACTTTGCCAGGTCAAACAACACCCTCACCAGCTTCTCCGAGTCCCCCCTCCACTTGCTCACTATGGAGGAAGCGGAGATGTTGAAAAAGGTGGTGCGGCACTCTGTAGCCACAGCCTTGGCCAGCATAGTCTTGCCAGTGCCCGGAGGACCGAAGAGCAATATGCCCTTCCAAGGCTCTAACAAGCCTGTGAACAAGTGAGGGTATTTCATTGGGATTAAAACTGCTTCTTTGAGGAGTCTTTTGGCCTCGTCAAGTCCCACTATGTCCTGGAACGTCACATTTGGATTCGCAGTGCAGATTTCCCTCTGGATGGTCTGAGCCAGGTCTCTCAGGTCTGGAGGGTACTCGGGCATCGGCTTCAGCAGGCGGTTTTCATAGAAAGCTTCATTGGACTCGATTTCCGGCTCTCTGGCAATACCCACTGCCACTCCTTCCAGCTCCAAAGGAGCCTCTACCTTCTTTCCGTCCTTCACTGGCCTAGGCGGCGCTTTGCCTTTACTCGTATTTCTAGCATTTTTGCGCTCTTCAGGGACCGCTGCAACTGGTTCCGTCTTTTTGAGCAGTTTGACAGGCCGGCCGAATTTGATTTGGTAGTAGTCTTGGTACTCCTTGACAATTATTTGCAGGTCGATGTTGTCCGCCACGTCGAATTTCTCGAGGTTAAGCCCGGCTTCGTGTACTAAGGTGCCGGCGGAGTTTGTGTACCCTGAAAATTGGAGGTGGCGGACGATGAGAGTGAGAATGCTGCGGCGCGTTTCCTGCTCTCGCTTTTGTTCCGACATCAGGACTTCCGACTCGTTTTTGATCTTTGTGAGGGAAGCAGTGGCCATTGAGGCTTTATAGCTACAGGGAGCAAGATGGGCTGTAGTAGATGAATAAGGCTCTCAGAGTGCTGGAGATGAGCACGGGCAAGGACCGCTCTTTGCGCCTGCTGCAGTTCTTGCTGTTCACTTGGAGGATACACGTGGGGAAGGGCAAGCTGCATGAACTGCTTTCACAGGTCATATCCAGCTTCTCCACAGCCAGGCAACTCCTGCGCTTCGGCGGCGCTTTGACAATCGCTCAATTTCTCCGTAACAGCTACGCCAAGTCCGGCCCACGCAGCCTGTGCTCTTTCCGCACTCTGGAAGCCCTTATTTGGCTTGTTTTCTTCGCTATTGACCACATCGCCTACGCCTGCAAAGTAGGCGTGATCAACCACGCCAAGCTGAATACGTTTGTGAACTACTGGAGTATGCAGCTGTGGCTGTATGGGGACTTGATGGGACTGCTGGGAGATGTGAGTGACTACTACAGGGGAGTAGGGGACAAGGCCAAGCTCAAACTCAGCATGGTCAAGAATGGGACGGACTTGGTGAGTTGTGTTCACTTCGTGTACCCAGAGTGGCTGGGCCCTGAGGTCGGCGGCGTGCTGGGAGCGGTGACGTCAGTAGCGGGACTGACTCAGCTGTGGTGGGCGCTTTAATCTATTAGGACTCTTCGGCCTCTGCGTCCTCTGCCTCCACTTTGGGCTTGGTGGTCTCTTCAGGGCCGGACAGTCTTGCAGTCAAGTACTGGTCTGTGAGTGCTTTCAACTCCCTCAGCCCTGCCTGTAGGTTGCCCTCATTCACACCCACTACCTCGCCTCCAAACCTTCCTTCCACTCTCCCTTCCATATTCTCTACCCTATCACTTCCTCAATTCTAGACTTAGTGAATTCGGCTTCTTGACACAAGAAGCAGGAAATTCCGCGATTGCCCAGAAACTAGACCAAATAGAAAGCGTATAACTGAATTCTAGTCTGCCTACTCCACTAAGTAGATGCTCTGGGAACTGATAGCGTCTGTAGGCACTGCAATATGTCCAAGTACGACTCCGCTATCACTGTCTTTTCCCCAGACGGTCACTTGTTCCAAGTGGAGTACGCGATGGAGGCGGTCAAGAAAGGCAGATGCGCCATCGGAATTCGCGGGCGGGACTGCATCATTCTTGCAGTGGAGAGAAAGACGGCCGCCAAACTGCAAGACACACGCACTGCCAAGAAAATCAACCAACTGGACGAGAAGCTGGCCGTGGCCTTCTCTGGCCTCACAGCAGACGCTCGAGTGCTAATTGACAAGGCAAGGGTGGAGGGCCAAAGCTTCCGTCTGACTATGGATTATGCGGCTTCGGCGGAGTATATGGCTCGCTTTGTGGCGCGGATTCAGCAGGAAAATACGCAGAAGGGGGGAGTGAGACCGTATGGAGTCTCGATGTTCATTGCTGGGTATGACCGTGAGAACCAGCCCAAGCTGTTCCTGACAGAGCCGTCAGGCGCCTTCAGCCAGTGGAAAGCCAATGCCATTGGACGCAACAGCAAGGTGATGCTGGACTACCTCGAAGCCAACTACCACGAAGACCTCTCCTACAGCGATGCACTAAAGTTGGCAGTGCGCACTCTGATTCAAGTGGTAGAGAAGGAAAGCCGCAACATCGAAGTAGCAGTGGTGCAGCCTGCAGGCCTGCGCATGGTCGAAGACGCTGAGGTGGAGCGCACACTGGCCGAGTTAGAGCAAAGTTAGGCTTAGGCTTCCAGCTATATATGTATAGTCTGGTCTCGGGACTCTGGACCTGGGCTTTCGCCAAGAGGACGGTGAGAGTGCTGCTTCTGGGCATTGACGGCGCAGGCAAGACTGTGTGACTCGCACCTAGACTTTGTTGGAGCAGCTGAAACGACTGACAAGCCAGCCCGGCCTGCCTCTACACAAGATCAAGCCCACAGTGGGACTGAACAGTGAGGGAGTAGTCAGTGGCCCGGATAGAGACAGAGCGAGTGCAGTACGTCCTGTGGGACCTGGGCGGGCAGGAAAGCATCCGCACTCTCTGGAAAAACTACTTCTCCGAGGCTTCCGCCCTCATCTTCGTCCTCGACGCAAGCGACCGAGACCGACTTCTCGAAAGCAAGAAAGTGTTCGAGGGACTGAGCAGCCACACTGCACTTCGAGGCCTGCCCTGCAGAGTACTGCTGAACAAGCACGACAAGGAGCACTGTGTGGCGCTGGGATTTGTGAGGGAGCTGCTGGAGCTCGAGCAAGAGGTGCAGGTCACCTATGCCTCGGCGATTACACAGTAAGAAGGAGGTAGAGAGGGACTGGAGGAGCTGCTGGGGTGGGTGGTGGGACTGGCGGGGAGCGACTAGATGGAGAGACGCGTGCGGTTAAGCCTAGCTACTCCCTTGCCAGGTCTACAAGCACTTTCACACCCTCCTTATTGGGCAGGTTCTTCAGCGGAAAGAGGTTATTTTGCAGCTGCAACTCCCTTATGTTGCCTCTGTGCGCCCAGTTGATGAGGGCCAGCAGGCCTGCTTCGTCGATTTTGTTCCTTTGCAGCCAGACCGACCGCAGAATCGGGCAGATAGGAAAGCACTGGGCCAGTGCGCCTGCTCCTCGGGTGGTTATTTGATTGTCATCAAGGACTAGTTCTTCTAGTTTCTTCATGGTTTCCAAGTCTTTCGCAAGTAGCAAGACGCCTTCGTCTCTCAGGTCGTTACTGGGCAAACACAGCTTTCGCAGGGATTGCAGGCTTCGGAGAGCCGGTAGCAGCTGTCCCAGGCTCTCTTGTGTTAGGAAACAACGCACAAATTCAATAGTTTCGATGGTCTTCGCGAAGGAGAACAGAGCATTCAAATGTGCAATAGACTGCGAGTCCAAGTCCTTCCTGACAATCCTGACAGCTGAGAGTTTGTAGGCAGGCAGGAAGGCTTCGAAGAGTTGGCGGACTTCAGGCACCATGGAGTCGACGTTGGAAATGAAGTAGCTCTCTGCCGTGTTGCCCACCGGCCTGCGCTCGTTCCGCTGGATTTTGAGACTCGGCCTGCTTTCCTCGTTGATCTCGTGTAAGTCTCTGGACTCTTGCACTTCGCAAAGGTTCCCCATCCTTCTTAATCACTTCTACTAGCAGTCGTTAACCACACTGCCGGAGCCTAGCGACTGATGAGGCTGGGAGAGGGGAAAGGCTGCGTTTTGTGTAGGAATAGGGTTAAAAAGAACTGGAATTTATGGGATTTCACTTGGCTCTTTGTGACGCTTCTAATATCTCTTTCTCGTATATTTTTTCATTATTCCCTACTAATCAGCAGCTCTTCTGAGCAGTGTCCAATCCCTCAGTTCCAATTCAAGCACTTTACTAGCAAAATGTCCCATAGTCGCCAACTCCCTCCCAGCCGCCCTCCCTCCACAGTGCCTTCCTCCCCCCTAAGTTCCTGGCTCCCCTACCGCCCTGCAAGTCGCAGCCACTACCCCTCCTCCCTGTCCTCCAAAGACAGCTACGTCCTCCAAAGTGACCGCAGACGAGGCAGCGAAAGTCCCTTATTACGACTTCACAGAGAATTCGAAGGGTTTTACCGGAAGGCGACAGGGTCCAGACCCGCCAGTCCCAGAGGCGCCCTGGTCAATAACGCCACTTTCGAGCCGTTGATTCTGAGGACGAAGGCGGAAAGTAAGGTGGCGGCCGACCGCGCACTGAAGAAGCCGGAGGTAGTGTCGAAACTGCCGCAGACACTGAGACTGGAAGACTTGACACAGGCAGTGGACTTGCTGGAAAGCAGTTCCGAAAGTGACTGCGGACAGCTCCCTCGCCAGTACACAGCACAGCTGCTTCGACTTTCCCAGGCAATTGCAGGCAAAGTCCACAAGTGAAGCCTCTAATAGTCTCTGTAGACCTCAGAACTTCAGATATGAGGGGAATACGATTGATATAAAAGTGTGATATATATGTCGGCTTTAAAACATCCTTGTGATGTATGAGATTCTCAAATCATAGGTAATGCCCTACAGTATATAGCAACTTGCATAGAGCAGGAGAGGTTTTCTCAGCTTTGGCCGAAGTAGCTATATGGCGGCTCGCATACATCTGAATGACCAGTTCACACTCTGTCCTCCTCTCGCACGAATCCGCGGGCAGTCCGCTGCCTGCATCCCTCGAAACCGCAAGGAAAAGCCGCCCAGACCCGCTCCCATAGTAGTCCGCTGCACTTCGCAAGTCCGACCCCTGCCTCCTCCCTTACTGCAAATCACACCCAGAGCCTTACACACACAGCAAAGCGAGAGAGTCCCTGTGTCTCCCTGGAGGAAGCGACCAGTGGCCACAGACCCTAGTAAGAAGAACTACAAAAGATCCCCACTCAGTGCTATTTCCAGAATCAGCAGGAAGCCTCCGCCTTCCCCGGAGGAGCCGAAGGCTTTCCGAGAGACCATCTCCTTCCATCCCTCCCAAACTGCCAAATCCCTATCTACTTCTCGTGTGGCCTGGGCTCGCCGCTCCTCTCACTGCAGTAAGCCGCTGCTCATACTCAACTGGGAAGGGGTCATAGGCCAGTGGTACAGACCTGGGTATGGGGAGCCGTGTGAAGTTTACTTCCGACAAGGGTGGGAACAGGGAGTGAAGATGTTGATGGAGATGTTCAGTGTGGTGCTGGTTACTGCACTGGGGAAGGAGAAAAGAGCCAAAATGCTCGAAATCTCCTCCTCCAAAGGCATCTGCTTCGACGCAGTCTACAAAAAGCGCAAATCCGACGGCACCTCCTTCCAACTCGACTACAGCCAAATCATCCAAGACTTCAGTTTCCAACTCCACCCAGACTCCATCCTCATAGTCTCCTCCCTCGGCCTCGACCAAGAAGACCTAAAGGACAGGTCCGGACTGGACCTACTGCAGGAAAAGTCTATGAGTCGGCGTAGACGGTATTTGTGCAATAGCTGTCCTAGTGGAGATGCACCGCCGGTGTGCTTTTTGGTGCCTAACCATGTCGCGCAGGTCGGAATGGTCAGTGCACGGATGGATTTCATAGCGAAAGTCATCGGAGAGTGGATGCAATTTGACTGTAAATTGAATCGAACTCAGGTGAATTTCGGGAAAGTGTATGAAAGTGCAGGGAAGTACGGGGTGAAAGGGGTGGAAATCGCTGCGGACCTGTTGACGGGGTATAGGGAGGAACTGAGAGGAGAGGAGGAACAGTGCTATTCGCGGAGTAGCATGGAAGGGCGGCTGCGGGTAGCGAGGATATTGGTGCTGACGGAGGTGGGCAGGCCTGCGGGGGTAGCAACTCCCTACATAGACGCCCGGCGTCCAGGCGAGCGCAAACTCGAGCGGAAGCTATCCACCCGCTCCTTGCTATAGCCAGGCTGGCTACTCGGTGGTGTTAACTAGATACTCTTCGAAAGTCACCCACGAAAGCTCCTGCAGTCTCAGCCGCTGCGTGACCAGCAGCAAGCTTTCCGCACTGTCCGCCTTCACTATCATGAAAGAGTCGTCAATTGGCTTGATTTCGACTTTGATGTCTGCGGTAGACGCTAGGGAGTATAGGAAGGGAGCGGCGGTTGGGGAGTCTCCCACCTTGACACAGATGTATTCGCCCTACCTGCACCTCACCGGCTCGCGCAAGTCTGCACCGGCTAGATTGAGCAGGTAGAAGGACTTGAAGAGGGGCAGTAGGTTCGCTTGGGAGGAGGCGTCTCCTTCGAGTAGCTGCATGTAGGCGAGACACATCCCTGTCATCAGAGCGTCGAACCCCGCTTCGTGGGCATAGATTTCCTCCTGGTACTTCTCAAACCCGCTTCCCAGGGTGAACAGCTTCCTTTCGGCCTTCGTCTGCAGAAAGCTGTATATCTCCTTCAGTCCATGGTACTGCGACTGCGCATTGAACTCCGCCTGCAGCTCTTCCAGCGAATTGAACAAATGCTTCGTGTCGAAAGTCTGCGGAAAAGCAGTATTCACCATTCGCTTGAACTCCGCCAAAGTCTCCGGCAATTTGCCTTCCACCGCGTTGAAAAGGAAGAGCAGGTCGCAGATCATGGCGTGGCCGACCACAGGCTTGTGCGCCTGCTTTAGAAGCTTGAAAATGCGACGGAAGCCGAGGAGTTGGTAGTACTTGTCTTGCTGCTCTTTCAGCCGCTGCTCACTTTGATGCTTTGTGAGCACAATAGTGGCTCTATTGCGTTCCCCAGTAGCCACTGACTCGACAAACAGCCCCGGATGCTCATTCTTGACCCTCACAATTATGTACTTCCGCAGAAACGCGTTGAAATTGGGGATCTCCAACGCCTCCTGCTCAGACCTGAGCCAGGCTTCAATCAGCGCAAATACCGAGCCAACGGCTTCCTTATCCGCCTCTCTAGTGAGGACCATTAGAGCTCGTTCTTCCTGAGCCTCAGGTTTGCCTACATATCGCGCATACAGCTCAGTGTCCACCTGCTCAGTGACATAGGGGATGCCTTCATATATCCACTTGTTGAAGTCCATTCTGTGCTGTTTGTTGAACGCTATTCCAGAGGTTTCCATCACGATCGACTTCGGGCCGAAGTTCTCATCCGGGTAGAGGTAGAAGTTGAAAGGGTAGGCGATGAATTCGTCTTCTCGTGGGACAAATAAGCACACTCCCACCTGAATTATGCTGAAAGTTGTAGCCACTCTGCGCAACTTTGCATACCGCAGTTCACCATTGTCCGCCCAAGTCTCTGGTCGACCCCGCACACCTGTCATTTCAAGGTCAAAAGCAAGGAATTGGCAGTGAGGCAGCAGGTCTTCGAAGAGCTGCAGAGCGCTTTCGAAGTTGCTCTTCACGACTTCCATTGCAATGATGGGGAGTTGATGTGCAGCTCACAGATCTGCTGGTCTTGTTAGCTGGACTCGGTTGGTATTGAGGGAAAACGCAGTTTTTTTAGTGGGAAGCGGAGATGTTAGGCGACTCAGTGACTAATTTGAGTATGTGAAAATACGCTACTGATTTCGCCTATTCCAGGTGTTCGTCGAACTCAGCATTTCTCAATACCAGTCCACTTCTTCTGCAAGCAGAGCAAAAGACGCCTAAATCAATAGAGAATAACTAAGGATGGAGCCTGATAGTCCTCGCACTCCCAACCCGCGCTTCGGCCACAGCTTTGGTCATCTATCCTTCCTCACAGGCCTGGGCGATAGCAGGGACTCCCTGGGCCAGTGCAGTCCTACTAGTTTGGAACTATTGAGTGGGGAAGTTATGCCTACTTCTGGTACTTTGCAAGGAAATGCACTGGGGTCGGTGCCCTGCAAAGTGGCCCGCAAAGGGATTGTCCTGTCCGCCTTGCTCGCAATCTCCAACTACCGTGTAATTGTGCAGTTCATAGGGTCCGACAGTGGCAGGACGCGTTACCTCGACGCGCCCCTCACCTCCCTAGAGAGTGTCGAGCAGTACGAAGACAAGGCCGGAATTCGACTGGACATCCGCACTAAGGACTACCGCTGGGCGCGGGTGTGGCTGGAGCCAAGTGTCAACGACCACTACCAAGTCAAAGACGTGCTGAAACGAGCTGCATTCGGAACGCCTCTAAAGCACCGTTTCGCCTTCCAGTACAGTTACTCAGGACTGCAGACTGGCTGGGACTTGTACATCCCGGAGTGGCACTTCGCGAAGTATGGCATCACGGCTGAGTCCTCGTTCAGTCGGTGGAAGTTGGTGAGGAACCTGGACTGGGCGCTGTGTCGGACTTACCCCCAGGTCATATGTGTGGTTTCCTTCGCGGATTGCGACTATTTAAAGCGACTTGCGAAGTTTCGGACTAAGGGGAGATTGCCTGTTTTGACCTACTTGCAGAGACGCTCTGGATGCACTCTCTGGAGGTCGAGTCAGCCCAAGACCAAGTTTCAAGCCTATAGGAACCAATGCGATGTGGACTACTTAGCATACATCGCAATCACTAGTCCACTCAAACAACTGCACATATACGACGCCCGGCCAGTGCTTAACGCAGTCGCCAATCTAGCGAAAGGCGGCGGGTATGAAACTGAGCGAAATTACACTTTTAGCAAAGTGTCGTTTCTGGACATTGCCAACATTCACGCGATGCGGGAGGCTTTTGCGGCGATGAAGAATGTGATGGCGGAGACCAGGCTTGCGGATGTGAATCGCCAATTGGGCTGGTTGGAGCATGTGGCGGGCCTGCTTCGCGGTGCAGTGCAGATTACGATGTCGCTGGAGCAGGGCGCGTCAGTGCTGGTGCACTGCAGTGATGGGTGGGACCGAACTGCTCAACTGTGCACACTAGCGCAATTATTGGTGGATGCAGAAATGCGGACACTGGAAGGCTTTGCAGTACTGATAGAGAAGGACTGGCTGGCCTTCGGTCATCGATTCGAGGACCGGTTAGGTCTGGGAACTGCAAAAAACTCGCACGAAAGTCCGATTTTCCTGCAACTTTTAGACTCAGTCTGGCAAATATTGCAGCAATTTCCCACTCACTTCGAGTTCAACGAAAGACTTCTCCTCGACTTATCGAAGGAAATATACACTGGGAAATTCGGCACTTTTATGTGCAATTGCGATGCAGAAAGGGAGGAACTGGACATTAGGCACCGGACAGTGTCGGTTTGGACCTGGATTTTCGCAAATAAAGGGAGATATTGGAATCCGTTCTTTCAGCCAGGACAGACAGAGGCGCTGTTCCCCGTAACTTCGCCGAGGAAAATAGTCCCGTGGAAAGCTTTATTTTGGCCGTCTGGCTCAAACTGCGATAATGTTGCAGAAGTCCAGTGCAGGGGGATGGAACTAATTACGCGAGAAGTGCAATTTTGTCGCGTGCAACTCAGTACCAAAACAGCACAAATAGCAGACCTGCGTGCTCAGTTGGCCGCAAGCCTTGATTTATCTCCTCATAAATTATGCTCCTAGTGCAAATTTAGCAATTATTTGGCTTGGATGGACGGGAAAATCAAAGAGGTAGAGGGGATGTTGGATCGATAGCTTGGATTTCCATAATATTAAGCCTTTGGCTATATGAATTCAGCGCTTTACAACTCTTTCATTTGCCAGAATTCAAACTTCACAAGTATCCACTTGTCTATCCCCAGCAACTTCCCTGCTTCCCACAAGTTTCCTTACCTCCAGCAGTTCTAATATGCGCACAGCTGCACTGGGCTCCAAAAGCGAAGTCAGCCTGCTGACTCGCAACAACGACCGACTCCACCTCGCCATAGACGCCTACATCCTTCGTCTGGAGCGCGAACGCAGGGAAGGTGCGCTGCTGGACCACTCCATTGCGCAGCTAGAGGCGCAGGTGCAGGGGAAAAAGGAACTGTCGCAGGTTGCTAGGGCGGCGGTTAGCAGGAAGTGGAGGCTGGAAATTGAGGCTTTGGAGCGGAAGCAGCAACTGCTGGTGGCGCATGTTGGCGATTTGAAGACGCAGAATCGGACTTTGAGGCGGCAGGTTGATAATGTGAGAATGGAGCAAGACGGCTGCAGGAACATAATTGCTCGAGTTACTGAAGAAATCGAAGGAAATGGTGCACGGGCGGAACTAACCTCCATGCTCAGACGCAAAAGTTCGAAACTAGCCTCACTGCAGCAGCACCAGGCGCTAATGCTACGCAGCAAAAGCGCAAACGACCGAGTCAACTTCGCTAGTCGAATGCACGAAATGTCAGAAGTCATCCACAAAGACAGCGAAAGCAAGACCAACTACCTAAAACAAGTCCAAGAACTCTTCCAAGAAGTGCTCAAACGGCCTGTCGACCACCTAGACACCACTCCCATACACAGCGCCCTGCTCGCCAAGTGGACCTCCAAGCTGCAAAGCAAGAAACACGACTTCGAATCCTACGTGAAGTACATAAAAGAGCTCGAAGATGGCTTCGCACAGGTCAGAAATGCGACGGGAATAGCTAGAATTGCGGAAATTGTGATTGCTTTTATCAAATCGGAGGAACAGCAGTATGCACTTTGCATGCATGTTAATGACTTGGCGGCGGAAATTGACGCTTTGGAGGAAAACTTGGTCAGAAGTCGCGTAATTATTGGTGAATTGGGAGGAGGGAGGGAGGGAAGTCAAGGAAATGTTATGAAATTGAAGGAAATGGTCGAAAGTAAGTCGAAATCGATGCAAAATCGTGCTAGAAACAGCCGCAAAGCAGTAAAAACACTGCGAAAAGCGCTTGATTTGGCAGAAACGCCTGCCGGAGTTCTGCACGAATTAGTGCTAAAAGTCGGATTTCTGCTGGGTTTACCAGTTCCTCAAGTAAAAAGCCCCGATTTCAACCTACTCCAGCTTACTAGTGAGGTCGAAGACTGGTTGGAGACCATTATCAGCACTCAATCCGAAGCCACATCAGTGCAAAGGTCCTTAGAGCAGCTTTCCCCTAAGCGATTTGACGCTTTTCGGCCCAATGTAAGGACTATTTAGCCTCAGGAAGTGACGATAATGCCGACGGAGGACGAAAACGCGAAATTTCCATTCACAATTGTGCACTTTCGACAGAGATTGCAGCATAAGTTGGAGGCCATTAGCTCCAGATCCAAGTCTGTGGGCCAGTAATAAGCTGCTAACATAGAAATCGCATTTCCCTGTTTTATCTTTATTTTCGAGGATATTAGAGAAGGAGGAGAGATTAAAATTGGGAATGGGGAAATTAAGCGATAATTGCGTCTTTTCTATGTGATTTCCTGACTTTTCCCATACCCAAAATCCCCTTCCAATTACTCTAACCTAGTGAGTAAGCAACAGGCCAGAAAGCATCAATTTCCTCAGTAGCCTCGACTCACTAGTCGCAGGCTTTACTGACGTCACTGGCTTGAACTTGTCCCAAGAGATATGCACCAGCCGCGGCTGCACACTGAGAAATCCCCCAAAGCCCGACTTCCGTGCCCGCGGTTTCAACTGTGTTTTCCTCAATGTGTCCCTTGGCCTGGCAAATGCATAGGGAATCGGGCGGATTGTGCGTTTCAGGGTGTTAGAGGAAGTGAGGGTGGACTCAGGAGTGGACCACCGTAACTGTGCATAGGTCAGATGAGGTGTGAAGGAGTTGCCCCGGGTGTGGTCGGAATCGGGGTTTTTGGCTTTGGATAGGAGACGGGTGATGTGGTCGGGTCGGGCGGTGGCGGGTTTGGACCGCTCTAATTCCATCGTTTGGAGGCTTAGTCTGGTCAGACGCATTTTCTAGTATGTTACTGCAGAGATGGGAGTAGAGCCTGCTGAGTAGAGGGCGCTTAGCATGTTAAATTGATGTTGGAGTGGGTTGGGTGTTGGCAGAATGGGATGACGTTAGGCCTAGGTGGAGACCGAAACTAGGGAAAACAGCAGCAAGACGGCCCCAAAAGGCCTCGCAAAGCTGAGAAATCGCCTGTTTCCAGCTGCGTCTAATCAGGGACTGGGTTGGCTCACTAGGAATGGAGGCAAGTCCGTTCCTCCAGACTTCTATCTCCATTAGGCACATGCCCTGCAATTTAAGATGATCACTGAGGAGCGTCTCAACACTATTGAAAGGTGCCTGCGTAAGGTCCGGCCCGTCAACTCCTCCCGCAACCGCCACTACCACCTCGACTTCTCCTTCACCAACATCCCCAAGCCCTCCCCAGTCCTCCTAGCCTCGCGCTTTACCCGTCTCCACCAGCCCTTCCCCAGTCCCCGTTCCTTCGAAGGCCTAGGCACTACCACTCGCTCTCTCAGTCGTATGGCCAAACGGCCGTTTCCTCCCAACACCCCTTCGCCGATATCAAGGAAATCTGCAATAACTGAAGGCGGAAAAGTGTCGAAGTTGAATGAATTCATAGAGATTTGCAACAGGACTGTGAGTGGCTCTGAACAGCGGCTGAGGAAAAAATCGCCCAAGTTATCAGTGAGTTTCCAAGAGTTAAAGGAGTGTTTGGGAGCCACTTGGGCTGAAAATAGAGAAAAACAGGCCTTTGGGACGGTCATCAAGCAGATGAAAAGGCAGAAAAGGGAAGAAGCGAGGAATATTGCTGATAAAGCCTCTTTGCGGGTGCTTGTGGACCAGCGGAGAGAGGTGTCCAACTATATTATTACCAACTTTAGGCGACTGCCGGTCTGGAAACATGCAGGAGCTATACTTCCCCACAAGCTGGAAGAGAGCTTGAGTCAGTTGCGGGGCGATTCGAGGTGCTGAGTCGTTAGCGATATGTCCCTTTGCTAGCCATAAATGGAGGCGCCTACAGTGCGCAGCGGCGACACGCTCTATCTGGTGCACAGTTCCGGTCTGAAGTTCTGGGAAATTGCAGTGCTGGACCTAGCCAACCACGTGCGCTACGGCAAGCTGAAGGACGGGTCTGAAGAGGAAATAGCGGCCGGCAGTTCGCTCTACTCCTCTCACACAGAAACACTCGCCAGAGCGCAGACTCTAGTGCAGGCCAAGCTGCAGCGAGACTACCATATCTTGGCGGAAGACGACAAAGAAAGCAGCAAAGCGCCCGCCAGCGAATTTGCGCGCGTAATCCAACTCACTGCAAGTAAAGGCGGGACGCACATGGAACTGCAAGAAGCCGGCTTCACCAGCTTCTGGAAAGTGCAAGTGCAGGGTGAGTGTCCACTCAGGCTCGCAAGTCCGTGTGGAGAAGGGAGTACAGGGAGGCCGGCCTGCGTCCTGGGTCAATACCTATGTGAATGACGAGGAGGCGGGCAGGGCGGGGAGAGCGGAAGTCAGGGACAAGCTGGCGAGAGGGTTTCGGAGGTGTGAAGAATCACCATCGAAAAAGGCGAAAATCCTCGAAATCGACCTGGAAGAGCAAGTTTCCACCCCTCAAATAGACCCCACTCCTCCCGTCACACCCAAAACTTCCCCTATCGAAACCCCCAGTACAGACCTGGGCCAGGCCTTGGCCGGCACAGGGCTGGAAAGGTACCTCCCCATGCTCGAATCTGAAGGAGTTGTCTTAGAGGAACTCGGCTTAATGACAGAGGACGACTTCGAAAGGCTTGGAATTCCGGCGGGAGCCAGCACTCGGCTGAAAAAGTACGTCATCGAGCAGTCGCCGCAGCCTGAAAAGCGACGGAAAATCGAGGATTCAGCAGCTTCTACCTCGAAAAAAGCCAAAGTGGCGGTAGAAGGGAAAAGTCTGGAGTTGTTGAGGGCGTTTCCTTGGGAGGACTCGATTGACCCGAAGGGCTGGCTGATTACTGAGGCTTTGGAAGGGCTGAAATGCATGTGGACCGGGGAAGGGTTTCTGCAGAAATCAGGACAAAGTCTATATGCGCCTGTATTTTTCTCACAAGGTCTACCTAAGGATTTTTGCATAGACGGCGTATTGCTGCTGGGCCGAGGCGAAGCCAAAAAGACACAAATCTTATCCAAAAGAGCAGATTCAGAGTTGTGGAAAGAGGCGAAATTCCTTCTCTTCGATGCACCGAATCTGCGCAAGCCGCTGGAAGAGCGGATTTTCCACCTGCAAGATTTAGCGTCTTCCCTGCAGCTTCCTCACGTGCTATTGCCGCAGTATGCAGTCTGCAGGGACACAGACCACCTCCACTCCGCCCTTCAAGAAGTGGTTTCAGCAGGCGGACAGGGTCTTTTTCTCAGACAACCAGGCAGTTTTTACGACCCTAAAAGGTCGAAAACGCTTCTAACGGTCCGACCGACGCATACAGGTGAGGCGACTTTAGTGAATTATGAGCCTGGGAAAGGGAGACTGGAAGGACTGGTGAGTGCCTTTGTGGTCAGGTCTGAGACAGGACTGGAATTCCGCATTCAAGCGGGGATATCAGAGGAGCAGCGCAGGAATCCGCCGAATTTAGGCTCGAAAGTCAGGTTTCAGTACCAAGAAAAGGGCGCGTCCGGAGCTCCGAAGAGTCCGGTTTACCTGCCGTAGCTGTATAGTTGCTAGAAAAGGCTGTTCAGGAGCATGCTAAATGCCCTATATAGGGAAATCGTCGGATGTGTAACCTGTTCCCTTACAATACACACTATTGTACCAGCAAGATTAGCTCAGAATCGCTCGATTTAGGCCTAGGAAGTCTCTAAATGTAGTGAAATAGGAACTCGCCTAACTAGTGGTTCCAACAGGCAAGAGCCATAATGGCCCACAAGTCCGTAGCAGTGCTGGGCGCAGGGATGGTCGGGAGCGCTATGGCTCTCGACCTGGCTTCCAGCTTCTCAGTCACTTCTATTGACTTCAGTACTGAGGCTTTGGCCAAGGTGGCAGCCCGCAACCCTGCAATCCGCACAGTGCAGGCGGACTTGAGACAGGCGGAAGTGGTCAAGATGAACATTGCGGAGGCGGATTTTGTGGTCTGTGCAGTGCCGGGGTTTATGGGGTTTGCGGTTCTGAGGGCGATTATAGAGGCAGGGAAGAACGTGGTGGATATTTCCTTCTTCCCGGAGGACTCGCTGGAGCTGGATGCCTTGGCGAAGGAAAAGGGAGTGACAGCGGTTGTGGACTGTGGAGTGGCCCCCGGCATGCCGAACTACTGCCTGGGCTACTGGGCCGCCCGCATGCAAGTCTCAGAGTGCAAGTACATGGTCGGCGGCCTGCCCAAGGTGCGCACCAAGCCCTTCGAGTACAAAGCGCCCTTTTCCCCCGTCGACGTGATCGAGGAATACACTCGTCCAGCTAGGCTGAAGCGACACGGAGTAGTGGTAACTTTGCCTGCTTTGAGTGAAGTCGAGTTGGTGGATATACCGGGACTTGGCACTTTGGAGGGGTTTAACACGGATGGACTGCGGTCGATTCTCGTAACTTTGCCTGATATCCCCAATGTGAGTGAGAAGACTTTACGCTATCCGGGCTACGCCGCACTCATAGAGGCCTTTATGCGCGCTGGATTCTTCTCCAAAACTCCCCTGATGGTGAAAGGAGTCGAAGTGACTCCATTCGACGTTACTACCAGCATCTTATTCAGAAACTGGAAACTCGGGGAGGAAGAAGAGGAATTCACAGCTATGCGAATTGAGATTTTCGGCCTATTATCAGGCCAAAACACCAAAGTCACTTATGACGTTTTGGACCGCTACTCGCAAGAAACGAAGACTTCCTCTATGGCCAGAGCCACGGGGTACACCGCCACCGCAACTCTCAATGCACTCGCCCAGGGACTGATACCCGAGCACGGAGTTCTGCCTCCTGAAGTCATCGGCAAGAACGAGACCTTGTTCAACTACGTGCTGAATTACCTGAAGGAACGCCATGTAGTTTACACCTTCACTCAGGAGTCGATCTAAGTACTAGCTAGGAGTAGGGATTTTATGGCTTCGGACCTGCCGCTCAGCTACATTGGTAAGGATTTGCACGACTTTTTCCCTTACAGCCTCATTAGTCGCCAAGTCATTCCGGATTTCCAACTCAATCGTGTCTCTATGTCTATCTCCCTTCGCGAACTTCACGCCTAAAGCCACAGGCATGAGTCCGGCCTTCCCGGACCACGGTTCATTCAAGCGACTATCGAAGCCTGCAGATTGGAACTGCGCCTGCGTGTATAGCGCCAAAGCAGCGTCGTATTCTTCGTACAAAACGCCCACTTCCACGGAGCGGACCTGGCCTTCGTAGTTGGGAGTGAAGGTGTGGATGCTGATTATTAGGTCAGGGTCGAGGAATTCGGCGGCTTCGCCGACTAATTGGTGGTAAGGGACGTGGAAACGGTTGATTCGGCTGTACCGTTCTTCAGCGGATAAGGCAGAGTTGAGGTCTAAAGGCCGTCCGTCGCAAGTCCTTCGAAACAGGGTTTCCGAGTACAAAGTCCGATTCGCGTCCAGCAGCAGCCTTGTGAATTTGGACAATACCGCAATTGTCTGCAGTCTTTGTGCAAGCGATTTCGCTGTATCTGCCGCCCCTGGGTCAAACGCCCAGTGCGTATCCCTGACTTCCGCATCTCCCTGCGACCAAGTATACGGCTCCGGCAAGTGGTTGCTGGCGTGTTCGCAGGTGATCATCACTTTCTGTCCCCAGTGGATTTCCCTGCGGTAGTCGCAGAACTCCACTGCTTCTCTCTCTGCGGCCAGCAAAGGGCGAAAAACCCGCATCATCTCCAACCCTATTGTTACGCTAGGAAGTGTGGAACACGAACTCGCAATTACGCATTTCCGTGCCTTCCTTGTTAGTGGCAGAGGCATATATGTGCGTAGCGCCGAATTTCAACTGGACTTTGACTGTTTTGTCCTCTACGCTTTGGAAGGGTCTACCGATGTCCACGCACAACTCCCCAAGCTGACTAACCCCCTCTTCATCTACGAAGTCGACATCCGGGGAATCGGTGCAGTAAAAAATCACGCGCATGACGGTTTGCCGGGAACGGACTGGACAGTAGGTTTTTAACTGGACTTCGTCGACGCCTATAGAGTCGCCGCTGCGGACAAATGGGTCGAAAACGTCCTCGCAAAAGTCTTCTCCGTCGATTGTGACTTTTTTGGTTTCGGGATGGCGCTCTGGGTCGAAAGTCGTGAGTGTATTGATGCCGTATGTCTTCTTAGCAATGCGAGAAGTGATTGACCGTGGGTTTAGACCAAATAAGCAGGCGCCTCTGAGAACACTGACTTGTGGTCTGCGGGGCACCAGGACCTGAATCGAGGGAGTTTCGAAGGCTTGTTTGATTTCCTGCTTGAGAAAAGGGCTTTCGGAAAAGCCGCCGACCATAAAGACAAATTGCAGTTCTTCAGCTTTGTCGTGAATCTGCCCAATTAGTTGTCCGACTTTCGACTTGATGTTCTCGAATAAAGGCCTGAAAAAGCTGATCATCAGCGCAGGGGTCAAGTCCAGGTTAGAACTACCGCGCGTTTTCAGGGCGTATTCCGTAGGATGAGAAGCATTGTAGCGCTCTACTAGCTTGCTTAGTTTTTCGGAGGTCAAGTCTTTCCCCATGTGACTAAGCTGTAAGCGGGACCTTTCGTCTTGCCCCGGGCAGAACTTCCTCTTCAGCATCTCAAAATGCTTCAATATATCCAGCCTTCCAACTGCGTTCTTCATATACAGCTCATGCAGCTCTTCGCCCAAAAACTCCTTCATGAACTCTTCAAAGTACTGATCGACGAACTTGGAGCCCCACTCACAGCCGCCACTAGAGGGAAGCAGCTCTTCGCAGAGGAACCGCTCTGTAGGGTCGCATTGGAGTTTGTGCACTGTGATGTCCACTGTACCGCCTCCGCAGTCCAGGACCATTACGACTTTGCCTTTGGTCATTTGGTCTTTGAGGGTTTCTTCGCTGTCTTCTCGCACAGAGATCGACGCCCCCTCCGGCTCCAAGCACAGCAGCAAACTCGCACTGTCCGCCTGCTCCACAATGCCTGCATCCACACAAGCCTTCCGCATGAACTGCTTGTGCTCCTCACTCCACAGCGCGGGCACAGTCATCACCCATTTGATTTTGCTCTTCACCACTTTCCCAATTTGCTCCTTCAGCTTGGCCATTGCCTTGTCGGCGATGTAGCGGAGGGTTTCGGAAATCACGGTTGTGAGGGGCATTTCGCGGCCGTCCAGGGCGATAGCGTTCGTGTGCATGTGGAGGAGGTGCATTTTGTACGTCTGAAACAAAAGCCCAGTTTCCCCATCATCAATCAACTCCGCATATCTCTGCAGCGCCGGCTGTCCAAAGGCTATAAAGTTGTACTCATTGTCGAACAAAATCACCGTAGATGTCTTCTGATCATCACTCTCATCGCAAGGGTTGAAGACCTCGATCCTGGCTTTCCCGTTTTCAAGCAGTTTGGGCGTAATTGCGTAGCCGGAAGCGCCAGTGCCGAAGTCAATTGCGATGATGTGAGTGAAGTTGGTGTCGTCCTGCAGCAGAGCCATTTTAAATTTAGGAAGCTAGGACTTCCCTCGCTGGATTAAGGGGGACTGAGGAAAGGCTGTGGAAGCAGGGGAGAGGGGAAAATGGAGACAGGCGGGGAGAGGCTGCGGTAATAGTTATATGGAAGGGAAACGCCTGAATAACCTTGAAATGGTGTACTCGGACCCCAGCGGTCGAGTACAGGTCTTTCGCTGCTGGGACGAGTCGAAAAACAAGGTCGTTTGTCTCAAGGAACAGTCCTGCGAGACAATCCGCGAGTTCAACACTCTGCTGAAAGAAGGTCTGAACCAGACCTCCCTGTACCACCCCGGCATATGCAAGCTATACGAATGCTTCCTGAAGCAAGACGGCTCGCAGCTGAAATACGCAATTGTGATGGAGTGGATGGACAGAGACATGCAGCGTGAAATCGAAGAGCGATCGAAGTCGGATAATTACTGGGCTGAAAACGACCTGCTGGAAGCGATGTATATCCTGGTGGATGCACTCGCGTATGCACAGGAACAAGACATATGCCACCGCGACATGAAACCGCAGAACATATTCATCAACAGACACGGCAGTGTTAAAGTGGGCGATTTCGGGTCCTCTATGCGAGATATCGACAGTGACGACTCGATTACTGTGTCGCTTGCAGGGACTCCGCTGTATCTGAGTCCCATACTTCGTGCGAGTTTCATTAGCATGAACGCTAAGAAAAGGCATGAACGGCCGGTCCATAACCCTTACAAATCAGACGTGTATAGCCTCGGGATTTCCTTTTTAGCCATGACGAACCTGCACCAGCCCAATGAATTAGCGACTTTGGACGACCTGGAGGCGAAGATCGAAAAAGCTATCAGTGATATTGCCTATTCGGATACTGTCAAAACGCTGCTTACTTTAATGCTGAAAGTGGATGAAAACGACAGAGTGGACTTTTTGCAACTTCGGGCAAAGTTTCGGGAATGCACCGGATTCGCCCCGCCTGATGAAACCTTGGAGCAGCAGTCTCGAAAAGGCATCTTCAAACGCTGCATTTTCTGCAATAAACGCATTATTCTGAAGGTCGCGGAGGACTTGCAGATCGTGCAACTCCCTTGCGACCCCCGGAACCACCAATTCTGCTCCCAAAGTTGCTTTCAAAACTATGTGAAATCCTCCACTTTGGACTACCGCATGGACCTGAGTTCTGTAATTTGTCCGAAAAAGAAGTGCAAGTTGCAAATTGATGTTGAATTTATATATAGTCAGTACGGGGGAGAGGAAAGCATGAGGACTATTATGAGTGTATGTGCGCTTAATCGCAGCACATCAGTGGATTTAATCCGAAAACCCTCAGAACAGCTGGAAATCCCTGAGTCTGCCCACATCCAAAGCGCTTCAATTACTCTGAACGTCAATAGATGCTGCAATTGCTTCTCAGACATCGACCTAGTGGCCTATTCGAACTGCTTAAAGGACGGCCGTCCTTGCAAAAAGAAGCCTATTTTCCTGCCTTGCGACCCTTCCCAACACATGCTCTGCTCGAAAAAGTGCTTCAAGGAGTTTGTGCGAATCACGACAAATGAATTCCGCAACAGTTTGGATTCTGTGAAATGTCCGGTGTGCGGGACTTTGATTTCTGTGGACATCATTCGAGACAGCTTTGGAGGGAGAGATAAGCTGCAGACTTTGATTGATTCTGCGAGGGTGGAGTGGATGACGTGTAAGGAGTGCAAGGATAATAAGATAGACGTTGTGCTGAAATGCGGACATGGCTACTGCAAGATGTGCATCCGCGGCTGGTACGAAATCTACCGTATTCAGGGCAAGCGGAACTGGAAGTGTCCAATCTGCAAGAAGCCAATGCACCAAGACAGTCCTTTCCAGTCCTTATGCCATCTTCTCTAACTACAGTTTTCCCTAGTTTCAGCTTAGATTTGCCTAGAAATCGCTTGCAGAGGTAGATATTTTAAAGAGAAAATTGGGGATTTTCTACAGATCTGAAGGCAGATTTCAATTTTCACGTGTGAAATTATCAGCAAAATAGTATAAATTTGGTCCTTTCCCAGGACTTTATCAAGACTCGCCTATAGCCGCATCTCTCCGATACCACTATGGCAGGCTTATACATGCTCCGCTCCTTCGCTACTAAAATCAAGGTCACCCGGCCCGTAGTGGAGATGGACGGCGACGAAATGACCCGCGTCATCTGGACCCTCATCAAGTCCAAGCTGATATCCCCCCATCTCGACCTGCCCATCCAATACTTCGACCTAAGCATTCAGAACCGAGACAGGACCAACGACCAGGTCACAGTCGACGCCGCGAACGCCACAGACGCCTGCAAAGTGGGAATTAAGTGTGCAACCATTACGCCTGATGAAGCACGCGTGAAGGAGTTCGGCCTGAAGAAGATGTGGAAATCGCCCAATGGGACGATTCGGAACATACTCAAAGGGACGGTTTTCCGTGAGCCGATTTTGATGCGGAATATACCAAGACTGGTCCCAGGCTGGGTGAAGCCGATTATAGTGGGTAGACATGCCCATGCAGACCAATACCGAGCCTGCGATATATCAGTATTGCAGGCTGGAAAGGCGGAGTTGGTCATTACTCCAGCGGACGGCTCAGCCAAACAGACCTATTTGATTAACGATTTCCAAGGAAAAGGAGTGGTCATGGGCATGTTCAACACTGCGGATTCGATTAGGGAGTTCGCTGTGACCTGCTTTGAGTATGCACTGCTGAGGGAAATGCCGCTGTTCTTCAGCTCCAAAAACACGATTTTGAAGCAGTACGACGGTCTTTTCAAGGACATCTTCGAAGAACTCTACCGGACTCAGTACCAGTCCTCCTTCTCCGCGAAACATATCACCTTCGAACATCGCCTCATCGACGACATGGTGGCGCAGGCGCTCAAAAGCTCAGGCGGGTTCATATGGGCTTTGAAGAACTACGACGGAGACGTGCAAAGCGACATAGTGGCCCAAGGCTACGGCTCTCTAGGCCTCATGACCAGCGTTTTAGTGTCCCCCTCCGGGGCTGTGGAGTCTGAGGCCGCCCACGGCACTGTCACTCGCCATTTCCGGGTGTATCAAAAAGGCGGCGAAACCTCCACTAACTCCATTGCCAGCATATTCGCCTGGACTCGAGGGTTGCTGCATAGAGCGAAGCTGGATGGGAATGAGGACTTGAGGAGGTTTTGTGAGGGTTTGGAAAAGACGGTCACAGAGACGGTGGAGGAGGGGGTGATGACGAAGGATTTGGCGCTGTGTGTGTATGGACAGCAGACTGCTCGGCAGCATTGGGTCGAAACCGCGAAATTCATCGACGAAGTCGCAGTTAGATTTGCTCAAAAGATAGGGAAATAGGGTCATTTCTGCAGGATATAAGCAGGTTTCAGGTAATTTGAAGATGTCAGTCTCCGCTCCAATCCTACTTGACACCACCTCGTCTGAAGGCCTCTGCTCCATCTGCCGCATTCAGAGCATCCTGGAAAGCACCGCCCTCTGCCCCATCTGCGGCCGCAGCTACCACAGTGGATGCATCTCCCTCCGCTCGACTCCCAGCGACTTCCACTGTCCAGCCTGCGCACATGTATGTTGCAAGTGTTGGAGTTCCCTATCAGACTCAGTGATTTGTCCGAGGTGCCAAGTTCGCTTTCATGCGAATTGTGAGAAACTCGTGAGTTTGCGACCAGGGAAGCAACTCTGTTCTCTATGCATCAAGGAACTAACAGAGACTCGATTCGAGCCAGTCAAGAAATTCGGCTTTCGAGAAATCGACGGACGAGTGCACCACTTGGTCCAGTTTCGGTCGGTTTCGATACTGCACCTGAGCTACGTCCAGGCCAATATGTGCGCCTTTGTCCCTATCAGTGAGGAGTAAGAAACACTCAGTTTCCCTCCAGATGCGGAAGTGGAGTCCGTCTTGATGTGGCGGGAGGCGGGTTTCGGAGGTCGGCAAGGACTCGTGAAGCTGAAAAATAGGCCGGATTCGGATGCTTCCTGGGAGTATTACTCGACAATTCACCTGCTAAATGAGGCCTTTCAGCCGCCTATTCAGCCTGTAACCAGCCTCAATTCCAGCGAATCTATCCCCAGTTCGCAAGCCTCCAAGCCGCCAGCAGTAGCAATCGAGCGGCTCACAGCCTGCGCATACGAGGTTTTGACCCTGTACGGATACGACCTAGTGCACACAGAAAGAAGCTGTCTGCAGGCCTTTCAGCAGATGAAGCTGCAAAGTACAGGTCTGAAATTGGAGGATTTGATGCGGGAAATGGAGGGATTATTGGCCTTTTCGTGCACTCACTTGGGAGATAATGCCGCTGTTTATAACGGGTTGGAGGTCTGTCCGAAGGCTGTTTTCTTCAGAAATTTGGAAATGTCGGTGATACGGAAAGTGGTGGAAGCCTTTCATTGTACGGGGGAAACCGCCCTATGCCGCAGTAATAGTCTCTATAACGAGTCCTTCTCAGTGCTTTCCGGCTGGACTGTGCGAGACGACCTATTGCTGTTGGCTGCTATTCTGAAGCACGGGTATGGACAGTGGAGAATTATAGCTAAAAGTCCGGAAATGAGTGAAAAGCTGAAAAACTGCTTAGGCCGCTTGGACGCTGAAATGTCAAGTGAGGGGTTTCTAGAGAGTAGAGCGAGGTTCGTCACCTACTGTCTGATGCAAACTGAGTATGAAGAAGTCGAGATTAGTGTCTAAGTAGAGAGAGCACTTCGATATTGTAGTAGAGAGTATTTCTGCATATAGCAGACTGTTTTTAGATGTTAGGGAAGGGCATTGCCTGCTTCAGATTTGAGCTAGGTAAACTTCAGTATTGTGAAAATAGGTGTTTTCCCAATTTGTCACATTTCAGTCGGTTACGCTGTTAATATCCTGGATTGAGGCGGAAATTATAGAAAGTTTGCTAGTTCAAACCGACTTTCTATATACAGCAGAAGACCTAAAAGTCTTTTCCATACTTCCAAAAGCTGCACTACCAGTAGCAAGTAAAACTTCCCAACTTTCCCCATCACAAAAACTAACTCCGAACAGTATCAATCTGTATTTCCCATCCCACTGCCTGCTTTCCAGGGTGGTAAATAGTAGGACGGTTACTCGCTATGAATTACACGCAAGTGTACAAGCGGTATGAACTCAAGCCTGCGCATCCAGGACTCAACCAGAGTCCGGGACAGGGCCGCACAGGGAGGAAGACCTTTGGAGTGCAGAAGAATATGCAGTCGTCGGGCCTGGGACCAGGAGGAGATTACTACTCGCAGCGATATCAGCCGTTTATAGGCGACTCCAAGCCTGCAGAACTCGGCACCTACTCGAGTCCCCAGTTCCGTCCAAAGGACAAACCCGCCGACCACCCCCAAGCCTACGACCCTCCACCCCAGCCCGAACCCTCCTACTCCCAGCCTCCAACTCGCTACGACCCTGATATCGACGTAAACCCGCCCGAGCCAACAAGCTACGACTCAGCCAAATCACCTGCTCGCCAGGCCCTAAACGACCCCGCGTATCGCCAGGACCCTGCAACTTCTGACCCTGTATATGACGAAAAGCTGATGGAGCTGCAAATCCTTCAGGAACAGCTGAAAAGACGCGAGGAAGAAGTGGAAAAGTACCGAAGACTCAAACAGTCTGTGTCCCATTCCCCCCCAAAAGCCCCTCCACAGGACAACTCCGAAGCCTTCGCCCGCATCAACAAGTCCTTGTGGGATAAGCAGGTCTCCGCCGAACACCGCAAAATGAACGTGCAAGCGCTTGACTACCAACTGAACGAGAAGCAGATGAAGCAGCAGTGGGTGACTTTGCAGCGGGAGCAGGAGCAGATGCAGCGTTTGGAGCATCTCAAGCGGCTCAGGGAAGTGGAAGTGCAGGAGAGGATGAACCAGTTTTCCCGTGCACAGCAGTACAGACAGCACTTGGACATACAGAGGCAGTTGAAGCAGGAGTTGAGTGTGCAGGACAGGTTGAGGAATCAGGCGTTGCCGCCTGCAGAATCAGCGCCCCCAAGACACTCCCAGGACCTGAGAAACAGCTACGAGCCCAAAACCGAGTACGAAAAAGTGGCTATGCAGTTCTACGAACAGCCCACGGACACACCCAATGCCGCCTCTCTGACTCCTTTCCGACTCACCAAGAAAGCTCCGAAAACGATATCTTACAACCCAATTACAGGGATCGTCCGGGACACTTCCCTCTACCTGCAAGGAGACGTCCCAAGACCTGTGCTGAAGTCCTATTTGCCCGAGCCTAGGAACCAGGACCGGATCGTGCCCGAATACTCCCATCTCCCAGCCTTCCAGCAGCCTGTCTATACAGCCAAAAACCCGAAAGTCGTCCCTACAGACCCAATTAGCATGAAGCTTCCCAAGAAGGACTATCAGACTTTAGAGTTCTCCCAAGACGCTGCGAAGTTCTATGGAGTGGACGACGAGGAAGAGGTGAAGCCAGGGGGCAGTGGAGGGAGTCGACTGGCTGACTACGGAGCAATGGTCCTGCAAAGTCCAGTCATCCCCAAAGGCTCTGGGTATAACTATAAGGACACTCGCCACCTCGTCCAGTAGTAAAACCCGCCTTCCCAGAGTCTATGTCTCCAGTCAATAAGGCTAAAAGCCTTGTGAATGCCATTCAGCCAGGCTTCATTCGTGTGGTAAAAAATGCTTCTCCTGGGACTGCTCCTCTGTTCCGCTGCTTTCGGGGTCCGGATTGACCCTGCAGTCAAAGAGTCCTTCCTAGCAATTTGTGCTTCTTTGAACTATACAGTGGCCGAGCACTTCGTCACAACATCCGATGGGTACATTTTGAGGGTATTTCGAGTGGGCGGAAAAAACGTGGCAGGCTTCAATTCCGGACCACCGGTCTATTTACAGCACGGACTGATCGACTCCTCTGACAACTTCTTTGTGAATGCGGAGGCCTTGGCGCCCGGGTTCATTGTCGCGAACCAGGGGTATGACGTGTGGCTGGGGAATTCCAGAGGGAACAAGTATTCGCGGAATCACACGACTTTGAACCCGAATACGGATGCTGCGTTTTGGGACTTCAGTTGGCAGGAAATGGCTGAAATCGATTTACCTGCGACAGTCGATTTTATCCTCGCACAAACTGGAAAGCCGCAATTAGCCTATATCGGCCATAGCCAAGGCACTACAATCATGATGACTAAGATGAGCGAAGACCCGGCCTTTTCCAGCAAAATCAGCGTTGCGGCTTTGTTAGCGCCTGTCGCCTCCGTGTCCAACCAGACTTCCAGCCTTCTGACCCTCGCCTCGAAGGCAAATATCCCCCTGATTCTCAGCGACTTAAAGATCAATGAGGTGATGACGTCTCCTGACAACTTCATGGTGTCGTACTTATGCTACTACGCGGAAGTGGTATGCAGCGAAATGCTGTTTTTACTAGCGGATGCGAACACTACAGTGGACAATACCGCCAGAATGGACGTTATCATGAGTCACTACCCTGCCGGCACCAGCAGCAGAGACGTCGACCACTGGGTTCAAATGGCGGAAATGAAGCATGCGACTCTGCAGAAGTACAACTTCGGCTCCCCTGCCGCCAATCAAGCAGTGTACGGGACTGCCAGTCCGCCCACTATCAACCTTACCCAGGTCTCAGGGAAAGTCGCACTGTTCGCTGGTCTGTATGACAGATTGGCCAATCCCAAGGATGTTGCCTGGCTCATGACTCAGCTGCCTACGCAGAATGTGGTGTGGTTCAAGGGGGATTATCCGTGTGGACATGGCACTTTCATGTGGGCGAAGGATATGAGCTATTTCGATGATGTGTTGGCGGTGATTGCGGATAGCTTCGATAGCTAAGCGTAGCTCTTCCATACTGTAGACTCCCTATCTCTATAATGGCTGCCAGCTTTGACCTGCTTCTAGTCTCAAACACCGCCGAAAACCCTGCCGACATCGAAGCAGCCAGCGCCGTGATTGCAGCTCTAATCCCCCAGAGAGGAGGAATCGTCTCCAGCGACTTATCCAAAGACTCTGTCAGTCTGCTTACCTCCGCATTCGCATTGCAGCGATTTGACGCTTTTCTGGACACGCAGTGGGACCCCCCAAAAACGAAGAATTCGATATATGACTATCAGCTGCTGTCGAATGACGAACTGTGTTCCTTCGCAAATGAGATGAATGCGACGTTCGAAACTATCGATTTCGACAATTACGCAGAAAGCGAGGAAGTGTACAAGCTCAGAATTCGGGCGAGTTTATTCATGCCTGCTCGTTGCTTGCGAGTAGTAGTGGTCAATGCCGTGGTGATTGAGACATGCATGCACCTGATGGGCCAGAAATGTGACCTGCCTCCATTGCTGTCGCTGTGGAAGGTATGGCCGGAGACACAGAAAGGAACACTGCTGAAGCAGGTAGAAGACTGGGCGAATTGGCAGGAAATCGTCTCCAACCTTCCCACTAATTCCCTTTCTTCCCTATCAATCCACCAGTCTGTGGTCTTAACTTCGTATGAGGCTCGCAGGCCTATCGACCCCTCGACATTCGCAGCCACCGAGCAACTACTGCAGGAACAGGTGCAGCAACTCAGTGGGGAAGTCAACTCTGCACTGGGCAGGGAGATGAAAAGCGTCTTGCATGCGTACTGCGAGGAGGGCTTTGGCCCTGCAGAGGAAACTGCTAAGGAAGTCAATGACTCGCTGAAAGGACTGAAGCACAAATTCGGGGAAACTTTGCAGAAACTTGAGGAAAGACTGAGAGAAGTGGACGGTTACAAGCAAACTAAAAAGGCGGAAATTGGGGAAGTTACGAGAGAAATGAGAAATATCGCTGCTTATCAGGACGAAGTCAGCGACCTGCTTCAAAGGATGGAGGAGTCTTTAAGCCCGACAATAGCTGATCTGCAGGCGAGACTAGCAGCCTTTGACATACAGCAAGCAGCTCTTATCCAGGAAATAAACACTGCACAGGAAAACAAACTTGCAAGCGCTTTTCCACTAAATATTAGAAAAATCTCTCGCCTGCCCGACAATCACTACCAAGCCGACATAGTAAACCGCAAACTTTACCCTGTAACTGGCAATTTGGTACTGCTGAATCAGCAAGGGGTGGTTAGTTACACTTCCAATATAATCGAGTTCCGTGGTACTCAGCCTCTGAATTTAACTGATATAATTGGTGAAATTGCCCCAGGCGTATATCAAATTGCAATCCTTCATCCTGTCGATGCCTCTTATATCAGCCTTTGTGTCCCCTTTTCCGTAGCAGAAGAGGACCGGTCTCATACCCACTCATTGCTATATAGGGAAAAAGACATGGCCAGGCTTGAGGAGGAGCTGAGGAAGGACAGAGGACTGGAGCATGTGAATGCACTGAGAAGACTGGCGACTGCTTGGGAGAATGCGGACATTGAGAAATTCGAGGAGTTTTTGGAGGTGTTTAGTGACAGAAGTGTAGAAGGGGAAGAAGCGCTGAAAGCTCGGCTGCGAGCACAGGGCTTTAGAGTCTAACTAGCCTAGATGGAAAGGATGATGCACTCTGAAAGTATGTCTCTTTTGCCCAAGTCTAAAAAGTAGACATTTCAGCCTTCCTATCAACCCTGTAATCATCATTAACCGTGCGAAATACGACCACCAAATCCAGCAGACCAGCCCGCAATCCTTAGAAGAATGCCTTACAGTATGTAACAGAGCTAAGACTTCTTGCCGGAAGAAAGCGAACTCCGTCGCAGGTCTGTCAGTCTCGGCAACTTCACTGCATCTTTCTCTGGCAGCGGGTCGTCTTCTTGCATGGAATTGTGGAGGTTGATGAGCATGCGGATTTTCATGTTCATGAAGGGGTGCACTTCAGGCTCTGGCACTCTGTCGGACCCGGGCTTTCTTGGGACTGTTGGCTTTAGTGGGGAGACGGACTGGCAGTGGTCTTCTTCCTTTGGTCGCATTGCGGCCAGTGGCACTTTTCTTGTGGGGGTTGCAGTTCTACGCACAACTACAGGTCGACGCTGCTTGGTGGACACTAAAGGCGACAGTGCCGTTAAGATCTCCTCAACTTCCCTCGACGATCGACCAGCCATTAATTAGTGTCAAGGCAAAAGCGTCTTCCCTCCCTCGTGATGTGCCTTCGGCACCTGCACTTTCCACGACTCCGAAAACTCTTCCAGCTTCGCAAAGAACTCCGCCTGGAAATCCGGCTTCTGCTCAATGGGGAGCTGCAGGCGAGGCACGAGCCGAGGCCGGTCCCAAGGCTTCGCTTCAAGTGGGGAGTCGCTGGAGTTAGCAGTGGAAATGCACTTTTGCACCTCTGCATAGGCGGTTTGGACGGGGTAGCCGCGGGTGGAAAGGTGATTTAGGACTTGAAGCAGAAACTCGTTTTGTCTTTTGTAGGGACTTTCTAGGGTTGAAAGTGAGTTTTTGGCTTGCAGGGACTCTAAAAGTCCTTGGAGCTGATTTGCGTGCAGCTGACTCACTTCCAAGTCCTTCTTTTGCAGGGAGATTGTCTGCTTGCAAGCGCTCAAGTCTTCGCTCAGTCGCTCAATCCGTCGCTCATATTTCAGCCTAATAACTCTCAAAGTGTCAATAAGCCTGGGATACGCTAATGCCAACTCATCTAGCAGAGTCGAGGCCACCCCCAAGCCATCTTCCCCAGACCCAGATTCCAACTTCGAACTCCGAATCAGCCGAGAATTCGACCCATTCCGCTCGCCTTTCGGAGTCGCAGACCAGCGGCCGTCCAACTTGATCTTCGCACTGCTTTTAATTCGCTTGGGAGTGGACTGCAGGCAGGAAAGGGACCGGTTCAAAGCCTCGAATCTAGAGTGGATGTCGATAGTGCAGGGCTTGACTTTGGGCCTGAGCTTGCGGGGGGCTTCGAGCTTGATGGAGACGTATGGAGACAAAATTGATTTGGCGGAGGAGGGAGAGGAGGTACGTGGGCCTGAGGGGGAGAGGTCGGTTTTTGGGGCTTCGGATTCGCCGAGATTTATGTGGGAGACGTAGGGATGTGATCGTTTGGCAGACTGCTGAGAATTCCGCTTTAACTGCCCCGACATTGATTACACATAAATCTCTCCTCCTGAGTATGTGCATACCTAGCTTAAGCACATGGCCTGTATTGGGAAGAAGAAGGTGGAAGAGACACATCACTCTCTCTAACACCCTGAAGATTGGTATAGTCGGAGTGCCATTGTATGGAAAAACAGCGCTTTCAGCCTTTTGGCGAAAATCAGTGTGTCTGCGGAGAATTACTCCTTCTGTGTTATCGACACCAATGTAGCCAGAGGGACTGGCCCTGACTCGCGCTATGACACGCTCTGTCAGATGTTGAGACCAGTCAGTCTGTCTCTGCCTTCCTCAGTATCCCCGATTTCGCAGGTTTCTCCGCATATAAAGCAGTGGACGGTACCAATCAAGTCGTTCTAGCATTTGATGAAAATAATGTAGTGCATACAGAGAGGGAGTTAATTGCGAGGACTTAGTGACTTGCAGGGTTAGATTGGAAGAGACGGAAAGAGTTGTAAAGTGGATTAATGACAAACAAGCAAAATTGTGGATTCATTATTGAGGAACACTCAGGAATACTTATGATTAAAGAGGTAGAATTGTCTATGCGAGAAATTTAACTTTTGAATAATGAGCTATTCCTGACCTCGAAGCCGATAATCCACCTGGCCAATCCCAGTTCTGATGACTACATAATTAAGAACTCCCAATTGCTAGGGAAGATACAACCATCGGTAAGCGAGAACGGAGGAGGCCAATTATACCCTATTCGATCTCCTTTGAGCGGAATGTGAAGACAATTAGCACAGGGACCGAAAAGGCTTTATGAAGGGTAATGGGACTATGCGTATAATAGGCAAAATAGTGGAATTTAGATTCTCTATTTTGCATGTGGATAAGACGAGGGACCAAAGCGCCTCAAGTCGTCGACGTAATTCACACAAAGGTTTATCTGAGCGGAAGGATGAAGATAGGGTGGCATTGGGGTCTGATGCGGCTGTGAAGGCTGGGGCAAGATGAGACAGTAGGGAAAAGAGTACGTGGTAGAGGACGGGGACATAATCTTCTCCAGGCTCAACGTCAGTGACGCCAAGGGTCAGTACCACTCTCGCAGCCATTGAAATAAGATGGCAGAGGCTGCAGACTCGAGGCGTCCGCGCGAGAAAATCACGCTCGAGACTGAGGTCCCGCCCATGCCCACCAAAAGCCAAGTCCTCAAGAAGCCTGACTTAGATGCACATGAAAAAGCCGTCAAAGAGATCGATGAGATCGTAGCTCGCCTGCAAGCCAAGTTGGAGGACTTCCGTGCGCAGATTCAGGCCAAGAGGGAGGGAGGCACGATTCAGGAAGCGAAGATGTCTTCGAAGGCGTACTTGGATCAGCTGCATAGTCAGAGGAATGAGTGGAACTCGGAAGCTGGACGTCTCAGGGCTGAACGCAGCGCTCTCTTCGCCAAAGTCGACCTACTAAGAGACGAACAAGACCGCGCCAAGCCCCGCATCCGCTTCTTCGACCAAGTCGAAATCACCAACCACATCCGCGCCCTGCAAGAAAAGCAAGAACACACCTCTCTGAGTCTCAACGAAGAAAAACGCGTAGTGGCGGAAATAAAGGAATTGGAGCAGTCTAAGCCTCTTGTAGGCCAATACCACGAACGCAAGTTGCAACTCGATAAATTTCAAGAGGAACTGAGAGGACTGAAGGCCAGATTGATGGAAGTTTCTGCGAAGTCGGACGTAGCGACTGGGAAAATCAACGAAATCAAAAGCCAACTTCAGGAGTCGATGGAGAAACACAGGGCTGAAATTCCAATCCTCGTGGAGCAGCGGAGAGACTTAGAAAACAAAATCGCGGAATATCGAGACAAAAAGTCGCATTTGATAAAGGAATTCAACACAGACGACCGGGCCTACAACGACCAACAGCGCCTGATCAAGCAAATCAAGTTCGTCACGGACATGAAGAAGAAAATCGTGGAGCAGGAGGAACGCCGGAAGTTCGCACAGGAGAGGGAAAAGGAGGAGCAGGAAAACAAGCCTCATCCATACGGAGCGGAAATCGCTCAATGTGACGGATTCATCGCCTACTTGACCAGTCTGCTGCCCAGGGAAAGCACTGCAGACGTAGTGCAGACACAGGCTGTAGTGGTGGAGGAGGGGACAGTGATGATGAGCAAGCGGGAGAAGGATGCACAGGTGAGTGCGCAGTGGTTCAAAGGCGAAGGACCGAAGCAGAAGAAAGAGCGGAAGAGGAAAGGGGGAGCAGCGGCTCCCACTCTGCAGATATCAGTGGATATGCTCAGATTCCTGGCTTCCCAAGGGCTCAAAGTCCCGACTGGCACTGAGGACCTGCCGACTACGATAGCTGCAATTAGCGAAATCAGGACGAAGTGGGAAAAGGCGGAAACGAAGACTGAGGAAGCGAAAGAAGGGAAAAGAGAGGACAGGAAGGCAGTGGAAGTGCCGGATGAACTGGACTTCCCGGAGCCGCAGAACAGTGAAGTCGTGGTGACGCATGGCTTGTTCAAGGCTGAGGAGGCGGAGGAGCGCAAGGACAGGCCCTACACTGCTCCCGACTCAAAGGCTGTGCGGGGAGGCCGGGGGCGTGGCGGGCCTCGTGGTGGTCCTCTCGGAGCGCGGAGAGGCCGCGCACCCAGAGGTGACAGAGGCTCTCGTGACGCTTTAGCCGCCACCACCGAAGAGCTCCAGGAAGCCGCCGACTAGTATAGTAAACTCCCACTTTGAGCGGCCCTCAGTCATTATGGTGAAGAGTCAGGGTCTGGGGCGGAACTCTATAGAGTCCCAGAAGACCCGGGCCAGCAGTTCGGAACTACCTAGTGGACCTCAGGAGCCCCCACAGAAGGCGGAAACAGGGTCTAGGAGCGCTTTGAGGAGACTACTGCTGGACTATCAAACTGCATGTAGAAGTGGGGAAGTGGGTGAGGCTGATTTGCAGGCAGTGGTTGGTGCATTTAGGGGGAAGCTGGGGAAGGCAGGGGTGGGAAGTAAGCATTGGGGCAGGTACTCAAGCCTGTTTGAGAACTTTGGGAGGGCTTCTGTGGCCTTTCTCAAGCGGACTCCAGCCCAGGCAGGTCCAATGTATAGGGAAATCACGCCTGTTCTACCCCTTTTCCAGCCCTTCCCAGCTCTTCTACTCCTTCTCTTCAAACGCACAGTTCGCAACTACCTCCAATCTCCCCCGCAATTAGATGCAACTGGCCTAGATTTCCTTACCGCTATCCTTCACATCCAGGGTGCAGACAGAACTTCGCTGCTGTCAGCTGCCATATTGGCGTATACAGGAGTTTGCTCGGAGTATCGATCTGACTTGGATATACTGCAAAAGCGGGTAATGAAGTTGATGAAGACTGATTTTGCGGTCTGCGAGGGAGTAATTGTGAAAAAGTTGCATACTTTGGAGGACAACTTGATGCAGTTTTCGGACTCTTCCAACAAAGAAGCCATCGAAACCGTCGTAAATTGGCAATTTTTGCAAACAATTGGCCTTTGTGGAATGGCTCTGAGCTACATCCGCAAGCCGACAGAGCGGTACATGGACCAATGGCTCCAACTCGTCTTCTCCGCCCTAAAAGTCAGCGACGAGCTTCGCTACTCCCCTTGGAAACTACACCTAACCAAGGTACTAATCCAGGTGGAAACAGCTGCAAAGGCCTACTTCCCCGGAGTCTCCTCCGCCCTGCTCAGTCTCTTGGCCTCTCCTGACCTGCACAAGCGGATAAAGCCCACTGAGTCCTCTGTAGACCTGAGCTCTGTGCTGGAAGCGAAGCAGCAGCAAATGATGTGTCAATCCTTCCGAGAGGCTTTAATTCGGGGAATTTGTGAAAGTCTGTTGAGGCATTTGGCGGTTTGCGCGCAAAGTCCGTCTTTCCCAGAGTTGTCTTTGCCTATTAGGGAAGTCCTGGCCAGGGAGTCGCAAGTCAGCAGAAAACTCCTTTCGCAGACTCAATCCGTCCTCGAAAAAACCCTGAAAACGCTCACAGAAGCCAGCAAATGGGTGGAAACTCGTCGACAGACCCAAGGGACTTCCCCCCTTTCTGGCGTCTCGCCCCTAGTTCAGGCTCTATCTTAGCTCTATAGTGAACAGCAATGGGCAACCTTCCTTCTGAGCTTTCCCTCGGCTCCTTCCCTCGCAACCCGCATTTGCAGTCTACGCTGTACTCGCTGGACAAATGTGTGCAGACGGAGGCGAGTCATGGAGAGGGCATGAGACGCTACCCCAGTCCAGGCCGCAAACTCGCTCCCAGCTATGAAGAAGAGGTAGAGATGGTAATGCCAGCTGAGCAGTTTGGAGACCTAGACAGCAAAGTCACCCACAGCGACGCAGTCTCCAGAAGTCTCGGTCCTGCCCTGGACTGGTCACTGCTGGACTCGGCGGAGGCCAAAATCGTGGAGAAGCAAAAAGACGTAAAATCGAGAACTGCACATGTGAGGGAAAAGAGCGATACTGCACTGCTGCACCCTCCCAGTAGTCCCACTTTCTCGAAGGCTTCATCCAAATCCGCCCAAAAGCCGTCCTTAATGTGGATCAGATCTCAAGCGAAGTTGACGAAAACGGCAGTTCCGGCAGTTGTCAAATCTTCGCCGAAAGCCACTACCGTGCATTTGAAGAAAAACGTGCGAAACTCGCCGTCTTTGAAGATCGTAGGTAGACTCGGGGACGAAGGCGGAGCCACACAAGTGACCAAAAGCTCTCAAAGTCCCAGCGGGTCCCTAGCCCGGATGAAAGAACTGAGAAGCAGCTGCTCCACACTGCCACTCCCCAAGCGAATCACCATATCTCTGGCCGAGCAGGAAACCGGACGTACTTCCACCGTCCCAAAGCCAGTGTGCAGTAGTAACCCCGCTTCGAAGGTGAGAATTGGCACTGCTAAGACTGAGGCGGAAATCCGCTATAGACAGTCTGAGGACCTGCCAGTCTGGCCACATAGCAGAGGCGCGAGTCCTGTGATGCTCGAGCACCTGGAGTTGGTGGAGAAAGAGAGCATCCGCAGGCAGTTCGGGAAGAGCACGGCAAGCAAGGAAACAGGGCTTTTGTATGCACTGTCGAAAAGCCCGAAAGGCAGTTTCCTCCGCTCTCCGAAGACTCAAAAGCGATATGAGCCGCAGACTGCGGATTTGCGTGGATTCGAAATAGTCCCGACAGCGCTCAACCTCAGCGAAATCGCGAAAAAGGACAACCAATCCGAATCGATGGAGGAAATAAGCTGCAGGAACAGTGAGGACTCTGTTCTGCAGCAGGACTGGCCTAGCTAGTTTCTGTCATTGTTATGTCTTGGAGTAGGGCGGAGCAGCATGCGGAGGGAAAGCAGTCCTGCGACTGCTAGACTTAGCAGGAATATGGGTAAAAAGACGCTAGGCCAGGCGGTTGCTGGACTGCTGAGATAAATCCAGACTAGGCAATTGCCAGAAACCGCTCCAAACTGGCCTGCAATCAACCACCTGCCTTCTGACTTCGGATACACTGTGGAGAAGTAGGCGAAAGCTCCTAAGTCGCTCAGAGGCCCGGACATGCTTATCAGGACTGTGGAAAAGGCAATGCCTATTGGGAAATTGGGGGAGCAGCAAGCTACTAGAGCCCCTGGCACTAGTATGAATGTGGCCTTGGTGAGGGTGGAGAATAGAGTAGTGCTTGCGTAAACCAGCAGTAGGAGGTAGAGGTTCAGAGCCTGGCAGGAAGCCAGTAAAAGGGCGATTAGCCAATTGTCCCAGTTGAATATTTGGCCTAATAGAATAGGCGAAAGTGTGATAACCGCCTCCACCGCCATCCTGCACACCGCCACAGTCCAGCCCGCAAGCCAAGGACTCCACACCGACTGCACAAACGGCCCAACACCCATAGTCTCTTCCCGCCTACACTCCGGGAAATAGACATAGACCCCGCCACTCAGCAAAACCCAACCCCCTGCGCATAGACCAAGACTTAGAGGGAGGGGGAGGGAAGTCAGGGAAATGGCTTGGGAAAGGGAGGGACTTAGGAACAGGCCGATTAGACTACCGGTTAGGATGCAGAGCCAATAGGACTGCTTTAGGTGTATTGCTGCGCAGAGGGTTAGGAACCGGATTGCGATAGGGAAGGGACTGCTGAGGCCTTGTAGCAAGCGTCCTAGCAGCAGTCCGGGCCAGGTGCTAATTACCAGGGGAATCGCGTTTCCAGCCACTGCCAACAAAGCCTGCACCAGTAAGCAGCGCCTCGGCAAAGGCCTAAACCCCACTACAGCCAACGCAGCCCCCAAACAGCCCACAGCTCCCACTCCTTGCAGCCCCGCTATATACCTTCCACTCGGCACATAGTCCTGGACGGGTAGATTTGCAAGTGTGCTGGAAAAGGAGTGAAGCAGGGCTGCACAGACCATCAAAAGCAGTCCCGGTCTGCCCTCATAGTCCACAGAAGCCGGGGAAATGCAGCCTGCAACTGCATAGTTCTCTAGGAGTGCTGCTTGTCACTTACTGTTGAAAGCCTGACAAAGCCTGTTCAGGCGTCCTCTAGCCTGCACGAAGGCTGCTGCCAGGTCCTCATTCAGCAGCTCCGCAAGCAGGCCTTCCCTATGTCCTCCACTAGAGCGGCTCTGCAGCAAATCCAGCGTACTGCTCAAAACCTCCACCAACTCCCTGATTTCCGCTATTTCCAGCCTTGCAGCGAATTCCCTGATTCCCTCCTTCCCCTCTATAGCGCACTGATTCAGACTGGTAAGGATCCAGTGGATGTGTGCAGTGCACGCCTCGGCTACACTGTCGATTTGCCGAATGGCTTCCACTGTGTTGGACCTGGGTACTGCTTACTCGGCTTCAGCCACTGTGGAGAAGGAAGAGGCGGCTTGCTGCTTGAGACTGGCTTGGCGGGAGTGGAGGGAGTGCAGGAAGCTAGGGAAAGTGCTGCTGAGGGAGAAGGCGGAGGAGTGGCGGGGACTGGGCCAAGTCTCCATATTGCTGGAAGGGGAAAGTGGGATTAGTGCTCTAAATTGCTGCAAATAAGGGATATTGTTGGTATTTGGGGATTTAACGCTACTTACTTCCCACCTTTCACCTATCTCTGTAA
>Ga0247837_1001849_pt1 | contig 42257 bp, 31 predicted proteins | sample LaCtaG_2_FD_187115 | JGI IMG/M metagenome (GOLD analysis project Ga0247837, IMG submission 187115) | Freshwater microbial communities from meromictic Lake La Cruz, Castile-La Mancha, Spain - LaCruzMarch2015_14.5m | ecosystem: Environmental > Aquatic > Freshwater > Lake | place: Spain: Castile-La...
GCCCAGTCCCAGCAGCGCGACTGCCTTGTCCTTGAACTCTTGAGTGTATCGTTGGTAGATCTTCTGGCTCATGTGTATGTGTTGGATTCCGGTTACTGCTGGTCCAGGAAACTCGCACACCTCAAATTGCGCTGCGGGTCGAAGCAAGTCCTGGAGCCGAAGTCGTGCCGCCGGTCACTACAGAGCTTAGAAAAACAATCGGTTCCTGTTCGCGTGACATAAGTTTTTTAGCGCAGTTGTTGAAGGCGGTTCTGATACAGAGCGAACTCTGAATCTAATTTTTTGCGAACATCGAACCGCGTATGCACGGTGTTCCGAGCACGGTTTCCAACATTCGAACGAAACCTCGCATCCTGAACCAGATGCTCCAGGGCGCGCTGTGCGCTTGAATCTTGGGTATTGCAAAGAAGACCATCCACCTGATCTGTGATGACCTCGGGGATCCCTCCTACAGCGGTCGCGACAACGGGTATGCCCATAGCCATCGCCTCAAGCAGCAGAAACGGTAGTCCCTCAGTGCGCGAAAGCATTGCAACCACATCAGCGAGCGCTAGGTGATTGGAGACTTCGGCTAACGCTCTTTCTCCAGCGAAAAATACGAGACCTGGCGCAACTTTGGCGGCTTGCGCTTCCAAGCTTGTGCGTAGTGGGCCATCCCCAAAATACAGCAGCACAGCTTCATTCTTGAGTAACAGAGATCTGCAATATTGGTCAATGGCTGCCAATGGATCCTTGCAAGAATCGAACCTCCCGACGATGCCAATCACCTTCTTATCGGGTGAAATGCCCAGCTTTTGTCTTAAAGCGCTGAGCTTTGGGCAACTTGTGATCACAGGTGTAAACTGCCGAAGATCGACCCCGTTATGTAGCACAGTCATTTTAGTCGCACATAGACCATACCTTTCAAGCCTACAGAAAAGCTCGAAAGAGACGGCGAGCGTGAGGTGACATGCGGAGTCTATGGCAATCTCTTGCTCGATTTGCCAAGAATCCCAATCGTATCGGACTTCGGTGCGACGGTAATTGTCCGTGTGAGAGAGTTGCGTAATTCCGTGGACGCTTCTGACGACCAAAGGCGTGCCAGCTTTGGTTGCTGCAGGGACGGCGCAGATATCGGAATACAGATGCATCGAGTGGACGACGTCTGGCGCTAAAGTGTGAAATGTGCGGCACAATGACGCCTCAACATCCCTTGTCTCGGGAAACCGAAAACCCAGCCGAACTACATCGGCTGTCCCGAGTTCAGTGGCATAGTCGGCGGTATCGTTCTGTGAAAAAACGGACACGATGGTGACCTGCCAGTCGAGAGGTGCCCCCAGGGCAACTTGTGATGCTTTGCGAAGAACTCCGCCTCTCGAGAGCCAAGGTAGAATGAGGGCAATCTTCATACTGTGCGCAGGCTTACAGGCTTCGGCTCATTGGGCGAGTCAAGATACAACAGAAAAGAACAAACACCACACCCGCGCCCCCGCCGTCTTCAGCAGCTCCGCCAGCCGCCGCACCCGCGGCTTGTCCGCGTGATTGTGGCTGAGGAAGACGCCGTATTGGAATGGAGAGGTCATGGCATCGGCTCTAGCGCGAACAGCACAGGTTGTTCGATTGGACGTGCAATTGCGGCCTGTTCAGCCATCGGAAAGTTTGAGATCAGCGCCTCGATCATTGGGTGTCGCAAGTCTTCCGACGAACCCACATGGTAGAAGTGCTCGCGCTTCTGCATGTGGAAATCGGCGCGGCTCCAGACGAGTTCAATCGCGGCGTTGCTGCGGAACTCGTTGCTATGCCAAGTCGAGAGCAAGAAATCGCAACGCAATGAACCGAGAGCCGTCCCCAGCGCGGCTTCATCGGTGTCCGACCACGAATTGAAGTAGTCCACATGGCGACCGGCGTAAGGCGGGTCGGCATAGACGAAGTCGCCGGGTTCCGCCTGCGCGAGGGTCTCGCGGAAGTCGCGCACCTCGAAAGTCCAGTCAACGGTGCTCAAAACCTGGGCGATCTGCCGGACTTGGTTGGTGATCTTCGTGACGTAGGCCTGGGCGAAGCGCTCCGGCTTGTGGCAGTAGGGGACGTTGAATTTTCCTTTCCGATTGAAGCGGATGACGCCGTTGAAGCACGACCGGTTGAGGAAGAGGAAATCAAGGGGCGTCGGCGCTTCATTGAACCGCGTGCGGACCTCGTAGAAGTAGGGCTCGCCTTGAGCTTTCAGTTTCTCGCCTTCGCTGGTCAGAAATTCCTTAACCGTCGCAGCCGTGATTTCGCCGCTTTGGATGGCTTGATATAGGCTGATGATGTGCAGGTTCGTGTCGCAAAGCAGGGCTTTCTTTGGCTGCACATTGAGAGCGACGACGCCGGAGCCGCAGAAGGGCTCAATCCATCGCGAGTATTCGCGCGTGTCGGCGACTTTCTGAATGGCGGAGACGAGTTTCGTCTTGATCCCCTGACACTTCAGGGGAGGAACCAAAGGTGGACGGCTCATGATTCTGCCTCCTGGTCATTGGGTTCGTCTTCGGCGAGATTCGCAATCTCTTCCGCGTGGGCCTTTAGCGTGTCCGTGCCGCGCTGCTTGTATTCCAAGTAGGTCTTCAGGTTCATGTAGGGGCGCTTCACGCCCACGGATTCGGCCATGTCCCGCGTGAGGTAGAACATCCAATAGTCGTCATACACTTCCTCGCCTAGCGATGCGAAAGGGCCGGTGCCATTGATCAACGTGTCGATTTTGTCGGCTGACCCGATGTTCTTCGTGTTGCCACTTCCGGGCCGGGCGGTTGCAATCCTGAACTTCGGTTGGGCGAAGAACGTGAAGTCTTTGATGACGGACGGAATCTTGGCGAGGTCATCGAGCGTGAACTGTTTCCGCTCGTCCGCAACGTCGTCGCACTTGGAGTAGATGACGCCCAAGACGAAGTGGGCGGCATACTGGCTATAAGGATAGAGGGTGTTCTTGTTGCTGTCCCGGTTTCTGAAGTAGCCAGTGAACGCACCGAGCGTCATGCCATTCACCTTGGTTTCGCTTTCCCGGTAGGTGCTCTTGATGTCCACCGCGAACCGATTGCCGGAGGCTGTGTGCGTGAAGGTCAGGTCGGGATAGAAGTTTTGATGCTGGCACAGCTCAATTTCCAATCCGTGCTTCTTGGCAAACTCGACGAACATCGGAAACAAGAGAAGCTCCAGGACTTTCGAGACGATCTTGGTGTCCACCGAGATGGAATAGACGCGCTGATGAACGTCGATGAAGCCTTTGATGATCCACTCGCCCTCATTCGTGGCAACGGCTTTGGCGAACGATGCCGCGTGCGCTTGGAGGTGTTTGAGAAATTGGTCAGATGTCATCGTGGATGGTGTGGATTGTCATCCTTGCCCCTGACGCAAAGGCTTCTCAAGCACGGCCTTCATTCATCGGCGCGCGCGCCGGAACGCGGAACGTCCCAGCGCTGCGCAGGGGTGCTGCGGGCCTTACTGTGGCGGCGCGGGCGGTGGAGTGCCGCCGTTGTCCTTTTTCTTTTCCCGCTTCGGGGCGCGCTCGATGTGGCTGGCGCTGTCCCAGGCGCGGAGTTTGTCGGGGTTGCGGGCGTATTTGTTGCGCATGATGGCATCGAGCTGGGTGACCTCGGCCATGCCGGTCTTGATGAGGCGGCCCACGGCGGCGGTGCTGGAGACGCCGTCCTGGTCGTCGGACTCCATGTCGTCGTCGGCACCGCGAATGGCGGCGAGGTCGTCCTGCAAGTCCTGCACGAAGTCGGCGGGCATTTCGTAGGCGATGAACTTGGCGGGGATGCCGGGCTGGGCGAGTGCCAGCACGACGGCGTCGGCGGCGGTGAGGAGGGCGGTCTGGCTGGGGCTGTCGGGCAGGCGGTAGCGGTCGGCAAAGCCGGGCTCGGCGGCGTCAATAGCGCGGGCGGTGCGGGCGATGTTTTGCAGGTCGAGGCGGAGGGCGTCGAGCAGGACGGACTTCGCGGTGGCGGTGCCGCCATCCTGTCCGGCCTTGGCGGTGTCGAGGTCGGTGATGACCTGCGCGAGGGTGGTGAAGTGTCCGGCGGCCTTGCTGCCTGCGGCGAAGTCGGCGGTGTGGTCTTTTCCAAATGTCTGGACGCGGCCAAACATGTCGTAACGGCGGTTTTCTCGGTCGTTCATGGTGTGGTGTTGTTGAGTGTTTTGGGTTGGGTGAATTTCTGGTGAATTCGCGCCGAGCCTAGCGGGTGGGTTGCGTTTTGTAAACAGGCTCGCTGGGCGGTGAGGCGGGCTGGTTCGTTCAGCAGAGGGAGGGCTTGCCCCGCCCCTGATGATGAAGGCGGGATTGCTCGTGGCGGGTTACTTTGGCACGGAAGCAGCCGGTAGCGAAGCGGAGGGTCAGGCAGAAGCGCAGCGTCCGGCTGCTTCGGTGTGCGACATGGGGCGGGCAGTGACGTGGTTTGAAACGCCGCGCCTTGACTCTTCAAGGCTTGCTGAAGGCGGATCGAACGGCGTCACGCGGCAGGCGAGGGCGTTACGGGACACTTCCCGTTGGAATGGGTAGTGCCTCACGCAGTCGGCACGAGGGAACGTCCCTTTCCCCACCCTTATTCGATGTTGTATTCATCAGCTTCGTTGTGCTCAACCTCGGTGACGTAGTATTCCAAACGGTTGATACGCCAGTAGCCATTGACGATGACCGCTGTGTTGTAGTCAGGGCAGTCGATGAGAGTCCAGATTTTCGAGTTGGGTTGTGTGCGCAGAAAATCAATATCGTCGTAGGTATCGAAAGCGATGTGGTCGGTTCCAGTTTTAGTGATGGGTTTGAACTGCTCAAACCAGGTGTCGTAGTCGAGTTGAATGAAAGCCATGGCGGTTCTCCTTGGAGCGTTGGATGTGAAAAAAGAATGCCGCGCCCGAAGGCGCGGCATCGAGGTTTAAGCTGCTTGTGCTTCGGCGGCAGCGGGTTCGCGTTCCGCGATCCACTGCTCGGCTTGAGCAAGCGCTGTGCTCAGCTTCGACAGGTGGGATTTAAAGAAGCTGGTGGTTTGCTTCCAATCCTCGCCAGACTTGTAGCTGCGGGACACGGTGACGCTGTAGCGGGTTTTGCCCTGGTCTTCATTTGACCAGATGGTGATTTTGACTGCGCCGTTTTTGATTTCGTGGGCTGGTTTGTTATTCATAGGTTCTCCTTGTTTAGTGGTTTCTCCCCGAAGGGATTGGGAGCGTGCTGAGCAGCCGGTGAAGCAGGGCGTTGTCATGCCCAACACGGGAGCGCCAGCGAATGGAGCGGGCCGGGTATTGACTGCCCTGCGCGGCTGCTACGTTTCCAAAATTCCAAGTGAGAAACCCCAAGGAGACCATGAAGAACCGCCCACAAGAAAGGTGGCAGGAACCTGATGGACTGACTTGTCGCAAAACCTTTACCGCCGTGTGTAGCTTCCATGCGAGGGTGCAAACCATCCTTCACTTTGAACCTGTCGTCTGGCGCATCGCGCCTCCCTGCTCAGTGTTCAGAAAGCGGACGGAACCGAGCCGGGGCAATGAAAGGTGATCCGCCGGAGGGCGAAGGCGGACGGAGGAAATCACCGGCTTGCCTGGCGGAGGTTTGGTCCAAGAGGTGGAGGGAAAGCAAGCTGGCCTTTTGGCGGTGAGTGGAGGGCTTGTCCCGACTGAGGCGACGAATGGTGGGATTGCTCGTGGTGGTGGTGCGGAGCGGGTTCGCGAGGGCGTTACGGGGCACCTCCCGTTGGAATGGGTAGCGCCGCACATCGTAGGCGCGAGGGAAAGGCTTTTCCCCACAGATGAAACTGAACTCAGAGAATCAGGGATTAGCGGAGAAAACCCGCCCAAGTTGCCTTGGGCGGGCAGGCTGCCCTGCTAGTATTCGCTGGGCAGCATCAGCACGTTGTCTGTGAAGTAGAAGGCAATCTCATCGAGAGGGAAATCGGTGAACTCGATTTCCTTGGTGAAGACGATTTTTGAATTGCCATCTTCACAGGCAAGCGTGGCGCTGTGGTCAGGGTTGACCTTCAGCCGCCAGACCTGAAAGGCTTCGGCTGCGACTTCGCGAAGGGATTGAGCGAAGGCGATTTCATCGAGGAGCAGTAGGCTCCGCCGCTTTCAGCGACGTGTTGTGCGCCTTCGGTGTAGAGCACGTTTCGTGCGAGGCCGTGGCGATACCATTGTTCGGTGCCGGTGAACTGGCCGAGGTCTTCTTTCGTGAGTGTTTTCTGCGACATAATATTGCTCCTGTTTTGTGTTTACACCCCACTGCGGGGGCGACGGTGCAAAGGCGGGAACTATTAAGCTGGCGGTCATGCCCCCAACACGGGAGCGATAGCGAATGGAGCGGGCCGGGGGTTGACGGTCAGACGGCCTCTGCCAAAACCAAGCTCCCTTGCAGCGGGAAAACACCAGGAGCCATGCAGGAACACGAACCGCCGGGAGACAGTGAACGGCTTGGCCCTGACTAGGCCGACGAGGGGCGAGCTTGCTCGTGTGGGGATCGGATTGGCACGGAAGCAGCCGGTAGCGCAGCGGAGGCTCAGGCAGAAGCGAAGCGTCCGGCTGGCTTCGGTGTGCGGTATTGCGGCAGGCAGTGACGCGGTTTGACCCGCTGCGCCTTGATTCCTCAAGGCTTGCTGAAGGCGGGGCAAACGGCGTCACGCGGCGGGCGAGGGCGTTGCGGGACACCTCCCGCTGGAATGGGTAGCCGCCCACGAAGTAGCGGCTAGGGAAAGACCTTTCCCACCGAAACACTACCCAAACAGAAGCGTTAACCCATTTCGTCTATTTCGCCTATTGCGTCCGTTTCGTAAATCTGGTATGCTTAATCCAGGAGAAAAAAGCCATGCCAATCGTCGAACCACCCCACAAGGCACTCAGCCAGAAAGACATCGTGTTTGCGCGTGAATCGGCAAGCCCAGCCAGCCGTAAAGGAGGGAGCAAGAAGGGCGCTTTCGATCTGCAAATCAACGGGAACCACGTTCCGGCAGGAAGCTATCTGAGCCATCTCGTGCTCTCCTGCCTGGAGTTTATCGCGGAAGGACATCCCGTCACCGTCGTGCCCGTGGAAGATGAAATTGGAACCCAAGAAGCGGCGGACATGCTCAAGGTGTCGCGGCCCTACATGGTGAAACTGCTGGATTCCAATGCGTTGCCTTCGCGCAAAGTGGGTGTGCAGCGTCGCGTGAAAATTCAAGACGTGCTGGACTACAAGGCGCGGGAGAAGGAAGCCAGAATCAAAGTGCTGGGGGAGCTTGCAGCCGAAGGGCAACGGCTCAACTTGGGCGAGTGATTTCCGATTGCCCCGTTGTCGTCCTGGATGCATGCGTTTTGTAGCCGGTCGGTTTGCGCAGCCTCATGATGTGGCTGGCCGTGCATGGCTTGATACGGCCCAAGTGGTCGGAGCAGATCCACGAGGAATGGATGCGCAACGTGCTCAAGGATCCGCCCAGACCTGACGCCAGCGCAGCTTGAGCGCACGCGGCGGCTGATGGATGAAATGGGGGTGACTGCCTCGTGACAGGCCACGAGCAGCACATCGCAGGCCTGACGCTCCCCGACATGGATGACCGCCATGTGGTGGCGGCTGGAATTGAAGCAGGAGCCGATGCCATCATCACTTGGAATTTGGGAGACTTCCCAACAGCGGTGATCGAAGGCTATGGCATCGAGGTTCGGACGCCCGATCAGCTCATCTGTGCGCTGCTTGATGCCAGTGACACTGAGGTTCTGGCTGCGATGCGGCAGCACCGCGTGAGTTTGAAAAATCCGCCAAAAAATCCCGAGGAGTATCTGGAAACGCTGGCGTTGCAGGGCCTCAAGCAAAGCGTCGAGCGACTGCGGAGTGAGATGCCTCGGCTTTGAAGCCGAGGCTGCCCCTGGCTAATCCGTCTTGCTATTTTGCAGTGGAAGGAAGCGGCTTAGTTAGAGTTCGCCTGCGAATGCCTGGACTTCAGTTCATTTGGCGTTCTTCAAACCTTGGGCCGCGATGCGTTCGACGATGGTGCTGCGTTCGACCACGCCGACGCTTTTCTCCCAGGCTTCGTATTGAGAAACGAGTGTAGTGGCCCTTTCTGAATGCTGCGTCGCGAGGTCGTGGATCTCATTCGGGTCGGCGTCGATGTCGTAGAGTTCCCACTTGCCGGTGCGTGTGCCGTAACCGGCGGACAGCTCGGGATGGTCTTTGACCCAGGTGCGGTTGGCGTTGAACTGGCGCACGAGTTTCCAGCGGCCATCGCGCACGGCGCTGTTGCCCATGCGCTCCCAGAAGAGGGGTTCGTTGTCGGCATGACTGGCGTCGAGCAGTGCGGGAAGGAATGAGCGGCCCGACATTGGCAGGGCGGCTTGCGGCGTGGCTTTGATGGCCGCCGCATCGAGCAGCGTGGGCAGGATGTCCTTCACATGGGCATATTGCCGCGTGTTGATGGCTCCGGCGGGGATGAGCACGGGCCAGTGCGCGATGAAGGACGTGCAGATGCCGCCTTGATGCGTGAAGAGCTTGAACAAACGAAACGGCGTGTTGCCCGTCTCGGCCCATTCCTGGCCGTAGGTCGCGCCGCTGGCCCACGCGCCGTTGTCGCTGAGGAAGATGATGAGCGTATTGTCGAGCTGGCCGCTTTGTTTGAGCGATGCGGTGAGACGGCCGATGTTCTCGTCCATCTTCGTCAGCATGGCGGCGTAGATTTCCATGCGTTTGGCGAGTTTCATTTGCTCCTCGCTGCCGGTCCACGGCTGGCTCTTCGAATCGCGTGGCGGCAGTTTCATGTCAGCGGGCCAGAGGCCGAGTTCCTTTTGTCGTGCGAAACGGCGCTCGCGGATCACGTCCCATCCGGCGTCGTATTTGCCCTGGTGCTTTGCGATGTCCGCGTCCGGCGCGTGGAAGGGTGAATGCACCGCATTGTAGGCGAGGTAGAGGAAAAATGGCTTCGCGCGGTCGCCCTGCGCGATGAACTCGATGGCCTTTGTGGTGAAAGCATCCGTGGCGTAGAAATCCTTCGGGAGTTTGTCGGTCGGGATGCGTGTGTCGCCTTCGTGCAGTGACACGGGTTTCCAATAACTGTCGGCTCCCGAGATGATGCCGTAGTAGCGATCAAACCCGCGCTGCAACGGGCGCTGACCGTCGTCGTAGCCGAGATGCCACTTGCCCGTTATGTAGGTCTGATAACCGGCGGGCCGCAACCGCTCGGCGATAGTGAGCGCTTTGGGATCGAGCCGGTCGCTGTAGCGCGGGCTGTTCGCGGCGGTGCGCACGTCGAGCGAGTGCTTGTCGATCATATCGCCGACGCCCGCCTCATGTGGATACATGCCGCTGATGAGCGAGGCGCGCGTGGGGCAACACTGCGCGCAGTTGTAAAAGTTGCGGAAGCTCATGCCACCTTTCGCCAGCGCATCGAGATGAGGCGTGGGAATCTCGCTGCCGTAGCAACCGAGGTCGCTGTAGCCCATGTCATCGGCGAGGATGACGACGAGATTCGGCTGCGCCGATAATGCCGATTGGGAGAAGGCAAATGCCGCGAGCAGCGTGAGGATGAGGATGCGTGTCATGAGTTCACTGCTTCTTTTTCATTCCCTTCTTCGACACGCCGCTTGGGGTGGCGATGTAACTGGCGTCATCCTGCTTGCCGTATTTGGCGCGGCGGTCGCGTTCGTGGAGGTCGGTGCTGGCGAAGGTGCCTTCGCGAATGGGTTCATGGGCGCTGGTGGCGAGGGCGGTGAGTTCGGCGAGGATGTCGGGCTGTGCGGAGGCGAGGTCTTTGCTCTCGCTGGGATCGCTGGCGAGATCGTAGAGTTCCCAGGTCTTGGCTTTGTCCGGCTTCACGGCGCGCCAGGTGCCTTGACGGATGGCGGTCCAGCCGTTGATCTCCCAGTAGAGGTAGTCGTGGATTTTTTGTGCGGCGTTTTGGCCGGTGAGGGATGGAAGGATGGAAACGCCATCCACATTGACCGGCGCAGTGGCTTGAGCGACTTCAGCAAAGGTCGGCAGCAGGTCGGGGAAGTAGGCGAGGAGGTCGCTGCGGCTGCCGGGGGCGATTTTTCCCGGCCAGCGGGCGACGAAGGGCACACGGAGGCCGCCTTCGTAGAGTGTCCCCTTTTTGCCACGCCACTCGATGCCGGTTTCAGGATTCTTGTTCGCGCTGTGGACTCCGCGCGGGTGCTGCGGCGCAATAAAATAGTCCGCGCCGCCGTTGTCGCCGCTGAAGCACACGAGCGTTTTTTGCTCGATGCCGAGCTCCTTGAGCAGTGCGAGGATTTCGCCGATCTGACGGTCGAGCATCGTGACCATCGCGGCGTAGCGTCTGGCATCGGCGGGCCAGTCTTTGTCTTTGTAGAGCGTCCAAGCGGGATCGCTGTCGGGAATGTGAAAGCTGCCGTGCGGCGGCGTGTAAGGCAGATAGGCGAAGAACGGCTTCGTCGCGTTCTCGCGGATGAACTTCTTCGCGGCGTCGTGGATGACGTATTGCGCATAGGTCGCGGGGTTGTTGCGGTCCTTGCCGTCATTGCCCGCCAACGGCACCTCGGCGCTGTTTTGAATGAGATAAGGCGGGTAATATGTGTGTGCGTGGACCTGATCGTAGTAGCCGAGGAAGATGTCGAAGCCGTGCTTTTCTGGCACGCCGGTGGAACCGCGTCCGCCGCAGCCCCATTTGCCAAAACCGCCGGTGGCATAGCCGAGCGGCTTGAGCATGGCCGCGATGGTCGTTTCATCCGCCCGCAATGGCGTGCCGCCGCCATTCGCCCGCACCGAGGCATGGCCGCCGTGCTTGCCGGTGAGGAAGCAGCAGCGTGTCGGCGCACAGACTGACGAGCCGCCGAACATGTTGGTGAACTTCATGCCCTCCGCCGCCATGCGGTCGAGATTCGGCGTCTGGATGGTCTTCCCGCCCATGAACGCGGGCTCGTAGTAGCCGAGTTCGTCGGCCATGATGTGGATGATGTTGGGCGTCTCTGCTGCGGCGAGGATTGAACCGCAAAGGGCGATGAGGAGGGAAAGAATGGTATTTTTCATACGAGGCTTGCGGTTTATGTGAGATTCAAAGCGCCGGTGCTGTCGCCGAAGCGGTCGAGCTTGGTTCCGGCGAGGTGGGCGGTGGTGACGAAGAGATTCGCCATCGGCGTTTCTTCCTTGAGCCTCAGGTAGCGGCCACCGTTGAGCGCGCCGCCGGCGTGACCGGCGACCACGCAGGGCAGGTCGCCGTGGTCGTGCTTGCGCCCGTCGCCCATGGCGCTGCCGAAGGTGATGAGGCAGTGGTCGAGCAGCGTGCCTTCGCCCTCGGGGATGCTTTGCAGTCTGCCGACAAAGCGGGCGAACTCCTCGGTCATGAAGCGGTCGATCTTCTGAATCTCCGCTTCCTGTCCGTTGCTGTGCGTGAGTTGGTGATGGCCGGAGGTGATACCGAGGTGGTCATAGACACGGTTGGTCTGCGCGTTGGCCGTCATGAAGGTGATGACGCGCGTGGCATCGGTCTGATAGGCCAATGCCATGAGTTCATACATGAGGCGGATGCGCTTCACGGTATCGGCGGGGTCGGCCTCGGGACGGCTGGTGCCTGGCACTTCGATGGGCGGCAGGCTGGCCATTTGGTCGATTTGCTTCTCCACGGCGCGGACGCTTTCAAAATACTCGTCGAGCTTGCGGCGGTCGCTGCCGCTGACCTGGCGCTGGAGGCGCTTGGCGTCGTCGGCGACGAAGTCGAGCACGCTCTGCCGTGCGGCGGAGCGGGCGCGGAGACGCTCGCCCTCGCTGCCGCCGGCACCGAAGAGGCGGTCAAAGGCGCGGCGCGGATTGATCTCGATGCCGCTGGGCTGGGTGGCGCTGCGCCAGGAGATGTTCGACATGTAGATGCAACTGTAGCCGGAGTCGCAGCGGCCTTCTTTGCGACTCGGCTCTGTGCCCAGCTCCAGCGAGGGCAGGCGCGTGTGTTGGCCGAGTTGGTTGGCAATGATTTGGTCGATGGAAACGCCGGCGTGGATGTCTTTGCCGCCGGTTTTCTTCACCTGCACGGCGGTGAGATAAGTCGCTCCATTTCGCGCGTGAGCACCGCCGCCGTCGCCATTCTCGCGGGCCTTATCATGGGCCAGATTGCCGATGAGCGTGACGTGGTCGCGCACGGGAGCGAGCGCGGCGTTGGTCTGATTGAACTGGAACTCGCGGCCCTCGCCCTGTGGCGTCCAAAAGTCGCGCACCATGCCGTTGGGAAAGAAAATCCAGCCCAAGCGCAGCGGTGGCTTAGCGGCTGCGGTGGCGGCGTGAAGCGATTCGAGGAACGGCAGACCGACCAGCGCGCCGAGGCCGCGCAGGAAGGTGCGTCGTGAAGTGGAATGACGGTTCATGGTTTTGAATCTGAGTTTTGAGTTTGCGTGAAAAGAAACGGACGGCTCAGGGCGACTTCGCGCACGAGGTCGCGGAAGCGAAAGCCGCCCGGCTTGGTCTGGCGGACGATTTCATCCAGCGCCGCGCGGTCGTAGTATTCGACACCGCGTCCGAGCGCAAAGGTGAGCAGCTTGCCACTGAGATGCCGGACGAAATCTTCATCGCGGCGGGCGAGGATGCCGATGAGTTCCTGCGGTGACTTGAAGGCTTTGCCGCCCGGTAAATCGCCGCTGGCGTCGATGGGCCGCCCTTGGTCCTGATCGCGCCATTTGCCGATGCCGTCGAAGTTTTCCAAGCCAAAGCCGATGGCGTCCATCGTGCGGTGGCAGGAGACGCAGGTGGGATTCACGCGATGCTGCACGAGTTGCTCGCGCAGGCTGAGATTCGGCGCGGCGGCGCGGGTTTGTTCGAGTTCGGGGACGTTCGGCGGTGGTGGCGGCGGTTCTTCGCCGAGGATGGTTTCGAGGATCCACGCGCCGCGCCGCGTGGGGGACGTGCGGTTCGGATACGAGGTGAGCATGAGCAGGCTGCCATGCGTGAGCACACCCTGGCGCGGTGTGCCGGTGAGCGACACGCGCTGGAATTCCGCTTTGCGATCAATTCCCGCGATGCCGTAGAAGGCGGCGAGCCGTCCATTGAGGAAGGAATAGTCTGCGGTGAGCAACTCCAGCGCGGGCCGGTTCTCGCGCACGATGGACTCGACGAACATCGTGGTCTCGCGACGCAAGTCGTCCTTCAACTCCGTGCTGAAGGTCTTGAATGTCCCGCGGTCCATCGTGACCTCCGGCACTTTGCGCAGTCCGAGCCATTGACCGAAAAATGCCTCAATGAATGCCGCGCCACGTGCATCGCCGAGCAGCCGCTCCACCTGGGCCGCGAGAGTCTGCGGCTCGTGCAGCGTGCCTTTGGCGGCGAGGTCGAGCAGCGTGTCATCCGGCATGGATGCGGTGAGAAAATAAGAGAGCCGCGAGGCCAGCGCGTAGTCGCCCAGCGGAGCGATGTCGTCCTTCCCCGGCGGGAGTTCGACGTTGTCGAGGCGGAACAAGAACTTCGGCGAGACGAGCATGGTCTGCACCGCGAGTTCCACGGCGCGCTCGAAGTCATCGCCCGCACTTCGCCTCGTTTCGACGAAGCGCAGCAGGTCCCTCAACTCATCGGCTTTCAAAGGCCGACGAAAAGCGCGGTCGCCGATGGCGCGGAGAATCTTTTCCGCTGCCGCGCTTTCGCTGAGGCCGGAAGCGGGCCGCGTTTTCAGCAAGGCTTCGTGCGCGGGAGCCAGTTTCGCCGCGCCGAATTGCAACGGCCCGCGCAAAGCCACACGCCGCACACCAAGACGCGGAGCGAGCAGCGGCTTTTCCAAATGCGCGGCGATTTGCTCCGGCTTGAACTCGCGGGGAAAGCGGTGATGCACGCGAATCGTGTGCACACCGGCCTGCGCGGTGAAACGCAACGTGTGAATCTGGTGGCTGGCGGTGGTGCCATTGCCGGGCTGCACTGGGACGTGGCCGATGAGTTGGTCGTCGCACAGCAAGGTCGCCTCCACCACGGGGCGGGCTTTCGGGTCGAGCGGATAGTCCTTCTCCAGCCAGCGCTCGTTGTTGCTGCGGTCTTTTTCCTCCGGCTTCTCCACGCCCCACGCGTAAAGTTTGATCTCATACTCGCCGGGCACGGGCAGCTCGAAGTCGAGCCAGAGCTGTCCCTCCGGCACGACTTCCCAGCCGAGGTCACTCGGGTTGCGCGGCTTCTTGTTAAATTGGAAAAAGACGGCCTCGCTGAACTCGTCGTAAGGCGGCGCGTCCGTCTTGCCGAGCAGGATGGCAGTGAGATGCTCGGCGGCGTTGAGGTATTGCTCCATGCGCAAGGGCGAGATGCTGAGCACATCACCGATGTTGTCGAAGCCGTAGCCCACGTCATCCCCGGCGAACTCGTCCGCGAGCTTGAGCGACACGCCGAAAAGGTCGCGGATGGTGTGGTTGTATTCGGTGCGATTGAGCCGCCGCGCGGTGACACGGCCCGGCGGCACCGGTTTGGAGGGATCCACATGAACGAGCGCCCGCTCCAGCCACGCGATGGCGGACTCGCGCTCGGCGACGGCAGGCCGTTTTTTGCCATCAGGCGGCATGGCACCGGCCTTGAGCTGCTTGAGCACTTTCTCCCAAGGCTTGCGGTTCGCCAGCATCGCGGCGGGCGTGAGAAAAGGCTCCAGATCGAAGTCACCCTCCGCCGTGGCGGTGTCGTGGCAGCCCATGCAATACCGCTCCACCATCGGCAGCACCTTTTGATCAAACTCAGACGCGCGAAACTCCTCGGCCGTGGCGAGAGCAAACGGGGCCAAGAGGAGGGCGCATGCGGATCGGCTCATAGCTGGAGGCTGCAGCGCGGGTTTTTCACGTTCGGTAATTCGAGTTGCAAAATGGTAAAACGAACGGGGGTCACCTTTCTGACTTCTTCACCTTCGGCGGGCCTTTGTCGCCGGGTTGGGAGACGGCGACTTCGACATCGGGGCGCGCTTGTTTGAAGGCGGTGATGGCGTCTTCGTTGGCGGGTTGTTTGCGGGCGTCCACGGTGAGCGTCTTGAGGCTCTTGATGCCGGCGATGGCTTGGAAATGTTCGGCGGTGAAGCTCTTGACGCTTTCGAGGCCGAGCACGGTGAGTGGCAGCTTTTGCAGCGCGGCGAGTCCGGTGGGCGTGATGTTCGTTTGCGTGCCTGCGGGTGCGGCGAAGTCGAGGCGCAGGTCGGTGAGTTTCGGGAACTGAGCGGCGATGTGCGCGAGGTGCGTGTCATCCGGCACGAGCGGGGAGTGATACCAGTTTCCTTTCGTGAGGTTCGGCAAGTCATGCAGCGTGGTGATGGCGTTGCGCAGTTTCGTTTTGTCGCTGCGGTTCAAATCACGCAGGCCCATGCAGCCGCCGATGGTCAGCGACTCGACGGGCAGGCCGGAAAACGGCTCCAGCGAACCAAAGCCCGCGCTGTGCCAGATGGCGAGTTGCTTGAGCTTCGGCAGCGATTTGAGGAAGCCCCACTCGCCATCTGCGAGCGGCGCACCGTTGATGCCCATTTGCTCCAAGCTCGTGAGTTGGCCGATGAGTGCGTATTCCTCCGCATTAAGCGCAGGTTTGCCGGGCGCTTTGAGGCTCACGGCATGGCCCTCGGCATTCTTGGTGATGGTGACGCCTTTCTCGGTGAGATAGGCGATGGCTCCGGCTTCGTCGGTGGGCAAAGCGGCGTGGAGGTTTGATATGGCGACTAGCGCGAGAATGAGCGAGGCGTGTGTTTTCATGGTGAGTTGGTTGGGAAAGGAGTTGGGGGTGAATTGACTATCCATTAACGAACGACCGCCACGCTGCCGTCGCGGAGTGTGAGCACCCAGCGACCGTCGGCGGCGGGGGCGAGGGCGTTGAAGATGGGTTCGCAGGGCAGTGCGATGTTCCAGCGCGGTTTGCCGGTTTGGCGGTCGAGGGCGGTGAGCTGCCAGGCTTTGAAGCCGGGATGCTTGACGAAGCGGCCATACGATTCGCGAATGCCGTGGGCGACGATGGCGGTGTCGGCAGTGAGCGCGATGGCGTTCACGTCCATCTCGTCGATGCGCCAGCGGGCTTTGCTCATGTCGAGCGTGGTTTTGAAGTTGCCGATTTCGGCTTTCGCGGGGTCTTTCGCGGCGGCTTTTCCTTTGGGCGCGGTGGGGTCGGCGGCGGCGGCGTCGGTGGTGGCTTGGGTTTTTGCGCCGGGCTTGGCGGTGTATTCGTTTTTCCACGCGGCCATCGACCAGAGGCTCAGGCCGATGGTGCTGTTCGCGCTGCGGCCATCTTTGCCGACGCCTCCGACGATGAGCACGTCATCGCCCTGCACGGCGGGCGCGATTTGACTGTGCGGCACGGCCCATTGCGGCAGTGGAGTGGCGCTGATGCGGCCCTGCACGTCGGTCATCCACGCGACGTATTTCGCGGCGCTCTTGTCGTGGCGCATGTCGGGATTGCTGAGCAGCGCGTGGCCGCCCTGGAGCACGGTGTGGTCGTCAAGCACGAGGATGTCCTGCCCGGCGCTGGCGGTGCGGAAGCCGAGGGCCCATGGGTCGCCGGCGAGCTTGCGGAAGTCGGGGGAGAGCGGGAGGCGAGCGCCGCTTTTCGCATCGAAAATCGCGGGGAATCCGAGATGGCCGCGCACCCACAAATGTCCGCCGACCATCTCGAGCTGGCCGCATGGGCTGAAGGCGTGGTCCTCGCGTTCGTAGAGGGTGTTCTTCGCTCCAGGAGCCACACCGTAGCCAGGCGCGGTCCAACGCGTCCACTTCGCCGCGCCGGTGGCGGTGTCGAGCGCGAAGGCGACGGAGCCATTCTGCATCCACTGTCCGGCGATGCCGTAGAGCGTGCCTTCGTGCGCCATGACGGCGGTCATGGGCCACGCGCTCATCAGTTTGCCATAGACCATCATCGCGTGCTCCGCCGGTGCGCCGCGCCAGCGCCAGGCGAGTTTTCCCGTGGCGGCATCGAGACAATGCACCCAGCCATCGGCGCTGCCCGCATACACGCGGCCATCGGCAAACGAAGGCGCGGAGAAAACTGCGCCGCCAGTCCAGTAAGTCCACGCGCTTTTGCCATCGGCGAGATGCGTGGCGCGCACGGAGCCATCGCTGCTGGCGTGAAAAGCCATGCCGCCAGCGGTGACGGGCGGCGTGGGCCGGTCGAGCCATTCCATGCGGTGCATGTCGTGACCATCGGGCACGGGCAACGCGTGTTCGCCTTTCATGATGGTGCGCAGCTCTGCGGCGGCGGGCGCTTTCATTTCCGCCGCGCCGCTGCGCCGCACATCGCCGCGATACTGCGGCCAGTCGCCGCTCGCCGTGCGCAGAGCTGCGGCGGGCGCGTCGCCTTTCACCAGCGGATGCGTCGCGTGCTCTGCTGCCTGCGCGATGATGTTATTCGCCGACGCAAATCCCGCCGCGCCACGCACAAAGGGCCAGCAGTCGCACTGGCTCGGACTATACACGAGCATGCCGCCCGCCGCGAAAGTGCCGACGCCGCACGGGGATTTCACGCCGAGGGACACATGGCCGAGCGCACCGTCAAGGCCCGGCACCCAAGTCACGATGCCGCAGCCCGCGCCTTCCATTTTCACCTCGCCCACCTTGCTGCCGGTGAAGGCATCGAACACGCCGCCGGGCGAGAGATAGGTGGCATCGAGGAAGAAACATTTCGGCGCGGCGAGACTGTCCTCCCAGAGCAGCGTGCCCTTCACGCTGTCGAAGATGAAGCCCGCAGGACGCCCCGGCACAGCGAAGCGCATCGTTCCCTTCGGCCCCACGATAAGCGTGCTGACGCCCTCCGTGTTGATGTTCGCGAAGCGGCTCGGACGCGGCAGCCGCTCGATGAATTTCGGGTCCGCATATTCCCACAGCAGCTTCCCATCCGCGCCGAGGCACGCGAGCCGCGTCTTCTCGCTGTAGAAATACACGCAGCCCTCGCGCACGGCGATGGTGTGGTAATCAATCGTCGTCGCTTCCTTGTGCCGCCACAGCTCGCGCTCCGACTTCAAATCCCACGCCACCAGCGTGTGGCCAGACTCGAAATTCTTCTCGCGCTTCTTCTCATTCGCGCCGCCGAAAAACGTCAACGCCGTGCGCACCTCCAGCGGCGGCCCGAGCAACGCGTGCAGTCTGCCGTTTTCCAAACCGAGCCAGTTCACGCGCAGGGCCGCGTTGTCGCCGAGCACGATTTTCCGCACCTCAGCGCCCGTCTCCGCGTCCAGCACGAGCACATGACAACCCGCGCTGTCGGCCAGATAAACGTGCTGCGCATCCACCACACACAGCGGCATGTCCGGCTCGATGTTCTTCGGCAAATCACGCTCCCAAAGCAACTGCCCGTTGTGCAACGAGCGAGCGCGAATGGCACCCGCGATTTCATTGCGGTCCGGTTTCTTCGTCACCCAGTCGGAGAGTTCAAAGCGTCGCCCGCCCGCCGCCAGCATCCCGCCCTGAAAGCTCGTCTGCATCGGCGTGGCGAGGTATTGCAAAAACGGCGGCCCTTGAAAAGCCGTGTCGCCGGAGACGGGATTGTTGTCCGCGCCATGCAGCCGGTGCGTCCAATCGTCCGCGCCCGCCAGCGCCGGTTTGGAAATCATGCGCGTGCCGAGGAACGCCCGCCCGCGCACCGGTGTGAGCACGCGCAGGATTTCTTTTTCATCCGCCGACTCCGGCGCGATGACGAGGTCGATGAAGTGGTCGCCAAACGGCAGCGTCCCGTCAGCGCGATGCTCCACATAAACCGAACGACCGAGCAGCCCAGCCGCCGCAGCCTTCTCGCGCACACCATCCGCCTTCACCGAATCCGCTTCCGCGAAATGCACGAGAAACTTGCCCTCCTTTGCGAGCGCAAATGCCGCCGAGGAATCCGCCGGATTGATGAAGCACGCGATGCCACCGGCGAGCTTGGATTCTTTAATAAGGTTAGCCACCGCCGCGTGCGCGTGAGCGATGAACGCGAGCAAGGAAAGCAGGAGCAACCGCAGAGTTTGGACGGTCGCAGAGGTGCGCTGGGGAGAGCTTTTCATTGGCGGTTGGTGTGTGGGTTGATTGCTCAAAGGATTGGTGTCTGCGTCCTGTCTCAACGCGGTTGAGTCTTTTCTGAAGATGCCAGCGCTTCGAGACGCGCGAATTCTTCTGCGGTCATGAGTGTCTTCAGCCGGGCGGCGTAGAGCTTGTTGCCATGCAGTGCCCTGGCGTAGGGCTCGATCACCAGCTCGAGACCGGGCAGGGCGGCGCGCACTTTCTTCGCGTCCTCGGGAAACAGCACCGCGCCCCGTCCGATGACGAGCTTTTTCAAATGGCTGCCGTTTTCCGCGACCTTGGCCAGGGCGTTGTCCCAACTCAGGTAAAGCTCGTTGATGCCGAGTTCGCGGAGGGTGGAAATGGCAGCGATGCGCGGCACGGCGTCATACCAGGAGAAGGACTTCATCGTGTTGTGTTGCGCGCCAACGGTGAAGCTCTCCAACGCCGGATGGGTGCAGAGTTGGGCGATGCCTTCCTTTGTCATGGGCACGTGGTTGTAGGTGAGGCGACGCAACGAGCCCATCTTCGCGAGGGCCAACTCGCCGGGCGGCCCCATGTGGGAGCCGCCGATGCGCACTTCTTCAATCTTGGAGGAGACGAGGGCTTCCCAGCCGCTGCCGGAGAAATCGCTCATCGGAATCTCCTTGTAGTGCCACTGCCCACTGTGGTCGAAGCCCACAGACTTCAGCTCCTTGCATGCGGCCAGCTTGGTGAGACGGTCGTTCGTGACCGGAATGCCGTTGCTGTAATAGCCAATGACGTGTCCGGTTTTGGGGTCAAGGGTCACCCGGATCAAGAGTTGATCTTTGGACCAGACCAGAGTTTTTGCGCCCTTGGTCGTTGACCACTCCGGTGGTTTCTCGAACAAGCCTTCGGCGATGGCAGCGAGAGCCGCTTGTTCTTCGGGAATGGGGAGTTCTGCGGCTGAAAGCGACAGAGCGACGAAGGTGAGTGCGATGGTTAGGATGGATTTCATGGTTTTGGATTGAGGCCGCGGCGGGCGAAGATTTTGGCGTTGGGCAGGACTTTCTGGGCTTTCGCGAGGAAGGCGTCGTCGATCATTTCGATGGAAAGACTGCGCAGCTTCTGTAGCCGAGCGAGTTGCGGGATCATGTCGTCTTCCATGCGGTGCAGGTTGAGATAAAACAGCTCAAGCTCCGGCAGACGATCCGCCACGGCTTGGAGTCCCTTGGCGGTGATCGGGTTCTTCGGATCGAAACCGGTATGGGAGAGAGCGAGAGTGGTGAGGCGGGGTAATCCGGTCAGAATCATGACCCCTTCGTCACCGAAGTTCGAACTTCCGACATGGATGTGCTTCAAGGTCTTGATCTTGGCGAACTCGCTGAGCAGGGCGCTGTCGCCGACATTGACGTGAACGATCAGCAGCTCTTCGAGATGCTTGGCTTGGCCAAGGGCCTTGGCTTGATCGAGATTGATCGGCACTCCGTTGAAGTGCAGGATCTTCAGCTCTGGGAAGGCGACTAGTTCCTTAATGTGATCTGCCGAGATGGGAGGGTTGTTGCCATCCTTGTAAAACCTCCCCGTGGAGGCATTCCAACTGCCGCCGAGTGCCTTGGCAACCAACGCGGGGCTGGTGAGCTTTGACACTGGAAGGAACTCGATGGAGATCGGGCTTGGCGCAGGCACCTTTTCACCGGTGAAGGTGAGCATCCCGGTGAGTGGATCGATCGAGAAAATGGCGATGTCGTTCGACTGCTGACCGCAAGCCAGCAGCCAGCGCCCGGTGGGATCGATCTGGAAACTGCGGGGAACGCGGACCTCGGCGGGGACGATTTGGAGACGTTCGAGCGAGCCTTTGTTGAGATGGCCGATGGCGGCACGAAAGACCGCGATGGAGTCATTACCTTTGCCGCGATTGGCCGCATAGACAAACTGTCCGCTGGGATGGACGCGGATTTCCGAGGCTGACATCTCGGACGGCTCGCTCTTCTCTTCCACGGTGGAAATCGTTTGTGTGACCCGGAGGCCGTCCTTGAGATCGATCACGGAGACGGTCAGACCGATTTCGCTCAGCACGAAGGCATGTTTGCCGTCGGTGCTGAAGTTCAGGTGGCGCGGCCCGGAACCCGGCGGCAGGACGACTTCCCCGGCGGGTCTCAAGGTCGTGCGGGCGGGGTCGAAACCATAGACGAGCACCTTGTCCAAGCCGAGGTCAGGCACGAAGACACGCCGATTGTCGGGACTCGGATAGATCGAATGCGGGTGAGGGCCTTGCTGACGGGGAAGAATGCTGGAGCCCGCGTGCTGGTGCACCGAGTGTGAAGGCTCAAGGCTCCCGTCCTCCTTGATGCGCAACGCGGCAATTTTCCCATCCCGATAATTCGCCACAAAGAGGGCAGACCCGGTTCGGTCGGTGTGGAGATGGCAAGGGACCACTCCTTCGGAGGGTTGGGTGTTGATCCGGCTCAGGGAGTCGCCCTCGCCGATGGCAAAGGAAACCAGCCGGCTTTCTCCGTCCTCGGCGGCGGCGGAGAAGAGGAACCGCCCGTTGGGTGTGATCGCCAGGAAAGCCGGGTGCGCGATTTCCGCAGCGGGCTGGGGAGGCGTCAACTTGCCGGTGTCAGGGTCGAGCTTGGCGTGGTAGATGCCGGATGGTGCGTCGGGCTTGCCGTTGCCGCGGGTGGCGATGTAGAGGTCGAGGGCGTCCGCCGGAGGAGCGACGACCAGGACCAGACCGGCGAGGACCGCACCGAGCGAGCGGGCAGGAAAGAACAGGGGTGGATGCGAGATGCGGTAGGGTTGCATGGGAATGGAAATCAGCGGTAAAAAACCTCGTTTAGTTTCAGCCAGCGCGGGCCATAGATGGGTGCGGGCCGGCCGAGTTCGAGGGCACCGAGGTCGGGGGCGGTGCCGGTGAAGTCGTCGTTGAGGGTCGGGAGCACGGTGCCGGCATCCACGGCTTTGCTGGTCGGACGCAGCGCGAAGTTCAGGTCGGTGGCGTGCGAGATTTTCATCGAGTCGGGGTCGGGTGCGGCGAGATTGGTGAAAGCATCGTATTCGAGTTCGATGCCGTGCGACTCGTGGCCCGTTGCGCGTGACCATTCGGCGAGCGTGCGGAACTCGCGGCCATGTTCCTTCATGGTCAGCGCGTCGTGGCGGAACTGGCCGTCCGGCGGTGCGGCCCAGCGGTAGTTGGCTTCGATGCCGCGATTGGGGCGGTAGCCGTTGTAGTCGTAGGTCGAGTAGGCGGTGACGTTCATCACCGACACGAGCGGCCTGCCGGGGCGGTCGGAGCCGAGGAAAAGGTTATTGCGGAAGTGCGCGTTGCTGAACGGGTCGGGCATGAGCAAGTCGCCGATGGCGGTGTTGTGATAGACGAGCAGACCGCTCGCACGGGCGTTGAACTTGAAGGGCGAGTTCAGTCCGATGTTGTAGAGCACATTCCGAAAGTAATAGGCCGGGCCGCCGAAGATGGGCTGGCCGCTGAGTCCCGCGTGTGCGGCATTCACGCCGCGATTGCGGAAGACGCGGATGTTATGCACGCCGCCATCCGCCTCGATGAAATCATCCGCGCTGAGGTGGATGTCGTTGTTGTAGATGTCGATGGCGACGGCCCAAGCAGCCGGGTCGGCATCCGGCGAGCCGTGCGTGTCAATGCCGATGCCATCATGGAAAAACGCAATCGCATTGTGCGCGATGACGTGCCCGCTGCCATAGACGCGCACGGCGTAATAGCTCAGTAGCGGATTCGCGCCGTATTTCGGCTCCAGCCAGCGCTCCTTGCCGTTCTCGACGATTTTTTCCGAAGTCCAGCCGCGCAGTCGATGACGGTCTTTGCGACCGAGGAAGATGTTGTCGGCGATGTAGAAATTCCGCGAGCCGCTGAACTGCGTGTTGATGCCCATGCCGACGTTTTCAAACCGGCAGCGCCGCACGACGAGTCCCGTGCAGCCCGCGACATCGCGCAGCCCAGCCTGAAACACGATGTCGGCATTTTGAAAGGTGATGTCCTCGAAGATGTGATGGTCCGCCGCCATCACATTGAACAGCGTGTGCGTGGTGCCGCCGCCGTCGAAGATGACTTCGCCATCGCCCGCCGCCTTGATGACGATGGGCCGCTCCGCCGTGCCTTTGGCCGTGAGCAGGTAAGTGCCATCGAAGGGCACGCCATGCGGGTCCACATACGAGAGCGGGTTCGCGAGATAACGCCCCGCATGGACGAGAATGACATCGCCCGGCTTCACCTTGCGCTCCGCCAGCACGCTCCAGTCGCCGACGAACGCGCCTTGATACGCCTCCATGAGCCGCCCGGCGGAAGGCTCCTCGCGTTTCCCTTCATAGTTCGGCGGATACAAGTGCAGCACCCGCCCGCCCGCCGCTTCCTTCGGCTCGCCGCGTGTGCGCACCTTCACCGTTTTCACTGCCTCGCCCTGCACGCCATCCGCATCCGCGAGCGTGAAGCGGCACTCGTATTCCGTCTCCGGCTTGAGATTGAGAATGCTGCCCGCAAACCGGTCCGGCACCGTGTAATCGAGATAAGCCGACGCACGGAAGATGTGCTCGCCACCCATGCGCAACAGCGGCAGCGCGGGCCGCCACTTTTCAGCGCCCGCTTCGCGAAACGTCACCGCGACCGTGGCATTGCGATTCGCATCCCCCGCGATGTCCCACTCGAAGCCGAGATTCAGCAACGTCGGCGGCTCGATGCGAAACGCGCCGGGCGTGACCGCATCGGAGGCTGCCGCGAAACTCGCAAATGCGAGGGCGACGACTGCCAGCGTCATCCTCACACCAACACCTCCTTCACCACTTTCCCAAACACATCCGTCAGACGCCAATCGCGGCCGGCGTAGCGGTGGGTGAGCTTTTCGTGGTCGAGGCCGAGGAGGTGGAGCAGCGTGGCATGCAGGTCGTGGACGTGGACTTTGCCCTCGGCGGCGCGGCTGCCGTCCTTGCCGAGTTCGCACTGTCCGTGAGCGTATCCGCCCTTCACCGCCCCGCCGGCCAGAAACATGGTGAACCCATGCGGGTTGTGGTCGGTTCCGTCGGTCTTGCCGTTGTCACTCATGGTGCGGCCAAACTCGCCGCCCCAGAGAATCAGCGTGTCTTCCCACAAGCCGCGCGTCTTGAGGTCGTCGAAGAGCGCGGCGATGGGCTGGTCCACCGCCCAGCACAGAGCCTCGGTGTCGCGACGGTGGTCGGTATGGGTGTCCCAGTATTCCATGTTCAGCTCGATGAAGCGGACGCCCGCCTCGGCGAAGCGCCGCGCGAGGAGGCACTGCCGCGCGAAGACATCAACACTCGTCTTGCCGCCCCAGCGCACGGCACGGGTCGCGGCCAAGTCCACGCCGTAAGCCTCGCGGACGTGCTGCGGCTCCTTGGTGAAATCCATGAGACCGGAGAACTCCATCTGCATCTTGAACGCGGTTTCGTGCGACTGGATGATGCCTTCGATTTCCGGCGAGGGCGCGGTGTCGAGCAGGCGGCGGTTGAGCTTTTGCACGAACTCCATCTGTCGCTGCTGCTGCGCGGGCGGAATGTCGGCGTTGCTGAGATTGCGCACATCACCAGGATGCACGGACTGCTGCGCGCGCCCGATGGCGGTGCCGGTGTAGCTCGACGGCAGGAAGGCGCTGCCGTAATTCCGCGTGCCGCCAAAGCTGCTCGGCATGTTCAGCGCGATGAAGCCCGGCACGTTTTGATTCTCCGTGCCGAGTCCATAGAGCACCCACGACCCCAACGACGGACGCGGCAGCACTGGATGCCCGCAGTGCAGCATGAGCGTGCCATTCGCATGAATCGGCGTGTCGGTGTGCATGGCTTTGAGCACGCAGAGGTCATCTGCATGACGCGCCAGTTGCGGCAGCCAGTCGCTCACCCACAGCCCGCTTTCGCCATGCTGGCGCATCCGCGCCCAGCGCGCGTCCTTCTCCAGTTCCGGGTAGCGGTCGAAGGTGTCATACTGCGACGGCGCACCTCGCATGTGCAGAAAAATGACGCGCTTGGCCTTGGCGGGAAAATGCGACTGTTTCGGAGCGAGCGGTGAGATGGACGATGCCGGTGCGACCGCTGAGGCATTGGTCTGCATCAGCGAAAGCAACGCGAGATTGCCAAAGCCACACGAGAGCTTTTGCAACGCGGCGCGGCGGGAGAGCTGCAAGGGCGATTCGAGGAGGCGCGGAATGTTCATCACCTAAGATGACGAACAGAACCTCTGAATCTGACCGACAAAACACCACCCCTTGAACTGTCATGTCCCGCGCCGCTCGCCAGTTCTTCTCCTCGGCCAGAACTCCTGTGCCTTTTCATCCGCCGCGCTTGCGGCGTCCTTTCCGCTCCGTGCGTTCCTCCAGCAGCCTTTGCTCGCGAATCAACTCCAGCCGCAACTGCTCCTCCGTCGGCAGCACCAGCTTGTAGCGCGTGGCGAAGAGCTTTTCGTTTCCGTGCAGCACCGAGTAGCGCACGATGGACGCATCTTTCGCCGCGCACAGGATGATGCCCACCGTCGGGCCGTCGCCCTTGCCGCGCTGCTGTTCATCGAACATCCGCACATACATGTCCATCTGGCCGATGTCGCCATGCGTGAGTTCGCGCGGCTTGAGGTCGAACAGGACGAAGCACTTGAGCAGGTAGTTGTAGAAAACGAGGTCGAGGTAAAAATCCTTCGTCTCCGTGCTCATGCGCATCTGGCGGGCGACGAAGGCGAAGCCCTTGCCCAGTTCCAGCAGGAACGATTGCAGATGGTCAATCAACCCCTGCTCCAAGTCCGACTCCAGCAGCCGTCCCGTCTCCGGCAGGCCGAGAAATTCCAGCAGCACCGGGTCGCGCACGAAATCGCGCGGCGACGGCGGAAGCTCCGCGATTTTCTCCTCCGCCTCCACCCGCACCGCCTTGCGGTCCTTGCTGGAAAGCAGCCGCTCATAGTAGAGCCGCCCCACCTGACGCTCCAGCGCCCGCGAACTCCAGTTCTGCGCGACGGTCTCTTTCGCATACCACTCCCGCGCCTGCACATCCTCGACGCGCATCAGGGTGCGGTAATGCGTCCAGTTCAATTCGTGACGTAGTGCGTCACAAATTGGGAACGCGAGGTAAAACAGCCTCATGTAGCGGAGGTTCGACGCATCGAAGCCGCGCCCGAACTCCTCCGTGAGTTTCTCCGCCAGCCGTGGCAGCAACTTCGCCCCATACTCCGCCCGCGCCGCGCCGCCCTGCTCAAACTCGACAATGTGCCGCCCCACGCCCCAGCAAGTCCGCACCTGCACCACATCCACCGCCCGCAAGACCTGTCGGCGGCTCTCGGCGATGAACTCGCGCAACTCCCGCAACAGCCCGTCGAAGCCGGGCTTCGCGGGCTGGAGAGCTTTGGATTTGGTCGAGCGTTTGGGTTTCATGTCGTTTCGGCGTTGGGTTCAGTCATCCCAATTGAATCCGTATTGGCGCGGCGGCTCGTTCTCTGATTCGGGATAGAGTTCGCGAAATGGAGTCAGTTCGTGCGGGAGGCGAACGTGGTCGAGGCTGGGGCGGAAGAAAGAGAGACCGTAAGCGACGGCGAAACGCCCGAACTCGACACCGCGCGGACGAGTGAGGTCTTGGGCGGACGGGAGATTGTGAACCTGCGGCTCTTGAATTCCAGCGTGGGAGAGGCCTGCTGAAAAGTTATGGCGATAGCCTTGGTGATGAGAGCCGCCGCCGAAAACGAAAAGCGAGGCACGGTCCCATGTTCGCGTTCCGGGAGCGCCGTTGTTCGGCTGGTATCGCTTCGCTCGCAAGTAGAGGGCATGAAGGTTCATCCGCAGTTCTTCCATCAGTTCGTTTTCAACACGCCGCTCCACCGCGCGGTGTGGGTCGTTGAGATTTTGCACTCCCAGCGGGCAGACGATGGCCGAATAGTAGTCCAAGCGGCGCGGAGCATTGCCCCCATTCGCATGGCCACTGAAACGAAGGAAAGCATTCAAGTCCACTGTTCCCGCGCCCACATCCATCGTGATGTAGAGGCCGTCGCGGGCGTTGGGAGTGCGGAAAACTGTTTGCACGGCAGCGGCGACTTCCGGGTAGAGAAGGCATTGCCACTCGAAACGGGACTCCAAGGCGGCGTGGTCGCCCGCGAAGACTTTCGCCACCTGCTCAGACCACAACTGCTGTGGTGTGGCTTCACGCATGGAGGCGTCCATGCCGCGCCGCAGTTCGTGGGCGGCGATGAATGAGTCACGGAAAAGCCGTTCGGTGGCTCCGTTGTCCGCCAGCAAGCCTGTCGGCACGGCCAACTGGTAAATGAGGAAATCGTTCTCGTTGCCCGGAGTGAAATCGAAATCCCGCCACGGCGAGCGGGAGCGGATGAAGTCTTCCGTCGCGGCCATGACGTGCGCGAAGTAGAACGCCAGAAGTTCCCGCGCGAGTTCAGCATCGAGGCGTGAACGACGCAACGCATCGAGCGCGGCGGGAATGCGAACGTGCGTCGCATCCATCGCTTCTCCGTTGGCGACATGCGCGGCCAGCATCTTGAGATACGGAACTTTGGCGCATTCGCCGGGCGCAGCGGGCGGCAACAAGCAGTCGCGCCCGATACCGACGAGGCTCGGCAGCAATCCGTCGGCGTGTCCCGGAAAGGTGACGACCTCGGCGTTCTGGCCCGGCGTGTTGTTATCCCGCAGCACGACTTTCGTGAAGCTCGTGCCGAAATCTACGCCTGCGACTAGGAGATACCGGGGCATGGATAAGCATCAATCAGGGTTCAAGAACTCGGCGCGTTTCCCGGCTCTACATCAATGAAGCCACACGCAACTTCGGACGGTGTTTCTTTCAAGCCGGCGGCTCTGTCCTGTAGCTTTGCCAACTGTTCCTTCTGTTTCATTTCAAGATTAGCGAGCGTCGTTCGGAAGCCTCGAAGTTGGTTCTCCCCGACCCTGCGTTCCTCGGCGGTCGCGATGCGGCGGCGCTGGGCTTCGATGCGGCGGTTGAAGTGCGCGTTCAACTGCTGCCGCCGGATGGCCAGCTTTTGCGACTGGTCATCACGGAACATCCGTTGCACCGATTTCAACTCATTCACCAGCACAGAGCGCAATCCGGCGAGGTCGGGCGAGTGGTCGGCAGTCTGTCGTGGAAACCTGCTCTCTCCGTCGTCGAGTGCGGTGTTGAGCAGCGATTCAGCGCGGGTGCCGGTCAGGACTTCACCCGTCGGCAGGCACTTCGCCGCGTAGTGAAAGGCGTCGCGGCGCGTGATGCCTTCCATCGTCATCCGATAGACGAGATAGAAATGACGGCCCGCTGAAAACTCATCTGACCGCACGCGCACGGCGGAAACCTTGTGCCAGCCGTTGTTGGTCGCCTCGTTCTCCTTCGTTATCCAGCGGAAGAAGGGATGAAGGTGTGTGACGAGAATCAATCCGCGGAACTGCCGCCGATGAAGCTGATGAACCGCTGGGTCAAAGGTGAGCCGAACCACACGAGTCGCCCGTGAGAAGCCGTCAGGCCAAGGCAAATCATGAAGCCGGCAGTAGTTCTCAAAGTCCGACATCGCGCGATGGCTCAACTTGCACTCGATGCAGTCTGGCGCGGGATTGTCGGGGATGAGCAGACTTGCATCGTTGCCGGTGTAGCGAGCGGCAAAGAAGTCCTCGGCGTGTAACCTCAGTTCGTCCGGCTTGATGAAACGGCCCAACCGCTGGCTCTCGCCAATCTGCTCTGACAGCAAATCCTGAAACGCAATCAAGGCACCCGTGGAATTCTCCAACTCGGATTCTATCTTCGCCCGTTGGCAGACTGCATCGGCAGTTTGCTCGGCTTGTTCCGCCACCTGCTGCATCGTCAGGTCATCGCGGAAAATCTGCGCGGTGAGCTTGGCGACCTCCTCCCCGAGGATGCCTTCCAGCGCGCCGATGGATTGCTCGAAAATGCCAATCTTCGCGTAGAGATGCGTGTAGATGCTGCCGTCAATCGTGTCGCGGACGTGGAAGTTGATGATGACGATGCTCGGCGACTTCTGGCCGATGCGGTCAATGCGCCCGATGCGCTGCTCCACGCGCATCGGATTCCACGGCAGGTCGTAGTTCACGACGACGCGGGCGAACTGAAGATCCACGCCTTCCGCCCCAATTTCCGAGCAGAGCAGAATGCGGTTGTCGTCCGTTTCAAAACCCCGAAGCAGCTTGTCGCGCTCGACCCGGTCCTTGATGTCGCCCGTCACGGCCACTGTGCGGATGCCGTCGGCTTCGAGTCGGCGTTGCAAGTAGGCGATGGTGCCTTTGAAGAAGGCGAAGATGATGACCTTGTCGCTCGAAGCGATGTCGGCATCCGGGCCTTTGTCGGTGCGGAGCTTTTCGTTGGCGGCGATGTGCCGGAGCGCCTTCCGCAATTCGGCATACTTGGAGTCGTTCGCCTCAAAATTGTAGGTCGAGAGTCGCCGCAGTTCTTCCGGCGTCGGCAGATTGCTCTCATCCTCGAAGTCGAACTCATCGGCGAAATCCTCCGCCAATTCCTCCAACTCCTCGAAGCCGCCCCATTTGCCGCCTGCGACGGCCGTAGCCATCACGGGTAGGCTGCTGGACATTTTCAACGCCGGATGAATGAGATGGAAACTCGTCACGCTGTCTCCCCGCTTGCGGACTTCGCTGCGCACCAGCGCCAGCACGGCGCGATAGAACGCCGACTCCTCTTTCGTGAGCGTGACTGGCAAAGTCACAGGCTGCCGGATGACGCGGTTCTCAATTACGTCCCGCTTCCGCGTGCGGTTGATAAAATTGCCCAGCAGATTCATCCGCTCTGCGACGTGCCTCAACTCGACCCGCCCACGCGGCGAGCCGTCGAACTGGCCCAGCGCTTCGACCATTCGCTCGCGCATGTCCGCCGATGGCAGCGCGGCGATGAGCGGCTGAACATCCGCCGACTGCCAAGCTGTTGCGTTGAGCGCATTCTGCAATTGGACGACGGGAAGGTTTTGCCGCCGCAGAAGGTCGAACACGAACTCATCACGAAAAACTTCCGGATCAATCAGCCGCATCAGCGCGTAGAGATCGCGGCTGACATTGTGAATTGGCGTCGCCGACAAACACACCGACGCGCCCGCTGCCGCCGAAAGAATCTCGCCCGCGACATAGGACGCGGAAGCCGTGTTCTTCATCGAGTGCGCCTCATCGAAAACCACCATGTCGAGAAACGGCTTCGGGTCGGGTTGATTGCGCGCCTCGTCGCCTTGCTCGCGCACGCGATGCAGCAGCTTCACCCTTGGCGGCAACTTCGCGACGTTCGCTCCTTCTCCTTCTGCAGTGGCCTCCCGCAACTGTTGCAACAAAACGCGATCCTTCTGAAACGGACGCAGCGCATGATACGAAGTGACCAGCACGAAACTCACGCCCGGCCCTTTGCGGTCGAAGCGTTCAAGCAGTTCGACCAATCGCTTCGCGTCCGTTGCTTCCGCCGCGAGTTGAAATCTGTCCTGCAACTCCCGCAGCCATTTCGGAACCAGTGTCGGCGGGCAAACTACAAGCAGTCTCCGCGCTCTCTCTCGCGCCTGCCACTCTGTCCAAATCAATCCCGCCTCAATGGTTTTGCCGAGACCCACTTCATCCGCAATCAGCAGGCGATTCGTGGCCGACTCGATGAAGCGCAGCACCGGCTTGAATTGGTGCGCGTAGAAATCAATCTCCGAAGTCTTCATCGAGTAGAAGACATCCGTGAGCATCCCGCGCAGCTTCTCGAACGTGATGCGCCGCCGAAGGTCATCCACCGTGCCGTAGCGCCCCGTGCGCACGTCGCTGTCCATGCTGGGCCTTGCGCTGCTCTCCCGAACGACAAGCTGCGATACATCAGCGAACTCAAACTGACTCCCCCAGTCCACTTCCGCCATCACGCACATCGCAGTGAGCCGATTGCCCGTGAGCACGCCGAGCCGACCGGGGTTCGCCCGGTGAAACACAGCTTTGCCTAGCGCGATGTCATCCGGTTCCATGCTGATTCGTAGAGTGAAGCGTGGTGGAATCCTTTGCAACCGCTGGATAGACACCGATTCGTGTCCCTCCCGAGCCTAGTGACGGCGAAGCCGCCGTAGCGGTGAGCCGTCTGTTTTTTCTTTTCGCAGAACAAAATCGCCACGATTCATGGCAGCAGGCGGAACTCGGCGGATTGGAAAAGGCCCTGGCAGAGCAAGGGCAGCGAATCGGGTGCGGCTCCGAGAAAGGCGACGCCGTCGGATGATTCCTCGGCGGTGGGTTCGCGGCTGAGCACGCGCATGAAGACCTGGCGCACACGGCCTTCGTCATTCTTCGTGTGGCGCAGGATTTCCTCGGCGAGATGCCGCGCACTTTCGACGACGAGCGGATGATTCATCAGCAGCAGCGCCTGAGATGGCACGGTGGCGGTTTCGCGCTGCGTCGCGGGCTCGTCGTTGTTCGGGAAATCGAAGGCGGCGAGCGATTCATCCAGTGTTTCGTTGCGGATGATGGCGAGATAGACGGCGCGGTGCCGCACGCTCGACTCGTCCTCGCGCATTTTGGCGATGTCTTTCTGGCTCAGGCCGCCGAACCGTTTTTCCATGAGCATCGGCGCGGTGCCCTGGCGCGGCGTGAGGTCGAGCTGGCCGGCGGAGGCGAGCACGCTGTCGCGAATCAATTCGGCATCGAGCCGGCGGCTGTTCATGCGCCAGAGCAGCCGGTTCGCGGGGTCGGCGGCCAGCCCTGGGGTCGTGTCGGTGGGCGCGCTTGTCTGGCGGAAGGCGCGGGAGAGCACGAGGTCGCGCACGAGTTGCTTCATGGACCAGCCTTGCGCGTGCATGAAGCGGTGCGCGAGGAAATCGAGCAGCTCGGGATGGCTGGGCGGCTCGCCGTTCATGCCGAAGTTGTCCGTGGTCGGCACGATGCCCTGGCCGAAGACCTGATGCCAGACACGGTTCACGAACACGCGCGCGGTGAGCGGATGCTCGGGATGCGTGAGCCATTGCGCGAGTTCGAGCCGTCCGCTCGATTGTGCGGCGATTTGCGGCGTGGCGGAAAATCTCACGGCGCTGAGAAAGCCGCGCGGCACGGCATCGCCGGGCTGATTCCACACACCGCGCAGACGCAGCGTGGTGTTGGCGATTTTTTCCGCCTCGCGCAATCCAAAGGCCCACTCGACTTTCGGCAGCGCGGCCTCCAGCGCCTCCGCCTCGGCCTTCAGCGGTTTGATTTCCGCGTTCAGTTGGTCGCGCTCCGCCCCCTTGGCCTTTGCGGCCTTGGTTTGCAGCGGAGCTAGCTTCTTCTGGATGGCGGCGAGCTGCTGCGCCGCTGGTTTGAGCTTGGTCACCACGGCAGGGTCGCCGAGCGGCACGGAGTCGGGGTCGAAGAGGCGTTTCTGACCGAACTCGGGAGCTTTGCCGCCCTTGATTCCGCTGAGGATTTCGGTGCTGAAGAAGATGCCCGCCAGCGCGTAGTAGTCGCGCTGCGGCACGGGGTCGAATTTGTGGTCGTGGCAGCGCGAGCAGGCGATGTTGATGCCGAGGATGCCGCGCCCGAGCACGTTGATTTGGTCGTCCACCCACTCCGGCTGCACCTCCGCGACACTGCGACTGCCGCAGCCACCGAACTGCTCCTTCGACCCGATGGCGAGGAAGCCGGTGGCGATGTTCAATGCATCGCGCTCCGTCTGCGCCGAGGCTGGCAGCAAGTCGCCCGCGATTTGCTCGGTGAGGAAGTGGTCGATGGGTTTGTCTGCGTTCAGCGACGCGATGACCCAGTCGCGATACCGCCACGCATAGGGCAGGCCGTTGTTGAGTGCCTTGCCGTTCGACTCGGCGTAGCGCGCAACATCGAGCCAGTGCCGCGCCCATTTCTCGCCGAAGCGCGGCGACTCGATGAGCTGGTCGGCCCACTTCGCCAGCGCACGTTCCGCATTCTCCGGCGACTTCAGGTCACGCTTGAAGGCGTTGACTTCCGCGATGGTCGGCGGCAGGCCGGTGAGCACCATCCACAGCCGCCGTGCGAGTGCTTCGGGCGATGCATCGGCAGCGGGCGCGAGTTTCTTTTCCCGCAACGCCGCGAGCACAAACGCATCCACATCCGTGTGCGGCCAATCGCTGTCGCCGAGTTTTGGCACCGGCGGATTTTTCACCGGCTTGAGCGACCAAAGAGTCTCCGCCGAGGCGAGCGCAGGAGATTTCTTCACGTCGCGCGGGTCCGGCGCGCCCATCTTCACCCATTGCTCCAAGGCCTGCACCGCTGCGTCAGGCAGCGCCTTCTTCGGCGGCATCGCCGTGTCAGCATCGCCACGCCGCACGGCCTGGATGAGCAAAGAACCGTCCACATCGCCGGGCACAATTGCCGCGCCACTCGCACCGCCGTGTTGCCAACCAGTGCGCGAGTCGAGCGCGAGGTCGCCCTTCGTCTTGCCGCGCTCCACGCTGTGGCATTCGTAGCAATGCTCGATGAGCAGCGGACGGATTTTCGTCTCGAAAAATGCGATGCCATCAGTCCCCTCCACCGCCGATGCTTTCAAGGACGCGAGCACGAAGAGTGCAATGACAAGCTGGGTTTTCATCGTGCGCCTGCTCGTCATTTTTTTCCAGTAGGTTGCGAGGGCGAAATGCGGGTTCGGGGCCAGAAGGTCAGATAATTCGGGCGCGGTCCGGCCTCAAAGAAGAGTTCCCGTGAACCATCCTTGTTGTATCGATAGATCGCGCCACCGACTTCCTGTCCCTTCTTTTTGTCGTAGCCGTTGTCCGAACCATAAACGATTCCGTTTTGGTCCACAGCAAGATCCATCGGGTGCTTCGCTCCGCGAGCGATGAAGTCGGCCCGATCCAGTTTCCCATCGTTGAAGCCTTCTCCGGTCCATTTGAAAAAAGTTCCGAGGTGGGTTCCGTTGGAATCAAACCGCTCAATGCCATCGACACCGATGAAAAGAATGTCGCCGTTCACATCGAAGACAATGGCACGATGGCCTGCGGCCCCGTGGCCAGAGATGAGCGGTTCGGGCTTCTCAGGAGTCCCGCGCACGGGCGTGCCATCGGGTTTAAACTCCGTGACTGTATGGCCGCTCTGAGCTGAGGCGTAGAGATTCCCGTTAGGCCCGCGCTCCACGCTGTAAATATTTCCCTTCACGTCGTCGCTTTTTTCTTTGATCAGCGTTTTCCCGCCCGTCTGCCGGTCGATCTTGATGATGCCGATACTCCGATCACCCTTGCCCCGGTCGGCGATCCAGAAATCGCCGTTCGGATCGATTGCCATTCCACGGCACTGCCCCAACCCGGTGGCAAACTCGGTCACTCCCTTGTTTTGCACCGTTGCAGGTGCCTCATTGCTGTGCCGATCCACTCGGTAAAGTTTATTGCCAGTGGTGGCCCAGAAGGTGCCGTCTTCATCGACGTCAAAACCACTCAGCACGCCGGGAAGAGTGGTGTAGATGCGGGATTTGCCGTCGAGACTGAATTGGTGAAGGTGTGGCCCGATCCCAGCGTAGAGATGCTGCTCAGGATCTGCGGCGGCAAGCCTAAATCCAGAAACACAAAGCAGGGTGAAGACCAGCAAGCAAGTTTTCCACCCAGAAGGGGACATCGAGTAAGGTTGTTTCATGGTTTCTCTCATTGGATTTTGGATTGGGCATCGGGTTGAAAAGCTCGTCGCAGTCGGTCATGCCGACGCTATTCAACAGCACGGGATTGATTGTGCGGGTTCATGGTTTCTTCACGCCGCTGTGCGGATGTCCGCCGACGACGGACCAGACGGTTTCCTGCAAGGCTGCGATGAGCGCGGCGTCGGCCTTGGCGTCGAATTGCTCATACGGCGCGACGGTGAGGCCAACGGGGCTTTTGCCGGAGAGCGTGCTGAAAACGGTCAGCGCGGCGACGTAGGAGCCGATGGTGCCGGAGTCCTCGCCGTTGTGCGGCTGGTCGTTGAGGTGGATGCCGTCGGCGAAAAAGTTCAGCACCCCGGCGGCGGGATCGAACTGCTCGGGATCGAAGGGCGAGGGCTTCGGGTTGTTGCGCCGTGCTTTGATGAAGTAGGGCTGGTTGCGCGCGTAAAACTCCGCGATGCCGGGCAGCTTGCCGGTGCGGATTTTTTCATCCAGCGCCGCGAAGACTTCGCCGGCCGGAATCATGCGCACGGGCATGGGCAGGTCGGGATGGCGCTCGTTGAGGCGCTTCACGAGCTGCGTGTAAAAATCCGCGCACGAGACTTTGCCCTCCTTGTAAGGCTGCGCGTAGTAGGCCGCGAAAGTCGGCGGCTGATGCGCCTGCACGACCTCGGGACCGGGCCAGGTGGCGTAGATGTAGAAGCGCTCGCAGGCGACGTGCTCGGTGTTCGGATTTTCCAAATCCCAGCGGCCCTTGCCAGGCTTAGTCTTGCCACGCGCGTAGTCGATGAACGCGCTCGCCGCCTGCAAATCTCCGACCGTGAAGAAGGGCGCTTTACCCAGCTTTGCGTCGAGGTCGAGTGGCATCTGAAACGGCTGCAACACGACGGCGTCGAAGGTGAACTTCTTGAACGCGTCCGAATACTGGCTGTATGGCTCGACGAGGTTGTAGCGGCCAATCTTGGCGCTGGGCGTGCCGGGCTTGGCATTTATCAAATGCATCTCCAGCCGAAAGCCGGGGCCGAGCTGCTGACCGTAGCGGTAGGTCGTGCCAGCGGAGGCAAAGAGTGCCTTGAGACGGTCCAGCGGCAGATTACGCGTGAGGCTGTTGCCGATGTGATAGACCGTGAGGTCTTCCGCAACTGCGGAGGCGGCACATGTCAGGATGAGGGCGAGAGTGCAGAGGGTGCGTTTCATGGCTTGGATCGTCTTCCGGCGATAGCTCAGGGTGTGTCCGTCGCGCTTACTCGGGCTTCGCCTGACCGCGAAAGACCTTGGTGGCTTCCACATCCTCCTTTTCCGGAGCGATTTTGCCGCCGGTATGAGTGACGTTCGTCTTTGGCAGCACCTTTTTCACCTTCGCGAGGAAGGATGGGCTGACCCACTCCAACATCAGTTGCTTGAGCTTCGGCATCCGAGCCAACTCGGGAATCATGGCATCATCCATCTGATGCAGGTTGATGTAGAAGGCTTCCAAGTCGGGATAGGCATCCGCCACGGCCTTCACGCCTGCTGCGGTAATGGGGTTCGCCGTGTCGCGGGTGACATGCCGCAGGCGCAGGCTCTTGAGGTTCTTCAGGCCGCAGAGGACTTTGAGTCCTTCATCGCCAAACGTCGAACTGCCGACGTGAATGTCCTCCAGGCTTTGCATCTTCGCCAGCTCGCGCAGCATCGCGAGATTGCCGACATCGGTGTGGACAATGAGCAGTGTCTTGAGCGTCCTCGCTGTCGCGAGTGCCTGCACCGCCGCGAGGTCGAGCTTCACACCATCGAGATGAATCGTCTTCACCGCCGGGTCGGCGGCGAGTTCCGCGAGCGAGGCCGCATCTACCGGGCCGAGGCGCTTATGCCACACGCCCGTCTGCGCGTTCCAGTCGCCTTTAATGCGAGCCGCGACGGCCTGCGGGTCGGCGTGGAGGGAGGCGGCGGCTAACAGGATGAGAAGGAGAATTGAGGCGCGAGTTTTCATGGTTTCGGAGATGCCTTCGCAGTGGCCGTGAAGGCGCGCAGATATTCTGCGGCTGCGGGTGTGGACCACTTGAGAAGCTGATTGCTGCGGTAGGCGTTTTCGCTGACCTCGGCGAGCGTGGCGGTGGTGAACCGCGTCTTGGGAAACTCGGTTTTGAGTCGCGTGAGGTCGGCGGGAAGGATGAGCGTCTTCACCAGCGAGATGGCTTCGAGCTGGCTGGCAAGAGGCTGGAGATGGCTGAAGCCGTCCTCCCACTTCACGAAGGTCTCGTGCATGGCCACGCGCTTCAGGCGTGGCAGCGTGGCGAGTGTCACATAGGTGGCCGGACCGATTTGCGGACGGCCTGCGGTGTCGAACTGCACGTCTTCCAGCGCCGCATGGCCCTTGAGGTGCGCCGTGCCTTCGTCGGTCACGAGGCTGTGGAAGATGTGAATCTTTTTCAGCGACGGGAGCTTCGCCGCCGCTGCCATCCCCGCGTTGCTGAAGGCGTGGCCGATGCCGAGTTCTTCGAGCTTTCCGTCCTTCAGGGCGATGATGCCGGTGCCGTCGTATTGCTCTTTGGGCACCGGGCTTTTCGGCGCGGGGATGTTGTGGTCGATGCGGATGAAGCGCAGTTCCGGTAGCGCGGCAATCCAGCCGAAGGCTTCGTTGCACAAGGTCGGCCCATTGCCGAGCAAACCCACCACGCGTCCCTGCGCGTCGTGATGCGCATACAGCACGCGCCGCGACGCCATGCCATCAGCCTTTGCGCTGAATTTCAAACGGCCTGCGGATGCCCGAGGCGCGTTCTGTCCCGGCGGCTCCGCCACGGGTGGCGCGTCCAGTTTCTCCCGCTCCGCGATCTTCCTAACGATGGCGAGGTCGTCGGAGCGCAAAGGAAGGTCTGCGGAGATGGCAGGGGGCAGGCCCAGCAGAAGGAAAATGCCGGGCATGCATGGAGACGGGAGTTTCATCTCATGCGAGCCCTTTGAGGGTGTTTTTGTAACCGGCGAAGGTTTCCACCGGGGCACCGGCGGCCTTGAGCATGGCGAGGTGGAGCTCGGCGGTGGCGACCGAGGCGAGGGGCCACTTGTCCTGGTCGTAGCGGGGGTTTTCGCAGAACTTGAGGTGCTGGCCTTGCTTCAATCCACCGCCATGCCCGGAGAGTAGCAGCGGATAATTGCCGCCCCAGTGCTGGCCGTCGGTCATGCTGTCGCCGGTGAGGATGAGGGAGCTGTCGAGCAGGCTCCGGCCTTCCGGGTCTTTGCTGGCGGCAAGGGTGTCGAGGAAGCCGCCGAGCTGGGTCATGCTCCACTCGTTGATTTTCGCCATCTGGTCGAGCTTCTCCGGGTTGCGGTTGTGGTGGCTGATGGGATGCCAGTCTTCCACGACACCGGGGATGAAATCATAGCTCCCGCCGGGTCCGTCGCCCGCGAGTGCGACGACGCGGGTGAGGTCGGCCTCGAAGGCGAGCGCGATGAGCTTGTAGATGGCCGGCATCCATTCCTCCTTGCTCTTGTCGGCGGTGGGTGCGGGCGCTTTGGCGCTGGTCTTCACTGGCGGCACATCGGCCCATTGCAAATCACGCGCGATGCCGGTCTCCAGCTCGCGGACGGAGGTGAGATATTGGTCGAGCTTTTCCTTGTCGGGCTTGCCGAGCTTGCGCTCCAGGTCCTGGCGGCTCTCGGTGACGAGGTCGAGGACGCTCTGGTTGAGGGCGGCGTTGCGTTTGAACGCGGCAAGCTCGGCGGGCCGTTTGGCGGCAAAGAGTTGCTGAAAGAGCTTCGACGGTCCGTCGATGGTGGGCAGCGGCGTGCCGGATTCCGACCACGAGAGGATGTGGAAGCCGGGCTTGTAGAGGCCGAGTTGCAGGGAAGGGAAACGCGTGTCGCCACCGAGGTGTTTGGCGGCGATTTGATCCACGGAGCTGTGGGTCTTGATGTCCGCCGGTCCGCTGCCGGTGATGGTGCGCTGGCAGGTGAGCCAGTGGAGCGCGCCGTTGTGGCCGAACTCCCGCCCGCCGCCGTAGTCCAGCTCCGGGTAGTTGCGCGTGCCGGAGATGGCGGTGAAGTGCTGCAGGTGCCGCTCCAGCGGCTTCAAGGCGCGGGAGAGCGTGTAGTCCGGCCCCGCATCCACGGGGAACCACGCGTCCATGTTCGTCGCGGTGCCGACCCAGTGCCACATGAGGCGCACGGGCGGTTTGGCGGCTTTTTGCGCGGCTCGGGAAAGCGGCGTCATGGCTTCGAGGAAGGGCAGGCCGATGATGGCTCCGAGGCCACGCAGGGCCTCACGACGGTTGAGATGCCAGGATTTGTTCATGGAGTTTGGAGTGGTGCTATTTCATTAAAAAGGGCTCGCTGCGTGTGATGGCGGTGACGAGTGCGCTGAACTTACCGTCGGCGGCTTTGGTTTGCTTCATGAGATCCTTCACCACCGCGTCGTCGGTGAAGTCGAGCGGACGCCCTAGAGCATAGAGGAGGAGGTTTTCCGCGAGGCAGCGGGTCACGTCACTTTCCCGCGCGGCGAGCAGTTTTTTGAACTCCGCAAATCCGGCGAACGAGCCCGCGCCCTTCAACTCGCCGCTGGGGTCCACGGGCAGCTTCGTTTCCTCCTCTTTCTCGCGCCACTTGCCGATGGCGTTGAAGTTTTCCAAAGCGAAGCCAGGCGGATCGATCTTCGCATGGCATTCGGCGCAGGCGGCCATCTCGCGATGGGATTTGAGCCGTTCCTTGAGCGTGGTGCCGGTGGATTCCTTCACGGGCGGCACATCGTTGGGCGGCGGTGGCGGCGGGTCGCCGAGGAGATTTTCGAGGATGAAGGTGCCGCGCTTCACCGGCGAGGTGCGGATGCCGTCCGAGGTCAGGGTGAGGATGCTGGCTTGTCCGAGCAGGCCGCCGCGCTGCGAATTGCCTGCCAGGGCGACGGGTCGCAAGTCGTAGCCGCTGACACCCGGGATGCCGTAGAAGTAGGCAAGGCGGCCGTTCAGCATCGCGAAGTCGGACTCGATGAACTGCGACACGGCGAGGTCCTTTTGCAGCACATGCAGGAAGAATTGCTCCGTCTCGCGGCGCATGGAGTCCTTCAGCGTGTCCTCCCACTCGATGAACTTCTTCGGGTCCGGTTCCATCTGGCCGAGCGTGCGCAGCTTCAGCCACTGGCCGGTGAAATTTTCCGCAAAGCGGGCCGCTCGCGGATGCTGGATCATGCGCCGCACTTGAGTGTCGAGCGCGGGGCGGAGCTGTCCGGCCTTTGCCAGCGCACGGAGTTCCTCATCCGGCGGACCGCTCCAGAGGAAATACGAGAGACGCGTGGCCAGCTCGAAATCATCGAGCGGCAGGCGCTTGCCTTCCGCGCCTTCTTTCGACTCCACCATGAAGACAAACTCAGGCGCTGCCAGAATGGCCTGCATGGCGAGTTTGACGCCCGTTTCAAAGTCATCTCCCGCCGCGCGTCGGGACTGGTAGAAGGTGAAGAACTGGTCGAGCCGAGCCGCTTCGGGGGCACGACGGAAGGCCAGCTCCGCGAAGCGTGCCAGCACGGCGCGGGCACCCGCCTCGCTGTCCGCCGCCTTGGCAAAATACTCATGCCACGCCCGCGACGGCCAGTCCTCGACGATGGGGCCTTCGACTTCCACCCACTGCACCTGCATGCGTGGGGGCTGCACGCCGCGTTTGTAGAAAAACCGGTTCCCCATCGCGGCGACGGCGATGCGCAGGTTGTTGAAGTAGGGCTCGGCGAAGACTTCGGCCTCGATGGTCTGAAACTCCGGCGACAGGTCGGCGGTGATGACAGGCCGGTTCTCCTGCGGCGGGCTCGCGCTCAGCTCGGCGGTGATCATGGGCAGATCCCCCTTTTCGTTCGGCACCCCCTTCACGTGGAAACGAATCCGGTATAGCCCTGCGGGACGGCCCGCCCAACGAAGCTGCGCCGAGTTGTCGATGACGACGCCATCGGGAAGATACTCTTTTTTCGTGACGGCTCCGAAGGTGAGGCTCTTCGACGGGTCGATTTTCGGCACCTTCTTTTGGGCCTCCGCCATCCGGGCGTTCAACTCGTTCTTGGGAATGACCAAATTGCCCAATTCCCGTTTCAAGCGCGCAACATCATCGCTGATTCGGGCAAACTCCGCGCTGTCCATCGCGATGATGCGGGTTTTCTCCGTGGCGGGTTGTTTGCCCGCCGGGAACGCCATCTTCAAAACCCGGGCCGCGTTTTCCACATAAGCCCGCATTTGCGCCGAGGAGATGTTCAGGGCGGACCCGATGTTGTCAAAGCCATGAAACGTGTCGTCATCGGGCAAACCCAGGGCAGTGTCGATTGCCGGATGCAGGTGCAGGATTTCACGCAGCGTCTCGCGGTATTCGCTGCGATTCAGCCGTCGCATCACCACCTTGCCGCCCGTGCTGGCCGACTCACGCTGCGCCCGCTCCACCTCAGCGTCGATCCACGCGATGACCGCCTTTCGAGTCGCCTCCGACGGCTGCTTCTCGTCCTCCGGCGGCATCTCGCCGCTGAGCAGTTGCTCGCGCACTTCCAGCCAGGTATTCGCAAACTGCGGCGTCTCACTGATCGTGCCCATGGTGTGCAGACGCACGCCGCCCTTCTCCTTCTTCGGCCCGTGGCACGAGACACAGTGCTGATCGAGAAACGGACGCACATCGCGCCCGAAATCAACCGGCGCGGCGCTCACGCTCGCAGCGAAAAGGCAGAGCGCCAAACCGCGGAGAATGGACGGGCACAGAGAAAGACAAAAACGAAATTCAGAAACTCTGCGTCCGTCCACTCTCTGCGGTTCAATCAGTTGTTCGTTTTTCATCTAAGGAGTCGTGCGTTGTGGTTCATGCCCGTATTTGCTTCAGCATCCACGCGAGGCCGTTGCGGTTGTTGGTTTCTTCCTCAGCGAGGACTTGCGCTGTGGGTTTGCCGCTGACGACAGGCGGCGGTTGTTTGGGCGGATTTGCCTTCACACGCTGCATCGCCGCGTCGAGATGCGTGGCTTTGCGCTCGGGAAATGTGGCGAAGAAGCTCTCCGTGTGGCACGGCACGCGTAACGGATCGCGCGTGGCCATTTCGAGGTTGAAGACGAGCGCGGGGTTTGCCTTCGACAGCGTCGCAATCATGCGCTGCAGGTCGAGCATACCGGAGCCGAGCGGCACTTCGCTGAGCAGAAAGCCGTCCTCGCTAGACTGCACGGCCATGTCTTTCAAATGCACACTCAGCGCAAAAGGAGCGAGCGCTTCGATGACGCCGTGCGGTTCCTCCAGCAGGGCAATGTTGTTGCCGGTGTCCACCAGCACGCCGACCCACTGGCTGCTGATGCCGCGCATAAGGGCGACGAGTTCCTCGGTGGTGTGGTCTTTGTGATTCTCGATGGCGACCTTGAGCTGATGCTTGCGCAGCACGGGTTCGATGAGCACGAGCGTGCGCTTCGCCTGCTCATGGAAGGCGCGGAACTCCTCCCGCGTCTTGAAGGCCTCGTAGCGGCGTCCACTCGTGAAAACCGCCCGCGCCACCGTCGCGCCCGCTTCTCGTGTTTGGCGCACTTCATTCTCAAAGGCCGCCAGTTCGCCCTCGACCTTCGGCAAGCGCAGCTCGCCTTCGTAATAGCCGCCGGCACTCTCCACCAGCGCCCGCATCTCCGCCGCCTTTGCACCACGCAGTGGCGTCTGCACTCCGCCCGCTCCGATCTCGCGTCCATAGCGGTAAAAGCTCGGCGCATCGGTGAACTTTACGCCTTCGTGCTTCGCGCCGACGGCTTTCCAATGCTGGTGACACGAAAAGGTGCAGATGCCGAGTCGCGACTGAGAAGCGCCCGCTGATGCGAGCAATGAGCGTGCGGTGGCGAGCGCGGGCAGTGTGCTGATGAAGTGTCGGCGGTTCATGCGAGCACGGCTTTGAGTTCTGCATCCCACGGGGCGCGATAGGGCCGCTGCAACAT
>Ga0247837_1001850_pt1 | contig 42249 bp, 35 predicted proteins | sample LaCtaG_2_FD_187115 | JGI IMG/M metagenome (GOLD analysis project Ga0247837, IMG submission 187115) | Freshwater microbial communities from meromictic Lake La Cruz, Castile-La Mancha, Spain - LaCruzMarch2015_14.5m | ecosystem: Environmental > Aquatic > Freshwater > Lake | place: Spain: Castile-La...
TTTTAATTCACAGGATTAAGACGTTTGATTATTGTCCTTGAAATGTCTTTATAGGAGACGTAATAATGTCCCAAGCCTCCTTTGCAGGGTGATTTCCCGAACTTAGGGTCAGACTACAGCTTTCTGTGCATGCTATTAGAGCCACTCTATTGCCTCCCTCCTAGGTAGAAGAGTCCTCCCACTCCCATATATAGATGCTAGCGCCGCAAAGCCCAAAGGTCAAGACTACGCGTCGAACTGAGCTGGAAGGACGAGTGTCGGTGAAGTCTGTGCGACAGCTGATAGCAAGCAAGACACATATTGACCTGGACTTGTTCTTCAGGTCGCCGAGTCCTGGGCTGGGAAGTACAGTAACGAAACGGCCGCTCATGTCTCTCCCTGCTTCTCCTCCTAGTGGAGTGAAGGAGGACATCCGACTGCCTCCTATTCCCTCTAGTAAGAGTCCCAGTCCTCAGCCCTCCCACGCAGTTTTCGACGACTTCGACCCTCGTGTGGTCCACCGCAGTAAAGCCCCGAAGATGAAGCAGATCATCAGGGCTCTAAAAAACGTACAGACATATCTACCGCCTATTAAACAAGGCGCTGCAGAGTCTCCCTCAAAGGCTAGTTTCGGTCAGCAGCAAGACGGACATCATAAGCGCTATCGGTCCCTCGTCCGAAAGCCTACAAAGCTCTAAATTAAGCTAGTACTCTAGGCAGTAGTTGGCTGGTCGGGGCAGATGCAGCTTTGATTTGAAAGGCTACATTGTGAGAATTTCAAGGAGGGATATGGAAAAAGAGAGCAGAAAAGGGGCTTTGAAGAGGCTCAATTTTAGCAATTCTGTGGGAGAAGTCTGAAACCAGCGCTTTAATGACATCTTGTCAGTTTCGCTCATATGTGAAGTCTTCAAGTGACCATAAACTAGCAGTTCGCGCAAATAAATGCAGGAAATATGCGATATTACTCTGCAATTCAGTACTTGAGGCTGACTTCACGATGGTAAAGACAGGATATGCTCCTTTGAACTATCCATAATCGGCATAGAGTTGTGCCTGATAGCCGGAATTGCTGTATACTGGGAAAGACATAGCAGCGGACTTGCTTTCAGCACTTTGGCGGCGGTGGGAGAATGCGCAGCCCTAGCAGTCCAGCTTCAGGACTTCCTGCCCTGTTACCTAGCTAGGCTTGGGCTGGTCCTTGTTCTTGGCCCAGTAATCATCCATGTCCTTGTCCAAGTGCTCCGCCACCACCTTCTCTCCCCAGTACTGCTCGATGTCCCGGTCTAAGTCCTCGGCTGAAGGCTGCTTCCGCCGGTCCTTGCCTCTGAACCCTTTGCGGCCTCGGCCCTGCTTGAAAGGCTTTGCCTGCGTCTGCACCCTGCCGCCTCCCCTCTGCTGGGCACCTCCACGCCTGCGTCCTCTTACCATTATAAGGCATTGGCACCCCTCCTCCCTCTGCCAGCTTCTAGACTAAAGATGATGTCCGGCCTGTTCTCCGCCCCTGCCCCCGAGGTCACTGTGGCACTAGACGGGGCGGCTGCACGGCTCAAACAACAGATAGCTGAGAGGGCGGTGCCTATTTACGACTGTAGGGAGCCCATTTCCGGCTCTGTCACTATTGCGGTGAAGGGCAGGAGGTTTGAGTATAGTGAAGTCAGGGTGGAGTTGGTGGGGTCCTTGTTTGTCGCTAACCCGGAGGAAATGAAGGAATTCCTGCTAATATCCCGCGAAGTGGCGAGAGCAGGCGCCATTACCCAGGACTCCGCCTTTCCATTCGCTTTCCCGCGGTCCGAAAAGCCATACGAAACCTACTTCGGTCTGACTTTCCGCATAAGGTATACTCTGCGCCTTACCATTGTGCGGCCTTCAGGCTCCAATCTAGCCAAAGACGTGGAAATTTGGGTCCAATCTGTGGACCTTCCGCCCAGTTTCAACCCGAAAATCAAGCTGGAAGCGGGTTTGCCGGACTTAATCCAGCTCGAATTGGAGCTTTTCGCGACCAAGTTCCCTTTAGACGGCTGCATCATGGGGAAAGTCTACTTCATTTCCGTGCAAACTCGCATAGTTTCGATGGAACTGTCGCTTCTGAGGCGGGAAAGTGTGAATGTGGGCGTGCAGACAGTGAAGGAGCATGAGATCCTGGGGAGGTTTGAGGTGATGGATGGACAGCCGGTGAGGTCGGACTCGGTGCCGCTGAGGCTGTTTTTAGCGCAGTTTCCCTGTGAGTCGACGTATAGGAATGTGTGTTGCGCTGCCAATGTGCGTTACTTCCTAAACCTAGTGGTGACGGACGAAGAGGAGCGGAAGCTATACCTCCGCCAAGAAGTCGAACTCTGGCGACAACAGTTAGGTCCTCATCCCGCACTAAGCGATATGTAAGGAGTCTACTTGCGTCCGCGAGTTAGCACATAGGCGCGGAGCTGCTGGAAGTAGGGACTGTCAGGCAGCGGCTGTTTGCCTATGAGGTAGGCGTATATGTCGGGAGTTTCGTTCTCCAGGACTTCGTCGTGGAAAGCTTCAAGTTCGGAGTGGGTCATGGTCGGGAGGTGCAGTTGAGCCCAGTCGCGGAGGAGAATTTCGGCTTCTACCATGCCCACGTGCAGACAGCGGTACATGATAACTCTCCGCAGTGCGTCTGTATCTGCTGGCAGAGTGCCTTTGAATGCAAAGCTTCTCCACACCCCTCTTAGTCCCCACATTACCACCCACCCTCACCATATACTCCGCCATAGTCCTGTCACACTGCCTACTTCTCGTCCATATGTAGCAACAAAGAGCCTTTCCAAAGCCTATTTTTAGGGTCTTCCCAAACATCCAATGCGCTAAAGCCACTAAAGTCAACAATTCAGCTTTTCTTCCCAACACTGAAATCAACACCGCCTTCCCAGTGATTCCCTACTAGCTAAGTAATGTACCAATCCAGCAATGGAGTGCAGACATGGAGTGCCGAGGAAGTGGCGCTGTGGGGCAAGGAGGCTGGCCTGTCCACCAAGATAATGCAGAGCCTGGAACAGCGAGCAGTGACGGGAGAGCACTTGATCAGGTAAGAGAGAGGCAGGATCGGGCCTACGGACTTGCCACGGGTTTCGCAGGCGGAGGAAAGGGAGTTCCTCATGGCTTTGAGGGCGCTAAAAGAGGTGGGTCCGAGTTCACGTCTTTACAACCTGTTTCTGATGCTGCGGAAGAGGAAAGAAAGGACAGCTGCTCGGACTCAAAAGTAATCGACATACAGGACCAAAGGATTTAAAACCTTCATTGCGAAGCTAGTACGACGCAAGGACGACAGCACTACTCGGAAAGACAACGAAATCGAAGAAGCAGTCCTCGAATTCGCAGAGACACATCGCAGCACTCTACTACCCGACCCTAACCAAGGCTTGGAAAGCGCTTTGGGAGATTACCAGGCGTATGCATTGCCGCAAACCAACCCGATTCCGAGTTTTGAGGATTTGGAAGCTCTGTGGAGTCCGCACTTTGCAATGTCCGTCAGACCTAGGGTGAGTCGGACGGCTTTGAAGTCGCCAATTCTCTAGTCCAGGGATTCTAGCTATATCTTGGTACTTTCTCAGCGATGACTTGTGGGTTGCTTTCAGACAGTTTCCTGAGTGCCTGCGTCTTGTGGTCGAAGCCGCAGCCGTGTTCCTCGGGCAGCCGGTGCCGACTACAGAAGCTTTGGCCGCATTTGCACTTGAACTGCGTCAGGCTGAGCTTGCGCTCGCACTGGTGACACCGGGAGACAGGGACGGGCAGCTCTTCCTTCACTTCTTCTATGCTGCTGGGCACTTCGGGGGCGGTTGGCGTTTCTGCACTGGTGGGACGGGGCGCCTGCTGACTCTCAGCGAAGCACACTGAGCACAGGAAATTGGTCTGCAAGGTCCCGAAGAATGACCTGCACTTTTTGCATGGTTGCGCTTCACTGTTCTGTTGCACCTCTTCAGCCATATCTCAAGATTATAAAGTCCAGGCCCGTTGCGAAGCTGGGAAACAGCTCAAGTGAGGGATTGGAGGGGGTTAGGAAGGAGTTGGGGTGGGGAAATCATAACGTTGATATACTTCCTGCAATTCAAGGACTTGTAGGTGGCAGGAAGTCTGCGTCTGGATTGGGCCTTACAGCGGGTTTTTAGGCGAACTGGGATGTGCGAGCACTGGCGACAGCTTGCAAAGAGCCTGGGAGCGGTGATAGAGTCAGACAGGAGTTCAATCAAGCTTATATGCAAAACCAGCCTAAAACATCTCTTTTGCATGCCTTTCCCACCCATCTGCCTCTCCCAGTCCTATCCCTGCCTCTACTCGTCCTTCCTCACATCTCCAGTCCTACCTTCCTTCCCCCTGCTCCCACCTGCAAATCCCAGTCTCCAGCCCCGTATCGCCTCTCAGTGACCAGTTCTCCCAAGTCTGAGACTGAGGGACGCGCTCAGGCTGCAGCTAGCCTTGGGCAGGAACGATGGCTGTTAGTAAAAGATGCAGGCGATGAGGTACTTGCCTGACTACGACTTCTCGCATGAAGGCGTGGACTGGAGCGAATACAAGCGCGAGGTGCGTCTACGCACTGACGCTCTTTATGAGCGGCATGCGCTGAAGGATTACTTCCGCCTATTCTACAAGATCTTTTACTGGGATCCGAACAGCAAGAAGTACTTCATCCCAATGCCCCTGCACAGCGTCATCAACTCCCCTGACAACTGGCGTCTGAAGGAGTTCCGCGGCTACCACCCCACAGGCTCCACCCAGTCCTTCCACAAGCCCAGAGGCACAGAGCATCAGTTCCGTTCTGTAAGCATCACTCACTCCGACACGCTCAGAGACAAGAACGTGCTTTGCTACTACCGCTTCCGCGCATACAAAAAGTGCGAAGGCAACCGCCTGTTCCCACTAATCCACGAGCGCCTCAGCCCTGCCGGCGAGCCCGAAACCGTGAACATGGACTGCTACGGCGAAATGATGGACATGCTGCAGTACTGCAGCCACGTGCAGCTGAACTGGCTGGCGGACTTGTGGCACCACTTGGAGATCCAGAACGACCCTACCATGGCGGGACAGACTGGAGAAGTGGATATGATGATGGACGAGTTCGACAGTCCCAATACCACCAAGCTCAGCTACTAAATAGCTCCATCGTGGAGGTAGTGGCTGCACCTTCTGTGTTGGCAGTAGCTAGGGAGCAGTAGCGGGGGAAGTGCAAGTTGAGCAACTCTCACGCTGGCTGTAACAGGCCGAGCCTCCCTAATCTTAGTAGTCTAAATCACCGGCTGCCGACAAATCGGACAAATCATATTACTCTGAAACCACCTGTCAATGCACCCCGCATGAAAGTGATGTCTGCACCTCGGCAGTCTCCTCAAGTCATCCCTCCTTCGGAACTCATCCAAGCAAATGGCACACATACTGCCATGTTCACTGGTCACAGACTCCCGCTCCACAACTGATAGCAACTGGTCTCTGGCTCGTAGGTAGGCCACACGGGCTTGTCGCTGGCGCCACCAGTTGGAGACGCTGCGGTACCAGAGATAGGAGCAGAGGACTGAGATGAGGAAGAGGAAGTCCCAGATGATCAGCTCCATGAAGGGGTATACGTTCTCATTCCAGCAAAAGCTACTCAGAGGACACCAATTCAGCAGCGGCTCCACACCCGCCATTGACCCGAAACCCGTCAACACCAGCAAGACCGGCCCTGATAGCAGCAGCACCGCGAAGCCCAGTCGCTTGGCCAGCTGCTCTCTGCGGGCCGCCGTGGTGTACTGGAACGCTGGCAGCAGCAGCCACACTGCAGACAGTACGAAAGAGGTCAGTAGGCTCCAGAGGGTTTGGCTGTTTTGCTGGTGAAGGACGTTCCTAATCGATACAAAGTCCCAAGCCACGTACCCCGCCAGCACCGCTGCCTAGCGCCTACCCACATAGAGCAGTGCCACACTAGCAGTAGTGAGCCCCCTCCCTACATCCATTGCAAGCTACCATTACTCTAGCCCTACAATCCAACAAGCCAAATGAGTTCCTCAGACTCCGCTGGCACCAGCGACTCAGAGTCTCCGGCTCCCCGGAGAGCCAATCCCCGCAGAGCTGTCACTTTCCCTAGGCCACTGCAGCCTTACCAGGGCGATTTCTCTGGGGATGAAAGGGAGGAAGGGTGGAATTCCGAGGTGGAGGTGGAGGCGTTGCCAGATTTCCTGCTGAATCCGCCTATTGAGACTGTGCTCGGTGTGGAGGAAGACGGGAAGTACCTGATCAAGCTCAAGGGCAGGTCCTATTTGCACCTGGAAAGGATGACAAGGGAGCAGATCCTGGCCCGAGGGAAGCTGGACAAGGCGCGATTAGTCCGTTTCGAGCGGGAAAACTCAAAAAAAGAGGTCGAAAGTCTCCTGTTCGACCCGTCTTTCTCAGAAGTCGACCGAGTCCTCAGCACCACTGACCTGTTCCGAGTCGTGCACCCCCGCCCCGCCGCGGAAGTGCTAGAGAAGTGGCAGGGGAAGCTGCTCAAAATCATGTCCATTCTCGCGAACTTCAAGAAAAACGGACTCTGCTACGGGCCTTTTCTATACAGTGGGCAGGAAAGTGAGGCGGAAAGTGAGGTTTCGGGGTACTTCGTGGACTTCGGAAGAGTCATAAACCGCCTTTACAACGGCTATTACCCGTCTCCGAGGGAGTTCTGGCTGGACTTAGGGATGATCTTCAAGCTGAATGCTGCCAACAACGACGAAGGCTCGGATTTGCGCATTATTGGAGACACTTTGCGGCAAGTGGCGATTTCCCTCTATAAGCAATGGCACCAGAACTTACTTACCACAGGGCAGAAGCCGGGGCCGTACACCCTGCGCTGGGTCAGTCTCGTCCCAGGCGTGAACACCCTTTCCAGCGACTTCCTGTCCATGGACTTGGATGGGAAGCGGCCGTTTAGCCGGGCGGACGAGGAGGAGGACCGGAAACTGCACTTGCAGGTCCTCAGTGCTGAGGAGTTGGGCAGAGTCGACCTGGGAATGACAGTGGAGCCGGTCTTTTTGGTGAAGTGGAAGGGACTGTCCTACCTTGAGTCTACCTGGGAAGGCCAAAATTCGCTCATTCCCGCGTGCAAAATAGACGATTTTTACGCCTACAACAAGGCCTTGGACATCCACGTCCGCCAGGCCATGATAAACCTGACTTCGAGCTTCGACCGCCTAATTGCCCACCAGCACTCCCTCTCCCACTCCCCCAAGCGCTCCAAAGCCCCGGACCAGTCCCTTTCCCTGCTCAAAGCCACCGACTTCCCCACCCACAACTTCGACCTACCAGTCATCAACTACCACAACTCGCCCAAGTTCTCAGGTGGACGAGTCCTGCGGTCCTACCAAATCGAAGGTCTGAATTGGTTACTGCTGAATTGGCACTCGAGGAAAAGCTGCATACTGGCTGATGAAATGGGCCTGGGGAAGACAGTGCAGGCGTTAGCCTTTCTGAGGACTTTGGTGCAGGTGTATCGACTTCGAGGGCCGTATCTGGTGCTAGCGCCTTTGAGCGTGCTTTCGCACTGGAAAAAGACAGCGGAGGACTGGATGCCGGAGCTGAACCTAGTGGTGCTGCACGATGTGAAGGGGAAGGAAGGCAGGGAGTTCCTCAAGCGGTACGAAGCCTACTACACAGACATTATGAAGAGGGGCGGCACCTCCCACAAGTCCCGACTGGTCAAATTCCACGTCCTTGTCACCTCTTTCGAGGTCTTTAAGCAGGACTTCCCCGGCTTCTTCCGACTCATTCCCTTCCAATTCGTCGTAATTGACGAAGCGCACCGTCTAAAGAACAAACAAGCGAAGATAATGGCGCTGTTGAAGGAGTTCCCCTGCAGACGGTACGCACTTTTGACGGGAACTCCCCTGCAAAACAACACTGAAGAGCTATGGACTCTGCTGGATTTCATCCAAGCAGAGGAAATTCCCTCTTTGAAGGAGTTCAAAACCCAATTTGGCAGTCTGTTGACTGAAAAGCAGGTCGATAACCTGCAAAGGAAGCTAGGTCCGTATATACTTCGCAGGCTGAAAGAAGACGTGGAGGACTCAATCCCGCCTCTAAAGGAAACAGTCATAGACGTGGAGCTCACAATGATCCAAAAGGCCTACTATCGGGCCATTTACGAGCGAAATCGGTCCTTTTTGAGTCGGGGAGGGATCCAGCGGGCCCCGGTTTTAAGCCTAAACAACCTGGAAATCCAGTTAAGGAAGTGCTGCAACCACCCTTTCCTCGTGACCGGAGTGGAGGACTCTATGGTGGAGGAGGGCACTAGTGAGGCCGGGCGAATGGCCAGAATGGTGGAAAGTTCAGGCAAAATGGTCCTCATCGACAAACTGCTGCCGAAGTTGAAGGCGGATGGGAAAAAAGTGCTGATTTTCTCGCAGTTCACGCAAATGTTGGACCTGCTCGCAGAGTACTTGATATACAAGAAGGTCAGTTTCGAGCGATTAGACGGCTCCACCCGCTGTCCAGAGCGCCAGTCCTCGATAGACCGCTTCAACGACCCTCGGTTATTACGAGAAGTGTTCCTTTTGTCGACGCGAGCAGGGGGAATCGGCATAAATCTGACCTCCGCGCAGGTGGTTATCATCTTCGACTCGGACTGGAACCCGCAAAATGACGTGCAGGCGACTGCCCGCGCCCACAGAATTGGCCAAACTGCGGAAGTCCTGGTCTATCGGCTGATCACGGCTCGGACTTACGAGGCTACGATGTTTGAGCGGGCTTCGATGAAGCTGGGCCTGGAGCAAGCGTTGTTTTCGAAGGAAAACAGAGGGGAAGTGGAGGAATTGCTAAAGCACGGAGCTTACAGCCTCATAGATGAGGACTCTAGCAAAAGTCAGCGATTTGTGGAAAGCAATATTGAGGACATATTGGAGAAAAACTCACATGTGGTGACTTACACCTTGGTCAGAGGGTCGTATTCCCTGGGCAAAAGCACCTTTGTGTCTGACAGTGCGGACCAAAGCATCGACGTGCACGACCCTGAGTTCTGGTCGAAGGTGCTGCCGAGGCAGATCAGCGTGGCTGCGAAGCTGCAGGAAAGGCTGGAAGACCCAGACTTCAAAGACACCAACGGCTTTATGCTGGCACTCAAAGCTGCACTCAGAGACCAACTGCAGGCGAAAGTCGATATGAATGGGGGGAGTCATGAGGAGGAGGAAATCATGATTTCCCTCATATCGCAGGTTTCGCAGAACTCCGCGTTTTCGAAGAAACAGCAGCAAACCGCAGTTAGGTGGATGAACGACCTCTACAAGTCCACCCGCAGCAGTCGCACTCGCACCAGTGCGCCCTTAATTCAGTCCGATTCCGAGGAAGAAGCGAAGCAAGAGAAGCAGACTCCGGCCTACTCGTCCTTCCACGGGACCGGAAGTCTGTGTGCAGTGTGCAAGTTGGAGGGCGGGGGCTGGTTCTGTACAGGGCCCTGTCGCAGGACCTTCCACACCAATTGCTTGAAGGGAGTCCCGCAGTCCGCCAGTCAGGTGGAAAACGAGGAAAGGGACCGAGACCTGGTCCTGGGGAGAATAAGCCAAAAGTGGCAATGCGGAGACTGCACAAATAAGCAAGGAATCTGCTCAGTATGTGGGGGAAAGGGACTGTATCGCTACCCTCAGGACCTAGTCTCTCGTCCCAGGGCTGACTACGTCGTTCTGTGCAGTGCCTTTTCCTGCGGCCGCTCCATGCACGCCCACTGCTTCAAAATGACAGGCAAGCGGTTCACCTGTCCTTCTCATACCTGTGACATATGTGGCAGTGCGGACGACCCTGGAACCTTGCTCCAATGCGTAAAGTGCCCAATTGCCTTTCACAAGTCTTGCAGTTTGACTGAGGCTGTGAGAGTTAATAAGAAGTATGCACTGTGTGAGGAGCATGCGGCTGGGTATGACCCGGTCGTGTATGGGGAAAACGGGAAAAATGAAGCCTTCGCGAGGCAAACTGCGAGAAGGATTAGAGCCAAATTGAGGGAATTCGCTCCGAAAGTGGCTGAATTGTCGCTCCTGCGGCACATCCCCTCCTAGTCTTTCCCCCGGGCCTGAAGGCGAGTCTACCCTTTGCACCCTGCATAGCCAGCAGTGGAGTGCGGGAGTGCTGGACCTGAGCGCAGCTGAAGCCACGGAGTTAGTACTGCAGGTGGATGGAGACAAGGAGGAAATGCACATTGACGAGGTTTCAGTAGCTACCAGCACTTCATAGGGCATAGTCCTGTAGACTAGTTCCATTCCCAGGACTTCGAAGGCAGGAAGGAGCTTAGTAGGCGGGAAATGGACTGAAACAGGGACAGGCAGCAGTTTCAGGTCCTTTGGAGCCAAAGCCATCACTCCCTTGTTCCTTGTAAATGAAGGCGAATTACGTGCGCAGACCCAAGCGACTGCCCAGCCTGCCCCCGCAGCCTCCTTCCAGCGTCATTTCCTTCACTATCTACCCTCTGGACAAGCGGCGTCTGCGACTGCCGGACTCTCGCAAGTCCGGCTTGCTGTCTCAGTCCCTGTATTTCCTGCCTTTGACCCAGCCTGGAAGTCCTGTACGGGGCTGTGAGGTGCAGGATAGCTGTCCTGCTATGGCGGGGAAGCTGGGGTTCCCTAGGCCTTTGTTCACGAGAGTACGAACCAGACGTGTGATTCAGTCGAGAATGAGTCGGCAGACTGGGGAGATTGGTTTTGAGAATGGTGGATCTATAGAGAAAAGATGCGATTTTGACCTGACTCCCTGGGCTTCCGACAGTCCCGCGACTCCTCCCTTAGTCCAGTAGTAATGTAATCATTGGTTTAACTCAGTTCTCTTGGCAAAAAAGAGCAAATGGAAGCACTGAGACACGGAGTGGTCCACGTCCTGCTCTGCTGCTTCCCTACCAACTCCCCCAAATCCAAGGCCGCAGTCCGCAGTCTGTCCCCTCAACCCACTCTCCGCCTCAGTCCTTCCTTTGATAAGGAAGACCTGAGTAGGATAACTCTGCTGGAAGAGGTCAAAGGGGAACTCACTGGACGCTGTCGAAGGAGACCGAAGGTGTTTCCCTTGCAGCGGAATAGGAGGACTTTGGTGTACTATAGAGAGGCGGGACACAGAGGGAAGAGCGGGACTTTGGCGGAAGGGAAGAGGAGGGGAAATAGGTGGAGAAGTCTGGGCTAAATGCAATTTAGTGATATTTCGGGGTACTTTTGAGCGATTTTAGCTACAAATCGCGAATTCGGCATTTATTAGGCATTTTTCTTTACGGTAATTCCGCGAGACAGTCGCTGTTGCCTAGTTAGAGAAGTTGCTTTTCATCGGAAATCGACGAAAATATCCCTTTTCAGCATAATAGCAACGCGCATATAGAGATAATTTTCTAAAACAGGCCAAAATAAGGCTATTTAAGGCTTTGAAAGATCGTAATCTACGCTAAAGCCGAGTAGCGCAGGTATAGACTCTGCTGACTTCTTGCAATTTGGCATGAAAAGCCTCTTCATCTATGTACTCATTGGCTGTATTTTGGTCTTTCAGCTGCAGTATCAGCATCATGCAGCTCATCACGTCGAATTTCGTCACAATCCGATGTCCCAAAAGGATGGAATGCGCCTTGGACAGCTTGATCAGGCTTTCCACCAGTCTCGCTGAGAGGTTGCCGGGCGCCTGGGTCTGTGTCTGGGTCATGTTGATTTTCGCAATAGACCCTACGAAGTTGTGGATGAGTTCCTCGACATAGTGGCTTTCCAGGGGTATCTCCTGCAGTGGACAAGCCATCGACTGCAAGTAGTCATGCAGTGTGTCCAGGTCCCAAGTGTGCTCCAAGTCCTCCATCTGGTCGTCACAGAGGATGCGACTTTGGTACTCTGCGTCTTCCTCATGTCCACAATGTTGGAACACAATCAAGTCGAAGCGGTCTAAATCCGCGCACAGTTGGCTGCACCTGGTGAGGCCGGGCGAGTACAGCGCCTTGAATTTGCGGCTTTCCTTGTCGGAGGTTTCGCTGTTGTGGAAGGTGGTCAAGGTGGCGAAGACGCTGGTGCTTTCCATGGCTCCCACCAGCTTGCAGCGGTCCTTGAGGGAGTGGAAGTTGTCCACTGTCCACAGTTTAGCTGGACTAAACACAGCCCCTCGGTAGTACTTCGCAATCTGTTCCTTCCCCAGCTCCTCCACCGCCTTCAGAAACAGCGACTTCCCTGTGCACCTCGGCCCAGCCACCAACACACTGCAAGGCGACCCGGACAAGTAGCAAGTCAGAGCCAAGAGTCCCGCCAGTTTCAGGTCATATTCCTGGTAAACCCGCATGAAGCTGCTTCTCAGCAGGACTGTGCGCCGCTCGAAGGGGTGCAAAGTCTCGAGCAGCCGGGCGAAATTGGTCAGTCCGCGGTGGATTTTGGCCTTGCGGGACTTGCTGAGACCTGCGACTTTGAGCAGATATTCGGCTTCGCACACACTACCAGGGACCAGTTCTTTCAGCCAGCGGAGGCCGATGGCGCCGATGACCGTCACGATGTCTCCTTCGGACAAGTCGCAGTGGCGAGGTCCGAGGATCACCGCTGTAACCGTGTTGACGCTATCTGTCAACTTCACTTCTCTGAAATCAGTATATATTTCCCCACTCGGCACCCAGGTGAATTCCGTCCCTTCACACCTCGCACTCACTTGCACCGCACCAAGCGACTTGGAAGCCGGCACTTCCCTCCTCCTGTCGGTCTGGAAGCACTTCGTCGGCTGGACGATCTTATTACTCTGCAGCACGTCCGCCCAAGCCGGGAAGTGCAAGTCACATTCCTCACACTTAAACTCCTGCCCCGCCTTCAAACTCAGCTTTTCCCCGACTTTCGCCACTGTCAAGTTCCGTATCTCGACTAAGGAATTGAGCCGGGAAAGCGCCTGCTCCAGTGTCGCATTGCACCAAATCGGTGCATTGGAAAGCGTCACTTCCACGTAGGAGTGGGCGACTTCGCTGGGGGGACGGAGCTGCAGGCTGCAGGTGGTCTGGCAGTCAGAGAGGAAGTCGAAGGCTGCGGAGGTGAGGGAGTGCAGGTACTTGGGGTTGAAGTTGAGCAGTTCGCTGAGACTGGGTGGGGAGTACTCGAGGATGGAGCCTGGGTCTCGGCTGGGGGCGGGATCTTTCCGCTGCATGTGTGTATCTGGAGACAAGTATGGCGGAGGGAGTAGGGGGATTCTGCTTAGCAAGTAGCCAGAAAGTAGGTGTGAGCGATTCTTTGGTAGAAAACCTGAACAAGTGCAATATAACGAGTTGGAAATTGCAGTTTTCCCTCTGTTTTTGCTGTTTATTCCAGTGCAAGAACTATCCTCTCCTAAGTAAGGAAGCGGTTACTCCTCTGGGGATTTCTGCTCCTCAGCCTGCGGAGGGACCGAATGCACTGGGGCTTCTTCTCCCTCGTCATCAGGAATGTGCCTCTCTTTCGGTTCTACGAAGTGATGGTATCCGAATAAGCCGAAAGCCACGTCGTTCAGTCCCAGCTTCTGCAGGTCTTCAGCCACTGGCAGCTGCTTCGCGACTTTGAGTAGGAAGAATAGCAGGAAGCTGAATAGCAGAGCCCAGGCGAATATTGACATTAAAGCAGCCGTTTGAGTGCCTAAAATGGCTCCTGAGGCGCCGCTATGGAAGGCGCCAGTGTTGTTGTCCCACAGGCCCACTGCGAAGGTCGCAATTGCGCCAGGGACCAGGTGAGTTGCAGCCATCATGCCCACATCATCGACTTTCCGCTCCAGCACTATCTTCGCCACTGCAAAGGCCAAGCCGCCTATAATGCCCATAACGAACGCCTCCCAGGCCTGAATGTTGATACTCATCGAAGAAACCGCGATAGCGCCCGCTATAAATCCTCGCAAAATGCAGGCGAAGTGTGCGTCCAGACTCTTAGTAGCGAGCGTTCCGACCAACACAGCCACTAAAGCCGCAGTCCCGGCAGCCAGCCAAGTGTTGAACAGGGCCATTCCCCGCTCATAGATCGTTTTCGCGTGGAAAGCATTGAGGAAGCATAGGGATATGAAGTATAGGATGGACCCAACGGTGAAGAGCAGGGGACTGCCATATTTGAACTGCTGGCTCTCCTTACTGTCTGCAGTGGGGACTCGTTTGCCTGCGAGGAAAGCGCCCACTAGGGCCATTGTCCCTGCAAATACATGCACTGTGCAGGCTCCGCCGTAGTCTATGAACTCCATGGGCATGGAGTAGAGCCAGCCTGCGCCCCAGCCCCACGCCACTACCACCGGCCAGCAGAAAATCATGATAAAGAAGGTGAGAACGATGTAGGCAGGCAGCTGCACACGCTCAGTAATCGCTCCATTGATGATATAAAGCACACTAATGCCCATGAAGCCATAGCACGTGGCGAGCAGGTAGGCCTTGCCTTCCGGCCAGTCATGTCCGGCATAGCGTTCATTGCCAATGAAGTTGTTATCTTGGACATTGTTGAAGGCGAAGCCGTAGCCTAGTATCCACCAGACAATGCAGCCCAGACCTAGCTGCATTGCATTCTTCACGACCACTGTTTCGCTAGAAGAAGCCCGCGCCACGCCGGCTTCGATGGCCGTCAGACCGATCTACGTGCATCTCACCAGGCCCAAAAACAGGAAGCCCGCACAAGTGAGCCACCAGAGCTGCTCCAACTCTCCCTCCAGCGTCAAAGACATTTCTAGGCTATCCTATGGCCTCGGCCATTCGTTGCAGCACCTTGTCGTAGAAGTCTGCTCTGCTGCCTAGCGACAGGTTTACGAAGCTTGCAGGGATTGCGCCTTTAGGGTCGCCCAAAGCCACGTGAGTTAGGTGCGTTTTTACTCTTTCGCCGGGGACTTGTTCGAATATGTGCAAAGAGTACTTCAAATCCACTCGGACATATCCGGCCACAGGGGGTACTTCCGATGCCTCCACAGATACGTCCACTATGACATAGGTGCCTTCATCTAGTGTCAAAGTCACATCGAAGTAGACCACATCTCTAGGCGACACTATGCTCACTGGCGATTTCGTGACTTCATGTATGAGTTTCGCAGTGGCGTCGAAGACCTGAATAGTGGTTTGATGGTCGAACATGTCAGGAGTGAATTCGCGACTCATGGACTCGTAGTGGTCGGAGAAGTATGATTTGACGGCGGCTACGGGCTTGTCGATGAAGCCTTCGAATTTGAAGATGGGGAGGCCGGAGGGAGTGGAGAGGCGGGAAGCGTAGCCGTTGGAGGTGGTTTTGAGGGTCTGCCAGCTCGTCACATCATTGACAACCTCCAAACCCTGGTTATACGCAGTCTCCGCAATGGCCATGTAGGCAGCCAAGCGCGCCTCAGCCATTACCCAGAGCTGTAGAGTCCTGCTACCTATCCTAGTTCGCCCTCTGCCTCATCTTCCTTCTCTTGCGCTTCAGCCGTCTCATCCGCTTCTTAGCCCATTTCGCTCGCATATTTTTCCCATTTCCCATCCATGCGGCCTGTTAAAAAGACCTGTAGGCAGGTTTCTCGAGTTTGATCACAGACGCTCCAATAGTGAAAGGGCACTTATTATATGTGCAGTTTGTATGAGATTACAGGCGATTTTAGCGTTTTTACTGAAAGTCCAGATTATCTGCAAGAGAAAAACACTGTTTTGGACACTGAAAATACCACCCACTCACTATAGTGTCTGGTGCAGCACAAGCCCCGTCCCCTGCTTTAATCGTAGCAAAACGGACTAGTAATACCAGTAAAAGCATCAGAATTACTTCCCCTGGTGGACCAATATATACTTGCATGCGATTTTTCATACCCACTGGGCGCGTTCATGGCAGGAAGTTCCCTAAATATCGCATTTTCCAGGCTTCAATGTCCTCTTTTCAGCCCCAATAATCAATTTCCACCTCTCCAACTCACCTAAAATATCGAAAGCCAAAGTCTCAAAGCTATTGTAAAAAAGGATGTCCTCAACTCACTTCCTAGCAAGGTTTAAGGACAAGTCCTCAACTCTTGACAAGTCAGGAGCCATCGATGTGACCTTTTCCAAGCCTGTGGACCTGCAGGCCACTTCCAGACTGCCCCCTTTAGTGAGAGACTTGAGTCCCTTGGGACTGAGACTGCCAGAGGTTAAGAGCAACCAACTGCTGCGTCTCCGGTCACTGTGAGTAACAAACAGCCCAGTGAAGGACGACGACCACTCCTACTCCCGACTGAAAGCCTCCACTCCCCTGCCTCTCCGCCACACCCGCCACGAAGCCTCCCCCCTCCAACTCGAAGAATCACGGAAAAGCTTCATCCCTTGCAGTGTAGAGGAATACGACACACTGACCCAAAGGTCCTATTGGGTGCTTGGAGGCCTCGGTCCGGTGCATGTAGGCACTGAGGAGTGGAATGTGGCTAAGAGAGGGTCGGTGAGACAGCGGGCCTATGGCCGAGCTGTGCAACTTATCAACTCACAGACACCTTCGAAGGCTAGGACTCCGGAAAGGACTGGGCCCTCTCCCAGACGTCTCTCACCCCTTCACTTCGAAGACTCGCGGAAATGCCGCCTCAAGCGGCTCTTACAGCCTTTACGACGTGTCTGAGGCTGTCACAGTAGATAGTCTGCCTAGCACCATTGCAATGTTACGCCTTCTTGCTACCAGACGTTTTTCCAGGGCTACAGCGCACCTCCGGGCGAAGGTGAACCCTTTGGTGTACCCGAACCCTGACTGGTCGCTCTACGAAGGCGCTGTAGGCGTCGAATTCGAGCACGTGCGCACAGCGGAAGAGAAGGATTGGCTCTACGAGGAGTACGAGTCACTGATGAAAACGCCCATTTCCCCTGCCCAGCAGCTCAACCTACTGCGCGAACTGATGATGGGGGAAACGCTGGAGCGCTTCCTGCACAAGAAGTACAGCACCTTCAAGCGCTACTCAGGAGAAGGCATGGAGTGCCTGGTCCCCAGCCTCTGGTCCGTGTGCAAAGAGTACGGAGCCTGCAAACTCCCCAACTCCGAAGCAGTGCTGACAATGCATCACAGAGGCAAGTTGGCAGTCCTCGTTTCCCTGCTCAACTTCCCCGCTAGAAACCTATTCTGGAAGATCGAAGGGAACTCGGATTTACCAGAGGAACTGAACCGGGAGCAGTACTACTTCATGTGCGACATCCCTACCCACCTTTGCACAAGTGTGGAGCGAAGAGACATGGACGGCCTGCGGCTCACCAGTCTGCACAACCCCTCCCACTTGGAAATCAACGGGCCTGTAGGTCTGGGCAAGACCAGGGCGAAGCAGGACCAGGGACATAATGCGATGCACATCTGGGTGCATGGGGATGCTGCAGTGGCGGGACAGGGAGTGGTGTATGAAGCCACTCAGACTGTGCAGCTGCCCAATTACTCGACTGCTGGCGGAGTGCATATCATCACGAATAACCAAGTGGGCTTTACTACTCCGCAGAAGGAAGCGCGTTCCGGCCGCTACACAACTGAAGTGTTCAAAATCACAGGGGCGCCGATAGTGCATGTGAACGGACTCTGTCCCGAGGAAATCCAAAAGATGGGACAACTGGCAGTCCGCTACCGGCAGAAATTCCAAAACGACGCAGTAATCGAACTGATGGGGTACCGGAAATACGGACATAATGAAGTCGACGAACCTGCCTTCACCAACCCACTGATGTACAAAGTCATCCGAGGACAAATGAAAGGCTGCGCCACGGACTACGCAGACAAGCTGATCTCCCAGGGAAAAATAACCTCAGATGTGGCTGAGAAAATGAAGGCTCAGTTGGAAGCGTATTTGCAGGGGGAGTATGAAAAACGGCTAGAAGCTGTGCCGAAGGTAGAAGCCTTTACAGCGAAAGATACAAGAGGCAGCAGTACCTTACGTGGCCACTGGGCCGGCTTTCAGCTGTTGGAGCAGAAATCCCCCACCCACACAGGCTACGACACTGAGAAGTTGAAGCACTTCGCAGAGGTCTCAGTCACACTGCCCAGCGACTTCGCAGTGCATCCAGTGCTGAAAAACGGACACATCAAGAATAGACTGGAACATGTTCGGGCGGGACTAGTGGACTGGGCTACTGCCGAGGCTATGGCCTTTGGAAGTCTGTTGGATGCTGGACATTGCGTGAGAGTCAGTGGACAGGACTCGATTAGAGGCACTTTCAGCCAGAGACATGCGGCGTTTTACTGTCAAAACACGGAAACTCCGTATTACCCGTTTAAGCATCAGTTCCCTAATGCGCATTTTAACGTGTGCAACAGTCCCTTATCGGAAATGTCAATTTTGGGCTTTGAGTATGGCTATTCCCTCAATAGTCCTGACTCTTTGGTCCTGTGGGAGGCTCAGTTTGGGGACTTTGCGAATATGGCTCAGCCTATTATTGACCTGTACATTGCTTCTGGAGAGGCAAAGTGGCTCCGTCAGAGTGGACTAGTAATGCTGCTGCCGCATGGACAAGAAGGCATGGGTCCCGACCACTCCTCCGCCCGCCTCGAGCGCTTCCTGCAGCTGGTGACTGACCCTCTCGCTGCCAGGACCAACATGGCAGTCTACTGTCCTGTCAGTCCTGCCAACTACTTCCACCTCCTCAGAGGACAGATCGTGGCGGATTTCAGAAGACCAGTGATTATTGCGACCCCGAAAAGCGGGCTACGGCACAAATTGGCTTTATCGCCTATTGAGGAATTCGAGCCGAATACGTCCTTTAAGCCGTTGCTAGTGAAGGAAGTCGGTACTGGCTCAGCTGACACAGTCCTTTTATGCTCTGGGAAAGTCTACCTGGACCTACTTTCGAATTACCCCAAACGCAACTTCAAGCTAGTAGCAATTGAACAGCTTGCGCCCTTCCCGCTAGAAGCCTTAAAGCAGGCGATCGGCCCAGGAGTGAAGAAGCTCGTGTGGGTGCAGGAAGAGCCCAAGAACCAGGGCTGCTGGGGCTATGTGCAGGGACTGTTGCTCCCACATGTCAGTCAAAGCTTGGCCTGCGTTAGTTTGCCTGCGTTGTCGGGCCCGGCAGTCGGCAACTCGGTGGACTTCAAGAAGTTGATGGCGACACTGATGAAAGACGTGGAGAAGTTTCTAGGATAAGCGCTTTCAGTGCCTATTTCCCTGTATTTAGACTGAAAATCGGCTCTATGACTGATTTTTCTGTGTGTAAATCGGTCTAATCTTCTAAGACATTGATGGTTTTTCCGCTTCTTCGTACTTATACAACTGGGAAATACCGACCTGTGCAGTGGTTTCCCCCTTCCAATCTGCCTTTATTCTAATATAATATGAGCAGGGTGGCTGCCTCTCCTTCCTCCTCCCAATCCCTCATCCAGCAGAGCTGGCGCTTCCGAGTGAAGGCACTAGTGGGGCAAAACGACTCCAAGCGCCTTCGCAGCCTGCCCGAATTCGAAGGGAAGAAAATGCTGCTGTACCCAGACGACCTGGCCATAGAGCTATGGGGCGTCCTTATAACCTTCCTAATGCTCTACACCGCCACTGTCACTCCCTACCGAGTGGCTTTGGTGGATGTGGATGCTGCGGGCTGGCAGGTGCTGGATTTCATGATAGATGGCGTGTTTGCAGTGGATGTGGTGATAAACTGTTTCTTGTGCTATTATGATGACCAGATGTCGTTGGTCACAAGTCACCTTTCGATCATTATCAGGTATTTGCGGACTTGGATGTTTCTGGATATACTCGCCTCCATACCTTTTCAGGCCATACTCGACGCCAACAGCGGGTACAACAACATGGCCAAGTTAGTGCGTCTGCCGCGCATCTACAAGCTAGTAAAACTCGCGAAGCTGTTCCGCATCATGAAGATCATCAAGAACCGCAACCGCATCATGGTCTATGTGAACTCCATCTTTCGCATCGGTCTGAGTGTGGAGCGACTCATGTGGTTCGCTTTATCTCTGCTTCTGCTACTGCATCTTTTCAGCTGCTTGTGGATCTTTATTGGCAAGTTGAACGACCCGGACTACACTAATTGGATAATGGGGAAAGGGTATATGGACTTGCCGGCTTCGGAGTTGTATCTAGTGGGGCTGTATTTCTCGGTAACGACCCTGGCTACAGTGGGCTACGGAGACATAACTCCCTGTAACAACACTGAAAGGATCATTTGCTCGATTATGATGCTTGTGGGCATTTTCGTCTACTCCATCACTATCGGCTCCCTGACTAATATCCTCATCAACCTAGACCGGCGCAAAGCAGCGCTCAATGGGAAAATCAGCATGCTCACCGACCTGTCCAGCAAGTACAAACTCAACAAGTTGTTCTACCAAAAACTCACACAGGCGATAGAGTACGAACACCGCAACAGTCCCAAAGAGGTGGATGAACTTATCAATGGCCTGCCCTCGACCCTGCGCACGCAACTTCTGATCGTCATTTACAGCAAACTGATCCAAAACAACGCCTTCTTCGAAGGCAGAACTGACCACTTTGTAGCCTGGGTGGCGCCACAGCTGCTACCCACTCGTATCGTGGAAGGGGAGTACATCTACAGAGAAGGAGACCCGGCCCCAGAGATGTTCTTCGTAGTGCGAGGGGAAGTAGAGTATGTGCTCACTCAAATTGCGGGAGAGCCGGGATATCACACTGTTAAGACGGACTATTACTTTGGGGAGGAGGACTTGCTTTTCTCGGATAAGCATGCATCTACGGTAAAAACAGTCCTGAATTCCGAGTTTCTAACCCTATCCAAGGAAAACTTCGAGAAGCTGCTAGCAGCCTTCGAGACTGAGGGACTGGAAATAGTAGGGGAGGCTGAAAAACGGAATTTGAGGATTAAGGACCACCGTGTGACAGCGCTCCAGGCCGCAGCAGACAAAGCTCGAGTGGTTCGTCACGAAAGCACTCCGCAAAAGCCCACCGCCCTGCCTCTCACCAAGATAGCAGAGTCTATGCAAGAGGAACCGGAAAATGGCAGTCCCACTGAAAATACTGCGCCTACCAATAGGACGTCCACAAGTCATCCGCGGTTTCCCAGCATTGACCTGCTGCAGAAAGGAAGTACTATTATAGGAAGCACAGGGCGGGAGAAACTGGTACGACAGTACACTAAGCGAGCCATAAAGAAGCTGGATAAGCAGGAAATGACTGCCCTCACTGAAAGAATGGAGAAGATGGAGGGAGTCGTAGCTGCCTTGGAAAGCCTGATAATAGGCATTTACAGCAAAATGGGCGGATCGCCGCCACGTATAATGGAGCCAGCAGAGTTCCCGCCGTCCCTGGCAGTGATCAAGGAACTGGGAAGTCGGGAAATGGACTAATTCTGCTTAGATTTTAAGTGCCAGTCCACTAGGATCGACCACGAGTCCTTTCTCCTTTGCCGGCCCCTCCACTGCCGCAAGGCCCACATTGACTTCCAGCCAGAAGTACCAAGTGGCCAGACACTCGTAGACTCCGGGGCACTTCTCAGCGTACTCAGGTCTGCTGAACACGTGGATAGCTATCATTGTGCAGCTGGTGAGGAACTCCTCATAGCTCAAAGACTCCACGAATAAGTCACTCAGCCCCGCAGCCCGAAAGAGTCTCGCAGCCTCCGGGTTCGTAATCAGGTCCGGAATAAACTTCGTGTCCGTGCAAAAGGACAGAAAAGCCGGGAGCAGAATCCTATTCGCATATTCTCTTTGCAGTGTTCGATAAGTACCGAACAATTGCAAGGTTTCCGCCCGCTTGGACTGATGCAACTCCCTGACTTTCGGGTCGTTCGCATCTTGTCTCCACGCAAACAACTGCGCTTGTTCCGCCTCTATCTTGCTGTTCGGCACCACAACTACCAAAGTGTACTTCCTCAAAGCGTCCACTCTCGGCTCATCCGGGTACTTCAGTCGTGCGAATTCCCCAACAACTTCCAGAAAGCGCCACAAATCGATGCTGCGCGTTTTGTTGTTTTTGAAGAAGAGAAGTTGGGCTTTGGCGCGGGTTAAGTGGCGGGTCAGCATTTGGCAGTCTTCGAGGAGATGGAAGAACTGGGAAAGCTCGAGAGCGTCGGGCTTGAGGCAGTTCTGCAGACTGGCGTACTTGCTGAATAGGAACTTTAGGTCGTCTGAGTGGGGGTTACTCCAAGTTTCGGTGCCAAGGTGCTCTTCAGCCTTCTGCACTTTGGACCTTGAGCCTTTGGAGAGTGAGGTGCTGGGTCGAAAGGGCTGTGCACTGGAGTCCTCCTTCCCTGCTTTCTTCTGATTCCGCAGCTCGTCATAGGCCAATTGCAGCTTACTAAGCTCCGTCTTGAGTCTTCTCAGCTCCTGTACCTTCTTTTCCAAGAACGGATCAGCAGTTCCAAAGCCTTCAGACTCCATATATGGCCGTGAACAGGTCATATCTATGGACAATCCCTCTGCTGTGTGTGGCGACACTGGCTGTGAGCTCCGCTGGACCTGCCTTTCGAGAAGTACCCGAGTCCAACCCTATTCTCAGTGCTTCTTGGCGACTGCAAGTGACCTTTGCGCTGCAAATCCCCTTGGCAATAATGGACAGGGTCAGGAATAAGGAAGCCTGTGCGAAGCTGTGGATACAAAACAGCCCATTACTAGTGCTAATTGCAGGCGTGTCACTGGGACTGCATTTCTCGCTTTGGGTGTGGAGTCTGGCTCTCACCTCATTAGCAGAGTCGCTGTTATTCGTCACAATTTCCCCACTGCTAATAGTGGGCGGCAGTTTTGCACTGTGCAAGAAGGTAGGCCGCTGGGAGCTAAGCGGCACCCTAGTGGGCTTCGCAGGGTGTGCATTAGTAGCCTTCGGCAGCGGCAGTACTGAAGGCAGCAGTGTCGCGGGTGACCTCGTAGCCTGTCTAGGCGCTGTGATGGTTTGCGGGTATTTACTCATAGGCAAAGTGATGCGAGAGGAGCGGGGAGTCGCGCTCTTTTACTACCTCTGTCCTATCAACTTCCTAGCAGCTGTAACTGCCTATGTCTGTGCCGTGGCCTACTCTGTAGACTCCGCTGGCCACATCTTTTCTTGGATCCCTACACACTATGCGCCTTATATTCTCTATTTAGGCATTGTGCCGGGGATTGTTGGCCACGCACTGCTCAACTTCCTACTGGTGCACCTATCTCCGCTGCTAATTTCTGTGTTTATCACAATGGAGCCTATCATTGGCTCGGTAATCGGCTGGGTCATGGGCATCCAGGGGGTGCCGGGAGCACTGACTTGGGCGGGCGGAGCGTGCATCATAGTGGGCAATGCACTGGTCACTGTACAGGGAGTTACGCAGTCCCCGGACTCTGCTCAGAAGTCTGTAGCATCTTCTCTGCTGCACCCAGCGAAGGACCAAGGCCTAATTGGCGACTAGGTAGGAGAGGTGAACGATGGTTGATAATCAATGATGGCCCTTCGTGCGTTGCTGCGGAGCAGAGCCGCAGTGCGACTGTTCGCCACTGAAGCAATAGTCATACCTCCGGAATTGCTGGCAGAACTGCCTCCAGGCATGAAACTGCCTGAAAATCCAGAGGTCCTCACAATCTGGAACGCTAATCAGGTCGACCCTACCCCAGAGCCAGCCGCCCACTTCGACTTCCCAACCCCCTTCCCTCAGCGCACCTACGGCAACTTCTCCGACCAAATCACTACCGTGGCTCACGAACTCAGACGCAATCTGGCCACAGTCCTGCCCGGCAAAGCCAGTGCGCACATGTTCACGGGACTCAAGGTCTTCGCCCAGGGAGACTTCGTGCCTTTCAACATCGCTGCCAGGACTATCAAGGTGGCGGAAGACGAAGTTTCCGTGATTTCCTATGACTACTACCAGAGTCCAATGGTGGAGTTAGCCCTGAAGAAGAGTGGGATGAAGCTGGAAATCTTGCGCAACTTCCACACTATCAAGGTGAAGATCTTGGACTACAACAGGGAGGCAGCGCTCAAGCAGGTTGAGGACTTCGCGGAGCAAGCCAAGCAGAAAGTGCGCAATATCTTCGTGCAGCAGAAAAACCACGCAAAGACTCACGGCCTGGACCTCGCTCCACAGGGGGAGCAGCTGCAGTTGAGTCTATTCGACCTCATTGTGGCTGAGAAGAAAAGCACTCTCTAAGCAGTTCTAAATGGAAACGCTTGCAAAGCACTAAGGAAACTGCCAATTTGGCAGGCTCATTCCTATGTAGCATTCGACTTTAACTAGAGAAAACCCAGCATTTTATGGCTATAATAAAGCGTAATGCAGCCAAACTGCTCGATTTGCACCACTAGTCCTCCCACCTCCTTCTGCACCTGCCACTTCCTCTCCACCCCGCTCTGTCCTAGATGTGTGTTCGTCTATTTTACACCGCCTACTAGCGACTTGCACAGATTTCTACCCGTGTCTGCGCATCCTGCATACACCACATTGGAATATCAACAAAGAGTGATGATGAGGAAAACTCCTAATTAGAACGCTCTATGCTTATCTAGAATTAAATATAACGTATTGAACAAATCGCGATATCTACAGAGCACATTAAATGCTTATCAATTGTTAACTTGCAGTAACTTCACAGCTATCAAATATCACTGTTGTGCTTAGGCGGAAACGCAAATCGCTACTTAGAGGGATTTGACTTAGATACGGGGATGTCTTGCAGAAGACATGCGAGTTTGGGTATTAGGCCGTTGGATAACTGCGCCTGTGTATGGAAGGAAATAATCGTGAGTATCCAGAAAAATGGGGAAATCGCGGCTATAGAGTTCGATATAAAGACACTCTATATTGGTTCCCAGAAAAGAACATGAAGTGGCTAGGAGTCTCCAAGCGACTGGAAATGGTGGATGACTACTTATATATCATCGCTTCGCCTGAAGTCTGGATCATTCCTCTCCTAAGCACTTAGCTTCTCTACAGTTATAGCCAAAATGAACCTATCTACTGGCTTATTTCATTGATTGCAGACAATTGATGCTTCAAAAAAATGAGTATTTGGCCTAGATGCATCGAGAGTTAAGGTAATTCACATCAGACTCGTCATGTTAAAAGATCTAAAGCCCTGGTATTAGACTGAACTTGACTAATTGTAAGCAGCTATATAGAGGTGTAGCGTTCGGACTTAAGCCGAATATGTCGCTCCATCGGAGCAAATAATCTTGAGATAAGCACCTTGCAGTAGTCGATTATGAGGCTCGAAATGGCTTCTCCAGGGATATGTGTGGCATTAGGGAAAAATGCCTTTCTAGCCCAAATCGCCAGCAAATACCCAAGCAATCCGCCTATTGTCCTGTCTATCAATCACCCTAAAGTCAGCCATTTCACAGCACTCCAAACGCTGCTCCCATAGTCTCGCGGACATCCGGCCACCGTGAAAGTTTCAAAGACTGTCTCACAAGTCTCGTACTCCTCCAATCCCCCCATAGTCACAATCCTAAACCTGCCCTCCTCCGTCTCCCTGCACCTCAGTCGAAAAGACACTGCTCTCGGCGCAGTGCTGGCCAAGCTGTACACCTCACTGCAAGGGTCTCCGCCCTGGTAAGTCACTTGAATGCCGGAGTGAGGGTGGTCGGAATCGAGAAGACGGACTTGGGTGGACTGGCGGAGGCCGAGAAGGACGCATTGTTCGAACATGTTGCCGAGTATGTCCACTTGAGCGACTGCAGGCGCTGGAGTTCTGTGTGGAGGTCACACTGGCTGCAGGACTGCTTCAAATCGTGTCCAAATGCGAAGGAATAGACAGTGGTGTAGTAGTCATCATTCAGCTTGGAGAGAACCACCCATGGCTGATCTCTCTCCAGTATGCTCCAGTCATATATGAAGCCTGAGTCTTCATCAGTCCACTGCAGTCCAACAGCCCAACTGAGCACTAGCAGCCATACTCGCCTCATAGCTACTTCTTAAGTCCTCCTAGGAGTCCTTTGCCGAGCAAGGCAATGGCGCCCTTGGGCACTCCGGCTGGCTTAGAGGCTTGCGCTTCCTTCTTCAGCGCTGATCTCACTCCGAACGGCGTCGTTAGTGCACTGAGGTTTTCGTCCCCTTCGAAGGCAGCTACGAAGTCTTGGGCCGTCACCTTTCCGCGACCCTTCATCACTGCATTCGTGTAGCGCTCCGCCAAGTTGTCCTTGCCTGCCTTCAGACTATTGACGTAGTCGGTTACCTTGCTGGCTACCATTGAAAGGCCTGGAGTGGCAGTTTCGCCGTCCTCCACTTTGACTAGCACAGGCAACGCTTCAGCACTCACGAAGAAAAGTGCGTCAAAGAGAGCTCGCACTTCGGCACTTTCCAGAGGACTGCCGTCTTCCTTGGCGACGCAGTCGAAATAAAGGGCCGCTTTCCCCGCGCCTCGCCCAAGCAGCACCCCCAAAACGCCAAGTTTCACCAAGTCATACTTGCCCTTCTCCTTAAGTTTCGTGTAGAAGGTGCACATGGGCGTGTCTGGACTATCATAGTCAGTGGTGTTGAGTGCCAGCTCCAGCGCGATGGTGTTGAACTTACTAGGGGAAATTTTGCCAGCGTCTGAGTTCTTCTTGATGGTGGTGAAGACTTGAGGAGCGGGGTTCTTGCTGTAGCCCAGTTCTGCTTCCTTCGCTGCGATGGTTCGTTCTTCTTCGGGGGCATCGGGGGGAAGAGCGGGACGTGCGTTGCAGCAGCCCATTTTTATGGCCACAGTGCAGAGTACTCGACATGCAATAGAAAAGTCCAGCCATCCCCAGTGAGCAGGGCACATCTCACAGAAATCATCAGCCACCCAGACAAACGACAAGGAGCTGGAATTTGATTATTTATATACTTTCAGCAGGTAAAAGCAATCAGAAGGACTAGGGGAGTAGTTGACTATAGGGGCATTGGTGGAGATTTGAGGAAGGAGGGATGGATTTAAAGAGTAGATTTATTGGCACAATGACTCAAGAGGGCATACTTCACGAACTTACACCCCGTGGAATCAGCATTTCCAAGCTAGTCCACTCCTACGCAAACCACCAAGGCAGCGTCTACTACGGCTACTTCCAGCAGTACGAAGCAGGCATCAAGGTAAAGTTCTACAGTGAAGTCAGTGGCAGCAGCGAAAACGCCCCTCAGGAGTACCAGAACTGGAAGAAAATGCAGCACCCCAACGTGAAAAGACTGCATGAGTGCTTCTGGGCGTGGAGTGGAACAGCGTGGTATTTGGTGTTTGTGATGGAGTGGTGTCAGTGGGATGGCTTGCAGGACATTAACCAGAGGAGGATGGAGAGACGCTCTTTTACAGAGCCGGAACTGTGGGGCGTACTGAGAGGTCTGACTGATGCCTTGGCCACCATGCAGAACCAACTTTTCGCCCACCATAATATCAAGCTCGAGAATGTGTACCCTTCCCCCACCGCGCCTAAAATCGGCGATTTCAGCTGCGCCAAGCATGTGAATATCCGCGGCTTTGGCAGTGTGAGCCACAGCTCTGCGCCCTCCCCCTTCCTTAGTCCGGAGCTGCGCCAAAGCACTGTCAACGTCTTTAAAGCAGACGCTTACTCGCTTGGAGTGGTGCTGCTCAGTCTCGCCAAGCTCGAGGTGCCGCTGTGCTTCCAGCAGACTCAAGTATCTGACATTGACGTGGAAAACTCGATCACGGGACTATTCGTCTCACAACACCTAAAGCAAGTGCTAAGATGGATGCTGATGGAGAACATTGAGGCCAGGTGCGACTTCAAAGAGCTGCATGGGTGGCTGCAAGGCGCCTAGTAGACTAGCTCGAGTTATAGTCCTTTCCTAGCCACTACGTCCTCTCGAAAGTCCTCAAGTGCTGTTTGTGTAGCCACTAAGTCCTCTTCGCCGACCCCTTCTCCCTCCATTGCAGCTAGGAAATACCCCACATATTTGTCAAAATCGCCATCGTCGATATTCATATGCTGGTGGATTTTGCGTATATTGAGGCGACTTCCTCCATGCATAAGCACATGCTGCACCGCTCCCGCTACCTGCGTCTGCACCCTTTCTCGGTTCGGAAAGTGCCGCGCCAGCCTCGAATCTCTCATCACAGTTTCATACATTTTCCGAATCACGCGGGCTAGCACCGTAGAAGAGTATCCTGACAGCTTGCCGGTTTGCTTGGCTTTGAAGGTCTTTTTCAGGATTTGCGATTGGAGGCGTAAGTGGTCCATCCGACTAGCGACCGCGTCGATATGGTCGACTACATAGTCGTGGGAGTGATAGCGGGTATGCGTAGACAAGGTCTGCACACTCGTAGAAGGGGGGATAGTGGGGAAGAGTCCTTTGGAAGTAGAGGGTAGAGAGCGTATGTTTAGGTCAGGAAGGATTTGGGGCAGTTCGCCGATTTCCTTGTGGCCATATATGCGCTCTGTGAGTTCTTCAAAGCTCAGTTTCTTGTAACGCCGAATTCTGCCCGTTCCCACCTCCTCCGAATCCGTTCTGCCTCTATTACAGTTCAAAAAGTACCACAGTCCATCCACCCCCTTCACCAGTCCAAACACAAACTCTTCCAACCTCTGTCCCAGGCCCAGTCCGTACTGCTCTATCAGCCGCTTCACAGTGGCCGTCATTTCCTCACACTCCTCACCCGCATGTCGAGACTTCTTCACATCGCAGGACCTAGGCGAGTGCAGCGTAGTCACGTAGTAAGGCTCTAGGGTCAGGGAGGAGCGGTGCCTTTCGACTTGAGTGGTGAGGGTTTGGAGGTTGTCGTGTTGGTCGAGGACCTTTGTAGCGACGAAAGGCACCATTGTCTCCACGCTTTTCTGGACTTTTAGACCCAGTCGAGTCTTCACTTGGTAGTATTTGGTGACTTTGCGTCTCCGCCACCAGACCACTTTCTTCCACGCTTCGAACTTTTCAGGGATGACATAGCGCTGCAGGCGGCAGGCGCCCTTGGTCATCGCGTCCTGTACTTCTGCAGACCTCATAAGAGTATACACCAGTTCGGACTGGGAAAACGCCAGGTACTTCGGGAAGTGGTGTCCCTGCGGATTGAGGTTGCGGGCGGACTGAGACTTCTGTCTGCATTCAGATAGGAAAGCGGGCAGGGCTCTAGGTGGCAGTTACTGTGGTCCGCTGGTGCTTCGTACTGTACCCTTGCTATCACTGTGCAGGTACACCCATGCACCTGTGGTTGCTTCCTGTAGCAGGGTTTCGGGCACGGTTAGAGAGACTAGTTCCTTGTCGCATGCGTTTAGGAGCATGGAGTAGAAGTCAAGTCGCTGTGGGAAGAGTAGTGTTGACGTCAACCTCGAGACCTTTTCCAAACTAGTGACCGACTCACTCTTGCGCCCCAATAGACTGGACCGAGTGGACCGCTGTTTCCGCACTTCCCCTTGCATACACAGTAAAGAAATGGACCAAACCCGCAGAGACTTCACCTATATCACCAAGGTGATGGGCAGTCTGACCATGAAGCGGCAAGAAGCCTTGCTCAGCATCACAGAAAGCTACGACGGAGAGTGGAAAAAGCCGTATCAGTCCGAACTGTCGTTCTTGACACTATGCAGACAGGGAGTACTGGGGCTTTCTCTGGTCCTAGGGATAGCGAGCAGCAAGTGGGTACTGCGACAAGAGGGCTGTAGTCAGCTGGCCAAGCCTTGGAAAGCCTATGTGTATGTGGGTTTGGTGGGTGCCTATGATGCTGTGCTGGGCTGGGTGTTGCTGGGCCACCACTCACAGGTGATCAACTTGATGTGTGATGACTACATTCTGGAAGCGAAGGCACGTGAGCAGTCCTAGTACGTAGAATCCCTAACTACCCTTAGACTAGTAAATGAAGCTTAACGCCTTCGCCAACTACCTGCAATTTGCGTGGTTTACTATATCTTAAGGAAGGGATGCTGGAGATTAAAGGCTTCGAGCAGTGGGCTGTGATTTATGAGGGCCACCTTCATATGGCGGCTTTGAAAGAGCCAGTCTAAAGCGTGCTTTTCCTCCATTTCCCTTTCAATCTGTCCTCGCGGACTCTGCGCTTCTTTTCGCAGCTGCGAACTAGCCAATACGTGCAATTTCTGGAAAGAAATATGAGGAAGTGCTGTATCTGCCTGCCCTCTGCAGAGAAAGTCACTCCTGTTGACTTAAGACCAAGTCAATCCCGGCGGAAGAAGAACGAACTCAGTGCCACGATATTCGGGGACGACCCAGTAGTGATCGAAAGTCTAAACGGAGTGCTACTGGGCACCTACGGCCAAGCCAGTTCCAACTCCAGCCGGCCCAAGCCCAAAGTGTACAGTGCCCTGGGCCGTTCCTTCTGCAAAACTCCCTCTGTGGAGCTGTCCAGGTCCACCCCGCTCAAGCGGGCGAAAGTCTACAAGAAGCAGACTAGAGTGCCGCAGAGTGCGATGATTCTGCCGGATGCAGAGGCGAAAAGGACGCTGATGCAGTTGCAGCTCTATCGGAGTCGGACTGCTATTTAGCTATTCTTCGTGGAGAGAACCAATGGCGACTGTAGGAAAGCTATTAGGGGAGGACTTGAGTCAAGAGTATTAGGGAGATTAGTACAGCTAGGAGTCAATTCCTTGCTTAAATAGCTATTCTGAGACCTATGGGAAGCAGGGAGATAGCGATTTCACTGCTTTCCATTTTATAAGTCTTTCGTATAGCCGAATTCCCCTTCAAAGCCATCCTATGTCTGAGACAATTGACTGCATATGTCGCTCTAACTCCCGCAGCAGGAGGTTGGCCTATGAGAAAGCACGACTATTCAGCATTATAACAACAGATGAAGTGCACAGTCTGCACCAAAACAAGTAACTCTTAGAGTAGTCCAATTCCCCTCAGCAACTCACCTTAGAACAGCTGTCGGAATGCTTCTTTACCTATGAGTGGAAATCTCTCTGCTTTCACCCGCCAAACCTTCAAGTGGCCTTTTTAGATTTACCAAAGGAGCAAAGTCTTGAAAAGGTGCCGTGGCTTTAAGATCGAACTAAAGAGTACCCAGCGAGGTTTGAATTGGTAGAAAGGGTTGGAGCCTTACTGCGGAGTGGCGGGGTATAGTGCATTAGTGCAAAGGAAAAGACTAGGGGAGAATTAGTGTATCGAAAGAAACTATGGCTGAAAGTGGAAGATGGCAGGGTTTAGAGCAGGGGCAGGAGCACTGGTGTGCATCCTAGCGCTTCTGCCTTGGAATGGTCAAGTGGGCAATTAGTTGGCTGAGTTCCTTCTCCCATCTCTAACGATCCTCCAGTCAGTAATAAATGGGCTGCTGTTCTAGTGCACATCCCCTGGCTCGCCAGCGCTCTTCCTCCTTCCCTTCGCTCTACTCTGACTACGAGTATAACCCCTTCCCTGAACTTTTGATCAAGTCTGAACTCTTCATTGAGCTGAAAGAAGGCCGTCTGCAAGACTCGTATAACCTGGGCCGACGGATCGGTTCCGGCAGCTACGGCCAAGTGTTCGAAGCCGTCCACATCCCTTCCAGCAGCCACCGAGCCATTAAGGTCCTCAACCACGCCGCCCTGCCCACCGACGAACTCAGCTGCATGTTCAACGAAATGTCCCTTTTGAAGTCACTCGTACTGCCTACTCAGGACCACCCCAACATCATCAAGCTCCACGAAGTCATCAAAGAGGGGAACAAGGTGAATATAGTCTCTGAACTCTGCAGTGGCGGAGACCTGCTTACCAAGGTGAAGAAGGAAAAGACTCTATCGGAAAAGGTGGCGGCCACTTACATGCGACAGATACTCTCTGCAGTGGCGTACTGTCATGAGCGCAATGTCGTGCATAGAGACCTCAAACTGGAAAACATCCTTCTGGAAACCAACTCGCCTTCATCTATGCTCAAAATCATTGACTTCGGGACTGCCAAACGTCTATCGCCGAATGAAACAATGTTGGATATCATTGGAACTGTAAGTGCTACTCAGCCGCTTTACATTGCGCCGGAAGTGCTCAGTCGGCGGGCGTCGGAGAAGTGTGACGTGTGGAGTTGTGGAGTGGTTCTGTATATATTCTTATCAGGAAAGCCGCCTTTTCGAGGGTGTGACGGTAGAGACGTATTTCAAAAAGTGCGTGCGGGCATATTCGACATAGACAGTGAGAACTACACAGGCCCAGAGTGGACCCAAGTCTCTGCCGGCGCTAAGGACATGCTCCTTAAAATGCTCACGAAAAACCCTCTTATCCGTCCTTCCGCGAAAGACCTAATGGCTCACCCCTGGCTGCAGGTCTGCGATAAAATCGGTAATTCTGACTTTCATACGAATTTGGCGATTATGAATCGCCTCAAGACCTTCAAGTCGACTGACCCATTTCGACGCGTTTCGCTCAATTTTATAGCGTCGCAGCTGACTACTATTCAGGAAACGGAAAACCTCCGCAGACGGTTCATCGAAATGGACGAAAACAACGACGGCAAGCTAAGCAAAGAGGAAATAATGAAAGGCTTCCACACCCTGGGCATAGGAGAAAATGTGGACGTCGAGGAGATCTTCCGTATCTGCGATACTGACAAAAGCGGCTTCGTGGACTACACGGAATTCATCACAATGACTTTGAATTGGCAAAAGTCCCTCAGTGACGCTCAAATCGAAGCCGCGTTTCAAGCCTTTGACAGACATCAGAGAGGCGCTATTGATTTGGACGATATCAAGCATTTGTTCGCCTCGGAGACGTCGAGTGAGACGGATGTGGCGGTATGGCAGGAAATGCTGGAGGAGGTGGATGAGAATGGAGACGGAGTGGTGGACTTGGCGGAATTCAAGCATATGGTACTACAGCGCACTACTAAGAGAAAAGACTTCAACCCCAAGCTCCGACACTCCTTGCCCTAGGTTTGCTATAGTCCAATTTCCCTCACACTCAGCCCTCCATAATCTTCGAAGCAGGGAAAATGGGCTGCTGTATGGCTTCCCACCATTTGGAAACACCAGATTCAGTCTCTGCTCCTTCCCTAGAGATGCACAGACCTGAAGGACTCCTTATCCGTGCAGAGACTTTCTTTCGAGAATCGGACTGCAGTCTCCATTCCAAGTACCGTCTCGGCCGCTTGCTGGGTAAAGGCACATTCGGAAATGTATATGAAGCCACTCACTTGGCTTCTGGGACTAAGCGCGCTGTCAAAATAATCAGCCGGGAACTAGTCTCCGACGCTGCCATCGGCAGTATGATGAACGAAGTCGCCCTCCTCAAGTCCCTCGTACTCTCTACACAGGACCACCCGCACATCTTGAAAATCTACGAAGTGCTCCTGGAGCAAGACACCATCGACCTAGTCTTCGAACTGCTTTCAGGTGGGGAACTGTACAGCAAAATAGCTGCTCGGCAGAGGATGGATGAGGAGGTGGTGAGGGAGTATATGCAGCAGATACTCTCTGCGGTCGCTTATTGCCATGACAGACATATTGTGCATAGGGACTTGAAGCCGGAAAATATCGTGTTTGAGTCGAGGTCTGTGAATGCTATGCTGAAAATTATCGATTTCGGCATTTCGAGGCGTCTCTCGCCTACCGGGACACTAAGCAACGCAGCAGGAACCGTAAGCTCTACGCAGCCTTATTACCTAGCACCGGAAGTGAAGTCTGGGAACTACGATGAAAAGTGTGACTTGTGGAGTTGTGGAGTAATGGCCTGTATCATGCTCAGCGGTATGATGCCGCTGTCCCCTGAGATGGAAGAGTGCTTCGACCAGCTGCACACAGGCCGACTCGACTTCAACAAAGACTACTGGGCCGCAGTGTCCGAGGAAGCCAAAGACTTCCTCACCCAAATCCTGCAAACCGACCCCAAAGCCCGCCCCTCCGCCCGAGAACTCCTATCCCACCCTTGGCTCAAAGCTGCCACCCAGTCCTACTGCACTGCAGGACAGGAAACGCTCCACAGACTGCAGACTTTCGCCTTCAGCTCGAGACTGCAGAGTGACAAGTTGAAGCAAGCGGCTTTGTCTTACATTGCGACGCAGCTCACCACTGTGCAGGAGACGGAGCAGATTAGGAGGCTTTTCATTGCGATGGATGAGGATGGAGACGGGCGATTAAGCAAGGAAGAAGTGATAAAAGGCCTAGGAAAGGTGAAGCTAAAGCATGTAAATGTGGAGCGAGTGATGCGAGACTGCGACTCAGACAAGAGCGGGTACATTGACTACACCGAGTTCCTCACCGCCTCTATGAACTGGCAGCTTACTTTGGACGACTTGCAGATAGAAACGGCCTTTGCTGCCTTTGATGAGGACAGGGACGGCAGAATTGACATGAAGGAGCTGCAGCAGATCTTTCCGGACTCCAATGTGGACCCGGAGGACCCAATATGGAGGGATATACTGCTGGAGGTGGATGGGGATGGGGATGGGTGCATTGATATAAAGGAGTTTAAGAGGCTGATAAGGAGAAAGCCGCCGCCCAGTCCTGTGGCTTCGCTCCAGCAGCCGCTTTGATAGAGCTATCTTAGAGTAGTAGGCAAATCTTTCCCTTCTTTGGCTGTTTCTAGGCTAGTTGATCAATTCAGGCAAGAAATCGATGCGAAAGCAACTATTACCTCTGCTCATTTTCTGAAATACGCTCTTTCTGTAGGCTCAAACTAACGGCTTCTCAGCCATATCATCAAGGAAATAGGGAAAAAGCTGCTATCAGATAGCCGTGCTATTTGAGCGTATCAGCCAGCTGCTACAGCTAACATAGTAGAGTTCTAGTTAGGAAAGGCTACAGAAATCTTGGACCAGCGACTTGGTGTCCTGAGTGAGACAACTCTGGCAGAGCGCAGAGTTGCGCTCTTCGCCCTCTAGCAAGACTTCGCCAGTGCTTTCCGGCCTCGCCTTGATGAGGCTTCGACCATTGGAAGTCTCGGCACTGGACGCACTTCTAGCCCCGCGAGTATCATCCGTCTGCGCTGATACCTTGGTTCTGCTGTGTTGTTGTCGGCTTTCCTTCTGCTCTTCCAAGTCCGACTCACACAAAATCGGCTTCGTAAAGCGGTGAACTTTCCCCAAGTCATCATCGACTCTGTCCTCCTCTATCACATCTTTCAGCATATCACTCAGGTCCCCGCCCTGCTCTTGCCACTCCTCCGCTTCCTCCAAAACGCACTGATCCAACTGATTTTCCCCACTTCCTTCTTCTCGTCCAGCCAATATCTCCGAAAGCTCGTGGGAAAGGTCCTTCGCACTGTCGCGGATTCCAAAGGGGTCAGTGAGACTGGACTCATTGAAGAAGGCGGAGTCTTTGACTTCGATACTTCCCTCTAGATCGCTCATAGTAATTGTAGTGTATCTCATTTAGTCGGTATTGCGGCTACAGAGCTAGTCGGGGTGTGGGAATGGGAGGTAGTGCTGCTGATGGTAGGGATGTCTTCTAAGGCCGGTTTTGACGCTTCGAAGCTTGATGAAGTGGTAAAAACAGAGTGGCCTTTTAGCCTAAGTTACTCGTAAGAGATTCTACTATCATCTCTGCCAATCTAGCAGGTCTAAGCCCTGCTCAGCTTGAACATAATATCGCTAAAGGCGAAGCTCATTATCTCGTCTCCTAATAGTCTCCCTGTTCCCCTTGACTCTTCAAGTCTTACCTATTTCCATAGAGTCTCTTTGCGAATTATCAGCACTGCTTCTGTCCCCAGTGCCTGGGCAAGCAGCAGCCAGAGCGCTGGTCTGTCTGCGGCTGTGCCTGGCTTCGGCCGTGTGCACGGAAGTCCGAGGCCTTAGTCCATATTGAAATGCTTTCTGCGGTCAGAAAAGCGTCATTGCTCCAGCGAGCCTTCACGGACTTGCACCAGTTGGGAGGTCACCCGAGCCTCCTGAAGCTGGGATTCCGCAATAAAAACGTCCTGAGGAACATCACACCTGCTGAGTTGTATCAGCATGGTCTGGGCAATCAGCCAGCCAACCCCGACACCCTCCCCAGTACCATCGCTAGTTCTGGAGCCATGTGTGCCTACTCCGCAAAGGCAACCGGCCGCACCCCCAAGGCCAAGCGCATAGTCAAGGAGCCAGGCAGTGAAAAGGACGTCAACTGGGGCAGTGTCAACATCCCCCTCAGCCAGCAGTCCTTCGAAATCAACCGCATCCGCGCTCTCGACTACCTCAACATGCGTCCCAAGCTCTTCGTGGTGGACGGCTATGCGGGCTGGGACCCCAGATACCGCTTCACTGTGAGAGTGATCTGCAGTCGCGCCTACCATGCCTTGTTCATGCATAACATGCTCATCCGCCCGACGAAGGAGGAGTTGGCGAGAGACTTCAGCAACGGAGCGGACTACCATATCATCAACGCTGGGGAGTTCCCGTCCAACGAACTCACCACTGGAGTCGGCATGAAAACCTGCGTCTCCCTGCATCTCGGTGAGAAGCAACTGGTGATCCTCGGATCCCAGTATGCAGGCGAAATGAAGAAGGGCGTGTTCACTGTGATGCACTACGAAATGCCTAAGCGCGGAGTGGCTTCCCTGCACGCCAGCGCCAATGAAGGGCCCAAGGGCGACGTTTCGCTGTTCTTCGGCCTGTCCGGCACCGGCAAAACCACCCTGTCTGCTGACCCGCAACGGGCTTTGATTGGGGACGACGAGCACTGCTGGACTGACAACGGAGTGTATAACATTGAGGGAGGATGTTACGCCAAGTGTGTCGGCCTGAAACGTGAGAAGGAACCCGAGATCTACGACGCAATCCGCTTCGGGTCTGTCCTGGAAAACATCAAGTTCCACCCCGGCACTCGCGACGTGAACTTCGACGACATCAGCATCACGGAGAACACCCGTCTGTCCTATCCTTTGGAGTTCATCCCCAACGCCAAGATCCCTGCGATCGCTGGACACGCCAAGAATGTGATCTTCCTCACTTGCGACGCTTATGGCGTACTGCCCCCGGTCTCGAAACTGACTCCGGATCAGGCGATGTACCACTTCATTGCTGGCTACACGGCAAAGGTGGCAGGAACTGAGGTGGGAATTAAGGAGCCGCAGCCTACCTTCTCCGCCTGCTTCGGAGAGGCCTTCCTCATCCGTCACCCCTCGGTCTACGCAGAGCTGTTGGCCGCCAAAATTAAGGAAAATGGCGCCAAGGTGTGGCTGGTGAACTCCGGCTGGACTGGCGGCAAGTATGGAGTGGGCAAGAGAATGGACATCAAGGACACTCGCAAGATTATCGATGCGATCCACTCCGGTGAGCTGGACAAGGCCCCCACCAAGGTCCTCGACGTCTTCGGCCTGCAAGTGCCGACCACCGCTCCAGGCGTCAACCCCAACGTCCTGATGCCCAAGAACACCTGGACCGACAAGGCCGACTACGACGCTACTCTGCGCAAGCTGGGAGGACAGTTCATTGAGAACTTCAAGAAGTACGAGGCTGGCGCTTCGGCCGCAATCAAGGCTGCTGGCCCCCACCTTTAAATCTCCTTAGGGAACTAACTGGGTGCACTGCCTCGAACTCAGCTACAGGGAAGCGCCAAATAGGCAAAAGCCTACTTCTTACCTAAATACTGACTGAGTTCCATCCTCATTTCCCTCGAAGTCTCCTGCTCCTGCTCCTCATACACAGACTGCATCTCCACCAGTATGTCCTGCTGCTCCTCCAACTCCCGTCTCAGCGCCTTTTCATGCATATTCAGCTCTGTCTCCGGCCTCTTCATGATTTCCCCCAACTTCCCGGCTCGAATGTCATTTCGCAGCTGTCTGCGGGGGATGACGATCAGGGCAATGTAGGCACTTAGGAGGGAACAGGTGAGAAACAAGGGAAGTCCGTAGCGGAAGGAAGACTTGGGGACGGGAGGGCGAGTGCGCTGCAGGTCCAGGTACTTTTTCTTGGCTATGGGCGTGGAGTTTGTGGGCACGAAGTCAGGGAAGATGCCTCGGAGCTGGTCTGCGAGGCGTTCCTGCCTTTCTTGTGTGTGGGCTTTGAAGGGCAGGCTAGGACTGCTGGCAATGCTGTTGAAATCCAGCATTAAATAGAGACAGACCCAGCCTTTACCCTAAATTCCGGCCCAGAAAGGACTTAATATTGAGAAATACCCTCCAAAAGAGTCGAAATGTCGCTGGAGACTGAAATTCTGCATAGTGCGGAGAACTAACTAGGCTAAAAGCATTTCCTGTGGACGATAGTGGGGCCGGATTCCTCGTACTCAGCTTTGGTTATCCACATCTGCTGGAAGGTGGAGAGCGAACTCAGGATCGACCCTCCAATCCACACGGAGTACTTCCTTTCCGGGGGCGCCACGACCTTGACCTTGACACTCTGCGGCGCCAAGATGGTCATTTCCTTGGTCATCCTCTCCCCCAGTCCCGTAAACATCGTATTCCCGCCCGACATCACAATATTGGCGCACAGGTCTTTGCGTATGTCCATGTCACACTTCATCACTGCTCTGTAGGTGGTTTCGTGGATGCCCTCCATCTCCTTGCCCAGGAGTTCTGGCTGGAACAGGCCTTCGGGACAGCGGAAGCGCTCGCTGGACAGAGTGAGGACGTTTCCATCTGGCAGTTCATAGTTCTTTTCAATGCTGGAGTCGGCTGTGGTGAGTTCACTTTGGAAGTCCAGCGAGACAAAGCACAGTCTTTCCTTGATATCCCTGAACACCTCCCTTTCCGACGAACTACTAAAGCTATTCCCCCTTTCCAGCAAAATCTGCATCATATAGTCAGTCAAGTCCCTGCCCGACAGCTCCATCCTCATTACAGCGTGCGGCAGGGCGTAGCCTTCATAGATAGGCACAGCGTGGCTAATGCCGTCTCCAGAGTCGAGCACTATGCCGGTAGTGCGGCCTGAGGAGTAGAGGGAGAGGACGGCTTGCATGGACACGTAGAAGGCAGGCACGTTGAAGGCTTCGAAGAGGATTTGGGTCATTTTCTCGCGATTATTCTTGGGGTTAATGGGCGTCTCAGTGAGCAGACAAGGGTGTTCCTCAGGCGTGACTCTGAGTTCCGTATAGAACGTGTGATGCCACAGCTTCTCCATGTCCTCCCAGCAGTCCACAATCCCGTGCTCCACTGGGTACTTGAGACTGAGGATTCCTCGCTTGGCTAGGGCTTCGTCCCCGATGTAGCATTCCTTCTGCTCCCCGCCTAGGCTCATGCCTGAAACGCGAGGACGCCCTACGACTGTGGGGAAAACAGCTCTGGGAGCGTCGTCACCTGCAATCCCTGCCTTGCAGACCCCAGATCCACTGTCAATCACCACCGCCTGGACCTCTTCAGAAGAGACTTCCATATGTATATATCTACCTTCCCCGCCATTGGCAAAGGGAGAGGCAGGGCGGAACACTGAAGAGGACTCTGAGGCTTAGGGGAAGGGAGGCTAGGGAGAGGGGAAAAGCCATGAGGAAGCCGAGGACATACGAAGGACAGCCCAGTAGAGAAGTCATTCTATGCGAGTAGTTGCGAAAATGGCCAGCAGCCTTCCAGTCCTCTACATCCCTCACGGCGGCGGTCCTTGTTTCTTCATGAACCCGCCTCCAGGCCCTCCAGGGACTTGGACGGCTATGGAGGCTTTCCTACGTCTGCTGCCCACACTAGTGGGAATAGTGCCCAGAGCGTTACTGGTAGTGACGGCGCATTGGGAAGAGAGTGTGTGCAGTGTGCAGGGCGCGGAAAGGCCGGGAATGCTGTATGACTATTACGGCTTTCCGGACTATACGTATGAGCTGAAGTATGAAGCGCCTGGGGAGCCGCAATTAGCGGAGAGGGTGAAAGAGCTGCTGACTGGGGCAGGGATACAGGCAAGAATAGACCCCAATAGAGGCTTTGACCACGGCACTTTCGTCCCTCTAATGGTCAGTTTCCCTCGAGCAGACCTCCCAGTCGTGCAGCTTTCCCTGAGGTCAGACCTCGACCCTGCCGCTCACATTGCCATTGGCAGGGCTCTCCAGCCACTACGAAAGGAGGGAGTGCTGATTATTGGCAGTGGGTCCAGCTACCACAACCTGGGCTTGTTCTTTTCGCAAAGAGGGAATAAGGATGCGAAGTTGTTTGATGACTGGCTGACAGAGACTGTGAGTCAGAACAACACGGAGAGGAGAAATGAAGGACTAGTCAACTGGGCCAGGGCGCCTGGAGCTCGCTCCGCACATCCCAGAGAGGAGCACCTTCTGCCACTGCATGTCTGCGCTGGGGCAGCTGGTCCAGACCAGGGCTCCCGCTGTCACCACGAGTCTCTACTCGGCAAAGCAATTTCCGCCTATCGCTTCGGCTAAGTTAGTGCTCGATCGGTCTCTGTCCACTGAAGCTGAGTGGGTCCATCTTGAACTTTCTATACCTCTGTTCCCAGCAGTAAGTCACCCACATCTGAATGGGCACCAGGACCACGAACGCCATAGTGGTCCAGCTCAGACCCAGGTCGAAGAGCTGGTAGCGGTACGTAGGCCACCACATTACTTCACGCCGCTCGGCTACCTTGCCGAAAGGGTCGAAGGACTTTTTGAAGCCGGGTCTCTGCGCATAGTTGACTGCATTATAGAATGGATTGCGTTCGTAGTCCTTCACAGTGTAGTAGTCGTGTGGGACCTCGTCCACTACATCGTGGTCCTGGGTGATACGAATACGCCCAGTCTGAACAGGCAGGAAGGGAAGACGGTACCGGAGCGCCTTGGCAAGTCTGAGCGCCATTAAAGTCTATCCAGTCCCAAGACACAGCTAAGTGATTGCCAGCTAGAGGCAGTTTGTATGAATTCCTCATACCTTTTGCTTACTGCCCAGTGACTTTCCTAATCCAACTGTCTATAATGGACTAGTTTGAAGCGAACTGCCTTCAGTTTCGACTCCAGGCGATGATTCAAACCAAGGAAAGAAAAGGTCATTGACAGTCTCCCACCTGCACTGACAGCAACGCCAATGCGACAACAGAGGGAAATGATGAAAGCGGGGCAGGTGCAGCTGTGAGGACGCTGGAGTGGGAGAGGCTAGAACTAGGCTAAGTCCGCTTCCGACCTGAGGCTAGTTTTGACTCCGTGAACAGGACGTGACGATTGACCATAGGGTCGTACTTGACAAACGAGAGTTTGCGCTGTGCATGGCGCGAGGCCTTTCTGAAGACATAGTAGAAGCCGGTTTCCGCAGTGCTGAGCAGTTTGCACATGATGAACTTCACCTTCGGAGCCATTACTTAACTAGCTGGGCAGGTTCCAGTCGATAGGTGGGAGACCGTGCCCTACGAGGAAGTCGTTGGCTTTGGAGAAGTGGCCACACGTAAAGAAGCCGCCTTTGGACGCAGAGAGGGGGGACGGGTGGCACGCCTCCAGCACCAAGTGCTTGCTCTTCGACACCCCCGCAGCCTTAGCCTGCGCAAACGCCCCCCACAGCATAAACACCACATGACTGCCATTCACATTTATCAGTCTGATCACTTCGTCTGTGAACGTCTCCCAGCCCTTCTTCGCATGAGTGTTCGGAGCGCCTTGGCGCACTGTTAGAACCGCGTTCAAAAGGAACACTCCCTGTTCCGCCCAGTGAGTCAAATCCCCGTGTTTCGGAGGAGTGAAGGCCAGTTTCTTGTCAGTCTGCAGACACTTGTAAATGTTCCTCAGACTGCCGGGGACTTTTACTCCGCGGTGCACTGAGAAGCTCATGCCCATAGCGTCGTTCGGGGCAGGGTAGGGGTCTTGTCCCACGATCACCACTTTCACTTGGTTGAAGGGAGTCTTGGCGAAGGCTGTGAAGATCTCGTTGGCGGGCGGACGGCAGGCCGTAGTGCGGTATTCCTGGGACACAAAGTTGTAAATGGGCTTAAGGCGGTCTGCATCCAAAAAGCCTCGCAGTTGTTCCCTCCAACTTGGGTGCATCTGATTGACCCAGTCCTCATAGTCCCCTATTGCAGCCCCACTAGCGCTGCCAGTGGTATCTACCTTGGCCTGCTTCTTAGTCTCGGTTTTGACCTCTTCCTTCACTTCGTCCTCATCGGAGCGCTTGCGCTTTTTGGCGCCAGTGACTTCGGACATTGTAGAGGAAAGATGGAGGATGGAGTGGCTAATGGCTCAGATTTACTGCCAAAGTCGAGTTTACTGGGATTTAAGCCGATACAAGTGAAATAAAGGTTGGACGAATTTACTTATTATTAATTCCTATGGATTTCGTTCTTTCTGCTGTTTAACCTAATTATCAATCCACTCCTTAGGACGAAAGCCAAGTTTCTAAGCCATTATATTAGTGCAAAGTTCTACCACTTACACTAGGAGGAGGTTGCTCCTTTCCCTGTCAGGATGTAAAGTACCCCTCTTGTTTTTATCTGCCAATTTCTCATATTCCCCTTGTCGATAGTAAAACTCGTAATGCGTAGGCAAGTCCAACTCTATAACTTGGCAGTCTTTGAAGCAAATCACAGTTTTGTCCATGCGCAGTTGTCGATCAAATGGGCAGGAAAGCCCTGGCACATTATAGCGCTTTCACCTGTGTCCAGATCGAAAGCCTCCAGCGACTGTTTCTCACACCAAGGAGATAGGCACCTCTCAAGTGCTTCGCTGCCCAGAACTCACTTCGATCAAAGCGCATTGTAGCTTTGATTACCGTCCAGCGAGAGAAATGAGCCTGAAGGGCTTTGGGCTTTACAAGCACTTTCAAGAATTTCTTAGCCTCGCACCCATTGTACCCTTTCACACTTGCCCAATATCAATACAGTACAAAAA
>Ga0247837_1001853_pt1 | contig 42197 bp, 38 predicted proteins | sample LaCtaG_2_FD_187115 | JGI IMG/M metagenome (GOLD analysis project Ga0247837, IMG submission 187115) | Freshwater microbial communities from meromictic Lake La Cruz, Castile-La Mancha, Spain - LaCruzMarch2015_14.5m | ecosystem: Environmental > Aquatic > Freshwater > Lake | place: Spain: Castile-La...
GCCTCCGCGTTTGTCTGCGTTCGTAAAGGAGGCCCGGCCCGCTTCATTCAGCCTCGCATCATCCCGCAATGCGCGGCTGATCGAAGGCCTGCGCCGGCGTATTCACGGCATCGAGCGTCACGTGCCAGAGTCTCCCCGCTCAAACCGGCACGTGCCGTGGACGGTAGGTGCCGCAGACGCCGATATGTGCCTCGGGCCATCCGGCCTCAATACGCAAGCGGTTCACGAGATCAAGCCCGGCAGCGCGCGGGCCAGCGCAACGGCTGCCAGCATGGGGTTTGCCCTGCGCCTAGCCGCTCGCCATTTGCTACTCCTCAAAGCCGCTCACCCCGATAGTCCGCCACCTCGCATTTTATGGTGCATTTCGCGCACCTCCACCTACGAGACGGGCGAACTCTATATCCCCGGCCTTAGCGCATTCGGGCTTGAACCCGCGTCCTTTCTTATCGTTGAAACTGTGCGTGCCTCAGAAATGCTGTGGGCCATGGAAGAGGGCCTCAAGTCGGGCGGACTTGCCCTCGTCATCGGCCACTTGACTGGCACAGCTGGCAGGATCGGCCTGACGCCGGCGCGGCGGTTAAGTTTGGCGGCTGAGCAGTCGGGCACACCCTGTCTGCTATTGACACCAGAGGGCGCGCCTCCTGCAGCGGCCACCTCGACCCGCTGGCGCATTGATACGGCCCCCAGTGCAGCGCACCGTTTCGATGCGCGCGCGCCCGGCGCCGGGCGCATCACAGTCACGCTCGAACGATGCCAGCATTACCTCAGCGGCGACCCGTTATCCTTTGTGTTGGAGTGGCCCCATGCCAGAGGTGCCGAAGCGCATCGTATCCCTGTGGCTGCCGCATTGGCCCATCGAACGGTTGATGCGTCACAGCCCAAACGCCGTACCGGCTGACAAGCCCCTCGCCCTGGTTGAAAGCGGCGCACATGGTTTGAGAATAACAGCCGTCAATTCCCGGGCCGCACGCGATGGCGTTCCTATCGGGACAAGCCTAGCCGATGCGCGCACCGTCTTGCCGGAATTGCTGTCGCGGCCGGCAGAGCCCGCACGCGACCTGCGCTCTCTCATCAAGGTTGCACGCTGGCTCGGCCGCTATGGACCGGCCCGCAACCGTGATGGCCTTGATGGCGCATGGGTCGACATCACAGGGGTAGCCCATCTGTTCGGCGGCGAAGATAAACTTCTCATCGATCTCATTGGGCGCTTGGCCAGCTTTGGCATCACAGCACGCGCTGGCCTTGCGAGCACATTTGCGGCGGCTCACGCACTGGCTCGCTTTGCAAACACTGGCACCGCATTCGCAATCGCCGGATCAGGCGAAGATCGCGACTCGCTTAATGCGGAACATGCTTCTCCTGGCACGGAACGCTTTTCTTTTGGCGCGGAACGCGCTGCCCTTGCCACCCTGCCCATCGAAGGCCTGCGTCTCGGCCCCGATACCGTTGTGCTTCTCAAACGCCTCGGCCTGCGCCGCATCGGCCAGCTTTACGGCGTCGAGCGCGCAGCCCTGGAACGGCGCTTTCATGCCGATCGCGCCGGAAAAAGCAAAGCCCGCCATGCAGGACAGCATGCCGAAGCCGTTCTCATGCGTCTCGATCAGGCTGTTGGTCTAACGCCGGAGCCGTTGCGCCCGCTTGCAGCCCTGCCGTCCTTGAGCGTGCGCCGCACCTGGGGCGAGCCACTCATTTCAGCGGAAGCCCTCGCCGGCGAAATTGCCGCTCTGACAGACGACCTATGCTCGTCTTTGAAAACTCAAGCCCTCGGTGTGCGCCAGATCTGCCTCACTTTATTCCGGGCCGACGGCACCCTGGCGCACGTACAGGCGGGCTTCAGCGGAGCCACCAATGACGCCCCTCACATTCTGCGCCTGCTGCGCGAAAAAATGAGCAGCATCGATGCCGGCTTTGGCATCGACATGGCGGTCCTCGATGGCCACGGCGCCGAGCGGCCGGCGGCGCCGCAAGCCTTGCTCGATACCCGCATTCAAGCCGCACAAGACGGTGCCACGGCTCTTCTCATCGACACCTTGTCAAATCGTCTCGGAACAAAAAGCCTCTACACTCTTGAACCGCATGCAAGCCACTTGCCCGAACGCGCACAACGCCGCATGACCGCAAGCCATCCGCATCTGGCCTTGCCGCCTGCACCCAGCGCACGCCGGCCCGCATTTCTCTTGGCAATGCCCGAGCCGATTACAGTGATGGCTGAAGTGCCCGAAGGTATCCCCAAGCATTTCATCTGGCGGCGTTTACGACATCGCATTGTCAAAGGCGAGGGCCCGGAACGCATCGCCCCGGAATGGTGGCGGGGTCTCGGCGCGACAGCGCAAGATAATAGGACAGCGGCAGCGCCGAGCAACACATCAGCATCAGAGCCAGTGAACAGCCAAACCGCACCGGTCGTTTCCGGGGATGCCCTCAGCGCCGCTCACATACGCGATTACTACCACCTCGAAGATGAGGCCGGCGCCCGCTTCTGGGTGTTCAGGGCCGGCCTCTATCAAAGTGCCAGCGCCGAGGCCCCGCCGCGCTGGTTCGTTCATGGGCTCTTTGCATGAAAGAGAGGGTCATGCGTTACGCCGAACTGCAAGTAACGACCAATTTTTCCTTTTTGCGCGGCGGCAGCCACGGCGAAGAACTTGTCGCACAGGCAAAGATCCTCGGCCTGGAAGCAATCGCCGTTACCGATCACAACACGCTTGCCGGTGTGGTGCGGGCCCATGTGGCCGCGAAAGAAGCAGGCCTGCGCCTCATTATCGGCGTGCGCCTCGATCTGACAGATGCCCCAAGCCTGTTGTGCTATCCAACGGATCGCGCTGCCTATGGCCGCCTGTGCCGCCTGCTATCGCTCGGCCAGGGCCGGGCCATCAAAGGCCAATGCACACTCCATCTCAACGATCTCGCGGCTTTTGCAAGCGGCCAGATTTTCATCGCCCTGCCACCGCGAGAAAACTTTCAAGACAGCAACGCGCGTTTCGAACATGATCTGATGCGCGTGCGAGCCGCACTCAGCCCAGCACCGATTTATGTCGCGGCCTCCTGTCTCTATCGCGGTGATGACCGGGCGCGCATCGCGGCCCTCGGTGAACTGGCAAAACGCTGCGCAACGCCGCTCGTTGCCACCAACGACGTCGTCTACCACGCTCCCTACCGGCGCGCCCTGCAAGACGTACTGACGTGCGTGCGCCATCACACGACAATCGCCCAGGCCGGCTTTCACCTCGAAGCCAACGCCGAGCGCCATTTGAAAAAGCCAGCCGAAATCATGCGGCTGTTTTCAGGCTTCGAGGACGCCATTGCTCGCACCCTCGAAATTGCCAGCGCCTGCAATTTCTCGCTCGACGAACTCGTTTACGAATATCCCGACGAGCCGGTTCCGCCGGGAAAGACGGCACAGGATCATCTTGAGCACCTTACCTTTGAAGGCGCCAGCTACCGCTTTCCAGAAGGCGTACCCAGCAGCGTCACCGCCACTCTCAAACGCGAACTGGAGCTGATCAAGTCGCTCAACTATGCCCCGTATTTTCTTACCGTCCACGATATTGTCGTCTTCGCGAGATCACGCGGCATTCTGTGTCAGGGCCGCGGCTCGGCCGCCAATTCGTGCGTCTGTTATGTTCTCGGCATCACTGCCGTGAACCCGGCCGAAGTCGACCTGCTGTTCGAACGCTTCATATCGAGCGCACGCAAGGAACCACCCGACATCGACGTCGATTTCGAGCACGAACGGCGCGAGGAGGTCATCCAATACATATATGCCCGTTATGGCCGCGACCGTGCCGGGCTTGCCGCCACAGTCATTTCCTACCGGGCACGCTCGGCGGTACACGATGTCGGCAAAGCCATGGGTCTATCGGAAGACACAGTCTCGGCCCTTGCCGGCATGGTGTGGGGCAGCCGGTCGGGCGGCGCCTTGCCTGAAAAGCATGTGCGCGAAGCGGGTCTTGACCCTGGCGACCCGCTGCTTGCCACCGTGCTCGAACTGAGCGGCGAATTGACGGGCTTTCCCCGCCATCTGTCGCAGCACGTCGGCGGCTTCTTGCTGACACGCGGCCCGCTCACCGAAGTCGTGCCCGTGGGAAATGCCGCCATGGCCGACCGCACCTTCATCGAATGGGACAAGAACGATATTGCCGCCCTTGGGCTTCTTAAAATCGATGTGCTCGCCCTCGGCATGCTGTCGTGCATCCGCCGTGCCTTCGCACTGCTCGAAGATCATCACGAACGCCCGATGAGCTTGGCCAAAGTGCCGCGCGAAGATGCGGCCACCTACGAGATGCTGTGCCGCGCCGATTCCATCGGCGTGTTCCAAGTGGAAAGCCGGGCGCAAATGAACATGCTGCCGCGCCTGAAGCCTCGCAACTTTTATGACTTGGTCATCGAGGTCGCAATCGTCAGGCCAGGGCCCATTCAGGGTGACATGGTGCATCCCTACTTGCGCCGCCGTTCGGGCGCCGAACCGGAGCACTATCCCGCGCCCGCACCCGAGCACGGACCACCCGATGAACTGAAGCAGATCCTCGGCAAAACCAAGGGCGTGCCACTTTTTCAAGAGCAAGCGATGCGCATCGCTATGATTGCGGCTAAGTTCTCAGATGCCGACGTCAACGAACTGCGCAAGGCGATGGCCACATTCCGCCGCCGTGGCACCATCGGGCTCCTTCAGGATAAAATGATCGATGCCATGGTGGCGCGCGGCTATGACCCGGCTTTCGCTGCCCGCTGCTTCAATCAGATCAAGGGCTTTGGCGAATATGGCTTTCCCGAAAGCCACGCGGCAAGCTTCGCGCACCTCGTTTATGTTTCAGCCTGGCTCAAATGCCATTACCCGGCAGCCTTTGCTTGCGCTCTCATCAATTCTCAGCCGATGGGCTTTTACGCACCGGCCCAGATTGTGCGCTGCGCCCGCGAGCATGGCGTCGAAGCGCGCCCCGCGGACGTGAATTCGAGCACTTGGGACGCCTCGCTCGAAAACTCAACGACGAATAGCGGTCCAGCCCTGCGTCTTGGCCTGCGCCAGATCGATGGCGTGCAGAAAACAGAGATTGAAAAGCTGATCACAGCGCGCGCAACCGCCGCCTTCCGCAATGTTCACGAACTCTGGATGCGGGCTGGCGTCAAACTCGCTACCTTGGAAAAGCTTGCCAGCGCCGATGCGTTCCGCTCGCTCGGCCTCGACCGGCGGCAGGCTCTTTGGGAGGTCAAAGCGCTCGCCAACGCGCCACCGCTGCCGCTGTTCTCGTGGGGCCAAACACAAGAAGCCGGTGAGGAACCCGAGACCCACCTGCCGGTCATGCCGCTGTCAGAGCATGTGGTGTGCGACTACCAAACCGTGCGCCTGTCACTCAAGGCGCACCCGATGAGCTTTCTGCGGGACAAATTGCGCCCCGCCAATGTGCGCTGTTGCGCCGATCTTGCGAGCCTGAAGGACGGCAGCCCCGTCGCCATTGCCGGTATCATCCTGGTGCGTCAGCGGCCGGGTAGCGCTAAGGGTGTGGTGTTCATGACTATCGAAGATGAAACCGGCGTTGCCAATGCCGTCGTTTGGCCCAAAACACTAGAACGCTTCCGCAAGATCGTCATGGGCGCGCGGTTGATTTTCATTAAAGGCCGCATTCAGCGACATGAAGACATCATTCACGTCGTCACCTCGACTCTGGAAGACCGCAGCGCATGGCTCGGCTTGCTGTCACAAGACACCACAGACTTGAGACTACCGCTCGCCAATGCCGACGAGGTAACAAAACCTGGCCCCGATCCACACGACACTCCCGCTGGTGCGCACCCGCGCTGGCCAGCCCCTCCTATACGCCCGCGCCCCATGCATCCGCGTAGCGAGCGTGTCATTCCGAAATCGCGGGATTTTCATTGAAAGGGAAAAAATGCCCACAAGAGATCGTCAAATCACTGGAAACTAAGAAGGGCCACCGGCACGCTGAAATTGTGAGCAATATGCGAAACGAGGCGCATGAATGCCCGGATCCGCTCGACATCGTGGAACTCATGCAACCGCGCGATCTTTCCGTCGGCAATGTCGAACACCTGACGCATCACGCCTTCGATCACTTCCCCCGTCGCTTTATGGCGAAAACAGTAGGCCACCTGGCCGCGAACGGTTTGCTGGGAAACACCCTGAATCGTGCCCTCATACCCCACCAGATAGAACTGATCGGTGATCATCTGGAACCTGTCAGAGAGGGCGCCCTTGCCAATCGTCTCTCCACCACCAAACGGCAGTATCCCCTGGGGTATGAAAATAGCATAGGCGATGTCGTCGGCGCACAACCGGACCACCGCAGCATGGTCCTTAGCCGCATAAGCGGCCCACAAATGCATAACAATCTCAACAGGATCAATTGGTTCACCCGTCACAAAACATTCCTCTCAAAATTTTCACAGGAAAGATAAAAATTCTTAAAAGCAAGAGACTATCGGTATGGATGTTCTGGCTCCAAAGCAAGCCCTAGAACCTCCTGTTCAAACAGGGAAACTATTTTCTAAAAAGCGTTCCGGCCGGCACCGAAACCGGCACCCCCGCCTCACCCATAAAAACGGCTAAAATGCGCATCGGACCAGCCCCCGTGTTGCGGCCGTTGTGAGCAACGCTCATCGCTTCCAGAACCGCATCGCCTGCCCGATAGACACGGGTGCCCTGGTCTTGGTAGTCGACGCTCAACTCGCCTTCGAGCACATACCCAAACGTTGGCGCATCATGGGTATGCATCCCAGTTTCCTCACCCGGCTGCAAGGTGAGCACGACCGCCGTGACTTTGCCCAAAGCGCCACCAGGATAGCGAATGGTTTCGCCGGCGATCGTCTGGCTCGACGACAAAAGTGCGACCACCTTCGGCGCAGCATCCCGCGCGGAAACGGAATTTCCGGCGACAAACCCCACACATAGCGCTGCCCACACGACCCCAATCCACCGGGCACATGAGCCCGCCTGCGGCATCGACTGCTTTCCAAGCATTGCTGATCCCCTATAGACTGACGGAATGATCCACCTCAAAACCATACTGCCAACGCTGCACTCTCCCCAGCTGCTGCGCAAGCGCACGCTGGCGGCATTGGCCGTGCTCGCAGCGGTGCTATGCGGTTTTCCGGCGGCTCATGCCCAACGCGAACAAGCCGAGCCGGAAGCGTCGAGCGGCCACACCGGTAAAGCACTCGGCACAGCCCGCCAATTCATGATCTCGACGGCAAACACTCATGCCTCGGAAGCCGGCCAGAAAGTCTTGAGAGCGGGCGGGTCTGCAACCGATGCCGCGATCGCGGCGCAACTGGTGCTCGGTCTCGTCGAACCTCAATCATCAGGACTTGGTGGAGGCGCTTTCATCTTGCATTGGGATGAAGGCAAAAAAAAACTGACCGGACTGGATGGCCGCGAGACCGCACCCTCGGCTGCAACACCTCACCACTTTATCCGCAACGGAAAATTGGTGCCTTTCTCCGATGCCGTGCATTCAGGCCTCAGCATTGGCACGCCCGGACTCGTGCGATTGATGGAGGAGGCGCATAAGCGCCACGGAAAACTGCCGTGGGCAACACTGTTTGAACCGGCGATCACACTCGCAACGGACGGATTTGCTGTTTCCCGCCGCTTGAATTTTCTGCTGCGGTGGAACGGAGCTGAAAGCTTCGACGCTACCGCAAAAGCCCATTTTTTCGATGAAGCCGGAAGCGCGAGGCCCGTCGGCTTCGTTCTGAAGAACGCAGCCTATGCCAGCACATTGAAAGCAATCGCAGCAGGTGGCGCGCAGGCGTTTTACACGGGCGCCATTGCAGAATCTATCGTCGCCGCTGCCAAAAACGCCCCCCGCTACGCGAGCGATCTCTCACTGAAAGACTTGAGCGCGTATTCTGTAAAGGAACGCGCGCCACTGTGCGTCCCCTATCGTACTACTAAGGTCTGCGGACTGGGGGCACCGTCATCAGGCGGCGTTGCCATCGCGCAAATTCTCGGTTTGCTAACCCCACTCGATCTTGGCCAAGGCCCGGCAGCAGCGGGTTCGGCTTCAGCCCTACACCTGATCGCCGAAGCCCAGCGCCTCGCCTACGCCGACCGCGACAGGTATCTTGCCGACCCCGATTTCATCGCTGTGCCAGACGGCCTCACCGATCCTACCTACCTCGGAAAACGACGGGCATTGATCGATCCCAATACCGCGATGCCACGGCCATCCGCCGGTGAGCCGCCGGGGCTTGTCAAAAAAGCTTTCGGAGACGACGCCACCATTGAGCGCACCGGCACCAGCCATATTTCCATCATTGATGCGGCTGGCAACGCTCTTGCCATGACGACAACCATCGAAGGCGCGTTCGGCTCCGGCGTGATGGCTGGCGGCTTCCTGCTCAACAACGAACTGACCGATTTTTCGTTTAAGCCCGAAGACAAAGACGGCCGCCCGATTGCCAACCGCGTCGAGGCCGGCAAGCGTCCCCGCAGTTCGATGGCGCCGACGATCGTGTTCGGCGAGGACGGCCGTGTCTTTGCAACACTGGGCTCGCCCGGAGGCAGCCGCATCATTCTTTATGTCACGAAGACGCTTGTCGGACTCATCGACTGGAAGCTGGATGCGCAGGCCGCCGCCAGTCTGCCAAACTTCGGCAGCATGGGCGGGCCGATCGAACTTGAATATGACTGGAACGCCGTCTTTCAGGCCTTGAAGCTCAAAAGCTATGGCCACAGCATCTCGCTCGATCTCATGAACTCCGGCATCAATGTTGTCGTCCAGCGGACAGACGGACTTGAAGGCGGGACCGACCCGCGCCGGGAAGGCGCGGCTTTAGGAGATTGAGTGTGAAGCCGCTGTCGATCACCGTTGTAGGGGCCGGCATCCTCGGCCTGTGGCAAGCCTTGACACTGGCGCGCAAGGGCCATCGCGTGCGCTTGATCGATCAAGACACCAAGCCTTTTCAACGGGCGGCCAGTTCGCATGCAGGTGCCATGCTGTCGCCGGGTTGCGAAGGCGAGGCCGCACCGCCGCTCGTCAGCGAACTCGGGCGCCACGGGCTTGCATTGTGGCGTACCGCGTTTACGGGCGTCATTTCACACGGCAGCCTCGTTGTGGCGACGGCGCGCGACCAACCAGATTTGGTGCGCTTCGAGAAGATGACTGAGGGTGGGCAACGGCTATCGCGCGACGGGATTTCTGCCCTTGAGCCCGATCTTGGTGATCGCTTTGCATCGGCTCTCTTTTTTGCAGACGAGGCGCACGTCATCACGCCCGATGCGCTCACGTCGCTGTTGTCGGACGTCTATGCGGCTGGCGTTGCCGTCGAATGGATGAGACGGCTCGAAGCCGCAGACAATTCAGACTTGATCGTCGACTGCCGGGGGCTGGGCGCCCGCGACGAACTGCCAACCCTGCGCGGGGTACGCGGTGAACGGGCACTTGTGCGCGCACCGGATGTGACCCTCAACCGGCCCGTGCGGCTCTTGCACCCCCGCCATCCACTCTATGTGGTGCCTTGGCCCAACCACCGCTATTTGATCGGCGCGACCATGATCGAAAGTGAAGACGCCAGTCCCGTCACCGTTCGCTCGGCCTTGGAATTGTTGGGTGCCGCCTACGCTCTGCACCCCGCCTTCGGTGAAGCCGAGATCCTGGAACTCGCGGCTGGCGTGCGCCCGGCCTTCCCTGACAACGTGCCGCGCATTGTGGTAAAAGGCGACGGCCGCCTGTTCGTTAACGGCGCCTATCGCCATGGCTACTTGCTGGCGCCCGTACTGGCAGAGGCCGTGGCCGCGTTCGTGCGTGATGGTGCCGGGCATCCGCTGATCGTGCGCGAATAGCCGATGGCGCAGATATCAATCCGTAGGTATGAAGAAGCATGACCCAGATGCATGAAAAATCTAACTACGGCTCGTCCTTTGGCTTTCGCTCCGTGCACGAAGACGAACGTCAAGACCTCGTCAACGACGTGTTTTCGGGCGTGGCCGAAAACTACGATCTGATGAACGATTTGATGTCCGGCGGCCTGCACCGGCTCTGGAAGCAAGACCTGATCGCGGCCATCAACCCGCCCAAGGGAAACGCGGCGTTCCGATTGCTCGACGTGGCTGGCGGTACAGGCGACGTCGCATTGCGATACGCGAATGCCAGCGGGCCTCATGCAACGGCCGTCATCTGCGATATCAATCCGCAAATGCTCGATGTAGGCCGCCGCAAAGTGCAAGAAGCCAAGCTCGATGAGCGCATCACGCTGGTTGAAGCCAATGCGGAGACCTTGCCGTTCGAAGACCGGACGTTTGACGCCTACACAATTTCATTCGGCATTCGCAACGTCACGCACATCGACCGCGCATTGAGTGAAGCCTTCCGCGTTCTCAAGACGGGCGGTCGCTTTTTATGCTTGGAATTCTCCGAGTGCCAAGTACCGCTGCTCGACAAAGTCTATGACTTCCACTCGTTCGAAGTCATACCGCGCCTGGGCAAACTGACGGCGGGCGCCGCCGAGCCTTACCAATATCTTGTCGAGAGCATTCGCAAATTTCCCAATCAAGAGGCTTTCGCCGCCATGATCCGCGACGCTGGCTTCGAGCGGGTCTCGTATCGCAACTTGACGGGCGGCATTGCTGCCATTCATTCCGGCTGGAAGATATAAAAGGGCTGGCGCAAGCGCGTCCCGGACGTCCCGTTGAACGGGAGCCGGGAGGCGCATAGACAAAGATGCAGCTACAGCCCACCACCCTGACCCGTTTGGCAACCGTCTCTTGCCACAGCGCTTGCCACCGGCGCCCGGCGCAAGTACCGCTTCACCGATGACCAACGCGATTATCAATACATTCCGGCTGGCCAAGGCGGGCATCGTGCTTGCCCAGCATGGCGTGCGCTTCGTGCCCAAGGGCCAAAAGGTGCCGCTGCCCTTGAAGCTTGCCTACGCGGCGACGTTGCCGGTTCGCATCTTTGCCGCACCCTTCAATGCCGGCAAACCGGCTGAGACGCGGATCTCGCGCGCGCTGGCCTCGCTCGGGCCCTCGTACATCAAGCTCGGCCAGTTCATGGCAACGCGCGGCGATATCATCGGGCCTGAGCTGTCGAAAGATTTGTCGCATCTGCAGGATCGTCTGCCGCCATTCTCAATGGACCAAGCGCGAAAGGCCATCGAAGACGCGCTCGGCGGCAAACTCGAAGACCATTTCGTTGAGTTTGGTCCCGCCGTTGCCGCCGCGTCGATCTCGCAAGTTCACAAAGCCGTGGTGATCGACAAGGGCGAACGCCGCACGGTAGCCGTCAAGATTTTGCGGCCCGGCGTTGAAAAGAAATTCAAGCGCGACCTCGACAGTTACTTCTTCGCGGCTGGGCTGATAGAGCGCTTTCATGAGCCCTCGCGCCGCCTGCGGCCTCTCGCCGTCGTGGAAAATCTCAAACGCACGACTGATCTGGAAATGGATCTCCGGCTTGAGGCAGCGGCCCTTTCTGAGATGGCCGACAACATCAAGGCCGAGCCCGAATTCCGCGTTCCGGGCGTCGATTGGAAACGCACCGCCAAGCGCGTTTTGACCATCGAGTGGATCGACGGCATTCCCATCACCAATCAGAAGGCCCTTAGAGAAGCCGGCCATGATTTCAAGGCGCTTGGCCTTACGGTGCTGCGCTCATTTCTACTTCATGCCATGCGCGACGGCTTCTTTCATGCCGACATGCACCAGGGCAACCTGTTCATCGACGCGCAAGGCCGCGTCGTCGCCGTCGATTTCGGAATCATGGGCCGCATCGGTCCGCGCGAGCGTCGTTTTCTTGCGGAAATTTTGCATGGGTTGATCACGCGCGACTATCAGCGCGCAGCCGAAGTGCATTTCTGGGCCGGATATGTTCCCCCGCATCATCCTGTGGAAGTATTCGCGCAGGCGCTGCGCGCGGTGGGCGAGCCCATTCATGGCCGCGATCCCGAAGACGTCTCGATGGCCGACTTGCTCGGACAGCTTTTTGCCTATACCGAAGTATTCGATATGCAGACGCGGCCGGAACTCATTTTGCTGCAGAAGAGCATGGTGATTGTGGAAGGCGTGGCGCGTCAACTCGATCCGGCGTTGAACTTGTTCTCGGCCGCCGAACCTGTTGCGAAGACCTGGATGGAAGACAACCTCGGCGCCATGGGCCGCCTGCGCGAAGCGGGCGAAGGTGCCACCACCATGGCGAAGGTTTTGTCCGAGGTCCCGCGCCTGATGCAACAAGCCGAACAAACAGCCTTGGCGCTTGGCGACATGACACGCGGTGGCTTCCGGCTTGACGACGAGACCATCACCAAACTCGCCCGCGCCGATGCGCGGCAGGCCCGTTGGGGGCGTGTCGCGCTGTGGGTTGGAGCGTTGAGCCTAACCGTGCTGACACTTGTGAAGTTGGGCGTGATTGGGCGGGGTTAAAGACGGCCCAGAAGGGCCGTCCACATCATTTCTCACTTCTTGCATGGAACCGTGACGGTCACGAATGGCACCTTCAAGCGGCAATCGCCGTTGTCCAATTTCTTGACGCCGTAGCCGTCGCCGAATTCCTGGCCATCGAGCTTGTCGATGAGACCGTCCAAATCTTTTGGCATATCGTCTCCCAGACTGTCGGCTTGCGCGACACGCGGTTCCGGCTTGGACGTGGGTGCAGCGGGCTGTTTCGCACCGGCCGTGGGAACCTCAGTCTCTTTCGCGGCAGATTGAGTGGGTTCAACGGGCTTTGTTGCTTCACTCGCCTTCGCGGCTTCTCCTGCTGCAATGGCCTGCGAGGCAGACAGCGGCGGAGCAGTTACGGCAGGCGCCGCTTTGGCGGGCGCGACAGCTGCGGAAGTGGCCGACACACTGCTGGTAGCCCCTGCGGCCTTTGCTTGAGGTACAGCGTCCGGGGTGGCCTTGGCTTCAATGCTCGTTGCATCGCAGCGCTTCAAGTCGGCAGGAGCCGGCGTCCAGATCATGATCTTGGAAAAGAGCTTCGTCCCGGCATAGCCCTTGACGCGCAGCGTGCCATCGGACAGCGGCTTGAGTTCAACGTCGTAGCGGCGCTTTTTGTCGGGGCTGTAGATCCAGCCGCCGTCCCATAGGCCATTTCCTTGGGCCGCCGTGTCGCCAATGATCTGCTTGCCGCAACCGCGGGAAGCATCCGTCTCGTCTCGTGTCCAAACCACGTGGCCGCATAGCTTGCCACCGCAGTCTTTGATTTCGATGGCACCGCGGCCGGTATCGTTCAGCCAAACGCCCTTCACATCTTCGGCGGCCGCAGCAATTGAAGCGCCACCGCAAGCAGCAGCAAAACTCAAAGCAATGGTCTTAAATCGCATAACGCTCTCCTCTTATCGGGGCGCAGACCCGCCTTATGCCGTGCCCAAGTGAGCTACGGCGAGACTGGACGATCTCTGCCAATGCGGCAATGTTTAAACGTCTGGCGGTGTCCGTCTGTTCCGGCTGGAACAGGAGAGACAATGAAAATCGCCCAGTTTTAAGCAGTTTGTGGCCGCAGCCGCTTCAATCGTTCGGACTCTTGCGCTTTATACTCGGCTTGAACATACGTAATATAATCCCGCTGCAAAGGCACGGCATCGCGCTGGCGCGCCAGCTGCATGTGAAAAACCAGCTGGCTGCCGGTACGGAACATCAATTCGCAGCTGATCAGATAGAATTCGAACATCCGGCAAAAGCGTTCATCATACATGGCCGCGATTTTTGGGCGATTGGCTTCGAAGCGGTCGCACCAATGGCGTAGCGTCTTGGCATAATGAACGCGCAGGAATTCGAGATCTGTCACCCACAGTTGGGCTTGCTCGACCACGGGGAACACTTCCGACAAGGCTGGCGAATAGGCGCCTGGGAAAATGTACTTGCGCAGCCAGGGGCTCGCCGTTCCAGGAGGGCTCATTTTGCCGATCGAGTGCAGCAGCATGACGCCATCGTCTTTCAACATGGCGTTCACCTTGGCGAAGAACTCGGCGTAGTGGCCGACACCGACATGCTCGAACATGCCGACCGAGACGATGCGGTCGAACTTCGCGGTCACATCGCGGTAATCGCGCAACTCGAAACGGACGCGATCAGCCAGTCCAGCTTTACGCGCCTTTTCGTTCGATAGCGCGTGCTGCTCTTTCGACAACGTGACGCCGGTGACATCGACGTCAACCATCGACGCCAGATAGAGCGCCATGTCGCCCCAGCCCGAGCCGATATCGAGCACCTTTTGGCCGGGCTTTAAGTTGAGCTTGGCCGCAATCAGCCGCAATTTGTTCTGTTGAGCCTGCTCAAGCGTATCGGTGTCGTCGAGGAAATAGGCGCACGAATACTGCATGCCCTCGTCAAGGAACAGTTTATAGAAGTCGTTGCCGAGATCGTAGTGATGCGCGACGTTCTTTTGCGCCTTGCCGACGGGGTTGGCCTGCTGAAAGCGCTTCAGCCCGCGCGAGGCCGACCGCAAGACCTTTTGCAACGGATACGATCCCAGCGCCCCGCGATTGTCGGAAAAGAGCGTCAGGAACTCGCGCAGCGACGAGCCCGGGAACGTCATGCGGCCGTCCATATAGGCTTCGCCTGCATGCAGCTCGGGATTGAGAAACAGCTTCTTGTAGAGTGTCGCGTCATTAAGCTGCATGGTTGCCGTATGGCCTCCCACTCTGCCACCGAACATGTGCACCGCGCCCTCGGCATCGATGACCTTGAGCGAGCCCTTCTTCACAAATGAGGTGAGCATATGCGACAGCGGAAACATGCGCGGCATTCCTTTGCAGTTGAGCCAAGTTTCAGGCTTTAGGTCAGGTGCTCGTTGTCGCAGACTTCCCGCCGCCATGCCACAATTGGCATTGAGGGAGCACCCCAACAGCAGCACCAATCGGCGCGGCCTGTGGATATCGGTCACACCAAGAGTCTCTAACCTGCAACAGAGCCAGGCGATTTGATATGCACAAAATCAACCGGGGAACCGCAGCGATAGACAGCTTCACCCTAAGCTGGGTATGACTATTTGGTGTGGCAGCCGGATCGCTGGCCAATTGAGAGTTCAAATTTGATGTTGCGCCACCTCATTATAGCAGCACTTTCCTGCGGATTTCTGTCGCCAGCCTTGGCACAGGATCCTGCAGCCAACCGCTGGACCGGTTTTTACATCGGTGCCCATGGCGGCGGCGGAAACGGGCGCTTGAGCGGCGCCACGGAAGATCTCGAGGGCGCCATAGCCGGAGGTCATGCGGGTTATAATTGGCAGCGCTCCAACGTTGTACTCGGCATTGAAGCAGACCTGAGTTGGAGCGACTATGAACTGTCGCTCAACACCGCCCTTGGTGGGTTCAATCTCGCCGCCAACGCCTCGCACGATTTCTTCTCGAGCGTCCGTGGCCGGTTGGGCTTTGCCGATGGACCACTGATGGTCTACGCCACGGCAGGCGTGGCCTACACCGAAATTGAAACCTCTTTGGCTCTCACTGGCCCCGGCGTGAACACCGTTGAATCGATCAACACTGATGTCGGCGGTATTGTTGGCGGGCTTGGGTTTGAATATGCGATCACGCCAAACCTCGCCTTGCGCGGTGAATCACTATGGTTCGATCTGCATCAAGATTTTGATACCACCGACCCCAGCTATGATGGCTATTTCGTGCGCGGCGGGCTCTCGTATTACTTCCGGTAATCCATCTGACAGCCAAGTTTAGCTTGTGCCGCTGGTTGCAGCAGGACAAGCCAGCGTCTAGGTTCGCGGTCCAATGACTTGAAGGCCCGCCTCGACATGCGCCCCAACCCTACCGATCCCATCGCCCTCACCCAGGCCCTCATTCGCTGCGAAAGCGTCACGCCAGCAGAAGGCGGCGCGATTACCCTTGTTGAAGACATTTTGACCAGCCTTGGCTTTGCCTGTCATCGCATGATGTTCAGCGAACCCGGCACTCCCGACATCGAAAATCTCTACGCCCGGCTCGGAGCCACAGGCGCCAACCTTTGCTTCGCGGGGCATACGGATGTTGTACCTGCAGGGGACGCGAAGGCCTGGTCTGTGCCACCTTTTTCAGGCGACGTGCATGTGGGGCAAGTTTGGGGACGCGGCGCTGCCGATATGAAGGGCAGCATTGCCTGCTTCATTGCAGCAGCCGCCCGCCATGTGACAGCAGGCACAGTGCCGAAGGACGGCTCGATCTCGCTGCTGATCACGGGCGATGAAGAAGGCCCCTCAATCAACGGCACCATGAAGGTCCTCGATTGGCTCAAAGCGCGGCGCGAAACACTCGACGCCTGCCTTGTCGGTGAACCCACGAACCCCAAAACCTTGGGTGATGAAATCAAAATCGGCCGCCGCGGATCGGTGACGTGCGAACTTGTTGTCTTTGGCATCCAAGGACATGCTGCCTACCCTGCCAAAGCTGACAACCCAATACCAAAGCTCGCCCACTTTATCGAACGCCTCGCCCATGCGCCGCCCGATACGGGCACGGAGAACTTCGAGGCCTCGAACTGTCAGGTGACTGTCATCTCGGTACCGAACACGGCCGCAAATGTAATCCCTGCAGAGGCACGGGCCACGTTCAACATCCGCTATAACGACTTGTGGCGCCGGCCTTCCATCGAAGACTGGGTGCGCCTTAAGTGCGACGCGGCAGCGAACAGAACGGGCGCGCGCTATGAGCTGCGTTTTTCAGGCACTGGCGATGTGTTCCTGACCAAACCCGGACCACTGGTGAACACACTTGTGGCCGCGATCACAGACGTGACCGGACGCGCGCCCCGATTAACAACGGGCGGCGGCACATCGGATGCCCGCTTCATCAAGGACCATTGCCCGGTAATCGAATTCGGCCTCGTGAACGAAACAATTCACAAGGTCGACGAACGCGTTGCAACCGCCGACTTGGAAGCACTGACCGAAATCTATGGCCGCTTTATCGCGGGCTATTTCGCGAGATAAGTCTTTGCTTTGCGCGTGCCGCCGCAAATGCGCGTCCCGGCCGGCTCCGCCAAGGGTGGAGTCGGAACGCGCAAAGCAAAACACTTCAATTCACGCTCCGCACGGCATAGGGGCTGTCGAGCGAGAATGCGGGCACTGTCACGTCGAACATAATGCCCTCTTCGTCCACCATCTGAAAACTGCCGGCCATGATACCCGAAGGCGTCGATAGCGGGCAGCCCGATGTGTAGGTGAACTCTTGGCCGGGCGGGATCTTCGGCGTCTGCCCGACAACGCCGGGCCCGCGCACTTCTTCCGTCTTGCCAAGACCATCGGTAATCCGCCAGATGCGCGTCTTCAACTGCACCGTCTCCTCGCCTTCATTCGCGATCTCGATGGTGTAAGTCCAGAAATAATAGCCTTCATCAGGGGTCGATTGATCTTCCTGATACTCAGGCCGCACCCGGATGCGAATGTCTCGCGTCACGGCCTCGTATATGGCATCGCTGTCCAAGGGAGTGTCCCGCCTCAAGTTTCTGTGTGCCAGTTAAGGCCTGACGTCACTGCACGGCTTTCAAACTTGGCGCATGGCAGCAAGGCCCGCGTCAAGATCGTGGATCAGGTCACGCGCTGCTTCAAGGCCCACCGACAACCGCAGAATGCCATCCGAAATGCCGAGTTGGGCGCGCGCCTCGGGACCAATACGGAAATGAGTCGTGGTCGCCGGATGCGTGATCAGACTTTTTGCATCGCCCAGATTGTTCGAGATTTTAATAAGCTTCAGGGCATTCTGGAAACGGAACGCGCCTTGCTTGCCACCCGCCACTTCGAACGCGATCATTTGGCCGCCGCCGGTCATCTGCTTGCGCGCAAGTTCGGCCTGCGGGTGATCGCCACGGCCGCAATAAAGCACCTTGTTAACACCCGTCGATTGGGCCAAGTGATCGGCAAGGGTTGCCGCCGTTTCACATTGCGCCCGCACCCGCAACGGCAGCGTTTCGAGGCCCTTCAACATCACCCAGGCGTTGAACGGGCTGATCGAGGGGCCCGTTTGCCGGATGAAGTCTTGCAGGTGGTCGATGAGGAATTTTTCAGAGCACAGCACTACGCCGCCGAGGCAGCGGCCCTGTCCGTCGATGTGCTTGGTCGCCGAGTAGATCACAACATCAGCGCCGTGCTGCAGTGGACGCTGCAGCATGGGGGTTGCAAACACGTTGTCGACCATCGTCAACGCGCCGATTTCCTTGGCGATTGCTGACACCCCGGCGATATCGACCAGATCGAGTGTGGGGTTGGCCGGCGTTTCGAAGAAGAACGCTTTTGTGTTGGGGCGGATCGCCTTGCGCCATTCGTTGAGATCGCGGCCGTCGATCAATGTGAAGCCGATGCCAAAGCGCGGGCACAACTGATCGATGATGTAGCGGCACGATCCGAACATGGCGCGCGCGGCGACCACATGGTCGCCGGTCTTGAGGTACGACATCAGAGCGGCAGTGACAGCGGCCATGCCGGTCGCGGTGGCGCGCGCAACCTGCGCGCCCTCGAGCAGCCGCATGCGCTCTTCGAACATCGATACGGTCGGATTGGAAAAGCGCGTGTACTGGAACCCGGGGTCTTCGTTCTTGAAGCGGGCCTCTGCCTGTTCGGCACTCGAATAGACGTAGCCTTGCGTGAGAAACAGCGCTTCCGACGTTTCACCGAACTGCGAACGCAAAACGCCCCCATGAACGAGTTGGGTTTCCGGCGCCCAGGTGCCCTCGTCGTCCGCCGTCACCTTGTCTGCCATCCGTAACCGTCTCCACTCACAGGCCCTTGCCGCGCCAGCGCACCATCACCGTTCGGCCAAAAGGAAGGGGGGTTGCCCCATCTAATCAAGGGCCGCACCGGTTGCTTCAGTGTTTGCGCCGCGTCATTTCGATGTCTCTGAAACCGTCATCGCACAAGCATGCGCCGCACTGCAAGGCATGCTGGCCGCATCAGCGGGTCGGGACGGGCTTCTCGCCGCGATAATCGTAAAAACCGCGGTTGGTTTTGCGCCCCAACCATCCGGCCTCGACATACTTCACCAGCAGCGGGCAGGGCCGGTACTTCGAATCCGATAGGCCCTCATAAAGCACTTGCATCACCGAAAGACACGTATCGAGGCCGATAAAATCGGCCAGTTCCAAAGGCCCCATAGGATGGTGGGCGCCAAGCTTCATGGCCTTATCGATAGCCTCGACAGTGCCCACGCCCTCATACAGCGTGAAGACCGCCTCGTTGATCATCGGCAAAAGGATGCGGTTGACGATGAAGGCTGGGAAATCTTCGGAAACGGCCGTGATTTTGCCGAGGCTTTCGACAAAGGCACGCGCATGAGCAAATACGGTGTCTTCCGTCGCGATGCCACGAATGAGCTCGACCAGCTCCATTCTCGGCACCGGGTTCATGAAGTGCATGCCGATGAATTGCTCGGGCCGGTCGGTGACAGACGCGAGCCGCGTGATTGATATCGACGACGTATTGGTAGCCAGCAACGCGCTTTTCTTCAACGCGGGGCAAAGATCTTGGAAAATCTTTCGCTTGATCGCTTCCTCTTCGGTGGCAGATTCGATGACGAGATCAGCGCCTCCGAGCAGTGTCAGCGAGGCTGCTGGCTTGATGCGCTTCAGCGCTGCCTTCATGGCAGCCTCGGTGACGATGCTCTTCGACACCTGGCGGGCCATGTTCTTTTCGATGAGGCCGATGGCACGGTCGATTGCGTCGGCGTTGATGTCGTTCAAAAGAACATCATAGCCGCCCAGCGCAACCACATGTGCAATGCCCGCTCCCATCTGCCCCGCGCCGACCACGGCAACCTGCTTGATCGAAGGTAACGCAGCTGGTGAGGGCTTTGATTTCGCTGAGGATTTCACAGCAACATCCATAACAGTGTTCCTTCAATCCCTACCCGGTGGCAGGTCCGTCACCAGCTAGGGCCTCTGTGGCCTGTCAATGGCCGGCTTTCTTCAGTTCGGCATCGAGTTCCGGCAACGCCTGGAACAAGTCGGCCACCAGTCCATAATCGGCGACCTGGAAAATCGGGGCTTCGCTGTCTTTGTTGATGGCAACAATCACCTTGGAATCCTTCATACCAGCAAGGTGCTGGATTGCCCCGGAAATTCCGATCGCCATGTAGAGTTCAGGTGCCACGACCTTGCCGGTCTGACCGACCTGCCAATCGTTGGGCACGAACCCGGCATCGACCGCCGCGCGGGATGCCCCCATGGCAGCACCCAGTCTGTCGGCGATGGGCTCGATATACTTTGCGAAGTTCTCGCCATTGCCCATGCCACGGCCACCGGAGATGACAATCTTTGCAGCCGTCAGCTCTGGCCGGTCAGACTTCGTCAACTCTGCGCTTGTGAATTGCGACAGGCCAACAACTGCAGGCGCAGGAATGCTTTCAACCGGAGCGGAACCGCCTTCAGCCGCTGCTGCAAAGGTCGACGTTCTGACAGTGATGACCTTTTTGGCTTCGGTTGACTTAACCGTCTGAATCGCGTTTCCAGCATAGACAGGGCGCTCGAACGTATCGGGGGCGAGAACTTTGGTGATGTCCGAGATCTGCATGACGTCGAGCAAGGCTGCAACGCGCGGCATAATGTTTTTGCCCGATGCGGTCGCTGGCGCCATCGCCGTATCGTAGGCGGACATCAGTGGCACGATGAGTGCTGCGAGTTCCTCAGCAAGCCCGGCCCCAAGATGTGGGGCATCAGCGACCAGAACTTTGGCAACGCCCTGTAACTTAGAGGCCGCTTCCGCAGCAGCTCCGCAATTATGGCCGGCAACCAGAACATGCACGTCGCCACCAAGAGCCAATGCTGCCGAAAGTGCCTTGGCTGTCGCGCCACCCAAAGCCGAATTGGTGTGCTCTGCGATCAATAAAACAGCCATCAAATCACTCCCGCTTCGGTCTTCAGCTTGGCCACGAGATCGGCAACATCTGCCACCTTCACTCCCGCCTTGCGCACCGACGGCTCAGACGTTTTGAGAACGGTAAGGCGCGGGGTGATATCGACGCCGAGATCAGCAGGCTTTTTGATCTCAAGAGGCTTCTTCTTGGCCTTCATGATATTGGGCAACGACGGATAGCGCGGTTCGTTCAAGCGCAGGTCGGTTGTGACCACAGCGGGTAGTTTGAGCGTGAGCGTTTCCAGCCCGCCGTCGACTTCGCGCGTTACGGCAACAGAGCCCGACTCGGCCAAGACTTTCGAAGCGAATGTGCCCTGCGGCCAACCGAGCAAAGCGGCGAGCATCTGTCCGGTCTGATTGCAATCGTCGTCGATAGCCTGCTTGCCGAGAACGACCATGCTGGGAGATTCCGCAGCCGCGATCGCCTTCAAAATCTTGGCGACGGCAAGTGGCTCGACCATAGCCTCTTCTGGTGTCTCGACCAAAATGGCGCGGTCGGCACCGATGGCGAGCGCCGTGCGGAGCGTGTCTTGAGCCTTCGTAGGCCCCACGGACACAACCACGACTTCCGTAGCGATGCCTTTTTCCTTGAGGCGAACGGCCTCTTCGATGGCGATCTCGTCGAATGGGTTCATCGACATTTTGACGTTGGCCAGTTCGATGCCAGAGCCATCGGCTTTGACGCGGATTTTGACGGCGTAATCGACGACCCGCTTGACCGCCACGAGAATTTTCATGCGTTGGATGCTCCAAAGGCCATATGCGGCCCATGCGTCTCAGTTTTCAAACTATGCCCCGGCGGCGCTGCACACCAAACTCTTGTTTGGCGGGTCTTTGCCCCCTGCGATGCGCACTTCGCAGTTGCGAGAGGCGAACCTACGGGTGGCCTGAAGTGAAGTCAATTGGCCGGAAAAGCGGCCCTTGTGAAGGAGGAGAAATGCCGCAAACAGAGATCTTCTGCAGACAAGTTAACGGTTTATTGCTCAAGCGGGCGAAAGCCCCCTGTCGAACAGTGGCACGCCGGGACGCCGCATGAAGATAACGAGCACCGCTCCTGCAACCAAACCGCCGATATGGGCCCACCACGCGACCGGACCCGACTGAGGCATCAGCACCATCAGAAACTGTATGGCAATCCAAATGCCCAGCGCGAAAGCGGCGGAAATGCGAAGCGGAATAGCCTTGAACGCGAGAACCCAGACCCGAACGCGCGGGTGCAGCATCAAGTATGCAGCAATCACGCCAGCCACAGCGCCACTCGCTCCGATGAGGGGAATATCAAGACTCGATACCGGCTCTGCACCGGCCAATGCGGCGAGCTCTGGCAGCGTAACCCCGAGAGGCGTCGAAGCGACCAAGGCGTGCGCGAGTCCGGCGAAAACCCCGCATGCAAGATAGAACACCAAGAAGCTCGCGTGCCCCATCGCATCCTCGACATTGTCGCCGAACACCCACAGAAACAGCATGTTTCCGACGAGGTGATAGATGTCTCCGTGAAAGAACATATAGCTGATCAACGTGGCCGCTTCCGGCACAGCGACAGAGCCGTCAATTCCTGGAACGCCAGCGGGCACCGCGAGGCCAAGCAACTCTGATGGTATGAGAGCAAAACTCGCCAGGGCCGCATCACCTGCCCCTGTCAGGCCGAGCAGATAGATCAACGCATTGACCGCGATCAGCCCCACCGTCACAAATTGAAAAGATATTGATTTCAGACGGTTTTCATCGTGCAGCGGAACGAACATGCGGGCAGGCCTCCAAGCGGACAGTGCAAAACGCGCCCCGGAATCTGGACTACTCCGTCAGCGGTTTTTGCCCGGCACCCATAGCACGTCTCCCTCGGACTGATCATTCACGAAGCGGCTCGCCACAAAAAGATAGTCCGACAATCGGTTGATGTATTTCAACGCCGCATCGCCGACCGGCTCTCCCTCGACAGCCGCCAGAGCCACCATCTCTCGTTCGGCGCGCCGGCAAATGGTGCGCGCCAAGTGCAAGGCAGCCGCGGCCGCTGATCCCGCCGGCAAAACGAATGAGTTCAATGGCTTCAGGCTGGCATTCATACCGTCGATTTCAGCCTCGAGACGGTTCGCCTGGTCTGGCGACATGCGCAGCGGAACATAGCCGAGGTCCTCACCACGATCGGGCACACACAAGTCGGCGCCAAGATCGAAGAGGTCGTTCTGAATGCGCATCAATTGGGCGTCGAGTTCCGGAAACGCCTTCGTGTGCAAGCGCGCAAGCCCGAGTGCTGCATTGGTCTCATCAACAGTGCCGTAGGCAGCAATGCGGACGTCGGCTTTGGACACCCGTTGGCCGGTTCCAAGACCCGTCGTTCCGCCATCCCCGGTGCGGGTGTAAATCTTATTCAGCTTGACCATCTCGTCGCCTGCCTCTTATCCCTTGAAGTACACAAAGCCCATGATGATCAGAATGGCGATGAATTGCAGGCCGACACGCCATCTCATCAGCTTCTGACTAAGGTTGGGGCTGGTGCCGCGCAACATCGTATAAAGCCCCGCCAGGAGCACGAGAAAAACGGCGACGACCGCAATGGTGGTGGCGTGGTACAATATTGTCTGCATTCTCGTTTCCTCGAAGTGTTCAGCGTGCGCGACGGCCCCCAGAGCGGTGCCCTTGGCCATCCAGCGATGGATATGTGATAGGACGTTGGCCGCCGGACAGCAAACGTGTTGCAAGTCCACGGCGCGCGCGGCGGGCATGACAACAGGGGGCACTACGGGGTTTGTTCGCGGCCAGATCCGATGACGGGTTCTCACCACAAGATTTGCCGCATTTCTAGCATCTTAACTGGAATTAACACCCCGATCGGCGCAGCTCTGTTATGAAATCAGGCCGAGGCACAAAGTTGTGAGCCTTCACATAAGGCCAGGACTCGGGATCACGAGCAACAGGATCATCTGACTTGACGCGTTTGCAACAAGCACCCAATGGCAGGCTGATCTCAATGGGGATCACCGCAGGGCTTGTGGCTGGGTTGTCGCTCCCATTCGCAAACTTTCACCTTGTTGTAGGGTTTGCTGTAGCCGGCGAGACTGCCAAACCGGGCGCTTCCGCGCCTCCCGCAGCCGGCCTCGTCGACAAACTCGATCATAGCAAATCGGAATTGCAGGCCAAAGAAGCCCGCGCTGCCGAGTTGAACGACGACGTAGCCAAACTGACGGCCGAGCGCGAAAAACTCAACACGCGCCTTTTGGAAACCGCTGCCCTCATCCAAAAGAGCGAAGCTCAGATGTCGGCCATCGAAGGCCGGCTGGGCGAACTCGAAGCCCAAGAAAAGCTGGTGCGCGGCTCGCTCAGTCAGCAGCATGGCCAGATTGCCAAACTGCTCTCGGCCTTGCAGCGCATGGGGCGCAATCCCCCGCCTGTCATGATCACGCGGCGCGAAGATGCCCTCGGCATGGTGCGCAGCGCCATGTTGCTGGCCAGCGCATTCCCGGAAATGCGCGAACAGGCTTTAGCTCTGGCTGAAAAGCTCAACGAGCTCGCCCGCGTTATGGACGATATCCGCATGGAAGGCGACCGACTCAAAACCGAAACCGCCAGTCTCAATGAAATGCGCACGCGGCTCGCTGGATTGATGGAGACAAAAAAGCAGTCGCTTGGCGAGCGCCAGGCGGAACTGGCCCAGGTGCGCGCCGCCACCCAAGAAATACAGAAAAATGTAAGCGACTTGAACGAGTTGATCGTCAAGCTCGATGAGACAGTACGGCGCAATACGGCGCTCGGCGCTTATGAGCGCGAGACCGCCACCGCGGCCGCCTCCGGAACCCCTGCCGCAAGTGGTGCCTCTGCCGCAGGAGGAATTGTTGCCGCCGTGGCCCCGTCAGCCGGGCCCGACGCTGCACCGGCAGCCAAACCCGTTGAAACCGCCCTCAACATCCCCCCACCTGCCAAACCCGCCGATCCGCAATTCACCGAAATGGCACCGGCTGGCTCGTCTCTCGTTCCCGGCAATGCCGGCCGCATCAAGCCATCAATGGCTTTCGAAGTTGCTAAGGCTCGGCTGCCTTTGCCCGCGCAAGGGCGCAAAGTCTTGGATTTCGGAGAAAAGACTCAGTTTGGCGGCACGTCGAAGGGCATTGTGCTCGAAACGCGGCCATCTGCACTCGTTACATCACCCTGCGACGGCTGGATTGTCTATGCAGGTGAGTTCAGAAGTTACGGGCAACTCTTGATCATCAACGCCGGCGGCGGCTATCATGTGCTCGTAGCAGGTTTGTCGCAAATCGATGTACAGCCGGGCCAGTTCGTTCTTGCGGCCGAAGCCATCGGGACCATGAGTGGTCAACCTAAATCAGCACCGGGGGTCTCCAAGTCCTCAGCCCCTGTGCTTTATATAGAATTTCGCAAGGACGGTCAGCCAATCGACCCCGACCCCTGGTGGGTAGCGGGGCAGCAGAAGGTGCAAGGCTAATGCGCAAGACAGATTATGCGTTCTGGACGTTCATGACGATGGCGGGCCTCGCCGGTGTCACAACCGTGCTGAATGTTTCGAGCACCTATTCGGCGACATCGCCAAATTCGGAGCTTTATCGTCAACTCGATCTGTTCGGTGACGTCTTCGAACGGGTCCGTTCGGACTATGTGGAAAAGCCAGACGACACCATGCTGGTCGAATCGGCCATCAACGGCATGCTAACGGCGCTTGACCCTCACTCATCCTATATGAGCGCCAAAAACTACCGCGATATGCAGGTGCAAACGCGCGGCGAATTCGGCGGCCTCGGCATCGAAGTCACGATGGAAAACGGCGTCATCAAAGTTGTGTCCCCTATTGACGAAACCCCCGCTGCCAAGGCGGGCGTGCAGGCCAACGACTTGATCACGCATCTCGACAACGACATGATCTCAGGCCTAACGCTTGAACAGGCCGTCGAGAAAATGCGCGGCCCCGTCAACACGCCCATTACACTCACCGTGATCCGCAAGGGCAAGGAAGAGCCCTTCGATATCAAGATCGTGCGCGATGTCATCCGCATCAACGCGGTCAAGAGCCGCCAAGAAGGCCCGGATGTTGCCTACATCAAGATCTCGACCTTTAACGAGCAGACCCACGCCAACCTCGTGAAGTCGATGGACCAGTTGAAGAAGGACCTTGGGTCCAACCTCAAGGGTTACATCATCGACCTTCGTAACAATCCGGGCGGCCTACTCGATCAGGCCATCTCTGTGTCGGATGATTTCCTTGAGCGCGGCGCAATTGTGCTCACCAAGGGACGCAACAACGAAGAAACACAGCGTGCACAGGCCCGGGCTGGCGAATCTGCCGAAGGCAAGCCCGTGCTCGTCCTGATCAACGGCGGCTCTGCTTCAGCGTCAGAAATTGTCGCTGGCGCCCTGCAAGACCACAAGCGCGCGACCGTCATCGGCACGCGGTCTTTCGGCAAGGGCTCGGTGCAGACCATCATCCCGCTTGGCGGCAATGGTGCCATCCGTTTAACAACGGCGCGCTACTACACGCCGTCCAACCGCTCAATCCAGGCAAAGGGCATCGACCCCGATATCGTCGTCGAGCAGGAATTGCCTGAAGAGTTGAAGGCCAAAGCCGCAGCTGAAAAGCCGAGAGGCGAAGCCAGCTTGCGGGGGCACTTGAAGAACCCGGGCGACGGCAAGGAAGATGAGAAAAAGGAAGAAGAGTCGGGCTCATCAGCCTATGTCCCCAAGGAGCCCGAAAAAGACACGCAGCTTCAATATGCTTTGAACATGCTGCGTGGCACGCTGCCGGGCAACACCGGAGCGGAAGTTGCAAAGCCCGCCGAGCCGGCCGCGAGCGCGCCCGCCACGACGAACGAAGACAAGAAGCCGGTTCCGAACTGACTTCCAAACACACCCGTTTTCGAGAATGATGGGCGCTGAAAGGCGCCCATCTTTTTTGAGCGGCACAGTCCATTCCAAATCCCGTGCACACCCGCGAAGGCCGACCCCACATGAGCCGATCCAAAGACCATGAAGCAAAATCCGGGAGCGGCCTCATTTACCGCCCTTGCGTTGGCTTGATGGTGATCAACCCCAACGGCAGAGTATGGGTCGGCCGCCGCCCCGATGCCAACGACAGCCCCGAGGGCGCTGGCAGCTGGTGGCAAATGCCACAAGGTGGAATTGATCCTGGCGAGACGCCGTTGGAGGCCGCACACCGCGAACTTTGGGAAGAGACCGGTATTACCAAGGCGGCTATCCTGGCGGAATCGCCCGAGTGGTACACCTACGATTTACCGTCTTATTTGCATGGTAAGGTGTGGGGCGGAAAGTACCGCGGTCAGCGCCAGAAGTGGTTTTTGATGCGCTTCGATGGCGGCGATCATGAAGTTAACATCACGCCAGACGACGCCGATAAAATTGAATTCGACCAGTGGCGGTGGGCTGATATCGGCGAAGTGGTCGGTCTCATCGTGCCGTTCAAGCGCGAAGTCTATGCGCAAGTGGTCGAGGCGTTCACGCCATTGGTTGAAAAAGTCGCTGCTGGGAAATAGGCATCCTCGTCATTGAGGCGGAGACATTCACGATGAGCAAAGCCCATCGCGTCCGGTTACTGATCGACTTCGCCGGGATGGCCGTGGCGCTCGGCATCATGTTTTCGTTGCAGGCGTTTTGGCTGGGCCTCAGCGCCGCCGTCATCGTTTTCGTGGTGACGCATGCGTTGGCCGAAAAAGCCTTCACGGCCTTAGCTTCACGCGATGAGATCAAGGCCGACCTTGAAGACCGCAAAAACAACAGCGACTGATGGCGGCGGTGGCGGCCGTAGAAACGGCTCAATCACGCGGCTAAAAAATCGCTCGCCTGGAATAGCGATTGGAACGGAATGCCCGCCGCGCGATAGAGTTCGCTCGCGCCCTGCTGGCGGTCGAGGATGGAAATCACCAGTGTGACCGTGGCGCCAGCTTCCTGAAGTTCCTTGACGGCAATCATCGCCGAGTTTCCGGTCGTGGTCACATCTTCAACGATAACCACAGCTTTGCCCGAAAGATCGGCGACGCCCTCGATCCGCTTTTTGGTGCCGTGGCCTTTGGGCTGTTTGCGCACAAAGAAGCCGTCGATGGGACGGCCAGCAGCAAAGCTCTTGGCGTTAAGCGGGCTAATGAGCGGAACGGCGCCCATCTCCAGACCGCCGACATAGTCACACCGGATGCCGTCGAGGCGCGCAAAAATAAGGTCGCATAACAGGCTTGCACCTTCGGCGTCGAACATCGAGGGCTTCATGTCGAAGTAGTAAGAACTGCGCTCGCCAGAGGCCAGCACGATCTCGCCGCGCACGAACGACTTGGCCTTGACGATTGCGAAGAGCCGGGCGCGCTGCTCTGCGTTATCCTGGATCAAAGGCATTCCCTCAGCCGGTATTCAGAGCGGCGGGCGGATTAAGCGGCCTTGCCGCCGAGCAAACGCAAAGCTTCGACGGCGCGAGCCGCCATAAACTGTGCATCGTCATCGCCTGCCGCAGCGGTCAACTCATCTTCGGCCGTCTTCAGTTCCGCAGCGATCTGCGAGGCATTGGCATCTGCGAGGTCGAAGGCTTTTTCGGCCAGAACCGTTACGCGATCGGCGACAATTTCGGCAAAGCCCGAGCGCACGAAGATCCGCGACTTCGAGCCGGTAAGCCCGATGTCGAGAACTCCAGGACGCAGTGTAACGACGACAGGGGCATGTTCGGCGAAAACCGTCATATCGCCTTCAAGCGCCGGCAGCATCACCTGCTCTGCATCACCCGACATAAGCACCTTTTCCGGACTGACGAGTTCAAACTTAAAGGTGGATGCCATGGCTCTTGTCTTCCATTGATTAGTTTGCACCGGCAGTGCCGGCGCGCGGGCGGCTGAAATCAGCTTTCGTCTTCTTCGTCGTCACCCGTTTTGGCGCGGACTTCTTCTGCTGTCTGCAGACCCTTGCCGCAGAACGGGCAAAAGAAGACGGGATGATCGAGCATGCCTGGATCGTCGTCGTCGATTTCAACGAGGCCGACCGACATGTAGAGAACGCCGTCTTCTCCGACGCTGATCAGCGGATCGAAATCTTCCCCGCTCATCGCTTCTTTCAGTTCGTCGCAGCACGTTCCAAAGTCGTGCTCGGGAATGCGGATCTCAGTCTCTTCTTCTTCACCAGACATGTGTCACCGCTCTTTCTGCCTGAAAATTTTGGAACGTATTCGACCGCAGTTTAGGCTGCTTCGGCGAGTTTCTCGGCCTTGGCCATGGCTTCTTCAATGGAACCCACCATGTAGAAGGCGGGCTCGGGAAGGTGATCGTAGTCGCCGTCACAAAGACCCTTGAAGCCCTTGATGGTGTCGGCGAGCGGTACCAGCTTGCCGGGCGAACCGGTGAACACTTCGGCAACCGTGAACGGTTGCGACATGAAGCGTTCGATCTTGCGGGCGCGGGCAACTGTCATCTTGTCGTCTTCCGAAAGTTCATCCATGCCCAAGATAGCGATGATGTCCTGCAGCGACTTATACTTCTGCAGGATCGACTGTACGCGGCGCGCCGTTGCGTAATGTTCTTCGCCAACGATGCGCGGGTCGAGCATGCGCGATGTCGAGTCGAGCGGATCGACGGCCGGATAGATGCCCTTTTCAGCAATCGAGCGCGACAGAACGGTGGTCGCGTCCAAATGCGCGAACGAGGTTGCAGGTGCGGGGTCGGTCAAGTCGTCGGCCGGAACGTAGATCGCCTGCACCGAGGTGATCGAGCCCTTCTGGGTCGTCGTGATGCGCTCTTGCAGAGCACCCATGTCGGTTGCCAGCGTCGGCTGATAGCCCACCGCCGAAGGAATACGGCCAAGAAGTGCCGACACTTCCGAACCGGCCTGGGTGAAGCGGAAGATGTTGTCGACGAAGAACAGCACGTCCTGGCCCTTGTCGCGGAAGTCTTCAGCGACCGTGAGACCCGAAAGCGCAACGCGCATACGAGCGCCCGGCGGCTCGTTCATCTGGCCATACACCAGGGCGCACTTGGAACCCTTGGTCGAGCCGTTGTTCTTCTTCGGGTCGACGTTGACCTTCGATTCGATCATTTCGTGATAGAGGTCGTTGCCTTCGCGCGTACGCTCGCCGACGCCCGCGAACACCGAATAGCCGCCATGAGCCTTGGCGACGTTGTTGATCAATTCCATAATGAGAACGGTCTTGCCGACGCCGGCGCCACCGAACAGGCCAATTTTACCGCCCTTGGCGTAAGGTGCGAGCAGATCGACGACCTTAATACCCGTGACTAGGATCTGCGCTTCCGAGGCCTGATCGGCAAAGCTCGGGCTGGGCTGATGAATAGCGCGGATACCATTGGTCTTAATGGGGCCAGCTTCGTCCACCGGCTCGCCGATCACGTTCATGATCCGGCCAAGAGTTTCTTCGCCCACCGGCACCGAGATCGGCGCGCCTGTGTCGCTCACTTCCTGGCCGCGAACAAGACCTTCGGTCGAGTCCATGGCGATGGTGCGCACGGTGCTTTCACCCAGATGCTGCGCCACTTCAAGAACGAGGCGGTTGCCGCCGTTGTTCGTCTCAAGTGAGTTCAAGATATCAGGCAGATGGCCGTCGAACTGAACGTCGACCACGGCGCCCGTAACCTGGCGGATCTTACCAACTTTGCTAGCCATTGCTTCGCTTCCTCGACGGTTCGATGGTGATTAGAGCGCTTCCGCGCCCGAAATGATTTCGATGAGTTCTTTGGTGATGTTGGCCTGCCGCTGACGGTTGTACTTGATCGTCAGCTTGTTGATCATGTCGCCGGCGTTGCGGGTGGCATTATCCATAGCCGACATGCGCGCGCCCTGTTCGGAAGCAGCGTTTTCAAGAAGGCCACGGAACACCTGGGTGGAGATGTTGCGCGTCAACAATGTGCCGAGGATCACGTCTTCCTCGGGTTCGTATTCATAGCCGGGCTCGGCGGTCGCTGCCTTGGTGTCGGCCGCAGCGATTTCCGGCAGCTTAGCCGGGATGAGCTGCAGCGCGGTCGGCTGCTGCGAAATCACCGATTTGAACTGCGAGAAATAAATGGTCGCCACGTCAAATTCGCCGGCCTTGAACATGGCCAGCATCTTGGCACCGATCTCCTCGGCACTGACAAAGCCAAGCTGCTTCATGCCCTTCAGTTCGATGCGCTCGACGATGTTCTTGCCGAGATCGCGGCGCAGGTTGTCTGCGCCCTTGCGGCCGACTGTCAAAATCTTGACGGTCTTGCCGCTCAACATCAGACGGTTGGCATCGGCCCGGGCGAGCTTCGCAATGTTCGAGTTAAAGCCACCGCACAGACCGCGCTCGGCTGTCATCACGACCAGCAAATGGACTTGGTTTTTGCCATTGCCGACGAGCAAAGGCGACGCGCCTTCCTTGTTGGCGCGGCTGCCGAGGTTTGCAAGCATCCGGTCCATACGCTCGGCATAGGGCCGAGCGGCTTGAGCGGCTTCCTGCGCACGGCGCAACTTGGCCGCCGAGACCATCTGCATGGCCTTGGTGATCTTGCGAGTTGCCTTGACCGAGGCAATCCGGTTGCGAAGATCTTTTAAGCTAGGCATTCGAGCGTCCTACCTTTTTTCTCTCCCTATCCGGGCAGTCCCGGACACGGAGCGGCGTTGCCAACTCAGGCCGTGAAGCTCTTGGCGAACTTGTCGAGGAACGCCACTAGCGCCTTCTCGTTGTCGGCAGAGAGAGCCTTTTCAGCAGCGATGCCGCCGAGGATGCCCTTTTCGCTATGCAGCGCCGTCAGCAGGCTCTGTTCGAATTTGCCCACTGCCGAAACCGGAAGCGCATCGAGATAGCCGCGCGTGCCTGCAAAAATCACGGCGACTTGCTCTTCCATCTTCAGCGGCGAGAACTGCGCCTGCTTCAGAAGTTCAGTGAGACGCGCGCCGCGTGCCAGCAGCTTTTGCGTGGCAGCATCGAGATCCGAGCCGAACTGTGCGAAGGCGGCCATTTCGCGATACTGCGCGAGCTCGCCCTTGATCTTGCCGGCAACCTGCTTCATCGCCTTCGTCTGAGCCGACGAGCCGACGCGCGACACCGACAGACCGACGTTCACGGCCGGGCGGATGCCCTGATAGAAGAGGTCGCTTTCAAGGAAGATCTGACCGTCAGTGATCGAAATCACGTTGGTCGGAATGAACGCCGAAACGTCGTTGCCTTGAGTTTCGATAACCGGCAACGCGGTGAGCGAGCCAGCGCCCGCGGCGTCGCCCATCTTAGCGGCGCGCTCAAGCAAACGAGAGTGGAGATAGAACACGTCGCCGGGATAGGCTTCGCGGCCCGGAGGGCGGCGCAGCAAGAGCGACATCTGGCGATAGGCGACGGCCTGCTTCGACAAGTCGTCATAGGCGATCACGGCATGCATGCCGTTGTCGCGGAAGAATTCGCCCATCGTGCAGCCGGTGAAGGGTGCGAGATACTGCATGGGCGCGGGATCGGAAGCGGTCGCCGCCACGATGATCGAGTATTCGAGCGCGCCGCGCTCTTCGAGCACCTTCACGAACTGAGCAACCGTCGAGCGCTTCTGACCGACAGCCACGTAAACGCAATAGAGCTTTGCCTTCTCATCGGTGCCAGCGTTGGCGGGCTTCTGATTGAGGAAGGTATCGAGAATGACGGCAGTCTTGCCGGTCTGGCGGTCGCCGATGATCAACTCGCGCTGGCCGCGGCCGATCGGGATCAAAGCATCAACAGCCTTAAGGCCGGTCGCCATCGGCTCGTGCACCGACTTGCGCGGCAGAATGCCGGGCGCCTTAACGTCGACGCGCATGCGCTTGTCCGACTTGATCGGGCCCTTGCCGTCGATGGGGTTGCCAAGACCGTCGACCACGCGGCCGAGCAAGCCCTTGCCAACCGGCACTTCGACGATGGCGCCGGTACGCTTGACCGTATCGCCTTCCTTAATGCCGCGGTCGTCACCGAACAACACGACGCCGACGTTGTCGGCTTCGAGGTTCAAGGCCATGCCGCGCAGACCGCCCGGAAACTCCACCATTTCGCCGGCCTGAACATTGTCGAGGCCGTAAACGCGGGCGATACCATCGCCCACCGACAGCACCTGACCAATTTCCGAGACCTGCGCCTCTTTTCCGAAATTCTTGATCTGGTCCTTGAGGATCGCGGAAATCTCTGCGGCGCGGATATCCATAACGTTGCCCTTTAATTCTTGGCGTTTATCTGTGTTCGTTGCGAAGCCCGGCAACCGCCCCATCGCGGAGCTTGGCTTTCGGGAAGTCTTTTCGTCCGGTGAGAGGGCTTAGAACTTTTTGCTCCACGCCCCCGCCGGTATAATTCTGCGTCAGGTGCTGCTTTGCAGCACCGTCTTGAGGCTCGAAAGTTTGGCTTTGAGCGAGCTATCAATCATGCGGCTGCCGATCTTCACGACCAAACCACCGAGCAATGAAGGATCAACCTTCGCGGCCAATGTCACGTCTTTGCCGACGGAGGCCTTCAGCGTTTGCTTCAATTCAGCCACCTGCGCGTCCGTCAACGCGACAGCCGAAGACACTTCGGCGGTGACTTCGCCGCGCGCCTTGGCGGCAAGCGACCGGAAACCGCGGATCATCTCAGGGGCGGCGAACAAGCGCCGGTTCTTGGCCAATACATTGAAAAAGTTCATGGTCAGCGGGCTGGCGCCTGCCTTCGTCAGAACAGCGCCGAGCGCCTTGGCCTGATCGTCGGCCGAAATCACCGGGCTTTTGACAAGACGGCTCAAGTCTTCGCTTTCGGCGAGCATCTGCTCGAACCGGCCAAGATCGGCTTCTACAGCCGCAGTAGCGTTCTGGGCGGACGCGAGTTCAAACAGTGCGCCAGCATAGCGGCCAGCCATACCGGCCATCATGGGTTCGTCAGTCGCCACTAAATTATCTCGTCTGCTCAGAGGGTTGAGAGCGAATGCGCCGCGCGAACTACGCAGCAGGCGGTGGCATTTCTTCACTTTGCGCCCGCAGCCCCGCTGCGAACACTTGGTCTTGACACGCCACCCAGAAAACGGGGCTTCCTAACATGGGCCATGGATCGCATCAACACGCTCATGCCGGGCCGGAATGACGCATAGATGAGGGGGTGGGGGTGGGCAGTCGCAGTAAAGGTGAAGCGGCAAGTTCGAGGCGCTGCACTTTGACTGCGCACGTTTCGTGTTGATCATTGGCCGAGACCGGGAAGGCGTGGGGTTAGTCCGCCATGGTTGTCTCGCGTTGACGCGACGGCCACGATAGAAAGTTCGCTATGGGGGGCAGCTTTTAGGGCAACGCGGATTTTCGAGCGCCCCACTCATGGCGATTTTGACCCAGAGCCGACATCTCGAGTCGCTGTTGTCATTGTTCAGTGGCGGTATTACGAGCCGAATAGCTTGCTTAGCGCGACAGCCAAATTTCGAACAATCTCGGCAAGCCCGGACAGGCTGCTAACCTTTTTCTCGACACTCTCAAGAAGGGCCTTGGCCACGGACGCCTTGGATTGTCCCTGCGATCCAACCGCTTGTTCCGCCAGAGATTGAATGAGGTCGAGAAGTTCCTTCTTCGCTGCTGGCACAAGCTCTTTGGCATCCAGGACAGCTTGCGTTAACTGCTGAACGAGCCTGCCAACGTCGTCAGCGTCGGTGCCCTTAGCCAACGTAATGACGGCGTCAATGCGTGCAAGATCGCCTGTGTTGATGGCACCGATTGTGCTGTTCGTTACTGTGATATTGTTCAACGTTGTTTTTCCCCTTATGGCATTCGCAATGGCATTTAAAGGAATGCGTCCTCCAGGAGTGTGGAAGCCGCTGACCGCATCCAAGTCATCAAGAGATTGGTTCATTAATGCCGCGGCCTGAAGGAACTGGATGCCGTGGATAGACACCCTCTTATGCTCGCAATCGATGCATAGGCCGGCGTCCCCGAACTGGTAAAATGCTGGTCGGTCGCATTGGTTACATTTCATAGCGACTGCCTTTCGAACTGAGGCACAACGGTTTGCAAGCACAACATTCTATACTCAATCAATCGTGCTGTTTAGGTTGAGGATAAAATCTCTCCCGGTCGGAGTAAGCACAAGAAGTAGGATCCCGTGCTTGAATGTGAACCCGTCAGAGAAATTAACTGCATAGCCAAGGTCCCGCCTCTGGATTGTGACCAGGCCATCTTCAGCTAGTCGTCGCGTGAGAAGCTCCATAGTGTCCGGCAGCGTGAACACAGGTGGTAGTTGGGTATTCGGGTCGGTCTGAACGAAGCGCTGAAAGACCTCGATCACACGGCGCTCCATATCCGAGTAGCGTCCGTTTAGCATCATTAAGTTCTGCTTGAGCTTGCGAAGGCTCGCTCGGTTGATGTGACGCGGGCTGCTGGTATCTCGCTTTCGCCCATGACAACTTGCGCAAAGCACAATCATGTTCGTGAATTCATGGCGCTGGACTTCGGCGTAGTCGTCAATGTGCTCGAATTCCAAAGGTTCGGTCTGCTTGCACAACGGGCAGCGATATCCAACCTCCAGCATCAATTGACGCTGAAGCTCGTTTGGAATGTGAACGCGATCTGACATTTCGCAAACCCCGTACCCTCCGTGCACTCGTTCGCAGTAGATTGACTTGTGATTCGGGGCAACAGTGGGGCTGGCCTGCGTCGCGGATGCCCACTCAGGCAGCGCATCTGACTTCCGCACCTGCCCCATCGCGCCGCCGCGTTGATGGCTGCTTTAAATCAACACCAGCAGCAGCCGGCAAAAACCACGCGCTCCGGCACCCCCCAGCCATCACAAAAAGCTATACGGATCAATATCGACGGACAGCCGCAAATCACCCTTCACATCGGGCAGCGCGGCCAGCCACTCGCGCAGGTAGGCTTGCACATCGACTTCGCGCGGGGCTTTGGCGAGCAACCGCCAGCGGTAGCGCCCGCGCACGATGGCAATCGGGGCTTCGGCGGGGCCGAGCACTTCGATACGGTCTGCGGCAGGCGCGCGGCGCGCCACTTCGCGGGCGAATTTTTCAGCCAACTCTTTGTCGCGCGCCGAAACGATCAGCGCCACCAGCCGGCCATAGGGTGGCAGCAGCCCGCGCTGCCGGGTTTCGATCTCACGCGACAAGAACGCCTCGCGGTCACCGCGAATGATCGCATCCATCACGGGATGCTCAGGCATATGCGTTTGCACAAAGCCGCGCCCGCGCACCTGATTGCGGCCAGCGCGGCCCGTCACCTGATGCAGAAGCTGGAACGTGCGCTCGGCAGCTCTCGGGTCGGCGCCGATCGACAACCCCAGATCGCCATCGACAATGCCGACGGTGGCGAGATCAGGGAAGTGATGCCCCTTGGCAATAATCTGCGTGCCGATGATGATTTGCGTCGTGCCCTCTTCAATGGTGCGGATCACCTCGCGCATTTCGGTGAGGCTCGGGATGAGGTCCGACGACAGCAGTGCGATTTTCGCCTCTGGAAAGCGCTCGGCCACTTCTTCGGCAACGCGCTCGACGCCCGGCCCGCACGCCACAAGACTATCGGGCTCGCCGCACTTCGGGCACTTCTCCGGGATGGGCAGCACGAAGCCGCAATGATGGCAGTTAAGCCGCTTCTTGAAGCGGTGCTCGACCAGCCACGCCGTGCATTGCGGGCATTCCATGCGGTGACCGCACGAGCGGCACAATGTCAGCGGTGCATAGCCCCGGCGGTTCAAGAACAGCAGCGATTGCTGGCCCTTTTCGAGGGTTTGCGTGACGGCATCGACGAGGACCGGCGACAGCCATTTGCCGCGCTCCGGCGCATCGCGGCGCAAATCGATTGCCGAAACATCGGGCATCTCAACGCCTGAAAACCGCCCCGGCAAAACAACTTGCCGGTAGCGGCCGGTGCGGGCGTTGACGTGGCTTTCAATGGAGGGCGTCGCCGACGCCAGGATGACGGGAAACTGGCCGAGGCTGCCGCGCACCACCGCCATGTCGCGCGCTTGATAGTGCACGCGGTCGTCTTGCTTGTACCCTGCATCGTGCTCTTCATCGACGATGATGAGGCCGAGATCCGGGAACGGCAGGAACAGCGCCGAGCGCGCGCCTGCCACCACGCGGGCCTCGCCGCGTGCGACCGCCTTCCACGTGCGGCCGCGTTCCGTGGGCGACAAGGCAGAATGCCATTCAACGGGTGCAGCGCCAAAACGGCGCTCGAAACGATTGAGAAACTGGCCGGTCAGCGCGATTTCCGGCAGCAGGATAAGCGCCTGTTTGCCAGCTTCGAGCGTGCGCGCCACAGCCTCGTAGTAAACTTCGGTCTTGCCCGAACCCGTGACACCATCGAGCAACGTCACCGAAAACGTCTTGCCATCGACAGCGGAGTTGAGTGCGTGAACCGCTTGGCTTTGCTCGGGCGTGAATTCAGTTTCGTGAAAGGCCGGATCGGGCTGCGGCAGGGACCGCTCAGGGATCGCGACTTCGACGAGACAACCCTGTTCGATGAGGCCATCGACAACGCCGGTTGTACATCCGGCTTCGGCGGCCAGCGCGGATTTTGCACGAATTAGTCTGTCTGCGGCGATTTCCAGCGCCCGCTGCCGCGCTGGCGTCAAGCGAACGGGCACTGTTGCGCCTTCGACGAGGCGCACGCCAAAGCGGGGCTTGACCGGCTCGAAAGCCTCCTGTGCGCTCATCATCATGCGCGCAACCATGCCGAGCGGCGCCAGCGTGTATTTGGCGATCCATTCCGTAAAGCGCAGCGTCAAAACCGGAAACGGCGGCACATCGAGCAGCCCGGTGATGGCCTTCAGCTTCTTGGGATTAACCGGTTTATCACTCTCCCCGAGCGCCTTATCCCAGACGATGCCAATGCGGGTTTGCGGCCCGAACGGCACCAAAACGAAGCATCCCGGCTCGAGAACAAGCCCGTCTGGATTGAGATAATCGTAGGTTTGATCGAGTGCGACGGGCAACAGCACGGGCACACGAAGCCCGAGGGTTTCGTGAAATGTATCTCCCATTTTATCGAGCAGACTATCCAAAGACCCCACCGCCAGACTAGAACCGACCGCAAATCAGCCGTTGGGATACCCTACGTGGCTGGACATGGCGAGGTGAGGGCAGGCAAAAGCCCGTGCACACACCGCCGAACGCCCATTGGGGACCTGTTGAGGAACGCTAACGCATGAAATTCTTTGTCGACACCGCAGACGTTGCAGAAATCAAGGACCTGGCCGCCACCGGACTGCTCGATGGCGTTACCACCAATCCGTCGCTGATCGCCAAGTCCGGCCGCGATTTTAAAGAAACCATCGCCGAGATCTGCAAGATCGTGCCGGGCCCCGTTTCGGCGGAAGTTGCCGCGACCGACTTCGAGGGCATGATCAAAGAAGGCCACGAGTTGGCGAAAATCGCCAACAACGTGACCATCAAGGTACCTTTGACACTCGATGGATTGAAGGCCTGCAAGGTGTTCACATCGGAAGGCACGATGGTCAACGTCACCTTATGCTTTTCGGCCAACCAAGCACTTCTGGCAGCGAAGGCCGGAGCGACGTTCGTTTCGCCTTTCATCGGCCGCCTCGATGATATCGGGCTCAACGGCATGGATTTGATCCGCGAGATCCGCACCATCTACGATAACTATCAGGATCTCTCGACCGACATTCTGGCCGCCTCGATCCGCACGGTCGGGCATGTGAAAGAAGCCGCGATGATTGGCGCCGACGTTGCCACCATCCCGCCGGCCATCCTGAAAGCGCTGGTCAAGCACCCGCTCACCGACAGCGGCTTGGCCACGTTTGTCGCCGACTGGAAGAAGACCGGTCAGAAGATCGTTTGATTTCGCGCGCCCTGGCTTGCTGACTGCGCCAAACAAAAAGGGATCAGGCTGATGCAGCCTGATCCCGTTTTGTATCGCGTAGGTTTATCGAGGAAAACCTGAGATCAAACCGATTCTTTGAGTTCCTTGGCGGCGCGGAATGCGACCTTCTTGGAAGCCTTGATCTTGATAGCTTCGCCCGTGGCCGGGTTGCGGCCCATGCGAGCCGGGCGCTTGCGAACCTGCAAAATACCGAGACCCGACAGGCGCAAACGATCGCCCTTTTTCAGGTGCTTCGTGATCATGGCGACCATGTCGTCGAGCAAGGCAAGAGCCTGCTTCTTCGGGAGGTCGTGGGCTTCGGCGAGCGCGGCACCGATGTGGCGCAACGTGACCGTATCTACTTTCGCGGCGGCTTTGGCCGGGGCCTTAGCCGGAGCCTTAGCCGGAACCTTTACTGCTGCTTTTGCCATTTCAATCTTTCCTTTGGTGATGAGGCCGAATCAAAGAGGATGAGGAAACATAACCTAGCTCTGAAAGAAAGGGGCGAGGCAATTAGAAAGCATGCCATTTTGCCTTTATGTGTTGCAGGAAGGCGATGATATTGGCCGCAAAAAGCTCTTTTGACCTTGACAGGCATGTCAGAATGCCGCAATTTTACGATGCTGCAGCTGCGTTCTGTCTGTCAGGTTCATGACTTGCATTGGATACAGGGAGGATATTGGCCGATAATTTAAAGTGCGCAACCCGGCGCTGCCAACGGTCTGACGAGAGAATTGCACCGGTATTGAGATTGGAATGCGCAATTGACAACTGGGCGAGGACAAATATCGAAACTCCGAATTAAGAAATATCGCGCACGGCGAAATACAGACTTTCTTAACCGGCTGAGATTGTAGTGCAACAAAGCGGCTGATCGGAGACAAGCCATGCCAACATCTGCGCGTCTTCGGCCTTCTGCCGGGCGGCCAGAATTGCCGCTCGACACCGATTTGAAAGCGGCCGTTGCACAATGGCTCGCAGCATTGGAGCACGGCAAGGGCCGCGCACCCCTGACGCTGGCAGCTTATGAACGCGATGCCCGCCAGTTCCTCGACCATTTTGAAGCCCACCTCGGACATTCACCCTGCCTGGGCGACCTTGAACGTCTGACGGTGAAGGCCGTTCGCAGATTTCTTGCAAGCCGCCGCCGCGCCGGAGTGGAGAGCCGCTCGCTGGCCCGGTCGCTGTCGGCACTGCGTAACTTTTTCACTTGGCTTGAGCGTGAAGGCATTTTGAAGAACCGGGCCATGGCGCGCGTGACGCGTCCCAAGGTGCCTCATGGCGTGCCAAAGCCGTTGACTGCCTCTAAGGCCGCATCGGTCATGGAGGGCGGCATGGCTGCTGATCTCGATTGGATCGCCGCGCGCGATACAGCCGTGCTGCTGCTTCTCTATGGCTCGGGTTTGCGCATCTCGGAGGCCTTGGCGCTCACCTATCGCAATGCGCCGTTGCCGGGCCGCGATGTGATGCACATCGAAGGCAAAGGCGGCAAGGAACGCGTTGTTCCCGTGCTTCCTGTGACGCAAGCCGCCGTTGCGCGCTACGTTGAGCTGTGTCCGTATCCACTTGAGCCTGATGGCGTTCTATTTTTCGGCGCAAAGGGTGGCGCGTTATCGCCGCGCATCATTCAATTGACGATGGAGCGGATGCGCGATGCGTTGGGCCTGCCCGCAACGGCAACGCCGCATGCGTTGCGGCATTCTTTTGCCACCCATCTTTTGTCGGCGGGCGCTGATCTACGTCAGATTCAAGAATTGCTGGGTCATGCGTCTCTGTCGACGACGCAGGCCTACACGGAAGTCGACCGCGATCATCTCTTGCGCGTCTACGACGCCGCTCATCCCCGCAAATGAGGCTTTGGCGCAAAGTCTAGAGTCTTGACCCGACAGCCGTTCCTACAGCCGCAGCAATCGCTGTCACGGTTGTGCCCCAGGCAATATCGATGATGGCGAGCTTGAGCGGATAGTCGCGGATCACAGCAAGGGATGTGAGGTCGTAGGTCATGTAGGTGAAAAAGCCGAACAGCGCGCCTAGCATCAAGGCCCGCATCACGCCGCCCTCTGTGAGCGCCGGTTGCACTGCAAAGATCAACACGCCCAAAATAAAGAGCAAGTAGAAGGCCACTGCAGCAGGCATATTGATCGGTTGGGCCAGCAGCGGCCCCATTTGCTCGCGATAGAGCCCTGCCGCCACATACCCCAGCCACACAATATCCATCACAAGAAATACTGCGGCTGAGCTGAGATACGCGCCGACGAGCTTCATGTCTTTGTCCCCATTGTATCGACTTACCGGGTCGATAGCTTCCTCCTTCGATTAACGCACGGGCCTAGCAAAAAGATCAAGTTTTGCTTGGGCTAAATGTGTATTGCGCGCTTTGCAACCGCGAGAGCCGCTTCTTTCACCGCCTCGGACAGCGTTGGGTGGGCATGACAGATGCGCGCCAGATCCTCGGCAGACCCGCCAAATTCCATAATGACTGCAGCTTCCGCAATCAGCTCGCCAGCGTGTGGACCAATGATGTGAACGCCCAGCACTGCGTCTGTTGCCGCATCCGCCAGCACCTTAACGAAGCCGTCGGTGGTCTTATTGACCTTGGCCCGCCCGTTGGCCAGGAACGGAAACTTGCCGACGGCATAGGCAACGCCTGCGGCCTTCAATTCCTCTTCCGTGCGGCCCACACTCGCCACTTCCGGGTAGGTGTAAACGACGCCCGGAATGACGGAGTAGTTCACGTGCCCCGCCTGCCCGGCAATTATTTCAGCGACGGCAACGCCCTCGTCCTCGGCTTTGTGAGCCAGCATCGGCCCTGCGATCACGTCGCCGATGGCATAGACACCAGGTACATTGGTTTCGAAATGTTCGCTGACCGAGATACGGCCCCGGCTGTCGGTGGCGATGCCGGCTTCCGCCAATCCCAGCCCGTTCGTAAACGGCACGCGGCCAATGGCGACGAGGACCACATCGGCGGCAAGTGTTGCGCCTATCCCGCCCGCGGCCGGTTCGACGGACACACTTAAAGCCGCACCGGCTTTGGCTACTCCCGTGACTTTGGTGGCAAGCTGAAACGACATTCCTTGCTTTTCGAGAATACGCTGGAACGACTTTGCCACGTCGAGGTCCATGCCTGGCAGAATGCGATCGAGATATTCGACCACGGTTACTTCAGAGCCCAGGCGCCGCCAAACCGATCCAAGTTCAAGTCCGATCACACCCCCGCCGATCACCAAAAGCTTCGCAGGCACTTGTGCGAGCGTCAGAGCCCCTGTCGAAGAAACGATCTGCTGCTCATCGATGTCGACACCGGGCAGTCGCGCAACGTCTGAGCCCGTGGCAATGACGATGGCGCTACTTTCGATGGTCTGGGTCTCGCCATTCATGAACGTGATCAAGACATTTCCGGTACCGGCGATGCGCCCCGTTCCGTGGAAGGTGTCGATCTTGTTTTTCTTGAGCAGGTAGGCGACGCCATCGACGTTGCCTTTCACACCCTCGTCCTTGAAGGCCATCATCTGACCGAGATCTAGTTTGGGTGTGACGTTGATTCCCATGCCGGCAAAGCCGTGGCTCGCATCTTCGAAACATTCGGAGGCATGCAGCAGCGCCTTCGAGGGGATGCAGCCGATGTTGAGGCAGGTGCCGCCGTGCGTTGAGCGCTTCTCGACG
>Ga0247837_1001855_pt1 | contig 42182 bp, 35 predicted proteins | sample LaCtaG_2_FD_187115 | JGI IMG/M metagenome (GOLD analysis project Ga0247837, IMG submission 187115) | Freshwater microbial communities from meromictic Lake La Cruz, Castile-La Mancha, Spain - LaCruzMarch2015_14.5m | ecosystem: Environmental > Aquatic > Freshwater > Lake | place: Spain: Castile-La...
AGGTTACTAAACAGATCGAAAGGACCAGCCATGTTTAGTCCAAGAGCACAAATTGACAGAATGATGTTTTCACAATATTGGAGAGAAATGTTGGAAGAAAATAAAAATGTTGACTTTTGGCAAGATATGGTTAGTGTTTTACTCATAGAAAATGGTAAACTGGTTGGTGTTAAAACCGGAATGGGTTTAGATATATATTCAAAAGCAGTTGTTTTAACTAATGGAACTTTCTTAAACGGAATAATTCATATAGGACAAAAACAATTTGGTGGTGGAAGAATTGGAGAAAAATCAGCTACAGGAATAACGGAACAATTAATAACAATGGGTTTTGAAAGTGGAAGAATGAAAACAGGAACTCCACCAAGAGTAGATGGAAGGACATTGAATTATGACCTGATGGAAAAACAAGATGGTGATGAAAATCCTGGTAAATTCTCTTATACAAATACAACTGCAGTTGTTAATCAAAAACCATGTTGGATTACTTATACCAATGAAAAAGTACATGAAATACTAAGAACAGGTTTTGATGATTCACCAATGTATGCCGGACGAATAAAAGGATTAGGTCCTAGATATTGCCCGTCTATAGAAGATAAAATAAACAGATTTGCTGAAAGAGATAGACATCAAATATTTGTTGAACCTGAAGGTTGGAGTACAGTTGAAATATATGTGAATGGTTTTTCAACATCTTTGCCAGATCATATTCAACTAAAGGCAATGAAAATGATTCCTGGTTTTGAAAATGCTAAAATGTTTAGACCAGGTTATGCTATTGAATATGACTATTTTCCACCTACTCAATTGAAGCTAACTTTAGAAACTCATTTAATGGAAAACTTATATTTTGCAGGACAAATAAATGGAACAACAGGATATGAAGAAGCAGCTTGCCAAGGGTTAATGGCTGGTATAAATGCACATAATAAAATAAACGAAAAAGAAGATTTCATACTAAAAAGATCTGAAGCATATATAGGAGTATTAATTGATGATTTGGTAAATAAAGGAACTGATGAACCTTATAGAATGTTTACTTCAAGAGCAGAATATAGAATACTTTTACGACAAGATAATGCTGATATACGATTAACGGAATTAGGAAATAAAATTGGCTTAGCTAGTAATGAAAGTTTAGAAAATGTAAATAAAAAGATAAAAAACACAGAAGAAATTGTTAAATTTTTCAAGAAAACTTCGGTAACTCCAAGTGAAATAAATCCATTATTGAAAGAATACAACACTACTGATATTCCTCAAAATTATAAGCTAATGCAAATAATAACAAGACCACAATTAGACATAAACAAATTGAATATAAACATTCCATTAGTAAATAATTTTCTAAAAAAATATTCTGAAGATAATTTACTGCAAGCAGAAATATTGATGAAATATGAAGGTTATATAGAAAAAGAACAATTAATGGTTGAAAAAATGAACAGATTAGAAAACGTAATTATTTACGATAACTTTGATTTTTCAACAATTCATAATATAAGTAGCGAAGCAAAAGAAAAATTTATAAAACAAAAACCAAAAACTTTAGGACAAGCAGCACGAATAAGTGGAATTTCACCTTCTGATATTTCAGTTTTATTGGTACATTTGGGCCGTTAAAAATAATATGGAAAAACTAAATACTTGTCTTGTTTGTGGACATAATGAATTTACTACTGAATTAACTTGTACAGACTTTGTAGCTGGTGGAGATAAATTTGATTTACAACGTTGCAAAAAATGTACATTTTTATTTACTAATCCAAGACCAGATACAAATGAAATTGGTAAGTATTACCAAAGTGATAAATATGTATCGCATGCTGGTGAAAAAGACAACTTTGGTATCATGTATAAAATTTATGATATAGTAAGAAACTACAGTATAAACCAAAAATTGGAGCTAATAAAACAATACAACACAACTGGAAATTTAATGGATTTAGGTTGTGGACTTGGTTATTTTTTGGATGGTGCAGTTAAAGATAAAACTTTTAATTGTATTGGTGTAGATGTAAGTGAGGATACCATAAAATATGTAAAAAATAAGTTTGGACATGATGTAAGAAATGAATCTGAATTAGATAATTTACCAAAAAATAGTTTTGATGTTATTACACAGTGGCATGTATTGGAACATGTTCATTATTTAAATGAAAGAATTCAACAATTAAATAATTTACTAAAACCTAATGGAACATTATTTATAGCGGTTCCAAATTCAAATAGTTGGGATGCTAAAAATTATAAAGAATTTTGGGATGGATATGATGTTCCAAGACATCTTTATCATTTTAACAAAGAAAGCTTTAAACAACTAATGGAAAAACATGGATTTGAAATTATAGAAACAAAGCCATTGATATTTGATGCACCTTATATTTCGATGAGAAGTGAAATACATCAAAAGAATAATTTAACTATGCTAAGAGGGGCTATAAATGGTCTAATTTCAAATACTAAAGCAATGATGAATGGTGAATTCTCAACTTTACTTTTTATAGTTAAAAAAGTAAAATAATTAAATATAAATAGTTGATTTAAGCGAACTATGAAGATAAAAATAATAATATTTTTTATAACTACTTTATTAATAATTAGTTGTGCAAAAGTAGTGGCACCAACTGGTGGACCAAAAGATGAAGTAGGACCAAAAGTATTAACTATTATACCTAAAAATAAATCTACAAATTTTCCAACAAAAAAACAGGATATAAAGATCAAATTTGATGAATTTATTCAACTAAAAGAAATTACTAAACAAATAGTAATGAGCCCTCCACAAAAAGAAAATCCAGAATATTTAATAAATGGAAAAGAATTAGTGGTAAAATTTAAAGAAGAACTTTTAGAAAATACAACATATACAATCAATTTTGGTAATTCAGTAGCTGATAATCATGAAGGAATAACTGCAAAAAATTTACAATATACTTTTTCTACTGGACCTTATATTGATAGTAATTTGGTGAGCGGTAAAGTAAAAAATGCATTTACAAATTTACCAAGCGAAGGAGTTATAGTAGCATTATATAAAAAAAAATCATTTACTGATACAACAATTTACAAATATAATCCTACTTATTTTACCAAAACAAAAGATGATGGTTCATATTTAATAGAAAATATGCCAATGGAAGAATACATTTTGTATGCTTATAAAAAAGAAGGAACAGACTTAAAATATGCAAAAAATGATAGTATAGCTATTTACAAATCAGTAATTAATACAAAAGAAAAAAATACTTCAATTCCATTATATTTAATTAAACCAAACGAATATAAAGTAAATAAAATATTTGATACTTCAAGTACGCAATTAGGGGTATATAGATTTGCTCTTTATAAACCTAAACATTTTAAAATAAATACTTTAAATAATGAAAAAGCTTATTTTAAAACAATAAAGAATTTAAGTGGAATAGATACAATAAAAGTATTTGTAAGTAACAATTCTGAGTTTGCTAACTTTAAAATAAACACAGAAGATACAAGCTTTACTAAAACAATATTTAGTAAGAAAAAGAGTAAAAAACCTGAACTAATTTTAAACTCAAAATCAGAATTAAATCCATTAGATACTTTATATATAGAATGTTCTACACCAATAAAATACATTAATAAAGACAGTATAATTATAAAGGAAGATACCAATATTTTTAGACCTTTATATTTTGAAATAGATAGTAACAAAATGAGATTTGCTGTATACAATACTTGGAAAGAATCAACAAGATATAGTATAGAATTTAAAGATTCATCGTTACAGGATATATTTGGTAGTTATAATAAAAATTCAGCATATAATTATGGTATAAAAGCATTTAAAGATTATGGAACTTTGATATTAAATGTAGAAATATTAGATGCAAAAAACAATTATATCCTGCAATTACTCGATAATAATACAAATGCTGTAGTTAGAGAATTCAACATCAATAAATCATGTGATTTAAAAATGGAATATTTAAACCCAATATTAGGTAAAATAAAAATAATAGAAGACTTGAATAATAATGGTTTATGGGATAATGGTGACTTAGAAAACATGATTTTACCAGAAAGAACTTTTATATCAAATCAGCTTATAAACATTAGAGCATATTGGGATATAGAACAAACTATTAACATTAACGACATAATAAACCAACAATAAGGTAATAATTAAGCTCAAAATTGTGGATGAGTGTTCATATATAATTTTGTAAAAAAGGGCATCTTGATAAGTGCCATTTTATACAATAAAATTTAACAGATAACGAACAATCTAACTGCGACATTTTATAAACACCAATATGTGGATGTCGCAATTAACATACTGTTTATAAATACATAAACGTATGATAATAAACAAATAAGTAAAATAGTAAATTGTTAAGAAAAAGGGATAAGCTAAATACCTAAACAAAATAAAAAAGTTATGCTAACAATTAACAGCTATTATTATTATTACTAATTATATCTAAAGATAAACAATAATACATTATCGCTGTGGGAAAGGTGAGCAGTAGATTTTATAAATTGTATGATTATGTTTGTACCAGAAAAGATAGACAAATTTTTTAAAGTAAAATGAAACAAAAACTAGAAGAACTTCAGCAAAAACTACACGATTACAAAATAAATTCAAGTGAAGACTTAGAAAATTTTCGTTTAAAATATCTTTCTCGAAAAGGAATTATGAACGATTTGTTTGAAGAATTCAAACAAGTTCCCAATGAAATGAAACGTGATTTGGGTAAACTAATGAATGTTGTAAAAACTAGTGTTCAACATAAATTTGAAGAAGCAGCAGAAAAATTTAAAAGTGACAAAAAAGATAACACAGCTTCATCAATAGATTTTACTTTACCAGCCGAAACAACAGAATTAGGATCACGTCATCCGCTAAATATTATAGAAAATCAGATTATTGCAATATTTACTAAACTAGGTTTTACAATAGCTGAAGGGCCAGAAATAGAAAATGATTGGCATAATTTCTCAGCATTAAATTTTCCACCAAATCACCCTGCACGAGACATGCAGGACACTTTTTTTATAGATGAAGAAATTGCATTACGTACACATACAAGTAGCGTACAAGTACGCCTAATGCAACAAAAAAATCCGCCCTTACGGGCGATTATGCCTGGCCGAGTGTATAGAAATGAAGCAATTTCGGCAAGAGCAAATTGTTTTTTTCATCAAATAGAAGGAATTTATATTGATGAAAAAGTAAGTTTTGCAGACTTAAAACAAACATTGTATGCGTTTGTAAAAGACATGTTTGGTAATGATGTGGAAGTAAGATTCCGTCCAAGCTATTTTCCGTTTACAGAACCAAGTGCAGAAATGGATATTAGTTGCCAAATATGTAAAGGAAAAGGATGCAATATTTGTAAACACAGCGGTTGGGTAGAAATATTGGGTTGCGGAATGATAGATCCTAATGTGTTAGAAAATTGCGGAATAGATCCAGAGAAATATACCGGTTTTGCTTTTGGAATGGGTATAGAACGTATTACTATGCTAAAATATGATGTGAAAGATTTAAGAACTTTTTTTATAAACGATACCCGCTTTTTGAAACAATTCTGTAATTTGTAGAAATTAGTTTGTAAATTTTATTTACTTATTCTTGAGTGTACTAAATAATGTAAAATATGACAAATTATACAACTTGCGCGCACAAGATGCCATAATCAACCTTAAATATCATTACTTGCGAGTGCAAATCATAGTAAAACATGTCAAATTATACAACTTGCGCGCACAAGTGACTATATTCAACCTTAAATATTCAAACTTGCGCGCACAAGAAGCCATATTCAACATTATTTATTACTATTTGCACATACAATTAGTATAAATATAATAATACCATTATATTTATAACACCCACTTACAATAAACATCAATAAAAAAATGACAACTAAAATAAATATAACTGCCAAAAGCAACAACCAATTAAGCACTTTAATTGTAACCAATAAAAAAGCAAAATGGAACAAATTTGGTTTCTCTAAACCTGAAATAGCTTACATAGAAAAAAAGATAAAAGCTACCGATACTTTTATTATCATCAATCAATTTGAAAGATTGGTTTTTGTGCAATTAGTTGAAGAATTTGAAAACAAAAACAACTATTTAACCTTAGAAGGTTATAGAACATTAGGTAATAAAGTTTGTGAAGCAATCAATGCGCATAAATACGCTGCGATTCAAATTGCTGAAACTGAAATTACTGAAGAACAATTATTTGCAATAGCTGAAGGAATTGCATTGAGCAACTATCAATTTATTAAATATTTAAGCGATAAAAAAGGAGAATTTACTTTAAAAAATATTTATTTGGTAGGAACAAAACTAAATAAAGTAGGAGTGGAGCAAACCAATATTTTAGTAGAAGCAGTTTGCGAAGCACGTAATTTGGTAAATGAGCCACAAAATGTAATTGATGCAGTTTCATTAAGCAATGAATTTAAAAAACTAGGAAAAAAAGCTAATTTTAAAGTAGAAGTTTTAAATAAACTGCAAATAGAAAGTTTAAAAATGGGTGGTTTGTTAGCAGTAAATCTTGGAAGTCAAATTCCGCCAACATTTACCATTATGGAATACAAACCAGCAAAACCTAAAAACAAAAAACCATTGGTTTTAGTAGGTAAAGGAATTGTTTATGACACAGGTGGCTTAAGTTTAAAACCTACACTAAATAGTATGGATAGCATGAAATGCGATATGGCAGGATCTGCAGCAGTGGCTTGCGCCATGTTTGCCATTGCAAAAGCAAAATTGAATTACCATGTAATTGCATTGGTTCCAGCTACCGATAACAGACCAGGAGAAAATGCTTACACTCCAGGAGATGTAATTACCATGTATGACGGACAAACAGTGGAAGTGTTAAATACCGATGCCGAAGGCAGAATGGTTTTGGCCGATGCATTGACTTATGCAAAAAAATACAAACCAGAATTGGTATTAGATTTTGCAACACTTACGGGTGCAGCAGCAGCAGCAATTGGTCAATATGGAATAGTTTGTATGGGAACAGCAGACGAAACGAAAAAAACAGCGTTAAAAAACAGCGGAAACAATACACATGAACGATTAGTAGAGTTTCCGTTTTGGGACGATTATAGCAAATTAATTAAATCTGACATTGCGGATATGAAAAACATTGGTGGACCAGTTGGTGGAGCCATAACTGCAGGTAAGTTTTTAGAAAAATTCATTGATTATCCTTGGATGCACTTTGACATTGCAGGACCAGCATTTATAAGCGCAAACGATAGTTACCGTGGTAAAATGGGAACAGGAGTAGGAGTTAGGCTATTATTTGATTTTGTAAAGAATCAAGCGAAATAAAATTCAAAATCTAACCTGACAGGTTTTATTAAACCTGTCAGATCTATTATTACAAATGGATAAGTTTTTTTAAATTTTTTTGAATGAAGTAACTATTATTTAAATATGTTGCTTATACAAGAAAGAATTTTCTATTGACATTCAAAACACTTAAAACATTGTGAATAAGTAAATGCAAATAAGATAATTACTTTTATTTAGTAAATACCGATAAGTAATAATAAATTTAGCTACCAATAAACAACCAATTTAACATTCAAAAATCTCCTCCATTTCCTAAATAAATCAACCAAATATCAACACGCTTTTTAGTGTCTAATAAAATGCTCACATTGCAACCAATTAACTGAAACAAAATGAGCAAAATTTTAATTATTGACGATGATAAAGCCATTCGCAATACTTTACGAGAAATTTTAGAATATGAAAGCTACCAAGTAGATGAAGCTAGTAATGGTGAAGAGGGTTTAGAAAAACTAGAAGTAGGCGAATATGCTGCTGTTTTATGCGATATAAAAATGCCTAAAATGGATGGTATTGAAGTATTGACACGCGCACAAGAAATTGATGACGACATTCCTTTTATTATGATTTCGGGAAATGGAACTATTGAAACTGCGGTAGAAGCAACTAAAAAAGGTGCTTATGATTTTATTTCGAAACCACCTGATTTGAATCGTTTATTGATTACGCTTCGCAATGCAATTGATAAAAAATCGTTAACAGTTGAAACAAAAGTTTTGCGCAGAAAAGTTACCAAAACCCGCGAAATGATTGGCGATAGCCCAGCTATTCAAAACATTATGAGCACCATTGAAAAAGTTGCTCCAACCGATGCAAGGGTTTTAGTTACTGGCGAAAATGGAACTGGAAAAGAATTGGTGGCACTTTGGTTACACGAAAAAAGTAATAGAAACAAATACCAATTGGTAGAAGTTAATTGCGCAGCTATACCAACCGATTTAATAGAATCGGAATTATTTGGACATGAAAAAGGTGCTTTTACTTCGGCCATTAAACAACGCATTGGAAAATTTGAACAAGCCAATGGCGGTACTTTATTTTTAGACGAAATAGGCGATATGAGTTTGGCTGCTCAAGCTAAAGTTTTGCGCGCTTTGCAAGAAGGAAAAATTACCAGAGTGGGTGGCGATAAAGACATAGAAGTAGATGTGAGAGTGGTGGCAGCAACTAATAAAAACTTATTGCACGAAATAGAAAGAGGTAATTTTAGAATGGATTTATACCACCGTTTGAGTGTTATTTTAATTCATGTTCCATCGTTGAATGATAGAAAAGATGACATTCCAATTTTAGCCGAAAAGTTTATAAAAGAAGTATGTGAAGATAATAATTTTCCTAGAAAAATGTTTTTGCCACAAGCATTAGATGAACTAAAAAAATTGGATTATTATGGAAATATTCGTGAGCTGCGCAATGTGGTAGAACGCTTGGTAATATTGGGCCAACAGCGAATTACAGTGGAAGATGTAAAGAAATATGCAAGCCCATTAAGCGCACGCGAAGAAGAGAAAAACATATATGAACGCTTTAGCGCTTTGCAAGATTTTAAAGAATATGTAGAACGCATTTTTATAGAAGAAAAACTAAAGAAAAACGGTTGGAATGTTGCAAAAACTGCTTTGGAAATTGATATTCAAAGAAGTCATTTATACAATAAAATTGAAAAATATACGCTAAAACGTGGTGAGTATATTGATTAATAAAACCAGTTGAACTAACCAAAAAGTTGAAGTATTATTTTGACGCTTTAACTCCCAAACACGCCACAATTAACGAGCCCAATGTGGGGGCATTTTTATATATATAAGTTTTAAAATCCTTGCTTAAATAAGCAGGGATTTTTTTTGTTTTGTAAACTTTATAATTAATAAATTCACTTTATTTGTAAGAAATAAATTCCATGAAAAAGTTCATTTTGTTCAATATATTCTTATTAGTAAATACAATATTATTTGCTCAAGTTACTATAAATATAACATCGGTTTCAAGCAACACGCCAAGCAATGAAGACATTTATATTGCTGGAAATTTTAACAATTGGAATGCTAATAATAGCAGTTATAAATTAACAAAAAGTGGGAACAGTTACAGTATAATTTTACCTTCTGGAACTGGTGAAGCAGCCTATAAATTTACCCGTGGAAGTTGGGCTAAAGTTGAGGGCGATGAAGCTGGAAATGTAATTCAAAACAGAACTTTTACTTATAGTACAAATGCCATTATCAATGTTTCAATTTTGGGTTGGGAAGATAAAAAAGCTGGAGGTGGAAATAACTCAACTGCACTGCCCAATGTTAAATTGTTAAGTAATAATTTTTACATGCCTCAGCTAAATAAAAACCGCAGAATATGGATTTATTTACCCAGTGATTATGAAACAAATACCAATAAACGCTATCCTGTTTTATACATGCACGATGGTCAAAATTGTTTTGATAAAACTACTGCTTTTGCTGGCGAATGGGGTATAGACGAAACACTAAACAATAAAGAAAAAAATGGAGATAAAGGTTGTATTGTTGTAGCCATTGATAATGGTGGTGCAAGCCGAATTGATGAATATTCGCCTTATGTAAACTCACAATATGGTGGAGGAAAAGGCGATGATTATGTTGATTTTTTAGCACTTACTTTAAAACCATTTATTGACTCGGCTTACCGAACTTATGCCGACAAAAATAACACTGCCATGGCTGGCAGTAGCATGGGTGGATTAATTACTATGTATGCATTTTTAAAGTATCCAAACATTTATGGAAAAGCAGGAATATTTTCACCAGCATTTTGGTTTTCAAACCAATTATATACTTATGTTTTAAATAAAACTAAAAGCAATAATCAACAATTTTATTTTGTATGTGGGCAAAACGAAGCTAGCAATATGGCCAATTGGCAAGATAGTATGAATGTTATTTTGCAAAGCAAAGGATATGATAAAACCACTGAACTTAAAAACCTTAAAAAGCCAGAAGGCACACATAATGAAAGTTTTTGGAGTGCTGAATTTGGAGCATGTTACGATTGGCTATTTGCAGATTTGAGGCAAAATGTAAAAAAAAACGAAAAATTAATAGATGATATAATTGTTTATCCTAATCCAGCTAAAAACACACTATTTATAAGCAGTTTATTTAGCAAAGTTGAGTCAGTTTCTTTATATGATTTTAGTAGTAAATTAGTTGAATTAGAAAATGTTCTCAAATTGCAAGAAAATCAATTTCAAATAGACATTCAGCATTTAAAACAAGGCAATTATTTGGTAAAAGTGAATACAAATAAAGGTGAATTTACCAAAAGGTTTATAGTTAATAAATAGGTTTATACAATATAGAGACGTTTAATTAAACGTCTCTGCCAATTGAAATCATGAAGCTAACAAATGTGATAAAAATTAAACATGAAATTGTATCATATATTTCTGTTTTATTTGCACAAAAATTAAAAGATTTATGTACAAAACATTGCAACCACAGTTACAAGCAGAGCTTAAAGAAATAGAAGAAGCTGGATTATACAAACGCGAAAGAATTATTACTAGCCCACAAGCAGCCGAAATTACAGTAAGCACTGGCGCTAAAGTATTGAATTTTTGTGCTAATAATTACTTAGGATTGTCAAGTCATCCTGATGTTTTACAGGCAGCTAAAGATGCAATAGATACTCATGGTTTTGGAATGAGTAGCGTTCGTTTTATTTGCGGAACGCAGGATATTCATAAAACTTTAGAAGCAAAAATATCAGAATTTTTAGGAACCGAAGATACCATTTTATATGCCGCAGCTTTTGATGCTAATGGTGGTGTTTTTGAACCATTGTTCAATGAAAAAGATGCTATAATTAGTGATTCTTTAAACCATGCAAGTATCATTGATGGTGTTCGCTTATGTAAAGCGGAACGCTTTAGATACGAAAATAATAACATGGCCGATTTAGAAGCTAAGTTGCAAGAAACCAAACATTGTAGAAACAGAATTATAGTTACCGACAGTGTTTTTAGCATGGACGGAACCATTGCGCAGCTAGATAAAATAGTAGAACTTGCCGATAAATACGAAGCATTAATTATGATTGACGAGTGTCACTCAAGCGGATTTATGGGTAAAACTGGTCGAGGAACTCACGAACATTGTGGAGTTTTGGGTAAAATAGATATTATTACTGGAACTTTAGGAAAGGCTTTAGGCGGTGCTAGTGGTGGATTTACAAGCGGTAGAAAAGAAATTATTGACATGCTTCGCCAACGTTCTCGTCCTTATTTGTTTAGTAATACTTTAGCGCCAAGTATAGTTGGAGCTAGCATTGCAGTGCTTGATATGCTTACCAAAACAACTGCATTGCGCGATAAATTATGGGAAAATGCCAAGTACTTTAGAACACATATAGAAGCTGCAGGTTTTGATGTAAAACCTGGTGAACATGCCATTATTCCTATAATGCTATACGATGCAAAACTTTCACAAGATTTTGCAGCAAAACTTTTAGAAGAAGGAATTTATGTTATTGGTTTTTATTTTCCAGTAGTTCCAAAAGGTCAGGCAAGAATTAGGGTTCAAATGTCGGCAGGACATGATAAAGAACATTTAGATAAAGCCATTGCAGCATTTACCAAAGTAGGTAAAGAGTTAGGTGTAATAAAATAGTTTTTTTATAAATCACATTCATTGTTCTAACGTCATTGCGAAGGAAGTAAGCAATCACTTTTGTTGTGAGATTGCTTTATAATGATTTTCGTTTCTACAAGCTCAACGAACGGTCAATATGCTTTCAGTTTGGTCTCTGATCTTGTTTAACTGATAATATTTTATTTTTTCAGCCATACTGTCATTGGATTGATTTTTGTTAAATTTGCAAAAACATAAATTTTTGAATGACTAATCAGTTTAACCAAATGCCACCAAACGCAAAAGTTTGGATTTACGCAAGCGATAAAATAATTTCACTCTCTCAGTTATCAATTATCAATCAAAAAGCAATTCCATTTGTTCAAAATTGGACTGCTCATCAAAATCAGTTAAAAGCTGAATTTGCGGTTTTATACAATTGCTTTTTAGTTTTTATGGTAGATGAAGGTGTGCACGAAATTAGTGGTTGCGGCATTGATAAATTAACTCATTTAATTAGAGAAATAGATTCAGAAACCAATTTGAATTTATTTAACAGAATGGGCGTTCAACTGCTTGAAAACAATGAAGTAACAAGCATGACTAAAGCTGAATTTTTAAGTAAAATGTCAACAAATGATTTGTTGAATTCAAAAGCATTTAACAACCAAGTAAACACAAAAAAACAATTTGATTTGGAATGGATTATTTCATTAGAAAATGCTTGGTATTACCCTAAAATAAAATTACAATCTCTTTAAAATTCATTTTTGTTAGCTCAAAACTATTTGTAGATTTGAAAAAACTTATAACAGTAACTTTAAATTTTAAAAAAAACAATATAAATGGCCAATATAAATTCAGATGATTTAAAACCACAAGACGAAAATAGACCCAATTCTCGCAAACCCAATTTACCAAAATTCAACTTTTATTGGATTTATGGAATTATTGCAATAGTAATGATTGGCATTTACTTTATGCCTCAAAATTTTGCAAAAAAAACTACTTGGAGCGATGTTAGAAACAACATGATTTTAACGCATGATGTAGAAAAAATAATTGTTGTAAACAAAGAAAAAGCGGAAGTTTATATTAAAAAATCTTCTATGAATAATAGCAAATACAAAGATCTAAAGAGCCAAGGAAGTTTTAGTGAGGTTGTTCCACAATATTATTTTGAAATTGGTGATGTTACTACTTTTGAGAAAAACTTAGATGAAGTTCAAAAAGAATTTACTCAAAACGAAAAAATTCCAGTTGAATATGCAAACACCAGAGAAACATCTAACTTTTTGGTTAACTGGTTGCCTATATTATTGTTAATTGGTTTTACTTTTTTTATGATTCGCAGAATGAGTGGTGGCGCAGGCGGAGGAGGTTCTCAAATATTTAATATTGGTAAAAGTAGGGCACAATTATTCGATAAAGAAAGCAATGTAAATATTACATTTAAAGATGTAGCAGGTTTAGACGAAGCCAAAGAAGAAGTAATGGAAATAGTTGATTTCCTTAAAAACCCAAAAAAATATACTGTTTTAGGTGGTAAAATTCCAAAAGGTGCTTTGCTTATTGGATCGCCAGGAACAGGAAAAACATTATTGGCAAAAGCTGTTGCTGGTGAAGCTGGAGTTCCTTTCTTTTCTCTTTCAGGTTCCGATTTTGTGGAGATGTTTGTAGGTGTTGGAGCTAGTAGAGTAAGAGATTTATTTAAGCAAGCAAAAGAAAAAGCGCCTTGTATTATTTTTATTGATGAAATTGATGCAGTAGGCCGTGCTCGTGGTAAAAATGCCATGCAAGGTTCGAACGATGAACGTGAAAACACATTGAACCAATTGCTTACCGAAATGGATGGTTTTGGAACCAATATTGGAATTATCATTTTAGCTGCTACTAACCGTCCTGATATTTTAGATTCTGCATTGTTACGTCCAGGAAGATTTGACAGACAAATTTCGATTGATAAACCTGATTTAAAAGGAAGAGCGGCTATATTTAGAGTGCATTTGAAACCTTTAAAATTAGCTGATAATATAGATGAAACTAAACTAGCTACTCAAACAGCAGGTTTTGCAGGAGCCGAAATTATGAACGTGTGTAACGAAGCTGCTTTAATTGCTGCTCGTAGGAATAAAGAAGTAGTGGATGGTTCCGATTTTCAAGCTGCAATTGATAGGGTAATTGGTGGTTTAGAAAAGAAAAATAAAGTAATTTCTGACCATGAAAAAGAAATAGTAGCATACCATGAAGCTGGTCATGCCATTGCAGGTTGGTTTTTAGAACACGTAGATCCATTAGTAAAAGTAAGCATTGTTCCAAGAGGTGTTGCTGCATTAGGTTATGCGCAATATTTACCAAAAGACCAATATTTATATACTACCGAACAAATGGTAAATATGATGTGTATGACTTTAGGTGGAAGAGTAGCCGAAGACATTACATTTAACAGAATAAGTACTGGCGCGCAAAACGATTTGGAAAGAATTACCAAAATGGCTTATGCCATGGTTACTATTTATGGTATGAACGACAAAGTTGGTAATTTAAGTTTCTACGATCCAAATAACGAATATGGTTTTACAAAACCTTATAGTGATAAAACAGCTGAATTAATTGACCAAGAAGTTAGAACTTTAGTAGATATGTGTTATCAAAAAACTAAAGTTTTATTGAACGAAAAGAAAGAATTGTTAGAGATTTTAGCACAAGAATTATTGAAAAAGGAAATTATTTTCCAAGCCGATTTAGAAGTAATTTTGGGTAAACGCCCTTATGAATACAGAAACCATGAAATAGAAGCAATGGATGCTGAAAAAGTAAGAATAGATACTGAAAACGAAGTAGCACAAGTAGAAGCTGATAGAAAAGCAACTGAAAAAGTAATAGAAGAGCCTAAAACAACTGAACCACCAACAACTTTGGTTTAGTTAAATAATATAAAACACCTTGTTTACTGCTAGTAATTCAAGGTGTTTTTTTTGTAAAAAACATAAAATATGATTTGAATATGTTGTAAAAAGTTATATTGCACACGCTTAAAAAATTTATTTTACTATTTGAATCAAAACTTTTGCTACAAAAAACAATCAATTATTTCTTTTAAAACCAGTGCAAAAACTTTTTTGCAATCAATCTGTAGTAATGAAAAAAACAAACATGTTAAATTTTAAAAAATTTAGTTTAGTAATTATAGCCAGTCAAATTTTTACTGCTTCATTTAGTCAAACTAAAACCATCACCACAAAAGATTTACAAAACGGACAAAATTCCATTAGTACTGCTGTACCTTTTTTAGGCATTTCGCCCGATGCCAGAGCTGCTGCTTTGGGCGATGCTGGTGTTGCCATGCCCGATGATATCAATGCCATGCATTGGAATTTGGCCAAAGCACCATTTAATACTAAAAACGGTGCAGTTGCTATTTCGTATACTCCATGGTTGCGAAACTTAGTTCCCGATATTTCTTTGTCGTATTTAACAGCTTATTATAAGCTTGATAAACGTTCTGCTGTTGCTGGCTCTCTTCGTTATTTTTCGTTAGGACAAATTCAATTTACCGATAATTATGGCGCAAGCACGGGTAATTTTACTCCTAATGAATTTGCATTGGATTTAGGTTATGCTACAAAATTGACAGAAAAATTTAGTTTAGGAGTTGCATTTAGGTATATTTATTCAAACTTAGCTGGAGGATTTAATCAAAGCCAAACCCCTATAGATGCTGGTACTTCTTACGCTGGAGACATTAGTGCATATTATAAAAACAATGCTGTTTATCGCGATAAAACTACCAAAAAGAAATATAATTTAAACTACGGATTTGGTGCTGTTATTTCAAATATAGGTTCTAAACTAACCTATACATCGGCTCAAAACGAAAACTTTATTCCCATTAACTTTCGTTTGGGTGGATATGCCAATATTGATTTAGATGAATACAATAGTGTGGCAATAATGGTAGATGCTAACAAATTATTGGTTCCTACAAATCCTTACTATTTAAGAAACAAATCTAATACAGCTGATTCGTTAGATTACAAAACAAAAAAGCCAATCATTCCTGCTGGAAGTGGAATGGATCCAAATGTGCCAGTAGTTCAAGGAATGATACAATCGTTTTACGATGCTCCAGGTGGCTTTGATGAAGAAATGGCCGAAATAAATATTTCAACAGGATTAGAATATTGGTATAACAAACAATTTGCTTTACGTGGAGGTTATTTTCACGAACCAGCTACCAAAGGAAATCGTCAGTATGCCACGTTTGGCGTTGGTTTACGCTATAATGTTTTTGGATTAGATGTTGCATATATATGGCCATTTGCCCAACGCCATCCTTTAGAAAATACGTTGCGTTTTACTTTAACTTTCGATTTTGATGCATTTGTAGAGCAAAAAGACGAAAACACTAAGAAAAGAGCTAAAGCCGAAGACGTTCCTATTGAATAACAAACAAAAATTTTTAGTATGAGAATAGGATTTGGATTTGATGTACATCAATTACAAGAAGGTAGGGATTTTTGGTTAGGTGGTATTCATATTCCTGCTCAAAAAGGAATACTTGGACATAGCGATGCAGATGTGCTTTTACATGCCATTTGCGATGCCATTTTAGGTTCACTTGCCTTAGGCGATATAGGTAAACATTTTCCAGATACCGACCAAAGTTTTAAAGGAATTGATAGCAAAATATTATTGGCAAAAGTAATAGAATTGATAACCGAAAAAGGTTATAAAATTGGTAATATTGATACTACAGTTGTTTGCCAAAAACCCAAAATTATGCCTTATGCTTTGCAAATGCAAGAATGTATTTCTAGTATATGTAATATTGGAATAAATGATATAAGCATAAAAGCTACTACTAACGAAACCATGGGTTTTATAGGCCGTGAAGAAGGAATAGTAGCTTATGCAGTAGTTTTACTTTTGGTAAAATAAATTCACAAAAATGACAAGCTGGAAAGAAGAAAACAATAAATTGACCAAAACTTTTACCTTCAAAACTTTTGGCGATGCAATGGCATGGATGATTAAAGCATCGTATGGAATTGAAAAACAAAACCACCATCCTGAATGGACCAATGTTTACAATAAAATACATGTTAATTTAAGTACACATGATGCAGGAAATACCATTACAAAAAAAGACAGACAATTAGCAGAAATGTTAGATTTGATTTAGCCGCTTTTAAGTTTTGTACGACTAAACTTCTACTAATTTAAAACCACTTCCATGTATGTTTTCAATTACAATAGTATCATCTTCTTTGATTAATTTTCTTACTTTGTTAATATACACATCTAAATTTCTGGCTGTATAAAAATCATTTCGTCCCCACACATGTAAAAGCATGTTTGCCCTAGGTATTAAAGCATTTTTATTTACAATCAACAGCTTTAACAAAACAGTTTCGGTATTACTTATTTTTTTGTGAATTCCATTTGTAGATAAGGAATTATTTACAGTATCAATTACAGTTTTTCCTATAGTAATAATTTCATCTTTGGCTGCTAATTCAGTGTCGGGTTTTGCAGTGCTGCGTTTTAAAACTACTTTTATACGTGCTAATAACTCAGGAGTGCTAAAAGGTTTAGTAATGTATTCATCGGCACCAATTTCAAATCCTAATAATTTATCAGTTTCTGAAGAGTTAGCAGTTAAAAAAATAATTGGTATATGTTGGTCTTTTATTCTAACATGTTTGGCTAGTTCAAAACCGCTCATTTTTGGCATATTTACATCAAAAACACAAAGATCAAAACGCTCGTTAATAAAAGAGTTTAAGCCTTCTTCTCCATCTTTACAAAGCCTAACAGAATAATCTTCTATGCGCAAAGTTTCTTTAATTAAAAAACCTAAACTGGTTTCATCTTCTACTAAAAGAATGTGTGTGTGTTGTGGTTTTATCATGGTTTTATTTTTTTACGAATGTATCAATACTTAAAAAATTCTTGCTGTCCATTTTCAAAAATTAAGTTATTTTTATGATAAATATTTAATGACCTAAAAAACACGAAAATATGTAACATATTTTTAAAACCATTCCAAAACTATATTGTATTTATGCAAAGTGATACATCTATTAGATAAAAATACCATAAAACTACTGAGAATTCCTTTCAGTTTTTTCCTGATGCCAGTGTTTTTGTTTGCTTTGGCTTCTTTAAACAGCATTCATATTGTAAATACTTTGATAGCTTTCGTTGCTTTGCATTTATTTATTTATCCTGCTAGCAATGGTTATAATAGCTATATGGACAATGATACTGAAAGTATTGGCGGACTAAAAAATCCACCAAAACCTACTAAAAATTTATTTTATATAAGTTTCCTTTTCGATATAATTGGACTAGTGCTTTGTAGTTTTGTTAGCTTAGGTTTTGCCGTATTTATTATGCTTTATATTTTAGCTTCTAGGGCATATAGTTTTAAAGGTATTCGTTTAAAAAAATATCCGTTTATAAGTTGGATTACAGTAAGTTTTTTTCAAGGAAGTTATTTGTTTTTGGTGCTTTTTTTTAGTTTAAGCAATTGTCAAACAGCAGAAGTGTTTCCAACGCTTTTGTTTTTTGTGCCTTCTTTATTAATTGGAGCTACTTATCCGCTATCGCAAGTTTACCAACACCAACAAGACAAAGCAGCAGGAGATATTACTTTAAGTATTTTGTTAGGCTATAAAGGCACCTTTATTTTTAGTGCATCCTTGTTTATTATTGCAACTATTTTGTTTTTTATTCAAACAGAAATACTCTCACTAAATTTTTTACATTTTTATTGGTTTCAAGCATTTTTATTTCCTGTTGTTGCTTATTTTTTATGGTGGGCTTATCAGGTTTTCCAAAACTATCAACATGCAAATTTTCAAAACACAATGCGCATGAATATGCTGTCGTCATTGATGTTAACAAGCTATTTTATATTAGAAATTATTATTAAACAATGGTATAAATGAGTTTTATAAATAAAATTGGAACGGCTACCGCTCCATTTAAAATGAACCAAACTAATGTGGCTCATTTTATGAAAAACTTTTATGATATATCAGAAGATGAGAAAAGAAAAATTGGGTTAATGTACGACCGTTCAGGCATTCAAACTCGCTACAGCGCCATTCCTGATTACAATTTAGACTTTGACAACAAACAGCTTTTACCAACCAATATAAGTACTGAATTTCCTAGCGTAAATAAACGCATGGAATTGTTTTTTGAGGTGGCTCCACCAATGTGTTTACAGGCTATAAAAAACTGTGTAAATGATGAAAATGAATTGCAAAGCATTACCCATTTTATAACTGTAAGTTGTACTGGAATGGCTGCTCCAGGGCTTGATTTAATAGTAATGGAACAATTAAATTTACCCAATAACACCCACAGAACTTCGGTAAATTTTATGGGTTGTTATGCTGTTTTTCATGCCTTAAAAATGGCGGACGCTTTTTGCAAAGCAAACCCAAAAAACAAAGTGCTAATTGTTTCAGTCGAATTATGTACACTCCATTTTCAAAACACTTTTTCAATGGAAAATGTAGCTGCTAATTTACTTTTTGCCGATGGTGCAGCAGCTTGTATAGTTAGTAATGAAAGCACATTTGAAAATGCCATTGAACTTAAGTCTTTTTACAGTCAAGTGCTTTTTAATGGAAAAAACGACATGGCTTGGCATATTTCCGACACAGGTTTCTTGATGACTTTAAGTGCATTTATTCCACAGTTAATTGAAAGTGGAATTGGTAATTTGTTGGAGGGAATTTTAAATGAAGCAAAACTTGAAAAAACTGCTATTCAAAACTGGGCAATTCACCCTGGAGGACGAAAAATAGTAGAAACCATTCAAAAAGAATTGAACCTTTCAAATGAGGATGTAGCAGCATCGTTTAATATTTTAAAAAATTATGGTAATATGAGTTCAGCAACCGTGCTTTTTGTGTTGCAGCAAATGCAAAATGAGAAAAGAAAAGGCAATGTTTTTGCTTGCGGATTTGGCCCTGGTTTAACGTTAGAAACTTTAATTGGTAGGTTTATCTAGTTATTTTATAGCTGCAAAGTCAATTTAATAAGTGACACATGTAAAATTATTTTTTTAAACTTTTTGTTTTTTATTTTTTGTTTACACAAAAAACCATTTATTTGCCTTACACAAAAAAACAAAAAGAATGAAAAAGAACTTACTAAATTTATTTACATTACTAGCTTTTAGTGCAATATGCTTTTCAGCATCGGCACAAAACAAACGCTTTGTTGACGAGGTTTTTGCAAATGTTTTGAAAACAACCAATATTGAGTACGATAGTAATCGTGCCATCAATATTTTTGCTTCTAACCCCCCTATTATTACCGTTAAGTTGCGTTGCGATATTTACCAACCAGAAGGTGATACTTTAATGAAAAGACCTTTGATTGTTTTAGCATCAACAGGTAGTTATTTACCAGCTATTATTAATCAACAACCTACAGGTAATAAAGATGATAGCTCAATAGTAGAATTAGCAAACCGTTTAACCAAACGTGGTTATGTAGTAATGGCAGTTAATTACCGTTTAGGTTGGAATCCCAATACTACTATTCCTGCTCAAGCTACTGAGCAATTAATTAAAGCTACTTATCGTGCTATTCAAGATGTGCGTAATGCAATTCGTTATATGCGTGTAAATGCTGAAACCTATAAAATTGATACTTCTAAAATTATTGTTGGAGGTCAAGGTACAGGTGGATACATAGCTTTAGGATTAGCTGCTGTAGATAAAAGAAGTGAAATAGAAGGAAGAGTAAAATTCCAAAGAGGTGATTTTACTCCAATGGTTAATGTTGATACATTAGGCGATTGGAATGGAATTGGAGGAGATCCTTTCTTTAATTATGGTGGCGAAACTACAGTTTCTGGAAATGCACACATGGTATTTAATTATGGTGGTGCAATGGGCGATTCAACTTGGATGGATGCAAGCACTTTACCTATAGTTGGAATGCATTGCCCTACAGATTATTTTGCACCATTCAAATCAGGAAACGTAATTGTTCCTACAACTGGTGTTACAGTAATTAACAGTGCATCTGGTGCTGGCTCGGTTATTCCTTTTGCTAATAGTTTAGGAATTAACAATAAAATAAATGCATTTGACTTTAAAGATCCAATTTCAATGAGAGCAATGGCTATTACTGGTGGAATCAAAAATTTATATCCATTTGAATCAAGTTTCCCTGCTGAAGGTTCACCATGGGAATGGTGGGATAGACCATTAGTACAAGCTAACAATACTTATGGTTTAGGAACTGGAAGAAATGCTGATTCATTGGCTATGAAAACCAATCCTTTTATGAGTGCAGCTCGTGGTAAAGCATATGTTGATACAATTGCTCAGTTTATTAGCCCTCGTATAGCAGTTCAGTTTGGGTTCCTTGGTGGTACTAGTGTAAATGAAGTAAATGTAAGCAGCTTTTTAGGTTTATTCCCTAACCCAGCTAAAGAAAACGTAACTATTAGTATGGATAAAACCCAAGCTAATATTAGCGAAATCAATTTATTTGATATTACTGGTAAAGTATTGGTTTCAAATAGTAATATTACTGCTCATGAGTTTGTTTTAAACACCGAAAACTTAACTAAAGGAATTTATTTAGTAAATGTAAAATTAGCCAATGGTGCTAGCGCAACTAAGCGTTTAGCTATTCAATAAGGTTATTTTTATAAATAATTTGAGAGTCCGTAAAAACCAAGTTTTTACGGACTCTTTTTTTTGATATAAATCGTAAAATACCTAAAGTTTGGATTTAAGCAACAAAAACACTTACTTTTGCCTCCACACAAAAATTTATTTAAACCTATACTTACGTTGAAAATTGTTGTAATTGGAGGAGGAGCAGCTGGTTTTTTTGCAGCCATAAGTGCGGCAAAAGCTAATGCTGAGGCCGAAGTTATTATTTTGGAAAAGACAGCTAAATTGTTACAAAAAGTAAAAATTTCGGGTGGTGGAAGGTGCAATGTTACTCATGCATGTTTCGATTTAAAACAATTATCTCTTTCATATCCTAGAGGCGACAAACATTTAAAAAGTGCTTTTAGTCGTTTTTCAACTTCCGATACAATGGCTTGGTTTGAAAGCAAAAAAGTAAAGTTGAAAACTGAGCCAGATGGAAGGGTTTTTCCTGTTACAGACGATAGCCAAACAATTATTGACTGTTTGATGAAAGAAGCAAAAAAGCTTAAAATTCAAATTATAAATAACAAAGAAGTTAGGCGAATAGAAACACGTGACACCAGTTTTAAGTTATACGTTACCGATGGCGAAAATATAGAGTGTAATAAAGTAATAGTAACAACAGGAGGCGCACCAAAAGAAGAGCAATTTAATTGGCTAAAAACCTTAGGACACGAAATTATAGAACCAGTTCCATCGTTATTTACTTTCAATTTACCAAACCATCCTTTAACCGAACTTTCTGGTGTAGCTGTTAATCCAGTAAAAATAAAAATACCTGAGTTAAAATTAGAAACAAGCGGACCGTTACTTATTACACATTGGGGTTTTAGTGGGCCTTCGGTATTAAAGTTATCAAGTGTAGGTGCTCGTTTAATTGCAGAAAAAAACTACAATTTCGAAGTTCAGGTTTGCTGGTTAAACGATAAAAAAGAAGAGTCGTGCAGAAATGAACTGATGAACGTAAAAGCTGCAAATCCAAACAGACAAGTTAGTAAGTTGTTTCCTTTTAAATTACCAACACGATTATTAGATTATTTATTTGTAAAAAGCGACATAAATTCCAAACTTAATTGGGCTGAAATTAGCAAAGAGCAAGTAAACAAATTGGTGCAAGCTTTGCTTTACGATACCTACAGAATAGAAGGAAAAACTGGTTATAAAGAAGAATTTGTTACTTCTGGTGGTGTAAACTTAAACGAAATTGATTTTAAAAACATGCAAAGCAGAAAAATAAAAGGTTTATTTTTTGCTGGCGAAGTTTTAGACATAGATGGAATTACCGGTGGATTTAACTTTCAAGCTGCTTGGACTACTGGCTTTTTAGCTGGAAATGGTGCTGCGGTTTAGGTAAGTTTACTCAGCATTTTTGTTCATTCCGAACTTCGCACTCTTTCCGCATTCCACATTTCGCACTCCAACTATTTTTTACTTTTCATTCCATCGTTAAAGCAAAACCTACACCTTGCTTCGTAGGAGTCTAATTCTCCTAACATTACTAAATTATTGTCGTTGCTTTTGCGGTAAGTATGTGTTGCAATATCGTTACAAACCATACAAATGGCATGTACTTTTGTAACATATTCGGCTATTGCCATTAGTGCTGGCATAGGGCCAAAAGGTTTTCCTAAATAATCCATATCTAACCCTGCCACTATAACTCTAACGCCTTGTTCGGCTAGTTTTTCGCAAACAAAAACCAATTCATTGTCAAAAAACTGAGCTTCATCAATTCCTATTACATTGGCATCGCCACACATGAGTAAAATGTTTAGCGAAGAAGTAACTGGAGTAGAATGAATGGAATTTTGATTGTGTGAAACAACATCGGTTTCATCGTATCTAATATCAACCGAAGGTTTAAAAATTTCAACCTTTTGGTTGGCTATTTTTGCTCGGTTTAGCCTGCGAATTAACTCTTCGGTTTTGCCCGAAAACATTGAGCCGCAAACAACTTCTATCCAGCCTTTTCTTTTGTCGGTATGCGCACGAGGTTCTATAAACATTCAATAACAAATATAATAGATTTTGAATAGGTTGTTTCTTAGAACCTGCCTTTATATTGTTTTTGGCTTATTGTCAATTATTAAACTTACAAATTAGCTCAAAGGTTAGTAACACATGTTTATTATTAAATATTGTTTGGTGTTGTTTTTAAATGAATTTTTGCATTATGAACTCTATTCAATTAATTAGCAAAATAAATTCGCGCATTGAAGATTTAGCCATGCTAAGTCAAGAAATATTGAAGCCAAATGGCGAGTTAAGTAACATAGAAAAAGAAGTAATAAAAAGAAATTGTAGCGATTTATATGAATTGGTTTTAAAACTAAAAACCAGCAACGATTTAAGCGAAGAGCAACAGGCTTTAAAAGAAAATTTGAGCCAAGAAATTAGAAACGAACTTACTTTTAAGGAAGTAATTACTAACAGTTTTCAAGATGAGGTAAGCATAAATACCATAGCTGAAACCAAATTACAAGAGCCTGTTGTAATACAAAAAATAGAAGAATTGGTTCCTGAGCCAGTTGCAGCAATTGAACTTGAAAACATTCATCCTATTGGCCAAATAATGGCCGAAATAAAAGAGGATATTTACACACCTATAATTCAAGAAACTGAAAAAATAATAATTGAAAACAAGGTTTTTGAAACGCCAGTTTCAATACCAGTAATTAAAGAAGAAATTATTGTTATAGAACAACAAATTAAGCCCCAAATTATTGAAACTAAAGTAGAGGAAACTACTATTGTAGAAAATGCTATTGTTCCAAAAACTATGGATGTTCCTGTATTTGAAACCAAACTAGTAAATAAAGAACAAGATGAAAAACCAAATTTGTTTTTTAACATTGGCAAAACAATAATGCCTAAAACAGAGCCTAGTTTAAACGAAAAAATAGCACAAAAACTTGAAGGTTTTCAATTATCGGAAAAGGTGATAGAACCTAAAATAGATAACTTAAAAACTGCTATTTCGTTAAACAAAAAAATAGCTTTTGTAAATGAATTATTCAAAGAAAATGTGGTAGAATATGCCAAGTCTATTGATAAAATAAACAGCTCTGAAAACCTAAACGAGGCATTATTGATTTGGACAGAACTAAAAATAAATCATAATTGGAACAATGAAAATGCGTTGGTAAAAGATTTAGAAAAACTGATTCATAGAAGGTTTAGTTAAGGTTTACTCATGTTTTCCATGTTAGTGCCCATGTTGAATAATCTAACAGCTTAGTTGAGTTATTAAGGAACATTGTTTTTTTTATATAATTGTTCAAAAGGTTTTTGTTTAAAAACTTTCATAAAAAAAACCCCTAACAATTGCTTGCTAGGGGTTTTTTAACATTTATATTGTTATTATTTTTTTTCTACTGGTGGAATATTACCTCCTTCGTCACCTGGATTATTATTATCTACTTCTAATAAGCCAAAGTTAAAATAACTGTTAAACTCATCTGGTTTTTCAATAGTATCAGCACCTATTAAATGTAAACATTTTGTAAGATGCATGGTTAGTGCTTTGCGATTATTGCGCACCGTATTACCACTTGAACTATTAGTTGTAATTTCTTTTACTTGTTCTGTACGAGCATTATCGTACAAGGCAATTAACGCAGTTACATCGTCAACAAATTTTTGACCTACCTCCACTTTGTATTTAGTGGCAGCAGCCAAATACCTTGTCATTAAATCTCTCATGCCCTCAACCGTAGCTTGATGATATTCAGTTAAACCAGCAGGATAAAATGCCACATAACCAACCCCTTTATTTGGAAAAATATCGTTAATTACTCCCTCTTTTCTGCGTACATATTCCATAATTTCATCGGTTGCATCCTCGCGCGACATAGTGCCTTCAATTTGAAACATACTATCTACTTTTACCTTGCCCAATGAACCTTTAAAATTTTTGTAGTAAGTTACCAATATAGTAAACTCAGGTACTGGCAATACAGAATTGGTTTTGTTTTCAATTCTACCAATCAAGTCGGTAGTAAACAAATCTAATTCGTTTCTGCTAATTGAAGGGTCTTTAAACTTATCGTTGGTAAAAAATTCAGCGTTCATTTTTGTGTTTTTATTTGTTTCAAATATAATTATTTGACTAAAAAAACCAAATAATTCATAATTTTTATTTTTTTATAATGATTTGATTATAAGCAACCAAAATTTGAGCTAAAAAATACACAGTGATCTTTCACCATGCCATCAAAAACGATTGGAAGCGTATGTGGAAGTTTCACCATGCCACCCCAAACGATTGGAAGCACACAGTGATCTTTCACCATGTCATCCAAAACGTTTGGAAGCGTATGTGGAAGTTTCACCATGCCATCAAAAACGTTTGGAAGCACACAGTGATTTTTCACCATGCCACCCCAAACGATTGGAAGCGTATGTGGAAGTTTCACCATGCCATCAAAAACGTTTGGAAGCATACAGTGATCTTTCACCATGCCATCCCAAACGTTTAGAAGCACACAGTGATCTTTCAACATGCCACCCCAAACGATTGGAAGCGTATGTGGAAGTTTCACCATGCCATTCCTTAAATAATTTACTATTATTTTTAAAACAAATGAATATAATTGTAGGAGGAAAACAGGAGGGAGTTGCGAAAAGCCATTTACATTTGGGTGGATTGGAGCAATGAATTTAAGTATAGTTTGAATAGATGGTAATTCTATGAAGACACTTTAAACTTTCGGACAAAAAACCGACCTTTTAATAACTATGTTGAAAAATAGTAGGAAAATAATTTGCGGACTTTAATACCTCATTGTATATTTGCCACATGAACGGTTCAATCAATAGTCCATTTCGATATGCAGGTGGCAAGTTTTATGCACGAAAACTTATTCTTGCCCATGTGTCAAGCCACACTGCCTACATTGAACCCTTTGCAGGTGGTGGTAGTATTTTCTTTGCAAAACCTAAAGTTGACTTTAACCAACTAAACGACATTGACGGAGAACTCATAAATGTTTATTTGACCATTCGTGACAAACCAGATGAACTTATTTATTTCCTTAAAAGACGATTGGTAGAAGAGAGTAGAATTCCAGAAAAATTTAGCAAATCAGTTTTGTTTGGCGACCCCCTACCAGCTACAAAAGAATTACACGGCTTTTTCAAAAATGAATTTAAACCCCAAAATAACTTAGAAAGAGCTGGTCGCTGGTTTTACCTAAATCGGACATCTTATAGTGGCATAATGAATAGCCAAAATATGTATTGGGGTTATGGTGACAAATATTCAATGCAGCCAAAAAATTGGGCACAAAATATTATTAGGACAAGTAAAAAATTACAAGGTGTTGAAATAACTAATTTTGACTTTGAGCATGTGATAGATAATGCACCTGACGGAGCATTATTGTTTCTTGACCCTCCATACTTTAATGCAGACCAAGACAAGTTTTATCAACATTACTTTTCAAAACACGACCATTACAGGCTTGCTGAATGTTTGCTAAGAAACAATGAACGACTTAATTTATTTGTTACATACGACAATATACTTGAAATTAAAGAGCTATATAATTGGATGCTTGAAACACACGATAGAGAGTGGAATTATTGTATTCAAAGGACAGACGACCAAAAAAATGGAACAACGAGAAAAGGAGAACGATATAAGGGTAAGGAGTTGTTCCTAATAAATTACGACAGCGAATTAGCAACATTAAGAGAACCCGAAGCTACTTACGCCTAGAAGTTTGATTTGACTTTCTTTTTTCTTCGACAACTTCCAACAACCTATCTTCTATTGAAGATAATGGTTTCCAATTGACATCACTTTCAAGAGACACATAAGGTGTTCTTGGAATATATCCTTCAACAGCAATATCTTTCGGAATACAATATCTCCAATCGCTTTCACAGGCAGTTATTAGTTCTTCATCGGTTGACGCTTTATAAAATTCAAAAAGTAAATTTTTTAAATTTTCGTTATGAACAACTTCTAAGTTTTCACCGACAGTATTACCTTCAAAAATTGCATTTGATGTATTGGTTATTAAAATATCAAAACTATCAACCGAATAACGGTCATTTGAAGACCCTGCTAATTTGATATTGCTTCTTGACCTATGACTTTTAACTAAGAAATGTGGAACTTTTAAATTTCTACTCCGTTTGCCATCGCTAATTGAACCTCGGACTGTGCTTTTACTTTCAACTTTTAAAATTATTCCTGTTCTGCGGTGGGTAATACTTATATCTTCATCATACGTACCAGTTTGTGCATTAAGGTTTAATTTCTGGACACTCCAAGTGGTTCGGTCTAATATCTGCTCCAGCAATAAGTAAGCATTATATTCCATTGCCTTACCTCTTATCATTGGTGTAACTTTTTGGTCTTCGAGTATTTCAAACAAAAACTCAAGAGGAATATTGAATTTTTTACAATACTTTAAAAGTTTATCTGCAAGTTTTATTTTTTCTTCGTTTGTCATTTAGGTATTCCTATAGTAAATTTTGCAACATCGCATTCAAGACAATCAGCAATCTTGACAAGTGTTAAAAAACTGACATTTCTTTCTCCTCTTTCTATGCCACCGACATACGAGCGGTCAACCGCAGATTGCAATGCAAGTTGCTCTTGTGACAAACCTTTTGACTTTCGTAATTCACGAATTTGGTTGCCTAATTCTAAGAGATGTTTATCTTTTTTCAATAGGTCAAAAGTAAAGTTATGACTACTATAATACCACAGACTATAATGTATCATTTAAAAATAAATATTCCTTAGCGCAAAAATTGTTTATGGCTTTAGATACAATTGAAATAAAACTTAGCAACCAATTTACCCTTAAAATTAGTGGGAGAAAAAGTTCACAAATTAAGAAGGCACTTATTGAAGAATTTCTTCCTCGTTTTGGAAGTGATTGCACTGTACTTTATATTGGCGACACTTCAAACAAAACTTTACATATTGAATTAGAGGAACTCAAAAAACTAAATTTCTTTGAGCTTTCATACAATGAACTTCCCGACATTATTGCATACAGTAAAAAGCACAATTGGCTTTACCTAATTGAAGCAGTTCATAGTTCGGGTCCAATGAGCGAAACAAGAGTTTTAGAGCTAAAGAAAATGCTCAAAGACTGCAAAGCTGAACTAATCTTTGTAACCGGTTTTCTTACTCGACCCGACTTTAGAAAATGGATGTTATATGTTGCTTGGGAAACAGAAGTGTGGATTGCCGACAATCCCGACCATTTGGTTCACTTCAACGGACATAAATTTTTAGGAGCATAATAGCTACTCTTTTGTGTTTATTTTGGTAAACTAAAGCATAAAAAAACCCCAAACAATTGCTTGCTAGGGGTTTTCAATAATTGATTTTTTATAATAACTATCAACGGACATCCGTCAACTAACAACTATTTATTTAGTTTTTTTTCTATCAAAATCAACAACAATTGGAGTTGCAATTGCAATTGATGAATAAGTACCAAAAACGATACCTACCAATAATGCAAATGTAAATCCTCTAATAACTTCACCACCGAAAATAAATAACACTAAAGCCACCATAAATACTGTTAATGAAGTAATGATGGTACGGTTTAAAGTATTGTTCAAAGCGTTGTTAATAATTGAATGAGTGTCTTCTTCGCGTTTGTGAATATGTAAAAACTCACGAATACGATCGAAAACAACCACAGTATCATTAATTGAGAAACCAATGATGGTTAATATAGCAGCAATAAAAGTTTGATCTACTTCCATTGCAAATGGCAATAAACCATCAAAAATTGAATAGAAACTTAACATCATCATTACGTCATGCGCTAAAGCTATAATAGCTCCTAAAGTATATTGCCATTTACGGAAACGAACCAAAATGTATAATCCAATTCCAAACATTGAAATAATAACTGCCCAGAACGAACCAGTTTTTATATCGTTTGCAATGGTTGGACCTACTTTAGCCGAACTCAAAATAGTTGTTTTATCATCTACTTTATTTAAGCCTTCTACCAATTTTGCTTGAACTTCATCAGCTACTGTTGCAGTAACATCTTCAATTCTATAAGTAGTTGTAATCTTTAATTTGTTATCAGTTCCAAATGATTTTACTTCAGGTGCATCACCAAAAGCGCCTTTTAAAGCTTCACGAACTTGCATGGTTTCAACAGGCTTGCTAAATTGAACCACATAAGTGTAACCACCTTTAAAATCAACACCTAAGGTAAATCCTTTAGTAAACATTGACACAATTCCACAAGCTATAATTACGCCTGAGAACATGTAAAATTTCTTACGATTTCCAACCCAATCATAATGAATGTTTTTAAATGCATTCATTGTTTTTGCAGTAGCATATTTTATTTCATTGCCTTTTTCAATCCACCATTCTGTTACTACACGAGTAAATAATACAGCAGTAAACATGGAAGATAAAATACCAATGATTAAAGTAATAGCAAAACCTTGAACAGGACCAGTACCAAAAATATACATTACAAATCCAGCTAATAAAGTTGTTAAGTTTGAATCTATAATAGAAGAACTAGCATGAGCATAACCATCGGCAATAGCATTTTTTAAACTTCTAGCATTGTGCAATTCATCTTTTACACGTTCGTTAATTAGCACGTTCGCATCTACCGCCATACCAATTGTTAAAACTATACCAGCAATACCAGGAAGAGTTAGTGCAGCACCCATTGAGGCCAACACACCAATAATAAAAAATACGTTTAATAACACTGCAATATCAGCTACGTAACCAGAGTTATTGTAATATAAAACCATAAATACTAAAATAACAATAGTAGCAATAATCATACTCCATAAACCTTGGCTAATTGCTTCAGCACCTAAACTAGGACCAACTACTGCTTCTTCAACAATGCGAGTAGTAGCAGGTAATTTTCCACTTTTTAAAACGTTTGATAAATCCAGTGCTTCTTCTTCAGTAAATCCACCATTAATTACTGAGCGTCCGTTAGGAATTTCATTTTGAACATTTGGTGAAGAATAAACTAAATTATCAAGAACAATTGATATAGAATGTCCAACGTTTTGTTTTGTTAAATTTTTCCATTCAGTAGTTCCTTGACCATCCATAGTCATGTTTACTTCTACCTGGCCGCTTAATTGCGAAACATCTCTATTAGCTTGTATAACGCGTTCGCCACTCATAGCAGCTTCGCCATTACGTTCAGTTTTTAAAGCATGTAAACGAACAGCTCCACCGTTATCGCCAACACCTTTATATTCCCAAGCAAATTTTAAATCAGTAGGAATTTCTCTTCTTACTTCTGGGCGAGCAAGCATTGCATTGATTTTTGCAGTATCTCTAATTGTAGCAGTACCACACCAAGAACCACTAGGCATTAATTGACCTTTTTCATCAACTACTGGCATAATAATTCCCAATAAAGGATTTTCTTTTTGGAATTGCTCAGGAGTCATTTGCTTGTTAGCTGCTGTATCTTTCTTAGCTTTTGCAGTACTATCAGGTTTAGCTTTAGTACCACCAATATCGGCCAAAGCGTTTGTTTCAGCTTTAGTAGTATCGGTAGTTGCTGCAGTTTCTGCCACATTTAAAGTTTTCAAAACATCGTTTGCTTTTTGTAAAAACCCATAAGCAACTTGGTTGTCGTAAGTTTGGTAAAACTCTAACTTAGCAGTTCCTTGTAATAATTTACGAACACGAGCAGGATTATCAACACCTGGTAATTCTATAACTACACGTCCAGTTCCTTCTTGCTTTTGAATATTTGGTTGAGTAACACCAAATTTATCAATACGAGTACGTAATACTTTAAACGAACGCTCAATGGCTAAATTGGTTTCTTCTTTTAAATACTGTAAAACTTCTGCGTTAGTTGAAGTTAATTTCACTTTATCTCTATTGGTTGCGTTAGCAAAAATGGCAGCTAATTTTCCGTTAGGATCTATTTTATTATAGGCTTCGCCAAATAAAACAATAAACTCTTTTTGACTTGTTTTGTGAGCTTCGGCCGCATCGTTTACAGCTTTGTTAAAGTTTACATCAGGATTATTGTTAGCCAATCCTCTTACTAACTCATCTTGACTTAACTCTAAAGTTACGTTCATACCACCTTGTAAATCTAATCCAAGGTTTAATTCATGCGCTTTGCACTGTAAATAAGTATATTTTTTTACACCTACATTAAACACTACTTCACGACCTATTGAATCAAGGTACGCTCTTTCTTTTTCTAAATCACCATTTGCAAATGCTTTTGCTTTTTGCTCTACTCTGTAGGTTACCAACGAAAATGATAGGTGGAATATTGAAACTATCACTAAGGCAATGGTAAAAAACTTAACTGCTCCTTTAATTTTCATTTTGTTATGTATGTATTCTTTTGTTATTTTATTTTGTAAAAATTTATTGTTTAGCTGTTTAGCCCAAACAAATACTCCCTTTCTGTTGTGTATTATTACCAAATTTACAAAGGAGCGCAAATATATGTTTTGAGTACTTAATTGCAAAGATTTTAAATATACTAGTTATTAGATAGTTAAATATTTATTTTAAAAAATTGCAGCGCAAACAAGTCAATAAAACTCCTAATTATCCAAATTTTGAAATTTGGTATAAAGTTGAATAGTTTTTTAGAATAATGCTTAATTTTTGAAATATTGTGTTTATAAATTACCGTTCATTAAACATATTCGTCTTTTACTTTCGTTACTTAAATAATAAATTTTTTTAGCAATGGAAAACACACAAGAAGGTTTAAACTTTTTAGAATTAATTTTTAAAGGTGGAGTAGTAATGATTCCAATTGGATTGTTATCAATAGTAACTATTTACCTCATTATTGAACGTTTTATTTTTATCAGAAATGCTTCAAAACTAGAAGTTAATTTTATGAATAACGTAAAAGACCTTTTGGCCAAAGGCGATGTAAAAGCAGCACGTGCATTTTGTCAACGAGTAAATTCTCCAATTAGCAGAGTAATTGAAAAAGGTATTATGCGAATAGGCAAACCAATTAGCGATATTGAAAGTAGTATAGAAAGTATGGCTAGTTTAGAAACTGGTGCTTTAGAAAAAAACTTAAATTGGTTAGGGATTATTGCTGGTATAGCACCCATGTTAGGTTTTATTGGAACCATTGCTGGTATTATAAAAATATTTTACAATATTGCTGTAAGCGATAACATAAGCATTGGTTTAATAGCAGGTGGTTTATACGAAAAAATGATTACTTCTGGTTCGGGTTTAATTGTAGGTGTGGTAGCTTACACTGGTTACCATTTTTTAAACAGCATGATCGACAAATTTAACACTAAATTAGAGCGCACTGCTGTTGATTTTATTGATGTTTTAGAAAGCTAATTTAACAATATAAAAACATGAAATTACGCAGAAAAAAACGATTTGAAGCTGAAGTTGCTACTTCATCGCTTAACGATATTATGTTTTTTCTTTTGCTATTCTTTTTAATTATTTCAACCATTGCCAATCCAAATGTTATAAAAGTTTTATTGCCAAAAGCAGAAAAAAGCCAAACTTTAAACAAAAAACAATTTGCACTTTCGGTAAATGAAAACAAAGAATATTATTTTGAAAAAGAATTTATTAGCGACCCTTCAAATTTAGAGCAAGTTTTAAAAGAAAAAACCGCTGGAGTTGTTGATCCTACTATTGTTTTGCGCATGGATGCAAAACTAAATATTCAAGAATTAGTTGATATTCTTTCTATAGGAACACGCTTAAAAATTAGAATTGTAATGGCTACTCAAGTAGGAAAATAATTAGCATTTGCTTGAAAATAATAAATAAAAAAAGCTTGAAATGAGATTATCATTTCAAGCTTTTTGTTTAAGAGAAATAGGTGACTATTCGCCTACTAAACTTGCAACATAATCAGCCACTTGGCCAATGTTTTGATAGGATAAAAATTCAGCCTCTGTTACATTTGTTCCAAACTCTGCATTTATAGCATTAACTGCTACTTGCGTATTGCTTGCATCGTAACCTAAATCTGGACCCAAAGTAATGGTGTTACTTGGTGCTGACGACTTGTCCATGATAATTACTTTTACTTTTCCTCTGATACCATCTGCCATAATTTTTTAGTTTTTAAATTGTATGTCAAAAGTATAGATAATTTTGAGAAATACTAATTTTTTTTATTTTTAAATTCTGCAATTTTTTGAAGTTCCTCCACATCTAATTTATCTTTGGTTCTATTATTAGAAATTTTAGAAATTACTAGATGATCAAAATGAAGAAATGGAACCATTACTCCATCTATATCCGATAATACTTTTTTATCGTCAGCAATTTCATACTTAACTCCTGCAATTTGAGTTAAAACGTCAACTTTAAAAGGAACTTCCCAGAAATTAAAAGTCAAAATTTTTGTAAAGTCCATTTTATTGATGGCTTCTAAATCTTCCAAATTAAATCCCATTTTGGTTAATACAGCTATCAATTTAGTTTTGTTTTCATTGTCGGGTTTTACCCATAAATCTAAATCTCCTGTAGTTCTATTATATCCATGAAAATTAACAGCATAACCACCAATCAAAATAAATAAAACATTGCCTTCAAGCAACTTTTTTATTAAATCAAAATGCTTTTCAAGGAATATGTTCATGGTTTTTCGAAATTTATTCTATTTGAAAAAACAGGAGTTTGTGTGTTCAAACCAAAAGAAATCCTTATCAATTCATTTAAATGAATCAATCTTTGAATTGGTGTAATAGAAGCCCAATATTTACGCATATCTTCTTCTTGTTCTTCCAATGTAGAAATGATAATTCTATTTGAATTTATTATGTTTTTATTTGGGTTCAATGCGTTAAAAATACAATTCAAAACTAAGCATTAAATTCAGAATTTGAAACAATTACTGTTCCTTTTTTAAAGTTTTAGGAATACCTTCAAATTCTATTTTGTCAATTTGGTAAATTCTGTTAGGTTTGCCTTTGTTCAATCAAAAAGATTTTTTTGAAGAATTGGTTGAATTTTACCAAGAATAAAATGACTGATATAGCCACTACTTTTAAACCTAATTGCCTTCATTTTAAAGGTCATATTCCTTGTAAACCTCATAAGCAAAATGGTTATCATTGTAGCGATTGCCCAAGTTTTACGCCAGTTTCAAAACGCATTTTAATTATAAAATTAGGCGCCATTGGCGATGTAATTCGCACCACTCCTTTGGTAGTAAAATACAAAGCACTTTACCCAAATTGTAAAATTACATGGCTTACTTGGACACCCGATATTTTACCATCGAGCCAAATAGATGAAATTTTGAAATGGGATGTAAACTCCATTATGTATGCGCAACATAGCACTTGGGACATTGCCATCAATTTAGATAAAGAAAAAGAAGCAGGTGCTTTGCTAAAAGTGATTGATGCTAAAGAAAAGTATGGTTTTATTTTAAAAGACAATGAAATTCAACCTGCTAATGATTTGGCAATACACAAATTTAGTACAGGCATGTTCGATGATGTAAGCCAAGCAAACACGAAAAGTTACTTACAAGAAATTTTTGAAATTTGCGGATTTACGCATCAAGGCGAATCTTATTTAATGGATAAACATGACGACAAAGGTTATGTTTGGAATTTGCCATTAGGCAAAAAAATTATTGGAATGAATACCGGTTGTGGTGGCCGTTGGACTACTCGTTTGTGGACAATAGATAAGTGGGTGGAATTGGTTGCCGTTTTAAAAACGCAACATCCTGATGCAGAAATTTTATTATTAGGTGGTGAAGCGGAACATGAAAGAAACAAAGAAATTCAAGCTCGTTCAGGAGCTTTATATTTAGGATATTTTAGTTTGTTTGAGTTTATAAACTTGGTAAACCAATGCCATTTAATTATTACTCAAGTTACCATGGGAATGCACATAACTTTGGCTTTAGGCAAACAAATCGTTTTGATGAATAATATTTTCAATCCGCACGAATTTGATTTGTTTGGCAAAGGCGAAATTGTAATGCCCGACAAAACTTGTAAATGTTTTTACCGCGGCTCATGCTTAGATGGTGTTAGCTGTATGGAAAATTTACCAGCTCAAAAAATTGCAACTGCGGTTGCTATTCACTTTTAACAATACAAAAAGAAGCCACAGATTCACAGATTTTCACAATTTAAATCAAACAATTTTCACAGGTAATTAAATCTGTGAATCTGTGGCAAAAAAATAATTAAACATAAAAAATGCGCGCAATAGTTTTAGAAGAATTAAACCAAAAATTAGCAGTAAAAGAAGTTGAAACTCCAATTATTTCTGAAAATGAAGTATTGGTAAAAGTTCATGCTGCGGCCTTTAATCACCGCGATTTATGGATTCAAAAAGGACAATATGCTGGCATTCGTTTCCCCATAATTTTAGGAAGTGATGGAAGCGGAACAGTAGCTAAAATTGGTGCAAATGTAAATGCTGATTGGTTAAATAAAGAAGTAGTAATTAACCCAAGTATGAACTGGGGAAATAACCCACGAGTTCAAGCTAAAGACTATATAATATTAGGAACTCCAAACGATGGAACTTTTGCAGAATATGTAAAAGTAGATGCTAAATTATTGCAAGCAAAACCAACTCATTTAAGTTTTGAACAAGCAGCTGCTTTTCCTTTAGGTGGGCTTACAGGTTTTAGAGCCACCATGAAACGTGCTGCTGCGAAAGCTGGAGAAAATGTATTGATTACAGGAATTGGTGGAGGCGTAGCTTTGTTCTGTGTTCAGTTTGCTGTTGCAGCTGGCTGCAATGTATTTGTAACTAGTGGCGATGATGAAAAAATAGCAAAAGCAATTGCCTTAGGCGCAAAAGGCGGAGTAAATTATAAAAGCCAAAATTGGGATAAAGAACTAAAAGCCATGAGTGGTGGTTTTGAAGCCATAGTTGATAGCAGCGGTGGCGATACTTTTGCTAAGTTAGTTGATTTAGCAAAACCTGCTGGCCGAATTGCTATGTATGGTGCCACTTTAGGGGCATTTAACAGTGGAGTTCCAGCTAAAATATTTTGGAAACAACTGGATGTTTTAGGTTCTACAATGGGAAATGATGAAGAGTTTGCTGAAATGTTGGGTTTTATCAATAATCACAAAATAGTTCCTGTTGTAGATGAAGTTTTTGAACTAGCACAAGCTCAAACTGCCATTGAAAAAATGAGCGGAGGAAAACAGTTTGGAAAAATTGTTTTGAAGGTGGGTTAAAAATAATCTATTTCACTTCCACCCAAACTGGGCAATGGTCAGAATGCATGGCTTGTTGCAATATTCCAGCATTTACCATATTGTTTCGTAACGCTTCAGCTACCATGCAATAATCTATTCGCCAACCTTTGTTGTTTCCTCTTGCTCCTGCTCTAAAAGTCCACCAGCTATATTGGTGTGGTGCTTGGTTAAATGCCCTAAATGAATCAATAAATCCACCATCAATAAATTGCGAAAGCCATTCACGTTCTTCGGGTAAAAAACCACTGCTTTTTTTGTTCCCAACGGGGTCATGAATATCTATTGGTTTGTGAACAATATTGTAATCGCCACAAATAATTAATTCCTTTTTCTTGCTTTTTAGTTCATTGATATATTCTTGAAAAAAAACCAACCAATTAATCTTAAAAGCTTGTCGTGCTTCTCCACTAGAGCCACTTGGAATATACAAACTCACTATACTTTTTGAACCATAATCTGCTCTAATAATTCTACCTTCGTTGTCAAACTCAGGAACACCAAAACCATATTCTACCAAGTCGGGTTCGTTTTTACAAAACAATGCAACTCCACTGTAACCCTTTTTTTCGGCACTGTGCCAATAATGGTTTTTATATCCTATTTCTTCAAAAATAAATGGTTCGGATATTTGATTTTGCATAGCTTTGGTTTCTTGAAAGCAATAAACATCGGCATTTTGTTCTTGCATAAAATTGGTTAAACCTTTGCTCATTGCTGAGCGAATTCCATTTACATTGTAAGATATTATTTTCATTGTTCTAGTTTTTTGCCACAGATTTCACAGATTTATTTTTTTTATTCCGTTGGGTATACTTCGACTTCGCTCAATAACCGCAAACGGCAATTCATCATTCATTTTATTGCCCGCAGATAACATAGATAAACGCAGATGTTTTTTAATTTCTGTTGTCATCCTGAGCTTGTCGAAGGAATCCTTGGACAAGCTCAGGATGACAACGAATTTTTGCTTATTGCCAATTGCTTATTATTTTTAATCAACCAAAGTCCAAAGAAAGTAATCATTCCATTTAAAATCAATAATTCTTGCCCAAATTTATAGCCTCCAAAAAGTGTAACAGAATATGTATCTAACACAAAACAAATAATTGGCGAAGCCACACAAACAATAGGCACAAGCGCATCTTTTATGTTTATTTTGTTAAATAATCCAAAGGCAAATAAACCCAAAAGTGGACCATAAGTATAGCCAGCAAACTTGAAAACTTGGTTAATTACCGAATCGTTGTTTAGTTCTTTAAAAACGATGATTATTAGGAACAAAATCAAAGCAAAAGATACATGAATAATATGTCGTTTGCTTTTATGTTCTTTGCTTTCGTGGGTTTCATCATAGCCTAAAATATCAATACAAAACGAAGTAGTTAATGTTGTTAAAACACTATCGGCACTGCTAAAAGTAGCAGCTGTAATTCCTAAAATAAAAACAATGGCTCCAATTCCACCCACTTGGTTTAAGGCGATGGATGGAAATAATTGATCGGTTTTTGCTGGAATTTCTAACCCTTTTAAAGCAGCAAATTGGTACAATAAAACGCCTAAACCAACAAATAATATATTTATAAAAACTACTACAATACTGAACCAACGAATGTTCTTTTGCGCATCGCCAAGGTTTTTACAACTTAGGTTTTTTTGCATCATGTTTTGATCCAATCCTGTCATTGCAATAGCAATAAAAACACCTCCAAAAAATTGTTTAAAAAAATTGTTTTTACCTAACCAATCGTCAAAGAAAAAAGTTTTACTCATGGGGCTTTCTTTCACGGCTGAAATGGCATCAAATAAATTATAGTTTAATTGCTGGCAAACTACATAAATAGACATTGCAACACCTGCCAATAAAAAAGCAGATTGCAAAGTATCGGTCCAAACCAACGTTTTTATTCCGCCTTTGTAGGTGTATAAAAGTATCAACCCAATTACTATTAAAGTAGAAACTGAAAATGGAATATTGAACGCACTAAAAAAATAAATATCTAATACAATTAAGGCAATGTATAACCTAAACGCTGCGCCCACTAAACGTGATAAAATAAAAAATAATGAACCTGTTACTTGGGCATTTTTACCAAAACGTTTTTCTAAATACGAATAAATAGAAATGAGGTTTAATTTATAATACATTGGCAATAAAAATTGCGCAATAATTAGGTATCCAAAAATATAACCAATTACAATTTGCATGTAACTAAATTGACCCGTACCAACAGCGCCAGGCACCGAAATAAAAGTTACACCCGAAAGTGAATCACCAATTAACCCAAATGCGACAATGTACCATGGCGACTGTTTATTACCCGTAAAATAACTATTGCTATCGGCTTTATTAGCAGTGTACCAAGCAATAAGCATGAGCAAACCAAAATAACCAATTACGGAAAATAAAATAATATACATTGACATGATGGCAAAAATATTTTTTACAATGGAATTACCGTATTTTATTTATCCATATAATACATTTTTCGTTCAATAAAATCGATTAATGAATGAATAACTTTGATATGAATTTCTTGCGCTCTATCGGCATACTGACTATGAGGCGCACGAATTTCTACATCGCAAAGTGGGGCCATTTTACCACCATCTTTTCCTGTTAGTCCAACTATTTTTATTCCTTTTTGCTTGGCAACTTCCATTGCCTTAATAACATTTACTGAATTTCCACTACTAGAAATGGCTAATAAAACATCACTTTTTCTGCCCACAGCTTCTAGGTAACGACTAAAAATAAAATCGTATCCGTAATCATTTCCAACACAAGCCATGTGACTAACATCGCTCATTGAAATGGCGCCTATTGCTGGCCTGTCGTTTCTGTATTTTCCTGTTAATTCTTCAGCAAAATGCATGGCATCGCACATACTTCCACCATTTCCACAACTTATTATTTTTCCTTCTGCTTTTATAGAATCTACCATTAATTGTCCTGCTTTTTCAATGGCGTCAAAATTTTTATCATTGCTTAAAAACTGAGTCAAAATGTTATTTGCTTCTTCAAAATGTTGTTTAATAGTATTCATAAATTCTGGGTTTTTAAAAGGCAATATTAAATAAAACTTTTATAACCAACCTTTAAAACTTTCTTTTCGTAATGGTATAAATTAAATAAAAACTTGTTTTGTCAAAAACTATTTTATTTTTGAAATCAGAAAACAACTTAAATAAAAACATAAAATGAAAAAAAATCTACTATTCCTATTCGCTTTATTATTTTTTGGAATTTTATTTTCCAATAACTTAAAAGCACAGACTCCTACTTTTTTTACTAGTGATGTTAACGCTCCTGGTAATACTTATCCGTTTAACCAAGCATCTGGATTAGCAATGCAATCATTGGTAGCTCCAGGCGAACTTACAGGTGCTTACCTTGGAAGAATTACCAAACTTTATTTTCAAGGTACACCAAACTTATCAATTACTTTTTCAAGTTTGACTATTAGTTTGACTCAAACTACTATGTTGGGTTTGCCATCTTCAGCAATGACAGGTTTAACATCTGTTTACAACGCTTCATCTGTTGTTACCTCTTCAAACTCAAATGGATGGTTAATTGTTACTTTGCCAACTCCTTATGTTTACGATCCAACTCAAAGTTTAGTTATTGAAGTTTTAAACTGTGGTTCAACTGGTGGTTTTAACATAACAAATGCAACAAAATCAACAATGAGACGCTCTTATAGTACGCCTGGCACATGCTCTATGACTTATTCAGGTCAAGGACAACAGCTTTTTAACTTTGGAGTCGACATGATTCCTGGAACTTCTTCAGGGCCAATTTTACCGCCAATTGCTAATTTTTATGCACCAGATACCGTTTGGATCAATAGCCCTGCTACTTTAATAAATACTTCAAGTTTCCAAAGTCGAGTTTTCTGGGATTTCCCAGGCGAAAATCCTTTGCAAACTGGGTACTTTCGCCAAGCTGGTTTTATAGACACAGCTAAGTTTTATAACAACATTACTTATACTTTTACCTCTCCAGGTTTAAAGCTTGTAAAATTATTAGCAGTAAATAATTTTAAACGCGATTCTTTGCGCGATTCTATTTATAAATATATTTATGTAGATACACCAAGCCAGGCGCCTCGAGCCGATTTTATTACCTTTAAACGAATTATGGGTATTACTGAAGAAGCACCTTTTATTGATTTAACAGCTAACGGTCCTACACAGTGGGATTGGACAATTGATCCACCTTGTATCAGTTGTATAACTGATCCTGCTAATGGAATTGCTAATTATTTTGTAACAGGTTCTGGTCAATTAGGTAATAACGTGGCAAGTCCTCGATTAGCTGCTTTTGACCCTGGCCAGTTTAAAGTTTGTTTACGTGTTTGGAATTTACGAGGAACAGATTCTATTTGTAAAAGTCAGTATATAAAAGTTGTTGAAGGAAATTATATGTGTTCGGGTTCGGGTGGATTTACAAGTGTAAATGAAGAAGGTTTTGTATATGGAATCAGTGGTCCTTACCAAACTTATGCTAGAAGTAGCTGGCCAAGCAACTGCCCTGGTTTTACTATTGCTCCTTGTGCCGATTCAATTACATTATACGTTGAAAGAATAAAAATGTGGCCAACCGATAGTATAGTAATATACAATGGTCCTAGTGCTACATCACCAAGAATTACTGCCATTGGTGCTAGTTCTGGAGGACAAATTCCATTAACACAAGCACAATCAATTATAAAAGGTGGAAATGCAATAACTTTAAAATACAAGCCTGGATCTGGAGCTTTACCTTCTAATTACGATTCGGCTTCGTTTATTATTAGATGGAAAGCTACTCCTGCAAGTTATCCAAAACCTATTTCAAGAATTGAAATTTCGGATACTGTTTATTCAAACCAATTGGTTTCTTATAAAAATAAATCAACTGGTACGTTAATGAAATATAGTTGGGATACGGATGGAAATGGAGTTTTTGATTCAACAACATCAAGTCCAACACGTACATTCTTAATTACAGTTCCTACTTTAAAAAATATTTGTTTGATAACTTATAATTGCGTTGGTCCTGACACATCTTGCAAGCAAGTAGCATTTTTACCAGTAAATCGTCCACCAATTGCTCGTTTCACTGCTGATAAGTTTGTTGGATTTAACACCGATACTTTTACCATGATAGATCAAACTGCTAATGGTGTTGCTGGTTGGAGATGGACTTTTATTCCTGGTGCAGTTCAGTACTTAAACGGTACTACACAAACTAGCCAAAACCCCCAAGTACGTTTAACAAGCCCAGTTCCTTATACAGTACGTTTAACAACAA
>Ga0247837_1001860_pt1 | contig 42145 bp, 37 predicted proteins | sample LaCtaG_2_FD_187115 | JGI IMG/M metagenome (GOLD analysis project Ga0247837, IMG submission 187115) | Freshwater microbial communities from meromictic Lake La Cruz, Castile-La Mancha, Spain - LaCruzMarch2015_14.5m | ecosystem: Environmental > Aquatic > Freshwater > Lake | place: Spain: Castile-La...
AAAACCTTTAGAAAAGCCTATAAAATATGCAAGCAGCAAAAAAATTGCTTACGCACTTATTTATTCCGAAAACGAACCTTTAAAACTTAAAAACCTTGAAACAGGATTTCAAGTAGAATTGACCATTGAAGCTATAGTTGAAAAGTTGATTAGTTAATATGTTGATTAGTTGAATAGATAGTAAAATAAAGTATATTAGATAAACCCAAAATACTGCCAGTTGCCAGAAGCTAGCTGCCAGAAGCAAGAAGCAAAAAAATGATTTACGAAATAACTACCCAAATAACCATTGAAGAAATTCAAGAAATTATTGCTAATAACAAGCAAATAAAATTAAGTGATGATGCCAAAGCTCGCATTGTAAAATGTAGAACTTATTTAGACGAAAAATTAGCCAATAACGAAAAACCAATTTATGGTATCAATACTGGTTTTGGTTCATTGCATAGCACCAAAATAAGCAACGATAATTTAGAGCAATTACAAGAAAATTTGTTGTTAAGTCATGCTTGCGGTACAGGCGATTTGGTGCCACATGAAATTATAAAAATCATGTTGTTGTTAAAAGTTCAATCATTGTCGTATGGCCATTCTGCTGCGCAATTAGACACAGTTGAACGTTTGATTTATTTCTTTAACAACAATATTTTACCGGTAGTTTTTGAATTAGGTTCGTTAGGCGCCAGTGGCGATTTAGCTCCTTTAGCTCATTTAAGTTTGCCTTTAATTGGAGAAGGTAACGTTTACGTCAAAGAACATTCAACATTCAAAATCCAACATTCAAAATTAATTTTAGAGGAGCATAATTTAAAACCAATTGCTTTAAAAAGTAAAGAAGGTTTGGCATTGATAAATGGTACCCAATTTATGAGTGCTTATGGCGTTTATTGCTTAATAAAAGCCAACCAACTTTTAAATAAAACCGATTTTATTGCAAGCATTTCTATCGATGCTTTCGACTGTAGATTAGAGCCTTTCCATCATTTATTGCATGATGTTCGTCCGCATAAAGGACAAATAGCAACTGCTAAAAAAATATTGGAAAATTTAGCTGATTCTGAAATTGCAAAGCAACATAAAGTGCAAGTTCAAGATCAATATGCATTCAGGTGTATTCCGCAAGTGCATGGTGCAAGTAAGGATGCCATTGAACATATCAATAAAATATTTACTACAGAAATAAATGCGGTTACTGATAATCCAAATGTTTTTGCTGATGAAGATTTGATACTTTCGGGCGGTAATTTCCATGGACAAACATTGGCCATTCATTTAGATTTTTTAGCCATTGCTTTGGCCGAATTAGGCAGTATTTCGGAACGTAGAACGTATCAATTAATTTCCGGACAAAGGAATTTACCAGCATTTTTGGTAAGCAATCCTGGTTTAAATTCTGGCTTTATGATTCCTCAATACACTGCTGCAAGTATTGTTAGTCAAAATAAACAATTATGCACGCCTGCATCAGTTGATTCAATTGTGAGTAGTAACGGGCAAGAAGACCATGTAAGTATGGGCGCAAATGCTGCTACCAAATGCCTTCGAGTGGTTAAAAATTTAGAGCGTATTGTGGCCATTGAATTATTGAATGCAAGCCAAGCTTTGGAGTTCAGACGTCCGCTAAAAAGTGCTTCAAAAATTGAAACTTATATTGCAGCTTACCGCGAAAAAGTTCCGTTTGTAACTAAAGATAGATTCTTACACGATGACATTGAAAACAGTGTGTTGTTTTTGAATGAAACGGATGTTTAAAAATTGCAGGCAATGACTAAAAATAGTAGCGATGTTTTTCACTTGAAAACATTGCCTTCATATTTATATTATTTAAGTTTTACATAACTTTTAAAATCCTTTATATAATTAATATTCTTTTTGGCAAAGTCTGTAAAAAAGTATTTGTACTCATTACATTTTGTATCATTAAACTCTTTGTCACTTGGAATTATTGACTGATAGGTTTCACTTGGATCTATATAACTTAGAAACTCTATTAGAATACAATTTGTATTGTAGTTAGGAGTTAAATTTATCGTACCAAAAACACTATCTCCAAAATATTCGCATGCATTCGTAATCAAAATAGTGTCAGAATGAAACTCAAAACTAATAGCGGTTAAAGTATCAAGATCAAAACTAAAATGATATAATGTATCAGCACGATTATTCTTCAAAATACCCTTTTTGTTTTTTAAAAGTTTAAATGAAAACGGTTTATTTGAATCAATTGGATTTTCAGAATAATTTACTTTCAAACTTTGTACAAAAATGAGTTTAGTTTTTTGCCCATATAAATTGCAAGAAAGTAGCAATAGAATCAAAATGACATAAAGTTTATTCTTCATATTTTAAACAAATATTCTGCGAAAATCTGCGAAATCAGCGGGAAAATGGTTCGACAAGCTCACCTTGACAGGCATTCACGAAACTACTAAAATTTATAAATGAATCCGGCTTGATTACTTCCAATAATTGGTAAAAAACCTTTGTTGTTCATCTTCCATTTGTATTGGTGCGTGGCGTAAACCAGTTTGGTGGCAGCCATTCCAATTCCTGCGCCAACCAATACATCGGTAAACCAATGCCTGTTATTTAAAATTCGCATGGCACCCACAGTTGTTGCTATTGCATAACCTGAAATATAAATAAAAGGTTTGTTATTAAATTCCTGATGCAAAACCTCAGCTAAAGCAAACGCAAAGGAAGTGTGCCCGCTAGGAAATGAGTTTTTTGCAGAACCATCGGGTCGTAAAACTTGGGTACTATATTTTAAAATATTTACCACTCCCAAAGTTAATACTACGCTTTTGCCTGTTAGCGCAGCTTGATTAGCAAAATTACTTGTACTTTTTACCTTAAATAAATCGAGGCCAAGCATTAATAAACATGGTGCAAAAGCAATATAATCATCGGCTGAATTTTCGAAATTACCATAATTTTCATTTCTGAATTTCCTTACAGCCATGCTGCTTGGGAATCCATTATCGTTAAAACTCGATAAGCCATAAGCTACAAAAACAGCAGAAATAATGTAACTTTTTATTCCATATTTCTTATTATAAAAATGAGCAGAATCTGCTTGCTGTGCACTTGAAATATTAATAATAAAAGAAAGAAAAATGGCTAAAAAAATCTTCATATTTGATAAGTATTATTGATAACAGCTGTGGCAAAAATTGCAGCAGTTTCTGTTCTTAAAATGTTTTGTCCAAGCGATATGGTTTTGAAATTATTTTCTATAGCCATTTTAGCTTCCAGCTCAGTAAAATCTCCTTCTGGGCCAATTAATAATAAGGTAGATTTTTTCAAATCAATGGTTTCATTTATGGTTGTGGAGTGTTCATTGCACCAAGCCATCAAACAGTTTAAATCAGTTGTTTTTTGATTTGAAATAAATTGTTTTAACGAAATAATATTGTTCAATTTGGGCAACCAATATTGCTTACTTTGTTTAATAGATTGAATCAAAATTTTTTCGCAACGTTCCATATTTATTTTGTTTCGTTCCGAGTTTTCGGTTTCAATAAATGTAATTTCAGAAACTCCAATTTCTGTGCATTTTTCCAACATCCAATCCATTCTGTCAAAGTTTTTGGTGGGAGCAATGGCAATGTGCAAACCAATTGCCTTGGCAGCAAAATGAACTTTTTCAATAATTTCTAATTTACATTTTTTTGGATTATCATCGGTTATTTTACAAATAGCTTTATTCCCTTTTCCATCTATCAAAATAATTTCATCGCCTACTTTTTTTCGCAACACCCTTACACAATGTTTCGATTCGTCTTCTGGCAGTTCAACGGTAATATTATCAAGGTTTTGATGGAAAAATAATTGCATAATTTGAATAAAAAAAAGACGTAATCAATACGTCTTTTTTGGGAATATAATTTTGAATTTTTTTGTAAATAAATTTATGCAATAACAGCAGCTTTCACATTTATAGGATTCGATTGTTTTTGAGAACCGTTAGAAGTTTTACTTACTCCCATTTGGCTGTTTCCATTAAACTCCGCACCCGATTCAATAACTAATTTTTGTGAAGTAATATCACCCAAAATTTTAGCAGTAGCTTTTACAGTTAGTAAATCTTCAATATTTAAATTGCCATTTACAATTCCTTGCACATCGCAATTGGCAGCAATTACATTGCCATCAACTTTACTACTTGGTCCTAAAACAAGTTTGGTTTTTACTGTAATTGATCCTTTTACTATTCCGTCTATTCTCAAATCGCCTTCCGAACTCAAATCGCCAATAATGCTAGTTCCAGCATTTATTATATTTATTTCCTGTGGGTTAAATACCTGATCTTTGTTGCTTTTAAATATTGCCATAATTCAGTTAGTTAATAAAATTATTTATAACGATTGAATAACAAAAGTAGTTTTTTTTGTTTTGCAAACAAATTTTTTGTAATTATAATGCTTTAACACAATTATTTTATTATGTATTTTCATCAAAATAGTTTTTTAAGCACCAATTTTTATAAAACAAGTATGTTTTATAATTAAACAATAACTATTGAAATATTTTCTGATTATTTAAACAAAAGGTAATTTTTACATATTTAAAATTCAAATTTTTATTTGTACACTTGTAATGAAATTATTACTAACTAAAAAAACTAAAAAAATGAACATTTACGTTGCAAATTTAAATTACAGTGTTTCAAGCGAACAACTGCAACAATTATTTGAAGGCTTTGGCGAAGTTACTTCTGCAAAAATTATTTTAGACAGAGAAACTGGCCGTTCTCGAGGATTTGGTTTTGTTGAAATGCCAAATGAAGCAGAAGCCAATATGGCTATTGAAAAAATAAATCAAACTGAGCATGTAGGCAAAGTATTGAATGTAACTGAAGCTCGTCCAAAAGCTGAAGGAACTGGCGGAAATAGAGGTGGATTTGGTGGTAGAAATAACAATGATAGAGGCGGTAAAAGGTACTAAAACATAAGTAAAAACAGAAAGAAAGCTAACTTTTAAAGTTGGCTTTTTTTGTGCATCAATTTTTTACATCGAATAATAGTTGCACTTTTGTAGGCAAATGGAAATTAAAACTGCTGAATTTAAAATTGCTGCATCAAACCTAGCTGGTTGCCCAAAAGGCGCATTACCCGAATTTGCTTTTATTGGCAGAAGTAATGTTGGCAAATCATCGTTAATAAATATGTTGGTTGATAGAAAAGATTTAGCAAGAACCTCATCTACACCAGGTAAAACTGTAAGCATCAATTTTTTTCTAATCAATACCAAATGGCACTTAGTTGATTTACCCGGTTATGGATATGCCAAAAGAAGTAAAACTTTACGTGTTCAGTGGGAAACTGTGCTAATTGAATATTTAAAAGAACGCGAAAATTTACAATGTGTTTTTGTGTTGATTGATTGTAGAGTTCCCCCACAAAACAGCGATATTTCATTCATTAATATGTTAGGCGAAATGGGCGTTCCTTTTGTGTTAGTTTTTACAAAATTAGATAAATTGAAAGCCATTGAATCGGCAAAAAACATCGACAAATTCAAAGAAACTTTATTACTTGATTGGGCTGCTTTACCTCAGTGTTTTGAAACTTCATCCGAAAAAATAATTGGCAGAAAAGAATTGCTCGATTTTATTAGTCAAGTTATAAATACACCTAAAGAACTATAATTTTGACTACAGAAAAACAATTTGGGTTAGTAGGAAATCACTTAAAAAACACTTTTTCAAAAGATTATTTTACGCAACAATTTTCAGAAAACAATTTACCTTTTTCCTATTATAATTTTGAACTTCAAAATACAGATGAAATTATTAAACTAATAGTAACAAAAACAGATTTATTTGGTTTAAACATTACCATTCCCTTTAAAGAAAGTGTAATACCATTATTACATGAAATAGATAGAACTGCCGCAGAAATTGGTGCAGTAAATTGCATAAAGATTTCAAGAGATAAAAATCAAATTTTATTGAAAGGATACAATACTGATGCCTTTGGTTTTGAGCAATCATTGAAGGAGTTTTTACCTCAAAATTTTAAAGGAAAAGCACTTATTTTAGGAACTGGAGGAGCAGCTAAAGCAATACAATTTGTGTGTAAGCAATTAGGAATTGATTATACTTTGGTTACCTCACAAAGCAGTAAAGTAGGTTCAAAAACAATTCGTTATTACGATTTGAATGATGCAGTAATTGTGGCTCATAAGCTTGTAATAAATTGTACTCCAGTTGGCATGTTTCCTAATCCAAACGATTTTCCTGAAATTCCATATTTTGCTCTAAGTAAAAAACATTATTGTTTCGATTTAATTTATTTACCTCATGAAACTCAGTTTTTGAAACAAGCAAAAGAATTTGGTGCAAAAACCACAAATGGTTTAAAAATGTTGAATTTACAAGCCGAAAAAGCTTATAACATTTTTGTGAGTTAGTTCATGTAAAATATTGTTGTTTTATTTTAAAAATATATAAAAATACTTTCTTACTTTGCAATTGAATTGAGGTCAAAACATGTTTCCTGTTTTGGGAAAATATGTATTCTTTTGGGATTTATTTTTATACAATTATTTTCAAAAATACTGCAATTCAACAGTTTAGTTTTAGGCATAAATATAGTGTAATCACAAATGATATGAAAAAAATAATTTTAATTACTTTGGCTTCTTTTGCTATTTTTTCTTGCCAAAAAGTAACAAAAGAAACAGCACCAATTGTTGATCCAAACAGCATTAACGATATCAATCAAGTAGTAGCACCAGCTAATTTTGATTACAAAACATCGAACGAAATTACGTTCAATATTCAATTGCTTACAAACGATGACAAGCCACTAAAAAATGTTAGAATAGACATTATGAATGGTGCCTCTGATTTAAACAGCAAAGTATTATTGTCAGGATCTACCGATGCTTATGGTATTTTTATTGCAAAACTAGAAGTTCCAAGTTATATGAAACAAGTGGTAGTAAATACTGATTATTTGGGTTTACCAAACGATATTTTACTTGATTTGGTTTTGCCTTCTACATCTATATCCATAGGTGGAAGTTCACCAATGAAAATAAAAACTGCACAAGGAAAATACACAACCAATAACAATGTATCGTTAGGCAAAGCAACAGATATTTCAAGTAGATTAGGAGGATGGGAACCAAATAATGGTTTGCCAAACTATTTAGTTACACCAAGAGATGTAGTTTCATCTGGTTTTTTGGCCGATATAAATACAACGCTTCCCGAAAGACGTCCTGTGCCAACATACAATCCTGAATATTTAAGCAACACAGCAGAACGTAATTTAAAAATAACTGCACTTTCTGATGTTTGGGTAACTTTTGTTCATGAAGGTGCTGGATTCAGAAACTCATTGTTTTATTACGCATACAATAAAAATAATCCACCAACAAATAGAGATGCAATTGATTCATTAATTACTGTGTTTCCAAATGCTTCATTTAGTGGTAGTGGCGGAAGTTTAACTTCAGGCGATAAAGTATTGATAGGAAGATTTGGAGCAGATACTGTAATTGGTTTTGCTATTTCGGCTGATGGCTACAGAAGCACTGGAATTCAAACAGGCACTTTATATTTTTCAGATAAAATATTGAACACAAATGAATCAAATGTTGCCATGAAAGAACATTCAGTTTTGTTTTATGATGACAATACTAAACGTTTCTTATTTGGTTTTGAAGATTTAAACAGAACCAGTGGTTCAAGTGATCAAGACTTTAACGATGTTGTATTTTATGCAAAATCAAATCCTGTAACAGCTATTACTACCACCAATGTTATTCCAATTACTCCTTTTGTAGATACAGATAATGACGGAATTGCTGATGTTTTAGAAGATTATCCTAACGATGGAACAAAGGCATTTAATAATTATTATCCATCCATTTCGGGAATGGCTAGTGTGGCTTTTGAAGATCAATGGCCAAGCAAAGGCGATTATGATATGAATGATTTAGTAATTGATTACAGGTATAAAGTAATAACAAATGCGAGCAATAATGTGGTAAGAGTAGAAGGGAAATTTAAACCAAAAGCAGCTGGTGGAGTTTTTAAAAATGCCTTTGCTATTGAGTTTCCTACTACAAGTGGAAATGTAACGAACATGACTGGAGCTATTTTGGAAGCAGGACAAACTAAAGCAGTAGCTGTTTTATTTACCAACTCAAGAGTGCTGTTCAACAATGCTTTTAATACAACAACAGATACATACAAAAACGTAGATACTATTGATATAAGTTTTAACTTAACTACCCCATCCTCTTTAGGTTTGTTTCCAATGGGCTCTTATAATCCATTTATTTACGTAGATGAAGTAGGAAAAGGAAGAGGTTATGAAATACATTTGCCTGGAAAAACACCAACAATATTGGCTAATTCGGCAATCTTTGGAACATCTTCAGATTTAACAAACATTGGGAGTGGAGTTTATTATAAAACCAAAAACAATTTACCTTTTGCTATTAATTTACCAGAAACTTTTGCTTATCCAAAAGAAAAAGTTCAAATAATAAATGCTTACAATTATTTTGCTGCTTGGGCAATTTCTGGAGGAAGCCAAAGAACAGATTGGTATAGAAATTTGAGTGGTAACAAAAACTCTTCAAACATATACTAAAACATTTTAAATTATATTTTTGTAACAATTCGAGTGCGGTATAAAATACCGCACTTGTGTTGTGAAAAATTGTAAAAAAATTATTGCAAAAAATATTTATCTATGTTGTAAGCAATAGTTTAACTTGATAAAAGGTTGTTTTTATTATTTTAGCTGTTTTGTTCAAAAAAATTATTAGATTTGAAAACCTTAATAAAATAACAACATTTAAACAACTATATTTATGAGAAAATTAGATTGTATTTGTATCGTTGACGATGATGAGATTTATACTTTTCTGTTAAAAAAAACACTTAAAAAAATGGATATATGTAATGATATATCTATTTATATAAACGGTCAAGAAGCTATAGATTCTATTAAACAATTAATTGAATCAAAAAAAACTTTACCTGATATTATTTTATTAGACATCAATATGCCTTTATTAGATGGATGGGAATTTTTAGTAGAGTATTTGAAGATTAAAGATAAAATAAATAAACAAATAGATATTTATATTGCAAGCTCTTCAATTTCTACAGGAGATATAAATAAAGCAAAAGAACACAATGAAGTGGTTGATTTTATAATTAAACCTATAAACGTTGACACTCTTCTAAAAATAAGTAATCGTTTATTGTTTAGTGAACAATAAAATTTAAAATTATAAAAAATTATTACAAATGCATTTTGACTATAATAAGTTAATGGAAAGACTCGATAATGACAATGAATTAATTGATCAATTGTTGGTGCTTACTAAAGAATATTTGATAGATTTTATACCTAAATTGGAAAGTTTAATTGCTGAAAATAACATAGTAGGAATTAAGTCGCATATTCATAAAATGAAAGGCACTGCTTTGTCGGTTTGTTTTAACAATATTGCGGAGCAAACTGCGGAATTAGAACTAATTGATAGTTTTACAGACAAAAAGTTTCAAGATTTAAAATTGAAAATAAGCATTGAAGCCAATTATTTGATTAACATGATTAGTGAAAAATCTAAAGTATTAAGCTAAAAAATTAATTGATAAAAAGTAATTTACCAATAGCCGATTTACTACCATCTTTGTTTGCAGCAAAAACTAAATAAACGCCTGTTGAAACTCTTGATCCACTAAAATTTCTACCGTTCCAAGTAGCAAAACCTCCATTAGATGAAGTTTCTGCAACTAAATTTCCTGCTATATCTGTTATTTTCACATTCACATTTTCAGCTAATCCTTTAATTGAAATATCGCCTGTAAAATTGGGTCTAATTGGGTTCGGATAAATTTCTACTTTGTTAAAATCAGGACCAGCTTCGGTTGCATCACCTTTAAAACTAACCATTCCTTTTAAGGTGCCAAAAAACACTTCTCCGGTATTTTTATCAATGCCAATACTTAATATATTATTGTCTAGCATAGAGCTGTTTTTATTTGTAAAATTATGAATTACAGTATACCCATCGCTCGATACTAACCAAGCACCATTATTGGTTCCAATCCATTTTCTATTTGCTCCATCAATTGTTATGCAATTAATGTTTTCGCCACCTAAAAAATTTGAGTAAACCAATCCTGTTTTTATTACTATTTGACGCGAATCAAATGAACCTTTTTCAGTTCCGTTAAACACCATTTCGGGACTACTAAAAATACTTAAACCAGCACTTGTACCTACCCAAATTTCACCTCTTTTATCTTTAACCAAACAATTAATAGTATTGCTTGCCAAAGCACCATTTCCAATATCTTTTGTAATTACTTTATAGGCATCATCTAACGGATTTGAAATATCTAAACCATGATTATAAACCAATATTCCTCCATCTCTTACATTAGCAATCCACTTATGGTTTTCATCGTCTATGGCAATATTTGCAACATAATTTGAACCATTAAAAACATTACCAATTGAAAAACATTGAATGTTTCCATCGTTCTTTAAAACGCAAACTGGTTGACCGCTTGAATGATTGGTAAACCAAAGATTATTTTCATTATCAAATATTAAACCTGCAACCCTACAACTATTAGTAAATGCTTCCTGTAAAATACTATTACTTTTATTGTAAATCTTTTCAATTTTACCATCCATACTCAATTTTATTAAACCATCTCCGTAGGAAGCAGCATAGAGTTTTTCGTTCACATAATCGTAAGATAAAGCTAAAATATCGTTAATAGAATCAGGGGTTAATGCAGAGCTTTGATTAATATTACTGGTGTTTTTCCAATCATTGTTTTCGTAAATATAAATTCCATTGGGTTTAAAACCTTCATTGTAATAAGGTGCATATCCACCGGCAGCATAGAGTTTATTATTTATAAATTTAAAATCAGTGGTTATTTTATCAAATGGTCCATTCGGATGAATAAAATCCGAACCATCGAATTGTCCTCCTGGAAAAATCTGAATTCCATAAAAATTATCAATTGTTGCAAACCTATCGTTTGGAAGAACTACCGATGAATTTTTAAATTTTTTATCGGTTTTGTAAATAACTTTATCAGTATTTATTGTACTTACATTTAGGTTTGTAGTAACTACCAACTTTTGATTGCAAATTATTAAATCGAACGCATTTTTTAAGTCTATATCATTTATTTGAGTCCAAGTATTATTGTCATAAACAGTTAAAAAACTATCAACTTCGGCATATAATAAATTATTAAATGCTTCTAATTTATTACTTTTAGTAGAAGTTTTAAATAAAGTCCAAAAGTTAAAATCGCTCAAATTTCCACTGTTTAAACCAGCTTTGTATATTCCATTGATAGAGGTAGCGTAAATATTATTATTTAAAATAGCCACATCTAAAATTTCTACACTACTTCCGCCAACACCAATGTTTTGGTATGAGTCAACTATTTGTTTTTTGTTTAAATCAATAACAACTATTCCAAAACTACAGGCCAAATATGCTTTTCCATTATAAAAAGTAACATCGTTTACCGATTTTTTACCAATAACTGTTCGTTGTAAAATTTGTGGTAAATTGGTTATTTCATTGTCTTGTAAAATATCAATATTACCATTTTCATACACAATAAAAAGCAATTTGTTAGTTTGATTACTTCGTAAAAGTTTAATTTCTACATCAGATAATCCATTAACTTTCGAAATTCTTTCTAATTCTCCATTTTTTTCATCATAAGAAAACATGGAACTTGGGGAACCAACATACACGGTATGATCAATAACTGCAATGGTTTTGTTTTGCCAATAAGGCAAATGAACTCGCCAAGAGCCAAGTCCACCTTGGGTTTGGGCCAATAATATAAAAGGAAAAAATACAAAAAGTAAAGCGTTAATTTTTTTTATCATTATGTGCTAATTTGATATAAACTTTGTAATAAACGAATATTTGAAAAAAATATTTTACAATAATAGTAAATCAAATGGTAAGGCTCAATATTTTGTTTATTTTGCAGCCTTTTATGTGGAGCAAATTAGCGGATTTTATTTTAAAATATAGATGGCAAAGCCTTTTAGCCATTGCATTAATTACAGTTTTTTTTGGGTACTATGCTACAAAAGTTCAGTTAACGTACGATTTTGCAAAAATTATTCCTGCCGATGACCCTGATTATATTGAATATATAAAGTTCAAAAACACTTTTGGAGAAGATGGAAATGTGTTGGTGGTTGGCGTTCAATCGGACAAAATTTTTGAATATAATTTTTTTAACGATTGGGCAAATTTAACAAGTCAAATTGAAAAAATTGATGGAATAGAAAAAGTTGTTTCCTTAAGTAATATGTTTACTATTTACCGAAACGATTCCATACAATCTTTACAATTAAAGCCTTTGCTAGTAAGTAAAATTCTGAATCAAAATCAGTTAAACAGCTTTAAAAGTAAAGTAGCAGATTTGAAATTTTATAAAGGTTTTTTATATAATCCAGAATATAATGTAACACTTCTAGCTATTACTTTAAAAAAAGAAAAGCTTGACAGCAAAGAGCGAATTCCTTTGGTAAACAGCATAGAAGAAGCTGCCAATGTTTTTGGAAAAAAGTATAGTTGCGATATGCATTATTCTGGTTTGCCTTATGTGCGAACCATTATGAGTAGTAAAGTAGCCGATGAAATAAAAATTTTTATTTACTTATCTATTTTTGTAACAGCGTTATTTATTTTTATATTCTTTAGGTTTATTAGTGCTGTTCTTCTTTCACTTTTTGTTGTAATTGTTGGTGTTATTTGTACAGTAGGAACCATAGCATTATTTGGGTATAAAATAAGTTTACTCACAGGAATAATACCTCCGTTAATGGTTATTGTTGGAGTGCAAAATTGTATTTATTTGCTCAACGTATACCACCAAGAATTTTTAAAACACCAAGATAAAATTAAAGCCATCAAAGAGCTAATTGCAAAAAATGGATTGGCATTGTTTTTAACAAACATAACTACTGCCATTGGATTTTGTGTATTTAGTTTTTCTGGAAGCGCAGTATTAGACCAATTTTCAGTGGTTTCTGGAATCAATATTATGCTGATTTATGTTATTAGTTTGGTTTTTATTCCTATTGTTTATAGTTATTTACCTGCTCCTAAAATTAAACATACCAAGCATTTAGACGCAAAAAGATTGAATAAAGTTTTAGATTATTGTAATTTTCTTGTTTACAATAAACGAAAAGCCATTTATTTTACAACAATTGTAATTGTATTGGTAAGTATTGGAGGAGCTTTTTTAGTTGATGGAACTGGTTATGTGGTTGATGATTTACCCGAAGAAAATAAGGTGTACAAAGACTTGAAGTTTTTTGAGAAAAACTTGAAAGGAATTCTGCCTTACGAAATAGAAATTGATACCAAACGAAACAATGGAGTTAAGGATTATGAAACCTTACAAAAAATAAATAAACTACAAAAAGATTTAGCCAAAGTTCCAGAGTTTAGTAAAGCAGTTTCGGTGGTTGATTTTTTAAAATTTGCGAACCAAGGAATGAACAGTGGTGATCCTCGTTTTTATCAACTTCCAAATGTTTTGGCTATTAGTGAAATAGTGAATTATTTGCCCAAACAAAAAGGTAAAACCAATATGTTAAAATCAATGGTGGATAGTAATTTTAGAGTGGCTAGAGTTAGCATTCAAATGGCCGATGTTGGTTCAACCGATATTAAACGAATTCACCAAATGGTGCGTTTGAAAGTAGATTCTATTTTTGATAAAACTAAGTATGATGTAAAACTTACTGGAACAAGTGCCATATTTTTAAAAGGAAACGATTACTTAATCAATAACTTGTTAAGCTCAGTATTTTGGGCATTGTTACTTAACTCATTTATGATGATATTTTTATTTGCCTCTTGGCGAATGATGCTTATTTCGTTATTACCCAATATAATTCCTTTAGTAATAACTATTGGAATAATGGGATTTTTCAATATTAGACTAAAACCATCTACCATTATTATTTTTAGTATTGCTTATGGAATTGTGGTAGATTTTACCATACATTATTTGGCGAAATATAGGCATAGTTTAAAGAAACATAATTGGGATATGAGTATTGCTATTCCTGAAAGTTTAAATGAAGCCGGACCAAGCATTATATATACTGCAGTAGCTCTTTTTGGTGGATTTATTATATTTGCAGCAAGCACTTTTGATGGTACAAAAGCACTAGGAATTTTAACTTCATTGTCGCTTATTTTTGGAATGTTAATGAACTTATTATTGCTTCCTTCTTTGTTGCTTTCACTGGAAAAATCGATCAATAACAAAAAGGAATTTGAAACCACATTTGTGGATGTTGAACCTGAAGATTAGGTTTTAGTTGTTGGTTGTCAGTTAATAGATTTTTCAAAGAATTTGGTTTTGCTTTGATACTATTTAATACATTTGCACCTCGAAAAATTACATTATGAAATTTTATAATTTACTAATTAAATACCGTTTTTGGGCTGGAATAGCTTCAATGGTTATTGGGCTTTTACTTCAGTTTGCTGGCTTAGGCGATATTTGGGCTGCTATTATTTTTTATATATTAGCCCTTATTGCTATTTTTACACATTTCTTTATTGGTCCGTTGCGTTTGGTGCAAGAGCCAATGGAAAATGGTGATGTGGAAGAAGTACAACGTATTATTGATTTAGTATGGTTTCCAAAATTGTTATTTAAACCCATTCGCAGCTCTTATTATACTTTAATTGGAAATATTGCTTTAGCAAATAAAGATTTTGATGCCGCTGAAAAAAATTTGAAAAAAAGTGCTTCGGTTGGAAGTAAACTTGCGGATAATGAAGGTTCAACCAAAGTACAATTAGGAATGGTTTTTTTACAAAAAAGCAATTTCAAAGAAGCGGAAAAATATTTGAGAGAAGCTTTAAAAAGCAATATAGACAAGGAAACTGAAGCCATGGCTTTACTAGGAATGGTTCAAATTTATATGAACAAAAGAGATGTTAGAGCTGCTAAAGATTTTTTGTTTAGGGCTAAAAAATGTAAAGCCAAAAATGAACAAGTAGTAGCTCAAATTAAAGACCTAGAAAAACATTTGGCTCGTGTGCCTGGATAATTTTTGCTATAAAACATATAAATAACTAGTTTTATAGTTTATTTATATCCTACTTTTTTAAGTGTTGTGCCTTTTAATTGGAAAAGCATAATTTTTAGCTAAATATTTGTTCATGATAAGCTAATTACAATTCAAATTGTTTCAGTTAAACTTGCATTTATTTCATAAGTCAAGTAAAAAATATCTTTTAAATGAAAAAATTATCCTTTTTTCTATTTTGTTTGTTTCTTTTAAATTCAATAAAAGCACAAATTGGTTTCCATAGATTTTCTGTTTATGGAAATGCAGGTTTATCGTTAGTTGATAATTTTGACTTCAAAACTACCAATACTTCATTTGGCGAATTAGGTATAAAAGTTTATTTGTTTAATGGGTTTTCTGTTGGAATAAATGGCAATGCCGTTTACTTTAAAAAATCACTGAATCCTAAAGATTTTGTAGTAAGTTATTATACTCAATACAATGCAGGAGGAATTTTTGCAATGTATGAAAATGAAGTAGTTCCTAAATGGTTTTTGGGTGTTGGCACATGTTTAAATTTTGGAATATTTTCCGGTAAAATTTATGATAACTATGGTTATAGCTTAAGTCAAACTTCTGGGATTTTAGATAATTATTTGAATAGAACAGTTTATAATTATGTTGGGTATATAAATTTACGAAGGCATTTGACAAATCGATTTGATATACAATTTGGAGCAAGCTTCAATAATTTTCAATCATATTACCTTGATATGTATAATACCAATGATAAAGTTGACAATTACATAATTGGTTATGGTGGTTTGTTGTTTAAATTTGGAAATGCCGATGGTGGAAGAAGTAGAATTAATTCAAGAAGATTGAGCTGCCCGAACGTAAGGTACTAAAAAGAAATTGCAGTTTATTTTACTTTACTATTACAGTTCCAATTTTTTTAGTCAATAAATTTCTTTGTTTAATCAAATCCATGTGAATGTGTTGATGAATTTCAAAGTCTTCTTCACTCAAATTGGGTGTCAATAATTGTTGGTTTTTTACTATTAATTTATTGATGTATTTAATATGCAAATGCAAAATGGCAGAGTCAATATCGCCTTTGATATCTTTAAAAAAATTTTCTAAATTTACTGATGCTTTCTTTTCCCAAAGAGGACTAATGGTGTATTCTTTAGCTAATAAATCGGCTGCAAGTGATGTAATAAGCGGATTTTGATGATTGATAAAAAATTTGCCATCCAATGTATTACCACTTTGTAAAACGTTATATGATTCTTCTAAAATTAAAGTAACTATTGGGTTATCAATTTCTATTTCTTTTTCCAATAATTGTTTCAATAAATAACTAGCTGCTGTTTCTGTTTCGATCTCACTGACATCAATTTTTTTATCAGCAAAATTGATAATTATTCGAATCAAATCACGTTCTTGATCATCGAAAATAATAGAATCGCTAAGTAGTTCTTGGAATTGTTCTCCATGCGATTTCTCTGGCGGTTCAAAGCCATCAAAAGCATCATTGGTAATGTATTCTTTTTCTTTGTCGGTTAAAAACTGCTTGCGCAATTTATTCAACTCTACAATTAAAATTTGTTCGTCAATGCTCATTAAACGAGCACATTCACTCACAAAAACAGAACGCTTTATACTATCAGGAATTTTGCTAATACTTTCTACAATTTCACGAGTAACAGTAGCTTTTTTTATTGGATCGTTGCCGGCATCGGCTAATAAAAGATTTACCTTAAAAGCAATAAAATCTTGTCGTTGGGTTTCTAAATAATTTTTAAAAGCATCGCTACCAACTTTTTGGCTGTAGCTATCTGGGTCATCTCCATCGGGAAATGTTAGTACACGTACGTTTAGCCCTTGTTCCAAAAGCATGTCAATTCCTCTGATACTTGCTTTTATTCCTGCTGCATCGCCATCAAAAAGAACGGTTACATTTTCAGTAAATCGTTTAATTAATCGAATTTGACCTTCGGTGAGTGAAGTTCCACTAGACGCAACTACATTTTCCACACCAGATTGGTGCATACTAATTACATCGGTATAACCTTCTACGAGGTAAACAGCATCTTGTTTTCTTATTTCATTTTTACCAAAATATAGTCCATAAAGCTCGTTGCTTTTGTGGTAAAGCAATGTTTCGGGCGAGTTTACATATTTAGGACTATTGGGTTCTTTTTTTAGGTATCGACCAGCAAAAGCAATTACTTTTCCGTTTAAGTTATGAATAGGGAAAATAACTCGTCCACGGTAAGCATCAAACTTTTTACCATCTTCTTTATGTTTAACCAAACCTGAGCTAAACAATAAATCTTCACTGAATTGGTTGGCTATTGCTTTATCGAAAAAGGCCGACCAGCTATCTAAACTATATCCTAAGTTAAATTTTTTGATGGTATCATTTCTAAAACCACGGTTTTCGAAATAACTTAATCCAATAGCTTGACCTATTTCATTGTTTAATAAAATATCTTGAAAATAATTGTTTGCCCAGTTGTTGAGTATTTGTAAACTTTCTTTTTCATCACGTTGTTTTTTCTCCTCATCAACATTTACATATTCTTGTTGAGGCCACTCTACATTGAACTTTTCGGCTAAAAACTTCAATGCTGGAACATAACCCAAACTATCATGCTCCATGATAAAATTTACCACATTGCCGGCTTTGCCGCAACCAAAACATTTGTAAATTCCTTTGGATGGACTTACAGAAAATGAAGGAGATTTTTCGGAATGAAAAGGGCAAAGGCCAGTTAGGTTTGAACCTCTACGCTTTAAACGCACATAATCGCCAATTACTTGTTCAATATTGGCGGCATAAATTATTTCGTCTATTTTAGCTTGAGGTATCAATTTTTCAAAAATAAGGATAATATGGAAAATTCGAATTGTTAAATTCGAAAATCGAAGTTGTTAGCTAAATAATCTTTGCAGGATTTCTTCAAATTCGCTAGCATCTTGCTAGTGATTGTATTGATAAGCCTCTGGTTGATTTTGCCCTTTAGCCCTTGTTGGTGTTTTGGCGTAGCGATAACAACAAGTAATAATTATTGCCCGCAGATTTCGCAGAATTCCGCAGATTATTCCGCACATTGTCTGAATCAGGATTTACAGGATTGAGGGATTTCAGGATTTGATAAATTTATTTATCTGCTGCTTAAAAGCAACGGCAATAACAAATGGAAGAGACAAGGCATGCATTGTCTCTACAAATTCCCGCACAGTGTATGAATTAGGATTTTTAGGATTGAAGGATTTACAGGTTTATGGTACAGATGCCATCTATTGCTTGCAATATTTGAGAAATTAGCTAGGGTTTTAAGGTACAATTACTAACAAGATGGGAGTGATTATTGGACAGCATAAATGACTTTTATAGACAGCATATATAGTTTTTACTGACAGCATATATGACTTTTACTGACAGCATAAATGACTTTTACTGACAGCATAAATGAAAATTCAGACAGCATAAGTCATATTTACTGACAGCATAAATGACTTTTACTGACAGCATAAATGAAAATTCAGACAGCATATATGAAAATTCAGACAGCATAAGTCATATTTACTGACAGCATAAATGGTATTTTGCCATTGTTGATGTTTTAGCACAGCGAAACCAATAAGCAATAATTATTGCCCGCAGATTTCGCAGAATACCGCAGATTATTCCGCACATTGTCTGAATCAGGATTTTTAGGATTGAAGGATTTTCAGGATTTGATAAATTTATTTATCCGTTGCTTGAAAGCAACGGCAATTGATTATTAACTCCATTGAAATTGCTAACCAACTTTTTTAGCCAATGTTCGTGTTATAGTTCATTTAATCAAGAAACAATTATTGCCCGCAGATTTCGCAGAATACCGCAGATTATTCCGCACATTGTCTGAATCAGGATTTACAGGATTGAAGGATTTTCAGGATTTGATAAATTTATTTATCCGTTGCTTGAAAGCAACGGCAATTGATTTTGTTCCCGAACTAATGCATCTATTTGTCATTGGTTTGAAAAATAGGGAAGATTACAATTCTGTAGGAATCTTCCTCGACAACTTATGCCATTGAATTAAATAATAAATTTTGCGAAAACCATAGATAGTTTTAGTCAAGGAATCGCGTTAAGCGGGACTACTGAATGACCAATCGTTATATTATATTGATTTTTTCGATAAAAATTATTCCTCACAATGAAGTTATGAATGATGGAATAATTGAACCAGCCTATCTCAACTCTCAATTACCAATTGTTTTTTATTTTTTTTGATGCTAGCCAAATAAACACCTGCAAATACCAAGAGCATAAATAATAGTTTTTCAAAACTCAACTCATCGGTGGCAAAAAGTATGGCAATGATGGTTGCACAAACAGGTTGTAAATAAATGTATGAACCCACTAAACTGCTACTTGCATGGCGCAAGGCATAAGCATTGAGCACATAAGTTATAAAAGTAGAGCCAACAGTAATAAAACCAACAAACACCCAAATTTTTGGTGTAAAAGTGTACCACTCTATTTGGCTAAATTCATAAGCGCCAAATGGTAAAACTAGTAATGTTCCAAATAAAAAACTGTAAAGTGTAACAGTTAGCGGATGATATTTATGAATTAACTGCTTGGCATAAACCAAATAAAATGCATAAATAATTGCGTTAGCAGCTACCATTATATCGCCTAAAACTCTTTCGGAATCAAACTGAAATTTTCGGCCACCAACCAACATAATGGCAACTAAACTTGCTAACAAAACACCCACTAATTTTTGGAACGACAGTTTTTCTTTATGCCAAAGCATTGAAATAACAATCACAAAAATAGGAGTGTTCATCATTAATACTGAAGCATTAATGGGGGTTGTAATTGACAATCCTTTAAAAAATAACATCATGTTGGCAGCTACTCCAAAAATGGCACATACCATTAGTTTTAAATAATCTTTTTTATCGGTAATTTTTTCTTTGATATACGATTTATGGAATAAAATAATGAGGATACTTGCTACCGAAACTCGTAATAAAATAAAAGCAAAAGGCTTGATATAAATGGGCATTACTTGTTTGGCAATGCTAAAAGTAGCACCATAAATAATGGTTACAATCCAAAGAGCAATATGTACTTTTACTTTTTGATTCATTGGTTTATAAGGACATTGATTTTACTTCTCTTACAAATCGAATGCTTAAAAATATGGCCGAAAAAGTTAGTCCAATGCTTAATCCATACCAAATTCCATACAAGCCTAAATTCATGGAAAAAGTAAAATAATAACCCAACGGAATTCCAATTACCCAATAAGCAATAATGGTAATAATAGTTGGAACTTTGGTATCTGACAAACCTCTCAATGCGCCTAAACTAACGGCTTGCACGCCATCGCTTAATTGAAACATAGCAGCTATGTAAAGTAAGCCAGCAGTTATGAATTGTACACCTGAATCGTTTACGCTTATTTTAACAATAAAATGGTTAAATAAGGTGAAAATAATGGCACAAAAACCCATGAATATTCCACCCAAAATAATACCTGATTTACCAGCATAAAGCATATCGTGTTTGTTTTTTCTTCCATAAGCATCGCCCACCGAAATGCCTGTTCCGGCTGATATTCCGGTAGCAACCATGTACGTTAACGAAGCTAAGTTAATGGCTAAAGTATGAGCGGCTTGTTCACTTTTTCCTATCCAACCAATAATAATGGCTGCGGTAGCAAATGCACCAACTTCAAAAAAGTATTGGAAACCACTTGGTAATCCAACTTTTAAAATAGAAACAAATTGTAATTTTATAGAAGCAGTGGTTTTTACTAAAAAGGGTTTGTATAGTTTATGCAATAAAACATACAAAAGCATACTTATAAACATGAGTGTTCTGGCTATGATAGTAGCCCAACCTGCACCTTGTAAACCCAATGCTGGCATTCCCCAATTGCCATAAATAAATGCATAATTTAGCACAATATTTAAAGCTAAAGCTATCATAGTAATTACAGCTGCTGGCGTTGTAATTGAAAGGCCATCGCTGAATTGTTTTACAGCCAAAAACAACAGTAATGGAAAGGTACTGTAATTTAATAAAGTGAGAAATTGATTAGCTAATGGTTTTACATTTTCGTCTTGTTTAAACCAATCTAGGTTATTGCTCAATATTAAGTTTATAAAAAATATAAACACTGATAAAACCAACGCTACCAAAATGGCTGCTTTAAAATAGTTGACACATTCTTGTAAATTGTTTTCGGCTTTTGCCTTGGCAATTAAAGGCGAAACTGCCATTAAAGTTCCCAAACCTAAAATGGTAATTAAATAGTAAATGGCATTGGCTAATCCGGCAGCAGCAAGGTTTGTAGCATCAATTTTACCAATCATTAAAGTGTCGGCTACGCCCATTAACACAATACCTAACTGCCCAATAATGATTGGCCAACTAAGCTTTAAAATACTTTTGAAATAAGGCTTATATACTGATAAAATTGATTGCACGTAGTAAAAATTAGGGCGCGAAAGTAGGTAAAAACAAACACTCTTTCCGTTGGAAAATAAATAATAAATTGTAATGTAATTGCAAAATACCGAGGTAAATATCAATATAAGTTTTTTGAGAATCTGAATAATTTTAAAATTTTAAAATCAAAAAATAAATTGTTATTTTGTTTGAAGTATAAAAACTTAAAAACTTTGAATACTAAAATGTTTTACACACTAAAAATAAATACAAATTGAAAAAAATACTCCAAGAATCCTATAAGAAATTGATGATAGAACATAAGGTTTTTATCATTTTCACCCTTTTGTTTTTAACAGCAATATTTGCATTGGAAAATTTTAACCAACGCTTTTGGCTACACGATTTTAAAGTTTATTACTTAGCTGCAAAAGCTTTAGTTGAAGGTACTCCGGTTTATGGGGTAGCATTTGGTTTAAGTACAGGATTTTATAAATATTCCCCATTTACTTTATTATTATTTACACCTAGTTTGTTGTTTGATTTTTATACAGCAATTGTTATTCAGTTTTTTGTGATTACAATTACAACTGTTGTTACGTTTTTGCTGATACAAAAAATAATAAATAGTTATTTATTAAACACTACTTTGTTAAATATAAACATTGTTTTATTGATAGCACTTTTATGTGTTTTTAGGCATTTATTCCGCGAACTACATTTGGGTAATTTAAACATGATTATTGTGTGTTTATTAAGCCTAGGCTTGCTATTTACTTTAAAGTCAAAATATATTTTATCTGGAATTTTTATAGGAATGGTAGTTTTGATTAAACCTTATTTTTTGTTGCTTATGTTGCCTTTTTTGATTTATGGAAAAGTAAAAACCATAGTTTCAACTGGTTTAACAGTAATAATTTCAATAATAGTTTCGTTTGGAATATTGGGTTTTACTAAAGGACTGAGTTTATACCAAGAATGGTTAAACTCTATGATAGCCCATGGCACTTATTTGGTTAGTTACGAAACTATATTTTCGTTACTTAAAAGTTATTTGTTCCCTAATATTCCAAATATTTTTCAAGTAGTAATTATTTTATTAGTTACCATTCTATATTTATTGTTTTTTTTACAGTTAAAAAAAGAAGCCAACAATAACCAAAACAAAGTAGAATTAAACAATAAAAGCTTCATAATTGGTTTTTTTATTTTATTATCAATTATACCAAATTTACTTTTAACTGATACTGAACATTTTTTATTTACACTTCCGCTTATTTTATACATTATGAACAATTTGTTTATCAATAAAAACAAGGTAGAAATTACTGTTTTTGTAATATTTATTTTGTTGTATGCTGCATTCTCATCGGATATTTTAGGAAATGTATTTACCGACAAAATTGATAGTTTGGGGATGTTAGGATTGGGTAACTTATGTTTGATAGGATTTAGTTTATACTTACTTTTTAAAAATCAAAATACCCTAATAAATAACAAACAAATTCAAAAAAAAGCTATAGAAAATAGCTAAAAAAGCATAAATTATTTATATTAACTAGCAGTAATGAAAGAACATTTTTATAAAGTATGTACCAAATGGAATTGTAACAATGAAGATGGAAATAAGAACATTAGAAAGTATGATAGAAGCCATTCTGTAAGCATTGACAACAAACCAACACTTCATTTAACAACTGATAATAAAGCTGTTGGCGATGCCAATAAATTAAATCCTGAAGATTTGTTGGTTTCGGCTGTTTCATCGTGCCATATGCTTTCGTATTTATATGTTTGTGCTTTAGAAGGTGTAGTAGTTTTAGATTATATTGACAATGCAATGGGAACAATGTTTGAAAATGAAAAAGGTGGAGGGAAGTTTAAAGAAATTGTTTTGAACCCAGAAGTTATAGTTGCCCATGAATCAATGATTGAGAAAGCAATAGAGTTACATCACAATGCTCACGATATTTGTTATATAGCCAATTCAGTAAATTTTGATGTAAAATGCTTGCCGATTTGTAGTACAAAAATTTAAAAATATTTATGCAAGAAAAAACATTCAAATATTCGTTAGAGGGAGAAGAAAGTGAACGACTAGTTTTTAGAAAAATAACACAAGATGATTTTGAAACTTGGTTAATATTTTGCCAAGATTTTGATTCGTTAAAATACATATTTAGTCAAGAACAATTGTTGATAGAAAATCCTGTAGAACGATGTAATATTTGGTTTGAAAGGGTATTTAACAGATACAAAAATGGACTTGGTGGAATGAACGCATTGATTGATAAAAACACCAATGAATTTGTTGGTCAATGTGGTTTATTGATACAAACTATTGATGAAAAAGAAGAATTAGAAATTGGATATGCACTTATGCCTTCCCACAGAGGAAAAGGTTATGCAACCGAAGCAGCAAAAAAATGTAAAGAATTTGCTTTTGAAAATAACTTTAGCAATTCAATAATTTCAGTGATTGTTCCTGAAAATATTGCTTCTATAAAAGTAGCATTGAACAATGGAATGTCTTTAGAAAAAACAACCATTAGCAAAGGTGATAAAGTAAATATTTATAGGGTAACCCAATAGTTTGGTTCTTCCTATTTTACTCCAAAATTATTTTACCTTTTACAACACTATTTCCCGCTTTTATATGGTAAAAATAAGTTCCTTTTGCACGTTTATTTCCATTGTAATCATGGCCATTCCAACTAACAGAATGAAAACCGCTTGATTGAATATTATTGACTATTTGATAAATTTCTTTACCTAAAATATCATAAATTTTTAGCTGAACAAACTGCGCGCTAGTTAAAGTATAATCAATATTGGTACTAATATTAAACGGATTTGGATAAACATTTACAGTCCTAAAAGTTTTATTGCTTTCTAAAATATTGGTTTTATTAAACAAAGGATCATTGGCTAATAAAGCACCAATATCTATATTTTCATCTCCAGTTTGATAAGGAGTAAAAATATAACTATCAAATAGCATTTCATCATCGGTACTTAAACCAGGAAAAACAGGGGCATTGTTATTTGGAGTGTGAGGATTATTTGCAGTATTATCAAACACATGTTCAGCCACTAAATTATAGCCTTTTGGTAGTTTTACTAAATGCGTATAAGTATATTGCATTTGCCAATGAAAATCCCAATTAGGAATTTTAAGCAATGGAATGGTATCACTGTTTTTTACTCCATAATTTAAAATACTTGTACATGTATTATGTGAATGTCCAAAGCTTGAATACAAAGAAAGATCAATTGGAACACCTAGTTTATTGGTAGGATAAAATGCATTTACTTTTACTACTTTATTGGCAGGAATAGTAAAGCTCCAATTTTGTAATAATGTAGAAAAAAACATTTCTCTCACTCCAGTTTCATTTTCAGGATAAAAGAAAAAATGTATTTCAGATTCATCGGTTTCGCCAGCTGTTCCTTCAGGAATATGTAGCTGTAATGAGATGGTAGAATTGGATTTTAAACGCATTCCAAATTTTGCGGGAGCAGTTCCAGGAAAAACAGTTGGACCCATTCCTGGAGCATAATCGCCAATGTTTACTTGGCCTTGAAAATTGGTGCAATTACCCGAAAGATCATCAACTGCTAAATTGGTAGTATCGATAGTAACTACTGCGTGATGTATGATGGAAACATTTCCAGGAACATATTCAAAAGCCCTAATCATTCTATCTTTTGTTAAACCATTTGGCACATTTATACAAAAATATTTATCGGTAGTGGTAGAAGTACTGGTAACTTTAGGGAATTTTAAAATTAAATCTGGTTTTCCATTTAGTTGCGACTTGGTAAACGTAGGCGCTTTTGGTGCTAAAGTGGTGTCGCCAGCAGGCGAGCCAGCAGTAATCCAATCCAATATTTTTTGTTTATCAGTAGCACTTAATATTTTTTCTCTAATAAAATGGCGGTAATTTGGATCTGGAGGCCAAGGTGGCATTCTATTGCTAGATACATTATAACTTAAAGAATAAGGATGGCTTACTATATCAGTATAACTAGTTAAAGGAAACTCAATTCCACCAGTATGATGACAGCTTGCGCAATTATCGAAAAATATTTGAGCTACATCTTTATAAACTATTTGGCTTTTCAAATTATTTGTTAAAAATGTAATTACCAATAATGTGAAAAGTATTTTTATATGCTTCATATTTTTGTTTTTTATTTTTTCAAATATGCATTTTTCTATGTAAAAAAAAATTATTTTCGAAAAATATAACATTTAAAAAACAATCAAAATTTAAAATAAATGGCACTATTAAACAATGAAGTAACTGAATTTTTGGATAATCAAAACCATTCTTTTAGAAATGAAATAGAGCAATTGCGTAACATTATTTTAAATGCCAATGCTGAATTAACAGAAAACATAAAATGGAATGGACCCAATTATTGTTTTGAAAAAAATGACAGAATTAACATGAAAATTCAACCACCAAAAGTGGTACAACTCATTTTTCATAGAGGTGCAAAAGTTTTAGCTCAACCCACTGATAAACTAATAAATGATGATTTTGGACTTTTGGTTTGGAAAGAAAACGACAGAGCCGTTGCCACTTTTAAAAACAGGAATGACATTGAAAACAACAAGGAAAATTTATTGAAAATAATAAATGATTGGATAAATGCTGCTAAATAAAAAACTATGTATTCAATAACAAAAGCTCAAGAAAAAGATTGTCAATTATTGACAGATATTGGCAAAATATCTTTTATAGAATCGCACGGGAGTAGCGCTTCCAGCGATGACATAAACCAATATGTGAATACTAAATATACAAACAAAGTATTCAAAACCGAATTGAATGATGTTAGAAATATTTATCATTTAATCAATTATCAAGAACAACCTGCAGGATATTCAAAAATAATTTTGAATGATAAATTTGCAAATATCCAATTGGAGAATGTAACTAAATTGGAGCGACTATATTTGTTAAAAGCGTTTTATAACCTGAAATTAGGATTGGAACTTTTGAACTATAATATTGAAATTGCAAAGCAAAATAACCAAGTTGGCATGTGGCTTTTTGTTTGGAAAGAAAACCACAAAGCTTTTGACTTTTATAAAAAAATGGGCTTTGAAATTATAGGAGATTACAATTTTAAAATCAGTGAAACACACTCCAATCCAAATCATCAAATGCTGTTGAGGTTTTAGTGTATGAATCAAGTTATTTCATATATCCAACTCAATTTTCCCTACAATTGAACAAAACTAAAATCAATAAATTGTTTCGATTATATTTTTTTTTCTTACCCTAGAAAATGGAAACTAAATTTATACCAGTGTTTTATAAATCAATACTTATTGTAAATTTGAAAAGTAAATTTTATTATAAATGAAACAATGAGTTTATATTGATACTTCAGTAGTTGGTGGATATTTTGACGAAGAATTTTTAGAAGATACTTTTATATTTATTGAACTTGTAAGAAATGGAGAGATAACAATTATTGTATCTGATATTTTGGAAGCAGAATTATTGAGAGCACCTGATTTTGTGAAAGTTCTATTACAAAATATTGATAAAAAAAATATAGAAATAGTTAGACTTTCACCTGATTCTATAGAACTTGCAGACAAATATATTGAAGCAAAAGTGGTAGGAAAAACAAGTAGAGCAGATTGTCAGCATATTGCAATTGCAACAATTTGTAACGCTGATGTTTTAGTAAGTTGGAACTTTAAACATATTGTAAATCTTGACCGCATAAGAGGTTATAATGGAATCAATTATCAATTCGGACATAAGTTAATAGAAATAAGAACACCTAAAGAAATATAAAACATGGAAAAGAAGGTAAAAATAAAAGAAAAAAAATTTGATGCAATAAAAACAATGCGTGAAATAAGAGACAAAATTAGTCTTGAAATTATGAACATGACCTATGAACAAGAACGCGCTTATTTAGATAAACTGCTTGAGCAAGGAAAAGTAAAAAACTAAATAAAACCCTGCTGGCGGCCCCCCCCCACTTTTCCTAGTCTGAAGTCAAACTTTTGCGCGCAGAGACTAGAGACTACGGCTTTAAAATGAATAAAGAGTCTCCAGACTCGTTACAACCATAATAACTTTGTCAAAGTTTTAAACTTTGACAAAGTTTGGATACAAATTAACCTCCAACTCAATTTTCCCAACAATTGAACAAAACTAAAATCAATAAATAGTTTCGATTATATTTGCGCCTCAAAATTTTGATAATTATTACATGATTGCTTTAACAAATATAGCCTTTGAATTTGGTGGACGTTACCTTTATCGCAATGCAAATTGGCACATAAAACCCAATGAACGCATAGCTTTAGTAGGAAGAAATGGAACTGGAAAATCAACTTTATTGCGCGTTATTAATGGCGAATATGGCTTAAGCGAAGGAACCATTAGCAAGCCCAAAGACTTAACCATTGGTTTTTTAAATCAGGATAATTTAAGTTTTGAAACCGAAGACACCATTTTAAATGTAACCATGCAAGCATTTAGCCGTGCGTTGTTTTTGGAAAAAGAAATTGATGAAATTTTAGTGCAAATGGAAACCGACCATAGCATGGAAATTATCAATAAACTCAGCAATGCACAAGAGGAATTTGATAGACTAGATGGTTACAACATGAAGCATAAATGCGAAAAAGTGTTGGAGGGTTTAGGTTTTAGCACTGCGCAATTACAACAGCCTTACAAAAAGTTTTCTGGAGGTTGGCGTATGCGTGTAATGTTGGCAAAATTGCTTTTGCAAAATCCTGATTTGTTAATGTTGGATGAGCCTACGAATCACTTGGATTTGCCAACTATTAAATGGTTAGAAGAATACTTAATTGGTTACCCAGGAACAGTAATTGTGGTAAGTCACGATATGGAATTTTTGGATAAAATGACCAATAAAACCGTGGAAGTTGCCAATTCAAGTATTTATGAATATAGCGGAAATTACAGTTATTTTTTAAGTTCAAAAGAAGAACGAATGGATTTGCAACAGCGCCAATTCGATAATCAACAACAATTTATAAAAGAACAAGAACGTTTTATAGCTCGTTTTAAAGCCAAAGCCAGTAAGGCTACTGCTGCTCAAAGTAGGGTAAAAATGTTGGATAAGTTAGATAAAATTGAAGCACCCGAAGATGATAATTCGGCCATTAGTATCAATTTTAGACTAGGTTTACAAAGTAGTCGTTTGGTGGCCGAAATGATTGATGTAAGTAAATCTTTTCCAGATGTTGACATTGTAAAAAAGGCAAATGCTCGTATTGAACGTGGCGATAAAATTGCTTTGATTGGTGCAAACGGAAAAGGAAAATCTACTTTATTAAGAATCATTGCTGGTGTTGAAAAATATGAAGGCGAAGCCAAATTAGGTTTCAATGTTCGTGATGCATTTTATGCGCAGCATCAATTAGAAAGTTTGGGCCAACAAAACGAAATTTTAGAAGAACTTTCACATCATGCATCTGAAAGACCAGAAACAGAATTAAGAACCATTTTAGGTTGTTTCCTTTTTGCTGGCGATGATGTATTTAAGAAAATAAAAGTGCTAAGTGGAGGAGAAAAAGCCCGTGTGGCTTTAGCAAAAACACTTTTGACAGAAGCTAACTTTTTATTACTGGATGAGCCAACGAATCACTTGGACATGCGAAGCATTAATATTTTAAGCCAAGCTTTACAAGCGTATGAAGGAACTTTTATTACAGTAAGTCACGATAGACATTTTATAAGCCAAATAGCTAATAAAATATGGTATATTGAAGATTTAGAATTGAAAGAATATCCAGGAACTTATGCCGAATACGAAGAATGGCGCTTGAAAAATGAAGCCATTCAGTTGGCCAATAAAGATGCCAATAAAAATGTTAAAAAAGTAGAGCCAGTTGTGGTAAAACCTGTGGAGGTAAAACCAGTTGTTTCTGAAAATAAATCGAAACTAAGCAATAATCAAATTCAAAAAATTAAGACTGATTTTGATTTAGCCGAAAAACAATTAGAAAAATTGAAGCAACAATTGAATGAGGTGGAAGCATCGTTTGCTAAACCAGAAATTGCAAGCAATCCTGCAGAATTGAATAAAAAACAATTGGAGTTAAGTGTTTTGAAAAAGCAAATTACTGAACAAGAAACCATTTACGAAAGAGCTTTTGAAGCGGTAATGGAATTGGAATAAAAAGATTTTTGAATAGAAATGTAGAGACGCGATTTATCGTGTCTTTTCCCTAATCATTACATTCCATCAACAACAAATTTCCGATCTCAAATTTTATTTCTATCAAACCATCTGCTGCGGTTTTGTTGCTGCTGCTGGTTCTTATACCTAAATGTAAATCTTCGTTTTGTAAATTATAAACTAAACCTTTGGTATGCAATCCAAAAACACTTCCTAGCGGAATCAATGAAATATTTTGATTGGCAGGATACCATTTTGTAAACTGATTGGGAAGGTTAAATATCCTTGAAAAATCATCGAGCATTACAATGGTAATTTGGTCTTTATATTTGGCTAAAGTACTTAAATTATTGATGTGATGGTCGGCACGTTTTCCAGTTGCCCATAAAATATTTACTGCTTTATGTCCTTTGGCAATTAAAAAATCCAAGCCTTTTTCCAAATCAGTTTTATTTTGATCAGGTGTGTGCACCACTTGCACTGGCTGCTGATTGGCCAATAACTCATCCCAATTTTCTGTTTTATCAAAATCGCCAAGTACTATATCGAGCTTAATTCCAAGCTCCAAAACACGGTGAATGGCTCCATCTAACACCATTACTACCGGACTCCATTCCAGCAATTGACCCATTAATTCAAAACTACAACTTTGCCCATTGGCAATTATTAAAGCTGGTTCTTGTTCATCGCGAACTATGTGGTGGCTTGACATTTATTATTGAAAGATTTAAAGATTACAAAATTTAAAGATTACAAAATTACAAGGTTATGCTAGTAAATAGATTTTAGTATTGTGAAAGTTTTTACACAGTATATAAAATAAGTTTTTAGTACAATATAAGTTTTTGCCGAGCTTTTAGCCAGATGCCAGCAGCTTTTCCAAAAACAAATTTTTTAATTAAGATTCTTCCTTACATATTTGCTGCAAATAAAATTTAAAAGTGAAATATATTATTATAAAAATTAGTGGCCTATTATTTATTACCTTGTTTTTTGTTCAATCGTGTAAATCGAAAAAGAATTTAGGAGGGAAATTACCTAACGAAATAGCCAAAGCAGGCGAAGTAAAAAAAGATAACTCTGAATTATTTAACAATATAAAACAGCAAGAAAGTAATTATAATTTCATTTCGTGTATGGGTGAATGCGATTACAACGATGGTAAAAATAGCTATAACTTCGACATTCAATTAGAGATGGAAAAAGGCAAGTTTATATTTGTTAGAGCCACTTATTTATTGGGAATTGAAGTAGCTAAAATGTACATTACTCCAGGTCAAATTCAAATATTAAATCATTTAGAAAAAACCAATACATTAGCTGGTTACGATTTTTTGAAAAAATATAGTTCGGCTGCTTTGCAATTTGAGAATATAGAGAACATGCTTTTGGGAAATGCCCTTTTTACTCAAAATCAAAACATTACTTTATTAGATTCAAACGCTACTCAATATATTTTAAAAACTTTGCTTGATGGTGCTTCGCAAAAATGCTTTTATGGCATTAATAAAATAGCAAAATTGGAAGCAAATCAATTGGAAGACACTTTAAAAAACCAAAATTTAACCATTAATTACAATGAATATATAACAAATGGTACAGATTATTACCCAAGTCAGTTAGCTATCAACATTAGGGCAGAAAAAAATTTAGGATGCAACATGAAACTATTCAACTTTGCATACGAAAAAAAGAGAGAACCTCAAATACGTGTACCAGCCAGTTATAAAACCATTAGTCATTAAATATTTTATTTCAAGTAAATCTGTTTTACTTGTAATTGTTTTATTGTTTTTAAACTATGCTGTTTTTGCTCAAAAAACCTCTCAAAAAAGAAAACAATTAGAAAACGAACGCAAAACTTTACTAGCCAGAATTAGCGAAACAAAAAAAGTAATTGCTGAAAATAAGTTAAAGGAAAACACCAAACTTACTGAACTAAAAGCCATCAATGCGCAAATAAAAACGCGTGAAAAAGTAATCAATAATATTGGTCAGGAAATATTTGAAATATCGGTAGAGGTAAACGAAAGTAAAGCTACAATAGATACGCTAAAAGCACAGTTAGCAAGACTTAAGAAAGATTACGCCAATAACATGTTGGCTATTTATAAAAACAAAACCAACCTAAATAATTTATCGTTTATATTTAATGCCGATGGATTTAACGATGCCTATAAACGCATAAAATACCTTGATAAATTATCGGAATACAAGCAATTACAAGCTCGTTTAATTATAAATATTCAAAAATCGATAGAGGATGAAGTTAACAATATGCTTCAAGAAAAAAAGCAAAGCGAGCAGCTATATTCAGTTAAAGAGGACGAGAAAAAAGAACTAGAAGTTGATAAAAAAGTAGAGACAAAAGTACTTACAAGCCTTCAACAAAAACAAAAAGTATTACAAGAAGAACAAGCTCAAAACGAAAGAAATTTCCAGAAATTATCGCAAAAAATATCAGATTTAATTCAAAAAGAAATTGAAGAAGCCAGAAGACGTGAGGAAGAAAGACGCAGAATAGCCAATGAAAAAGCTGCAAAAGAAAGAACAAAACTAATAGCTTCAAACAAGAAAAAAGGTATTGTAACTAAACCTGAAACCAAAAAAGTTCCTGTTTCTAATCTTTCGCCCGATGATTTGAAAACAAATACCGACTTTGAACATATGAAAAAACGATTGCCATGGCCTGTAAATAATGGTTATATTTCGGAAGGATTTGGAACACACCAACACCCAACTTTAAAAGCGGTTCATACTACTAATAATGGAATAAACATTGCTTGCAAAAAAGAAACAACTGTAAAAAGTGTTTTTAAAGGAAAAATAAAAGCCATTTTTGAAGTTCCTGGAATGGAAAAAATTATATTAGTTAAGCATGGTGAATACTTTACTGTATATGCAAAATTAGAAAATGTACAAGTAAAAATTGGTCAAGAAGTAAATGTTGGCGATGCTTTAGCCACAGTTTTCACCTTTGATTTTGAACAAAAAACAGAACTTCATTTTGAAATATTCAAAGGAAAGCAAGCCTTAAATCCAGAGACTTGGCTTAGGAATTAAAAAAATGCAAACAGAAATATGACTTTGCAATTCGAATAAAAAAGCTGTTTTTGTAAGCCTAAATTAAACGAAAAAATGAATAAAAAACTACTTATTTTAAGTGCACTTATTTTACCAATGGTGTTCATTAACAACCCTATTAATTCATCACCAAACGGAACACCTGGACCAAGAACAGGATCGCCTGGAGATGGGGGAGGAACTTGTTTTACTTCTGGTTGCCACATGGGTTCGCCAACTGAAGCAGTTGGTATTTTATCTACAAATGTTCCTACCGAAGGATACACTCCAAACACAGCATACACTGTAACAGTTACACTTACTGGAACAGGTAATAAAGGATTCCAAGTTTCACCTCAAAGTCCAACTGGTGCATTATTAGGTTCAATTGCTGCTGGAACAGGAAATTGGGTTATTGGAAAATTTGTTACTCATTCAACTCCAAAATCTACTGCAACTGCAGTTTGGAATTTCCAATGGACAGCTCCAGCAAAAGGTACTGGCGATGTTAATTTTTATGGTGCTTTTGCAATTACTAGAAACACAACTAAAACTCAGGTTTTAAAAGTATCAGAAAAAGCTGGATCAAGTGTAAATGAAGCATTAGCATTTAGTGCATCTGTTTTTCCAAATCCGGTAAGTAATGAGTTAAAGTTATCGTTTAATTCAATTGTAAAAAATGCTACTGTTACATTATTCGACATCAATGGAAACGAAGTTTTAAGCCAACAATTTGAAAATAGTTTAGAAAACACAATTGATGTAAATGTTGTAAAAGATGGAAATTACATAGTTTGTTTAGTAGCTGATAACAAAGTTTACAACAAAAAAGTAACCATTACTCACTAAGCTTTGGAAAACTTAGCACCTAAATTTATTGTTTTAACTTCAAAAACTAAAAATCATTTATTTTCAATTGCCAAATGGGCTAAAATAATAGCTTTAATTGGGTTTATTGTGATAGGATTTGGTTTATTGTTATTTGTTTATTCATTAGGATTTAGTGGCTATTCCAATTCTATGAATTACAAAAAAATAGCAGTGTTTTCAGTAAGTTTATTATTTATGTTGTTATATATAAATGCAATATATAAGCTCTATAATTTTAGTAAATTTTGTAAAAAAGCATTGATTGAAAACGATGAAGTTTTGCTTGAACTAAGCCTAAATAATTTACGACAGAACTTTAAAATTGTTGGGCTAATAACTTTAATTGTTTCACTTATTTATTTAGTTTTATTTTTAGCTATTGCCATTGGAGGTTCATTAGCACACAAGTTTTATTAGTTTAAAAAGCTTGATTTCGATAATTGAAATCAAGCTTTTTTTGTATAAAGTAATTCAACAAATTAATGAAATTTAACTATTTTAGCGTTTTATAATCTCCACAATCTAAAATGAAAAAAAGTATTTTTTATAGATACCTACTCGTGTTGTTTTTAATTGTAAATATTACAATTTGTAAGGCTCAAAATGAAGAGGAAGAATTTATTGACCAAAAAATAGATTCCATTTATGCCAATAAAAACGATTCGCCATTTGCATTTTCATCCGTAGAAAGTGTGATAAAAAATGCAGATAGAATAAATTATAAATTAGGCATTGCAGCTGCAACTCAATTAAAAGGATATTTGTATTTAGATTATGGTGATTTTGATAAAGCCAAAAAGTATTTGTTTGAAGCTTATGAGCTCAATAAAATTTTAAACAACGACAAAATTATGGCTAAGAACCTTCGTTTGATTAGTATTTATTTTGAGCGAAAAGCCGATTATAATTCAGCACTTGAATACGCATTTAAAAGCTTGCAAATTAGAACCAAACTTAAAGATGAAAAAGGAATAGCTGAATGTAATGCCAGTATTGGAATAATTTATCATTACTCGGCACAAGTTCAAAAAGCTTTGGTTTATTACAAAAAATCGTTGTCTTTTTACTTAAATGAAAACAATGAAAAATCTATCAATGATTTAAATTCGAACATAGGTGCTGCATTTAATGATTTAGGAAAATATGATTCAGCTATTTATTATATAAATCAAGTTATAGTTAATAAAACCAAAACAAAGGAGTACATTGGTTTAGGAAAAGCGTATCATAATTTAGGAATTACTTATTCGTTACAAAATAAAAACTTATTAGCATTTCAAAACTTCAAGTTAGCAATTTTATATACTGGAAGGGCCGAAAATAATGATAATAATGGCGATTCCTATCAATTAGCTGGTAACGCATTACTTAAATTAAATAGATTAGAAGAAGCAAAAAAGTACTTTTCAAATAGTGAAAAAATATTTAAGGAAAATAATTTACAAAATGAATTGACAGAAAATTACTTGAAACAAAGTGAACTTTATGAAAAAGCAGGCAATTTAAAAAAATCGATTTATTATAAAACTTTAGGAAATCATTTAAAGGACTCAATTACTCAAAACCAAAACCAAATTTCGATAAATGAAATAGAAACAAGATATAAAACACTAGAAAAAATCAAAGAAATAGAACTGCTTAAAGCTGAAAATAAAAACCTAGAACAAGCATCAAAATACAATTCAATTTTAGCATTTGGTTTATTTGTTTTATTTATAATTAGTACTGTTCTTGTATTATATTTAAGAATAGTAAAACAAAACAAAAAAGAACTTCATGCTAAAAATAGAATAATTGAAATAAAGAAAAACGAAGCAATTATTCAAAACAATAGTTTAGAAAAACTTATAGCAGAAAATCAGTCCTTAATGGGAATATTGGCTCACGATTTAAGGTCGCCTTTTGGAAAAATAGTAGGTTTAATAAATTTGCTAGACGACAAAGATACTAACGAAGAAGAAAAAACTTTATACATCAATTATATCAATGAAATATGTAAAGATTCGCTAAAATTGATTCAAACAACCATTGATGTTAGCCAAATTTATTACGATAAAACCAATGAAAGTATTTCGAAAATGGAGGTTTTTATTCCAAGCGAAATTATTGAAAATGCTGTAAACAGTTTTTCAGCTATAGCTGCTGAGAAGCAGATACATATTAATTTAAATGATTCAATAAAAAGAATAAGTATTTTAAGCTCAAAAGAATATTTATCAAGAATTTTAGATAATTTATTGAGTAATGCCATTAAGTTTTCACCTTTAAATACCTCTGTTTTTATAGATACAAAAAAAGTAAAAGACAATTTAATTATTTGTATAAAAGACAATGGTCCTGGATTTTCTGAAATAGATAAAGATAATTTGTTTAAAAGGTTTCAAACCCTTTCGGCAAAACCAACAGGAACTGAAGCTTCAAGTGGTTTGGGATTATATATAGTAAAACAATTAACAGAATTAATTCATGGAACTATATTGGTAAATAGTGAGTTAGGCAAAGGAGCTGAGTTTGTTATTACTTTGCCAATAAAACATTGAAATTAAACGCCCAATAATAAGTTAGGTAGTATTAATATTTATTTGTTTTGCGATATTTAAATATTTGTGAGGTTTTTTTAAAATAATATTTCATATTGCAAGTGGAATATTTTAACTGCTTTTGGCTTATGAAATTACTCAACTTAAATAAATACATATTTGTTTTTATCGTATTGCTTTTATTCAATAAAACCATAGCTCAGCAAAACGATACATTAATTTTAGACCAACAAATTGATTCAATTTATTTATCAAAAAACGATTCAGAGTTTGTGTTTTTTACTACAGAAAGTGTTTTAAAAAAATCGGAATTACTAAATTATAAAAGAGGAATTGCGGCAGCAACTCAATTAAAAGGTTATCTTTTTTTTAAGTATGGTAATTTTGAAAGTGCTAAAGAATATTTATACAAAGCCTATGAATTAAACAAAGAGTTGAAAGACGATATACTTATGGCCCAAAATTTAAGGCTGTTAGCAGTTTACCTCGATGGTGTAGAGAAATACAATGAAGCTCTAGAATATCTTCTTCAAAGTATAAGTTTAAGGAAAAAAATTGGTGACGAAAAAGGAATTGCTGAATGTTATATAAGTTTGGGCATAATTTACCATAGAATTGTTAAAATTCAATCAGCTATTTTTTATTACAACAAAGCCTTATCATATTTTAAAAAAGTAAATAACGAAGGAAAAATTAGTACTATTTATTCTAATCTGGGTGCAGCTTATAATCAAAGTGGCAAGCTAGATTCAGCATTACTTTTCTTGAAAAAAGTAGTTGTTTATAAACAAAAATTAAATGATAAAATTGGTCTAGGTAAAGCATATCATAATATTGGAACCACTTATAATTATTTAGGAAAATATGAAGAGTCGGTTGATTATTATAACAAAGCTATTGAAAGCGCTGGAGGAGGTGAAAGTAATTCTAACAATGGAATATCTTATGAAGCTGCAGGAATATCATTAATTAAATTGAAACGTTTTGAAGAGGCAAAAAAATATTTGAACATAAGTAAGGATATTTACATAAAAAATAATTTAAGCAATATGCTTGTTAGCTGTTATGAAAACTTATCGCTTTTATACGAATCGCAAGGCGATTACAAGAATTCTATAAAATACCTTTCATTAGGAAATTTTATGAAAGATTCTGTTCAAAAATTACAAGATCAAACTTCGTTTGCCGAAATAGAAGCCAAATACAAAGCCATTGAAAAAACTTATGAAAATGAGCTTTTAACTACCAAAAATAAATTGTTAGAAAACGAAACAAAATACAATAAAGTATTGATGAGTTGTTTGATTCTAATGGTAATACTAAGTATATTTTTAGCTTATAATTTAAGAACTGTAAGAAAAACAAAAAATGAGTTATATAAACAATATAAAATTGTGGATTCTAAAAACCATGAGTCAGATTTTAAAAATAATAAGCTAACTAATTTAGTAGAGGAAAATCAAATTCTAATGGGTGTTTTAGCTCACGATTTAAGGTCGCCATTGGTTAAGATATCTGGTTTAATTAATTTAATTGATGATGAGGAATCGAATTCAACTGATAAATTAGAGTATGTAAATTATATACAAGTAATTTGTAGAGATTCATTACAACTAATAAAAGATACAATAGATTTAAGTGAAATATTTAATGAAAAAAATGCCGATTTTTCAGTTAAAAAAGAAAGGTTTAAAGCGATTGAAATTATAAATGACATAAAGCAAACGTTTATTGCAAATGCTTTAGAAAAAGGCATTGAAATTTTAATTGTGAATGAGCAAAATAACATTGAAATTTATAGTTCAAAAGTACATTTAAATAGAATTTTAGATAACTTGTTAAGTAATGCTATCAAGTTTTCACCACCAAATTCTATTATACAATTTAAGGTGTCAAGTAATAACAATAAAGCCGTTTTTAGTATCAAAGATGAAGGTCCTGGTTTTACCGATTTAGATAAAAAACAAGTATTTATGAGGTTTAAAAAACTATCGGCAAAACCAACTGGAAATGAAGCTTCAAGCGGTTTAGGTTTATATATTGTAAAACAATTAACCGAATTAGTTGGTGGTAATATTTCAATAATTAGTGAAATAGGAAAAGGTGCTGAGATTGTATTGGAAATACCAATGGAAACTACCTAAAACTAATAAATTAAACCAGTTTTTTAGCAACAGTTCCTACAAAATCTTTTAAATAAAAAGGTTCAAAATATGCCACATCTTCAAACTGTTTTTTATCAAATGCCGCTTGAGCTAACGATGAAATATAGCTTGCGTTGCAAGTATAATTATATTCAAAATTCGACATTCCTTGTTCATTATTCGATATTGTTTCTTCACATTTCATTGCCCCATTTCCAATAAAAATTATTTCGTTTTCTAGTAGTTCTTCACGAAAAGAATTGTCATCAATAATTTTGGCTTGAGTAGGTAATACTTCGTCTAATTTGTTGTTAAATAATGCACAATAAACTTCCATTCTTCTTGCATCAATCATTGGGCAAATCAAGCCACTAAAAGTTGGATTTTTTGATAAATATCCATTGGCTAAACTTTGTAAAGTATTGATAGCAATCAAAGGAATTTGCAATGCATAACAATAACCTTTAACCGATGAAACACCCACACGCAAACCTGTATAGCTTCCAGGTCCTTTACTAACCGCTACTGCATTTAAATCTTGCAAAGTTATTTGTGCAATATCCAAAGCTTTTTGCACTAAAATATGCAATTGCGAAGCATGATTATTTCCTTCAGTATCTTCTGCTAAAGCAATGGTTATACCATCTTTTGCAATGGCAACCGAGCAAATTTCAGTGGCAGTTTCTATGCAAAGAATCAATGTCATTAATTAGAAATTCAATAAGTTGTTTAGCTTAGCAGCAACCTTATCGGCATTAGGAAGCATTTCAGCTTCTAAGCCCATGTTAAGTGCAACCGCAGGTAAATTTTTAGCACCAATTGTCATAACGGGCGCATCTAACTTAGTAAAGCATTGTTGCATAATTCGGGCTGCTAAACTTTCGGCAAATGAGTTCAATAAAGGTTCTTCAGTTACAACCAAACATTTTCCGTGCTTAGTAACACTTGCCATAATTGTTGCTTCGTCTAATGGTTGTAGTGAACGTAAATCTACAATTTCTACTTTTCCTTCAAATTGTTTGGAAGCTGCTAAACTCCAATACACTCCCATTCCCCAAGTAATAATGGTACAACTTTCACCGTTTTCTATGGCGTCAGCACTTGCATGTTGAACAATATTTGCTTTGCCAAATGGCAATATATAATCTTCATCGGGTTCAATACAGCGAGCCAATTCAGTTCCAGGATTTTTACTCCAATAAAGTCCTTTATGTTCTAACATAATACAAGGATTTCCATCGTAATAAGCAGCTTTCATTAAACCTTTCATATCGGCAGCATTGCTAGGGTATGCTATTTTTATTCCTTTTAAAGTCAGTAAAGTTGATTCAATACTTCCACTGTGATAAGGTCCACCTCCGCCATACGCACCAATTGGAATTCTGATAACACAACTAACAGGGAATTTTCCCATGGTTAAGTAACTCGATTTGGTAATTTCACAAACCAATTGATTTACGCCACTCCACACATAATCGGCAAACTGAATTTCAACAATTGGCTTAATGCCAACTGCACTCATTCCAACGGTAGAACCTACAATATAAGCTTCTTGAATAGGTGTATTGAACACGCGGTGTTCACCATATTTAGTGGCTAAAGTAGCTGCTTCTCTGAACACACCACCTAATCTTGCTCCCACATCCTGACCATAAAAAATAGCTTCTGGATGGGTGCGCATAATTTCATCAACGGCATGTAAAGCAGCATCCACCATTACAGTTGGCTCTTTGCCTTCAGGAGTTCTATTGCCTACTTCTTCTGTAGCTTTTGTTGGCGCATATACGTGATGTTCCAAAGTATCAATACTTGGTTCAGATGCATTTACAGCATCATCAAATTGCGAAGCAACGTAGGTTATGGCTTCTTCGTTTATTTTGTCTAATTCATTGCTGTAAGCAATATTATTTTCTAAAATATAGTTTCTTAATTTTGGAAATGGGTCGTTAGCTGTATGCTTTTCCATGTCCTCATCGGTGCGGTACCATTCCTTGCGCACACCTGAAGTATGGTGGCCTAACAATGGAACTTTAGCACATAATAACAAAGGCGCGCGGTGAACTCGTACATAAGCCAAACATTCTTTAATGGTTTGGTACGATGCAGCAAAATCGCTTCCGTCCACTCTTCTGCGCTCTAATCCTTTAAATCCTGAGGCATATTCATAGGCATCCATGGCACGCATTTCCTCGCCACTGGCGCTAATTCCCCAATTATTATCTTGTACAAAATAAATAATAGGAAGTTTTTTTAACACCGCCATTTGCAATGCTTCTGCAATTTCGCCTTCGGTAACTGAACCATCGCCAAGGCTACAAATAACTACTGGTTTTTCGTCAGGATTATTCAATCCTTGACTTTCTTTATAAGCTACTGCATGTGCCATACCTGTAGTTGGAATGGCTTGCATTCCGGTTGCACTACTTTGATGTGGCATAACAGGAATACCTTCTCTGCGCAACGATGGATGTGAATAATAACTTCTTCCTCCCGAAAACGGATCATCGGCTTTGGCCAATAACTGCAACATTAATTCGTAAGGTGTTAATCCAAAACCTAACAACATGCTTTCATCGCGGTAATAGGGCGATGCAAAATCGAATGCTTTTAACTGAAAAGCCAAGGCCAATTGAACAGCTTCATGTCCTTTACTGGTTGAGTGTACATATTTGGTAATGCTGCGGTTAGCATCGTAAATATCGGCCATGGCACGGGCAGTACACATTAATTGGTAAGCCTTTAAAAATTCTGAGTTTTCCATTGGTAAATAAGAACCGCAAGGATAATTATAAATTATGAATTTTGGATGTTGAATTTTGGATGTTGAATTTTGGATGTTGATTGATGAATTTTGATTTGCTTAACTTTTTCCGTTGGCTATACTTCTACCGATAACTATCGGTATGCGCTCAGTAACCACGAACAGCAATAGATGCATCATTTCGGGAACAAAATCTATTGCTGTTGCTTTTAAGCAACGGAAAAATAAATTTATCAAAATCCTGCAAATCTTTCAATCTTGTAAATCATGATTCAGACAAAGTGCAGGAAAATCTGCTTTGTTCTGCGAAATCTGAGTGCAATAATTGTTGTTGGTGTCGCTGCGCTAAAACACCAACAACGGCAAAGAACATATATTGTGAATTGCCTATAACTTTTTATATAAAAATTTTCCACCAAAAACCTTCTCCAATCTTCCCTAATTTGAGTTACTTTGAGAAGCTTTTGAAAGTCAAACATACGTTATAATTTCTTTTACTTTACCAAGTGCCCCAAGTGTTTTTTCAATGGAAAAATTAGTGGAATTATTCCACAAGTTAAATGAAGGATGGTAAAACGAACATGCCCGTAATATTGGTAACTACTGGCTAAGAAAATGATATTTCCTAGTATACATAAAAGCAAATATTTGTATTTAATAATGGTGTTCATATTGGTTTTGATTTTGTTTAAGTTATTCAATAAAATCTTCGTAAATAAATAAACCAATAGTTATAATTAGCAAAATACTTAAAAGTATTAGGTAAATTATTTTGGTTTCTTCTGTTCTGTTTTTGTATTTTTTATAAATAGTTATGCCATTACCAATAAACAATAAATAAAGAGGTACTTTCCAAAGTATTTTTGAAGTCATAATTGTTTATTTAATAGTTTAGTTTTTACTACTATTTTAGATAAATAACTTTGTCAAAGTTTTAAACTTTGACAAAGTTTTTCCTATTAAAATTATCCTTTTGGTGGAGTTTCAGGGGGCGTTTCTGAATCATTATTTCCTTTGCGATTAGCCAATAG